>JUEG02000618.1_pt1 | contig 118574 bp, 128 predicted proteins | sample 432341 | NCBI WGS metagenome assembly JUEG02 (sample SAMN02953476, study PRJNA257561) | rock porewater metagenome | biome: terrestrial; feature: Opalinus Clay rock; material: porewater; isolation source: Opalinus Clay rock BIC-A1 borehole | place: Switzerland: Mt Terri URL, St-Ursanne ... | reverse complement strand
TTTACTCAAGTATTCTGTGAATTGTTGTTCCCCACCTAACCAATTTATTAAATTAGCTTCTGTAAGCTGAATCTTATTATAGGTGTTTAAATTTTCCTCAGTAATCCCACGAGAATCTAACAGTTGTTGCCACTCTTCGGCGGTAAAGTTTTGTTTACTGGCAGCTAGTCTCTGTTGAACTGCTTCATCTGAGACCACAATCTTAAATTTAGCCGCCAATTGCATAAGTACTCTCTCACGGATCAATTCAATAATAACGGTTTCTTCTAGTTCCTTAAGAATTTCTTCACTGTTGTTTTCAAAATTAAGGCCATTTGCTTTAAACACAAACTGTGTCTTATGAAGTCTTCGCTCAAAGTCTTCGGTTGAAAAATTTTCGCCGTTAACAGCTAATGCTACATCTTTTGTCATGGAGTCAACATAACTTATATTGCTTTTAGGTTGTTGGTTTTTAGGTTGCTGATTATCTTGCTTTTGATCAGTAGATTGGTCGCTTTTGGACTTTTCTTGGGTAGCTTTATCAGAAGAATTGCTACTTACCGAATCTGAGTTTTTGAAATTGTAACCTATAATTATGGTTAGAGCGAGTAATAGGAACGAAACGGCCAGGATAGAGATTTTAGATTTGGACAACTGGAAGACCCCCTAAAGTTTTATACTTAATTATTCTATTAAAATCCTAGCTTTCCTGCTGCATTATCTGGTGAAGAACTAATATTTAATGCTATAATAAACAGGAATGAGGAAGGTGATTGCAAATGGATTTCTTTATTGGGTTAACAGCTTTTATGTATTTGACTGGAGCAGTGTTAGGTTATCTAAAAGGACAAGGTTCGGACCGCATCTCTGATCAATTTAGGCATCAAATAATTAATGCAGCTTTTATTTGGCACACTGTCTTAATTTTGTGGCCAATTTGGCAGTTCAAAAACTATCCTTTTGTGACTTCACCCTATGAAAGAATTGTTATGGCTTGGGCCATAATCGGGTTGTATCAATTGTGGACAAAGAAATATAATTTATTAATTCTCGAGATTTACATCCTTTTCAGTGGTTTCTTCTTGCTTTTGCCGGTAAGTCTGATGGAGAAGCTGTCTCCTGAAATAATATCTACTCTTTGGTTAGCTGGAGGAGGATTAGTTAAACACCTTTTTATTGCAGGCACTATTGCCTTTATGATTAATACTATTATTTTAGAACTTTCTCTACCAAGTGAGGAAAAAGAAGAGAAAAAGTTTTGGAAATTGTATATTATTGGCCTTGTTTTATGGGTTTTAGCCCTTGGGACAAATTATTATTGGCTAACCTACGTCAACGCAAGAGCGGTTTCCGCTATAGGGAACTTTAGTACACTATGGGCCATAGCCTTGACCTTATTTATGTTAGTTAATTTATATGTAAGAAAAATAAAACGTTCCAAATTTATGAATTATACACAGCTTATTAGAATTGTAATTTCTTTTATGGTTATAACCCTTTTTGCTGTGGCATTTGGCATGTGATATAATATTTTTGAGTTTCAAAAGAGCAAGAGTTTCAACTAATGGGGGTAAGGAAGTGTCTGAAGAGAAAAAATATGCTGAAGTTATTGTAGATGTTTCCGCCCGTCAAGTTAATAAGATCTTTCATTACCTAATACCTTCAGAAATTTCAGACCTTGTTGTGGTAGGGAGTAAAGTCTCCGTTCCTTTTGGTCCAAGGTATGTAGAGGGCTATGTGGTAGGCTTTACTGAAATCTCCGAAGTAGAGAAATTGAAAGCAATCAAAAAGGTAATCGGGAAGGAACCGATGCTAGGGCCGGATTTATTAGAACTATCTCGCTGGATTGCTAATAAATACTACTGTAGTTTTATAGACTCTTTAAATTGTATAGTGCCAACTTTTGTTCAAAAGACTAAGGTTAAGCTGGAAGCAATTATCAAGTTGGCCAAGAATCCTGAAGAAATAAAAAAAGACATCGTTTTATTGCGTAAAAAGGGTGCCTTTAAACAAGCTGAAATTTTGGAACTGGCCTTAAGGAATCCCGCTCTGAGCGCCAAGCAAATAGCTGTCACAGCGGGAACAACGCTGGCCACGGTCAATTCTTTAATCAAGAAAGGTTTGCTAACCTTAGAGGATAGACAGGTATATAGAAATCCTTATGCAGAAGGTAAGTTTAAACCATCTTTTCCTTTGCTTCCAACCGTGGAACAGGCTAAGGCTTTAGAGGACTTAACTTACCTTCAAACAAGAGGCAAAAGTGCCGTTGCGTTACTACATGGGGTCACTGGAAGTGGAAAAACCGAGATCTACTTACAACTTATTCAAAAGGTATTGGAGCAAGATAAACAGGTAATTGTACTGGTACCTGAAATATCCCTAACTCCCCAAATGATAGAGCGCTTTAAAGCACGTTTTGGGGCCCAGGTAGCAGTTTTACACAGCCGACTTTCAGAAGGTGAGCGCTTTGATGAATGGAGAAAAATTAAAGAGAATAAAGTAAACATAGTAGTGGGTGCTCGATCCGCAATTTTTGCTCCTTTTAGTAATCTTGGACTTGTAATTATTGATGAAGAACATGAATCGACTTATAAGCAAGAGGATAATCCTAAATATCATGCTCGTGAGGTAGCCATTAAAAGAGCAGGTCTAGTGGGTGCATTGGTGCTTTTGGGAACAGCAACCCCCTCTATCGAATCCTATTATAAAGCTACTCAGGGCGAATATAAATTAATTACACTCAAAGAAAGAGTGGAGAACCGCCCCTTACCAACAGTGATAGTAAAGGATCTGCGAGAAGAACTCAGCGAAGGGCATAAGAGTATTTTTAGTCGAACTTTGATCGAGAAAATAAAAGATCGACTAGCGAAACAAGAACAAATTATATTATTTTTAAACAGAAGAGGTTTTTCCACCTTTGTTATGTGCCGGGAATGCGGACTAGTTCTAAAATGTCCGGCTTGCTCAATTCCTTTAACTTATCACGCTAATGACAACTCTCTAAAGTGTCATTATTGCGATTTTAATACAAAAAGCCCAAAAATATGTCCTAAATGCAGTAGCAGATATATTAAGTTTTTCGGTATTGGTACTCAAAAAATCGAGGAAGAATTTAAAAACTCTTTTCCGTCGGTTCACGTTGTCAGAATGGATGTGGACACCACCGGTCGTAAGGGCTCGCACGAAAGAATCTTGGATTCGTTTAAACAGGAAGAAGCTCAAGTTTTAATTGGTACGCAGATGATAGCTAAAGGGCTAGACTTCCCAAACGTAACCTTAGTGGGAGTAATAACTTCTGATACCAGTTTAAATTTACCCGACTTTCGCTCAGCGGAGAGAACTTTTCAATTAATAACCCAAGTAGCAGGGCGCGCAGGTAGAGATATCAAACCTGGTGAGGTGGTTATTCAGACCTATAATCCGGAACACTATAGTATAATGGCAGCAAGTGAACAGGATTATCTTGGTTTTTACCTGCAGGAAATTAAACTCAGAGAACAGCTTTTATATCCACCCTTTTCCAGCCTGATAAGATTAGTTATCTCCCACCCAGATGAGGAAATTGCTATTAACCAGGCTAATCTATTAGGGGTAATATATCGTAATATTATTAGGCATACTCAGGGAGTTGAGCTATTGGGACCTGCGCCTGCCCCTGTAGAAAAGCTACGTAATAAATATCGCTGGCAAATAGTGTTAAAGGGTACAGAACAGAATCAATTAATGCTTGTTTTAGATAATGGCTTTACAGAGTACAATCAAATCGCTCCCAAATTAAAAGCCACTATAAGTATAGACGTTGACCCCCAAAGCTTATTGTAAGGTTAACTATAAATAGATTTTATATTATTACAAGGAGGATTTATAAATGTCTGTTAGAAAAATCATGGAGATGGGAGAACCGGTGCTAAGAGAAAAGGCACATAAGGTTACGAAAATAACAAAAAGTATTCATACTTTGTTGGATGACATGGCTGAAACCATGTACGAAGCTAATGGTGTGGGTCTGGCTGCACCTCAAATTGGTGTATCGAAGCAGGTCGTAGTTATAGATGTGGGTGAAGGAATAATTGAACTGATTAATCCTGAGATAGTTAAGCTAGAAGGCGTAGAGCATGACACCGAGGGCTGTCTAAGTTTACCTGGATACTTAGGCGAGGTTACCAGAGCTCAAAAAGTTTATGTTAAGGCTCTAGACAGAAACGGGAAAGCAAAGAATTATGAAGGGGAAGGACTGTTGGCACGAGCATTTCAGCATGAATTAGACCATTTAGTAGGCATCCTCTTTGTTGATAAAGCGGAAAACGTCAGAAAAGAGGAGCTATAGAAATGAAAATATTATTTATGGGTACTCCTGATTTTGCTGTACCTTCCTTAGAAGCACTCATTGCTGCAGGTCACCAAGTAATTGGGGTGGTAACTCAACCGGATAGACCGAAAGGAAGAGGTAAAAAGATTGCCTTTTCTCCGGTTAAAGAGGCAGCCTTAAAACATAATCTGCCTGTTTTCCAACCGCAAAAGGTGAAAACTACTGATTTTTATCAGTTATTAGAGGAACTAAGTCCTGATGTAATAGCTGTGGTGGCTTTCGGACAATTGCTTTCGAAAGAAATTCTTTTTGCTCCACCCTATGGATGCATCAATGTTCATGCCTCACTCCTTCCTCTATACAGGGGAGCTGCACCTTTGCATTGGGCTGTAATCAAGGGTGAAAAGGAAACAGGGGTAACTACAATGCATATGAATGAGGGATTAGATACAGGAGATATGATCTTTAAAGGAGCTATTCCTGTGGCTGATTCTGATAATACTGGTTTAGTTCATGATAAATTGGCTCAGGTTGGTGGTGAGTTATTGGTTGCCACCTTAAAAGCTTTAGAAGAAGGTGTTGCACCACGTGTACCTCAAGAGGAACAGAATGCAACCTATGCGCCATTGTTAAATAAAGACCATGAACTGATAAATTGGCAAAGAAAAGTTGAAGAGGTACATAACCAAGTTAGAGGGATGAACCCCTGGCCTGGAGCTTATACTCATTTAGAGGACAAACGATTAAAGGTAAGAGCAACCCAAATTTTTACCACTGAAAATAAGTCTTCTGCTAAGCCAGGAGAAATTATAGAGGTTCTGCCACAACAAGGCTTTGTAGTGCAAACTGGACAAGGTCAACTTTTAATTACAGAAATCCAACTAGAGGGTTCAAAGGCTGTCTCGAGCCCTGAATTTTTACGTGGACGTTCTTTAGAAAAGGGTACTATCTTAGCATAAAAACCTTCAATTGAAAGAAACTAAAAAAAACAGTATTGAAATTTAATATAAAGGTGATTACATATATGACTGGCAAAACTTACGGAAATTCAAAGCAAATTACAGCACGCCAAGTTGCTTTATTAGTCCTCCACGAAGTAGAAATGGAGGACGCGTACAGTAATATTGCTTTAAATAGAATTTTAGAGAAACATCCCTTAAATAAAATAGACAGGTCTTTTGTGACTGAGATTGCCTATGGAACCCTACGAGTATTAAATACTTTGGATTGGGTTATCGGGCAATTTATAAAACGCCCCTTAGATACATTGACGCCCTGGATTAGAAATATCCTTCGTTTAAGCCTGTATCAAATAATGTATATGGACAAAGTACCCGTTTCCGCCGCTATAAATGAAGGCGTTGAGTTAGCAAAGAGATATGGTCATCAAGGAACGGTGAAATTTGTAAATGGAGTTTTAAGAAATATTGACCGTAAGCTTTCTAGTCTTACCTTTCCAGATTTAGCTAAGGACCCAGTGCAACATATTGCCATTAAGTATTCCCATCCAGAGTGGCTGGTTAAAAGATGGATTACGGAGTTTGGTGTAGAGGAGACCATTAAAATTTGTCAAGCCAACAATGAAGCCCCACCTAATATTGTCAGAACCAATACGTTGAAACTTACTAGGGATTCTTTAGTAACGGAATTGGAGGGTGAAGGGGTTCAATGTAACAAAACTAAGTACGCCTCTGAAGGCTTGGTGATAGAAAACCTAACCTCCATTGGTCGATTGGAAAGTTTTAACCGGGGCTATTTTCAACCACAGGATGAAAGCTCCATGTTGGTGGCAAGAGTAGTTGATCCCAAACCTAATCAAGTGGTGATTGATGCTTGCAGTGCTCCCGGAGGTAAAACAACTCATATTAGCCAACTTATGGAGAATCAAGGTCAAGTTATTGCAGCGGATATTTATAAACATAAAATGGGTCTGATTATTGAAAATGCCAAGAGACTTGGCATTACAAATATCAAGACAGAAACTACTGACGCTAGGGATTTGGCTGAAAAGTTTAGCGGTCAGGCAGATCGAATCTTAGTGGATGCGCCGTGTTCAGGTTTAGGTGTATTACGAAGACGACCTGATGCTAGGTGGCGAAAAAGTTTGGAGCAGATTCAAGAACTTCAAACGTTGCAGTTAGAGATCTTGACTAAAGTAAGTCCCTGTCTTCGTCCCGGTGGAGTTTTAGTATATAGTACTTGTTCGACTACACCAGAGGAAAATGTTCAAGTAGTGGAGGCTTTTTTAAAGGATAACTCAGATTTTATAGTAAGTGATTTAACGCAATATCTTCCTAAGGATTTGCTGAAATTCTCTGATTTAGAGCCCCAAAAGGGCTACATTCAGTTATTGCCGCATGTTCATGGTATGGATGGCTTTTTTATCGCCCGCTTCGTGAAAAAAGCAGGGTTTTAGAGAATTTTGTAGAATACTAGGTAGAACTTACAGGGGGAATATATGGTAATGAATGAAACTAAAAAAGATATCAAAGACCTATCCGTACCCCAAATTGAAGAGGAATTTAAGGGTCTGGGACTACCTGCCTTTCGAGCAAAACAGGTGATCCAATGGATTTTTCAAAAAGGAGCTTCTGATTGGTCAGAAATGACTAATCTTAGTAAGGAATTACGTGAGGTCTTAAGAAAGAATTTTTATATAACGAATCTAGAGGTATTGACCAAGCAAGTCTCAAAGTTAGACGGTACAAAAAAGTATCTGTTTGAACTTGCTGATGGAAATGCCATTGAAACGGTAGTGATGAGCCACGACTACGGTACTAGTGTATGTGTTTCTACTCAAGTAGGCTGTAAAATGGGTTGTGGCTTTTGTGCATCTACTATTGGTGGATTGGTTCGTAACCTAACCATGGCAGAAATCTTTGATCAGGTCATGAAGGTTCAAAAAGATACTGAGGCAAGGGTAAGCAGTGTTGTTATTATGGGTTCCGGTGAACCCTTAGAGAACTATCGAGAAACCTTACGCTTTATTAAACTTGTTAATGCAGAGTATAGTTTAAATATTGGTTACCGACATATCACCATATCTACGTGTGGCTTGGTGCCAAAAATCTATGATTTAGCCGATGAAAACATGCAGATTACTTTGTCTATCTCACTTCATGCACCGAATAATGAGCTTAGAAATCAAATCATGCCGGTAAATAGAAGATATAGCATCGAAGATCTTTTAGAGGCTTGCAGGTACTATATCGAGATTACTAATAGAAGAATTACCTTTGAATACTCATTAATTGCAGGTGTAAATGATTCACCCAATGAGGCTAAAGAACTAGCCTCAAAACTTAAAGGAATGCTTTGTCATGTTAATTTAATTCCTATTAATCCTGTGGTAGAAAGAGGTTATGCAAAGCCCAACAAAACCAGCGTATCTGTGTTTGCTGAAATTTTGCGGGCTGCCGGAATTGAAACCACCATCAGACGTGAAAAGGGTGGCGATATCGACGCTGCCTGTGGTCAGTTAAGAAGAAAGGTTTTGGAAAAAGGTGGAGAAATGTAATGAAAGTTTTTTCTAGGCTTGAGGAGATATCCGAAAGATTTATTGAGGGCTTGTTTAAAGGCAAAGGCTCTGCTGTTGAACCTGTGGAGATTGCCCGGAAACTTGTAAGAGAAATGGAAAATCAGCAAAAACTAAGTATTTCCAAGACTTATGTTCCCAATGATTTTAATGTCTTTCTAAGCCCTGATAATAAAGAAAAACTATCATCTTTGGAGATTTCTCTGTCAAGTGATTTAGCCCAATATATACAGGAAAAAGCGGCAGAAAAAGGTTATGTCTTTACCGGACCGGTTAGGATAGTTTTAAAAGAAGATGAAAATGTAAATTCTGGCCAAATTAAAATAGAAAGTAAGTTTACCTATGAACAAGAGAAAATATCTAGTGAACAGGACACCCCAAAGTTTGAAAATACTCAAGTCTTTAACAGCACTTTACCGATTGTAAAGGGAAGCATCAATAGAGCAGAAATAATTATCGTCCGAGGTCAGGATGAGGGAATGACTTTTCGCTTAAGTAATTTCCCCAGTTATATTGGCAGACGACAAGCAAATGAAGTATTTGTTGATGATGTTAACGTATCCAGAAAGCATGCATCCATAGACAATGTTAACGGAAGTTACTATCTTTCAGATTTAGATAGCTTGAACGGTACCTTTGTTAATGACGAAGAGCTTTCCAGAACTAAACTAGAGGATGGAGACCTCATAAAAATTGGAACCACTCTTTTAAGATTTAGGATGGTGGCGGAGTGACGAGTTTAATTTTAAATCTGGGTAGATATTTCTTAATAGTTATTTTATTGATTTTTGTCTATCGTGTTATTAAATTAATTGACAGGGATTTAGTGGCTAGCCATAGGGTTAAGTTCAGAGATAAGGAACAACCGGCTAGAAACCCCGTTGAATTAGTTCTTTTAGAAGGAGATAATAATATTTTTAAGGTTGGTGAGTCCTTGCAGCTGAGAAGTAAGGTCACTATAGGCCGAGGATCGGAAAATAATTTAGTGCTACAGAGTACTACAATTTCGAAAAGACATACTCGAATCTGGGAGGACAGAGGCCAGTGGTGGGTGGAGGACTCTGGTAGCATGAACGGAACTTATGTAAATGAGATTAAAATTACTAAACCAGTAGCCTTAGCTAATTGTGATAAAATTGGGCTAGGGAACTTTGTTTTTCAGTTTGTGAGGTGGGATAATGAGGTTCAGTAAGTGTTCAGACATTGGTAAAGTTCGTAAAAACAATGAAGATAATGTAGGAGCCTGGCCAGAGCTAGGTCTATTTGTTGTGGCAGATGGGATGGGTGGTCACCAAGCTGGTGAGGTTGCTAGTAAAATTGCGGTGGATACTCTGGAAGATTTCTTTCGGAAAGCTCAATTTAAACCCACCTGGGCCCCTAAGTCTACTCTCGAAGAAGCTATTACCGAGGCTAATGAAAAGATATATTTATTAGCCAGACAGCATAAAGAAATGAGAGGAATGGGAACTACTATTACTGTAGGGTATCTGAAGGATAACAAACTCTTAATTGGCCATGTTGGTGATAGCCGAGCCTACAGATCAAATTCTCAAGGTCTGGTACAGTTGACAGAAGATCATTCTTTAGTCAATGAATTGTTTAAACTGGGCGGAATAACGGAAGAGGAAGTAAATACTCACCCTCAGAGGAATGTCTTGACCAGAGCTCTAGGGGTTGACATAAAGGTAGTAATAGATTTTTACGATTATGAACTACTGCCGGCAGACTATGTTCTCTTTTGTTCAGATGGACTATCTGGATTAGTATGTAGTGAGGAAATTCAGAATATAATCAGTCTGAATATGTCCTTAGAAGACAAGATTACAAAGCTTAAGGATGCCGCCTTAGATAAGGGCGGCAATGACAATATTAGTATGATTTTAGTGGAAGTGAACTAGATGAACGGGAGAAGATTAGAACGAGGGCTATTATATATAGTGTTTTTGTTTATGTTACTTGGTCTAATCATCTTAAAGTATTCTTTTGAGGAGGTTAGTATTAAAGCCTTCTTTCATGCTTTAGTGATCTCACTGATTTTTTTAGCCTTACATATTATCTTGAGTATTTCAAAACACAAGAGTGACCAATACCTCTTACCCATATCGGCCATGTTAAGTAGTATTGGTTTAACTTTTATTTATAGGTTGACGCCCGGCTTTGCGGAGAGGCAATTTCTATGGTTAATAGTTGGCTCAGTGTCCTTTATAGCTGTGATATGGCTGGTGAAAGACTATCGCAGATTGGGCGACTTTAAATATTTATATATGTTAATTGGAATTGCGGCACTGGTTGCCACAGTAGTTTTTGGAACTAAAGTTTCTGGCTCAACCAATTGGATAACTATAGGTAGTTTTCGATTTCAACCTGCAGAGGTAGTAAAGCTCTTTCTGGTTTTGTTTTTAGCTTCATATTTGGTGGATAAAAAAGATTTACTGGTCAAAGCGAGGTTAGAATCTCTAGGACCACTATTAGCGATGTGGGGATTGTCGATTTTGTTTCTGATTTCGCAAAAGGACTTAGGAACAGCATTACTATTTTTTGGTACTTTTCTGGCAATGTTATTTATTGCCACAGCTCGCTGGAGGTATGTGTTAGGGGGAAGCATTCTTTTCTTATTAGGCTCGTTCTCTGCTTATAAAATTTTCAACCATGTTAAGATTAGATTTGATATTTGGATTAACCCTTGGGCAACCATTGATGGAAGTGGTTATCAAATAGCTCAGTCTTTATTTGCCTTAGGTTCAGGAGGAATATTTGGTACAGGAATAGGGTTGGGTCAACCCCAAGTAATTCCTGCCGTTCACACAGACTTTATTTTTTCTGCTATTGCGGAAGAAATGGGACTGCTGGGCGGAGTTGCCGTGATAATATTATATTTAATGTTGATTTCTCGTGGCTTTCGGATTGCCTTAAGGGCGAAGAATGAATTCGGCTCAATGCTGGCCGCTGGATTGACAAGTTTACTGGCCATCCAGACTTTTATTATTCTGGCCGGAGTAACTAAACTTATGCCTTTAACTGGGATTACACTACCTTTTATCAGTTATGGGGGGAGTTCCTTGTTGGCCAATTTTGTTTTAATTGGTCTATTAATGAACATTTCTCATTGTGAAGAGGAGGAATATGAAAAACAATATTCGTAAGATCAACCGATTTATTATGTTTTGTTTTGTCTTATTAATATTGAATATGATCTATTGGCAAGTTTTCCAAAGTGACTACCTTGTTAGTCATACCGCAAATCCTAGGCTTAAAATTAAGGAACTACAGATTAAACGTGGAAGCATTTTGGATCGAAACGGGGTAGTTTTAGCTGAAAGCATTGAAAAGGATGGTAAGTTTGTACGCCAATACCCCTTCGGAGAAAAGTTTGCCCATGTTGTAGGTTACTCAACTAAACAAGGCATTCGAACGGGATTGGAAAATGCATATAATGGCCACCTTTTGGGAGTTTTAAGTGACCAAAAGATTAATAACTACATAGATAAATTACAGGGCAAACCTCCTGTAGGTTTGGACCTGAGAACAACTTTAGATGCTAGACTACAGACTTTAGGACAGGAACTTTTGAAGGGTAAAAGAGGGAGTATCGTGGTTATGCAACCGAAAACTGGAGAAATTCTAGCTTTAATCAGTTCTCCTACCTTCGACCCTAATCGAATTGGGGAGCATTGGGAACAGTTAAACACCGATGAAAACCAAAAGCCACTTTTAAACAGAGGAACGCAAGGACTATACCCACCCGGATCAGTTTTGAAATTAATGACTGGGGCAGGATACTTGGAGAAAAACCAAAATTCAGATCAAAATTTTGAATGTCCCGGTTATATCCAGATAGGGAATTATAAGCTTAATGATTCAGGAGTTCATGGAACAGTAGATTTTGAGAAGGCTTTAAAGGTATCTTGCAATACATCTTTTGCTCAAATGGGCTTAGATTTAGGACAGCAGTATTTTTATGACTTCGCTTTAAAATTTATGTTTAACAAAGAGATAAATTTTGATTTAGGAGTTAAAAAAAGCTTTATTCCGCAGCCTAATAGAGTAGCTAAGCAAGAATTAGCGCAGGAGTCCATCGGTCAAGGAGAAATTTTGGTTACCCCACTGCACATGGCCCTATTAACAGCAACTATTGCTAATGATGGTCAAATGATTACACCCTTTCTCAAACAGGGACAAAAACCTAAAGTGATGGGTAAAATAATAATTTCCGAAAAAGTAACTGTACGGCTGAAAGCGGCTATGGAGAAGGTTGTTAGCGAAGGTACTGGAACAAGGGCGCAAATCAGCGGGATTCAGGTAGCCGGTAAAACCGGGACAGCTGAAAACCCGCACGGTGAAAGTCATGCTTGGTTTGTTGGTTTTGCACCTGCTAATAATCCCGAAGTAGTTGTGAGCGTCATAGTCGAGAATGGTGGCGGAGGCGGGAAGAATAGTGCACCCTTGGCTAAGTTAATTTTTGAAGAGGCATTAAAGAATTGAGGTGGATAGTATGATTGGAAAAATACTGGGGAATCGTTATGAAATAGTAGAGAAAATAGGTGGCGGAGGGATGGCCTTAGTTTACCGGGCCAAATGTACCCTTCTAAACCGCGAGGTCACCATTAAAGTCCTAAGAAGTGAGTACAGTAGTGATGACGATTTTGTAACTAGATTTAAGAGAGAGGCTCAAGCAGTTGCTAAGCTTTCTCATGCCAATATTGTAAGTATCTATGATGTTGGTCACGAAGAAGATATTCAGTACATAGTTATGGAATACGTTGAAGGAAAAAACCTGAAAGAGTATATCAAAGAAAAAGGACGTTTGCCGGAGCAAGAGGCTATAAAAATCGCTGGGCAAATTGCGGACGCCTTAGACCATGCCCATGAACATCAAATAGTGCATCGTGATATTAAGCCGCATAATATTTTGATAGCCAATAATGGCAAAGTTAAAGTTACGGATTTTGGCATCGCACGTGCTACAACTACGGCGACTGTTACTCAAGCGGGAACCATTTTGGGTTCCGTGCACTATTTTTCGCCTGAACAAGCTAAAGGTGAACTTACGGGGCCAAAATCAGATATTTATTCCATGGGTGTGGTTTTGTATGAAATGTTAACAGGGAGAGTGCCCTTTGAAGCGGAAACACCTATTGCTATAGCCTTAAAACAGATTCAAGAAACCCCAATACCACCCTCTCAGATTAATCCTGAGGTTAGCCAAGAGATGGAGAAAATAATCCGTAAAGCAATGGCCAAAAATCCTGAAGAAAGATATAAAAGAGCGGGTGAAATGTGGCAGGATTTACATAACTTGCAAATAGGTAGTCCAACTTTGGCTGGGAAAGAGACGTTTACCGATGAATTTGCTACCCAAGTAATAACCAAAGAGGCCTTAGATCATGCCTTAAAGGAGCAAGGAGAAAAGCCAGCGGAACATAAAGATGATAAGAAGAATAACAAGAGAATTTGGTGGATTGTTTTAGGAGTTATAGTCCTTGGGCTCATAATGGGAGCAGGACTAGCGTCTATAGGTCTAATCTTCGAAAAGGGAGAGGTAGCTGTTCCTGATGTAACTAACCTTTCAGTTGAGCAGGCCAGAATTAATTTAGAAGCTAAAGGACTTGAGATAAATGTAGCAGGTGAGGAATTTGACCCTGAGATAGCGGCAGGTAAAATTGCAAGCCAGGCCCCCACCCCAGAAGCCGTTGTTAAAGAAGGCAGGGTAGTAAATGTTATTGTAAGTAAAGGGCAAGAAATGGTGCAGGTTCCAAAAGTTAGAGGTAAGACACAGGACGTGGCCGAACTTGATTTAGGTAATGCTCAGCTAAAGGTAGGTAAAATAACAGAAGAATTTAGTGATGACTATCCTACACCGGGAATTATTATAGCTCAGTTTCCTGATGCTTTTACTAATATAGCCAAAGGTTCCGAGATTGAATTAACTATCAGTAAGGGGCCTGAGCCTAAATTTATTCAAGTTCCAGCTGTTACAGGGAAAACATTAGAAGAAGCTAAACAGATCCTAGCTTCTAACGGCTTAAAGCTTGGACAGATCAAGCAACAAGAAAGTGATGAGCTGTTTGCCAATATAGTAATTTCACAAGACCCGGCCCCAGGCGGAGATAATCGAGTTAGAGAGGGTACAGAAGTTCAGCTAATCGTAAGCTCCGGACCAGGACCTGAAGCAAGGAATTTCAATGTTAACTTAGTAGATCTCATTCCTGATGATGGTGAAGCCCATCAGGTCTTGATCAAGGTTAATGATGCTAAAGATCCCGCACCTGATGGTAGAGTTGTGCATGAACAGGCCTATATTTATGAAGAAGCAATTGATAAAACTATCGAGGTTGAGGTATTTGGTGAAGGTATGATAGAAGTTTGGATTGATGATGTGATTAAGGTCAGAAAGAACGTTAATTAGTATTGGTAGGTGGTTAAAATGATTGAAGGTATTGTAATTAAGGCCTATAGTGGATTCTACTACGTTCAGGCCAACAACAAACTTTGGGAGTGTTCCCTTCGTGGACGGTTTAAAAAAGTTAAAAAGAATGTTTTTGCCGGGGACACGGTAAGGATAAAAACAATAGATGAAAAAACAGGAGTTATTGAGGAAATCCTTCCCCGCACTAATATCTTAATCAGACCAGCGATTGCCAATGTAGAGCAGGTTTTGATTGTGTTTGCGGCTAGAAATCCTGATCCTGACCCAGGCTTATTAGATAGGATATTAGTGCAGGCTCAGTTTAATGGCATCAAACCGGCTATCTGTTTTAATAAAGTGGACCTTGTGGACCTTGATAAAATCAAAGAACTAGCAGACAGCTACGCTCAGGCAGGCTTCACTACTATAATTTGCAGTGCCAAATCTGGCCAGGAAGTGGCAAGTGTACGGGAAGTCTTAGCTGATAAAATAACTGTTTTAGCGGGGCCTTCAGGAGCAGGCAAATCCACTTTGTTAAATGAGATTCAGCCTGGCTTAGGCCTAAAAACTGGAGAAGTAAGCAGTAAGATTGGCCGAGGTAAACATACCACAAGACATGTGGAGTTATTAAGCTTAGATTTTGGCGGTCTTGTAGCCGATACTCCCGGGTTTAGTACTATGTACTTGCCAGAAATGGAGAAGGAAGACCTTATGGAGTTGTTTCCCGAAATGGAAATATACTTTGATAAGTGCAAATTCACAGGGTGTTTGCACGATAAGGAACCACAATGCGCGGTAAAAGAAGCTGTTTCAGAGGGGCTCATTGCTGAGTTCAGATACAATCATTATCTTGAGTTCTTGAAGGAAGTTAGGGAGAAAGAGAGGCGATATTAAGACATGATAAAGTTGGCACCATCAATTCTTTCCGCAGATTTTGCTAATTTACTGGCTGACGTTAAGAAAGTGGAAGAAGCGGGAGCTGAATATTTGCATATAGACGTAATGGATGGACATTTTGTACCTAATATCACCATTGGTCCGCTGATTGTAAAGGCTCTAAGACCCCACTGTAAAATGGTTTTTGATGTTCACTTAATGATTGAAAATCCTGACAAATACATTGAGGATTTTGTTTCCGCAGGTGCCGATTTAATTACCGTACATGCAGAGGCTTGTCCTCATCTACATCGTACTATTCAAAATATAAAACAGACAGGCGTAAAGGCTGCCGTGGCGCTAAATCCAGCCTCACCCTTAGCTTTAATCGAAGAAGTATTACCTATGTTAGACATGGTTCTTCTAATGACCGTTAATCCCGGCTTTGGGGGACAGAAGTTTATACCTGAGGTAATGCCTAAGTTAAGAAGATTAAAAGCCATGGTGGAGGAAAAGAAGCTGGCTATCGATATTCAGGTAGACGGAGGAGTTACTAGTGAGACAGCTCCGGAAGTTGTTTCAGCGGGTGCTAACATTTTAGTTGCGGGCTCAGCCATATTTGGTAAGCCGGATATTAAAAACGCCGTGGATGCAATTCGTAATAGTATCGCATTTTCTGGGAGTTGATTTTGTGGGTCAAACGGTAATTATAACTGACCCAGTTTACCTGGAGCACCAAACAGGTGAACATGTGGAGGTAGCATCTAGGTTAGAAGTAATAGAAAATATTATCAAAGTATTTGGATTAAATAATAAACTACATTATGTCAAGCCCCAGCCAGCAAGTCCAGAAGATGTAGCCCTTTTTCACACTTCAGAATACATTAAAAAGGTAAGAGACATATCCCAATCTGGAGGAGGAAATCTGGACCAAGACACAGTAATTGGACCGAATAGCTTCGAAGTGGCCCTGAGTGCTGTGGGTGGAGCTATTTCTGCCGTTGAGGCGGTTTTAGAGGGCAGGGCAACACAAGCTTTTGCTTTAGTAAGGCCCCCGGGTCACCACGCAGAGGAAAGTAGGGGCATCGGTTTTTGTCTTTTTAATAATGGCGTTATCGCTCTTAAGAAGGCAAAGGAGAAATACAAGCTTCAAAAGGTTCTAGTTATTGATTGGGATGCTCACCATGGTAATGGAATTCAAAAGGCCTTTTACGATGATCCATCTGTGCTTTATATATCTATTCACCAGGATGGAATTTTTCCGGTGACCGGTTGGACAAATGAGGTTGGCACAAAACAGGGCGAAGGTTTTAATATTAATATTCCGGTATCTAGATGGACGGGAGATTTAGGCTATTATTATCTTTTTAATGAAATTATAATTCCAATAGCTAAAGAATTTAAGCCAGAGTTGGTTTTTGTTAACGCAGGCTTCGATGCGCACTTTGCCGATGATGCTTCTGGTCTTGAAGTGACCACGGAAGGCTTCGCTAGAATAACCCAATTGGTGAAAGAAATAGCTACGAGACATTGTGAAGGTAAACTTGTACTGCTTCTAGAAGGCGGCTACAATCAAGAGGTTTTAGGTCATAGTGTGGCAGCGGTAATTAATGAATTGTGTGCAGGTGGCCTTAAGATTACAGACCCGATTTCCACCCCGCCACGAGTTATGAAACCTCAGTCTCGCATTCGGATAGATGAAGCCATTAAAGCTGCGGCAAAGTATTGGAAGCTAGAGAAGGACCAATTCTAAATGCTACATTGCACTTTTGCACAAATATGTTATAATAGCTATAAAGTCTGACAATTTAAAATTCAAGAAAAGCCTTCAGGGATAGGTGTAATTCCTTACCGGCGGTATATAAGCCCGCGAGCCCAATAGGGTTGATCCGGTTAGAATCCGGAGCCGACAGTTAAAGTCTGGATGGAAGAAGGGTAGATATATTTTCTTTGTGTCGTCTATTACTTCTGTCTTTAAATCCCTAAGGTTTTTATTCTTAGGGATTTTTTTATTATAACTTTGCCAATCATTTGTAAGAAGTCTTTCTATGGGAGGTGTGAACAAGAAATGGATAAAACCTATATGCAACTGGCCTTAGACTTAGCAGTAAAAGCAAAAGGGAGAACAAGTCCAAATCCCATGGTAGGAGCTGTGATAGTTAAAGATGGAGAAATTGTAGGAAAGGGTTATCACCAAAAAGCAGGAACGCCCCACGCTGAAATTCATGCTCTACGTGAAGCCGGTAACTTAGCTCAAGATGCTACTATGTATGTTACCCTGGAGCCTTGTTCTCATCACGGGCGAACACCGCCTTGTTCTGAAGCGATCATTAAGGCGGGTTTAAAGAAGGTTGTAGTAGCTATGGGTGATCCTAATCCATTAGTTGCTGGCAGAGGGATAAACCAGCTGAGAGCCGTGGGAATTGAAGTTGAAGCGGGGCTATTAGAAGATGAAGCTAAGAAGTTAAATGAGATTTTTATTAAATACATAACAACGAAAACTCCTTTTGTTTTATTGAAAACTGCTATGACTATCGATGGTAAGATAGCAACACACACAGGCAATTCTAGGTGGATTACAGGCCCTGAGGCCAGACAACAGGTACACAGGCTTAGAAATACCTATGATGGAATTTTGGTGGGCATAGGAACCGTCCTGGCAGACAATCCATCTCTAACTACACGATTGGATGATTTCACTGATGACAATAGGGATATTAGTGGAAAAGATCCAATTAGGATTATAGTTGATAGCAAGGCTAGAACACCTCTAGATAGTAAAGTTCTTAATTTGCAAGCTGACGCAATTGCCTTTATCGCAATTTCCAAGCTTGCACCAAAAGATAAAGTTGAAGGCCTCAAAGCCGTAGGTGCTAAAATATTAGTTTGTGACACTACGGCTACCGGACAGGTAGATCTAAAAGATTTAATGATAAAGCTAGGTCAATTAGATATAACTAGCGTAATCCTTGAGGGAGGTAGCCAAATTGCTGCCAGTGCTCTTGAAAATGAATTAGTGGATAAAGTAATGTGGTTTATTGCTCCTAAGATTGTTGGTGGTCAGCAAGCCCCGTCTCCTGTAGCAGGAAGGGGAATAAGTAAAATGTCTCAGGCCTTAGAGCTAAAAAATATAAAAATTGAATCCTTTGGTGAAGATATTAGTATCGAAGCCTATTTAAACCCAAGATAAGGAGAAAATATGTTTACAGGTATAGTTGAAGAGTTAGGAACCTTAAAAAGTATACAAAGAGGTACAAAATCAGCTAAATTAGTGGTTAATGCCCAAGAAGTTTTAATTGACGCTAAAATTGGTGATAGCATAGCTGTAAACGGAGTTTGCCTGACGGTTACAGAGTTTACAGGTCAAGGGTTTGGTGCTGACATAATGTTTGAAACTTTACAAAAGTCAAACTTGGGAGACCTCAGATCCGGTGATAAAGTAAATTTAGAAAGAGCTATGAAATTAAGTGATCGCCTGGGAGGGCATTTAGTTAGCGGCCATATTGATGGAGTAGGCACAATAATTAATCAAGCAACGGTAGATATTGCTGTGGTTACAAAAATTAAGGCTCCCCCAGAAGTTTTAAAATACGTCATTAATAAAGGCTCTGTAGCCATTGATGGGATCAGTCTAACCGTAGTAGCTGTGAGTGAGGACGATTTTAGTGTTTCGTTAATACCACATACCGCTAAAATAACCACACTTGGCTTTAAGAAACTAGGTGATAAGGTTAATTTAGAAGGGGATGTAGTTGGAAAATACATCGAGAGAATAATGAACTTTAACCAGAAAAAGGCATCACAGTCAGATAAAGAAAGCAAATTAGATTGGGATTTCTTAACCAAGCATGGATTTTAGCGTTGAAGGAGGAGTCATGAAATGAATTTTAATACAATTGAAGAAGCAATTGAAGATATTAAATTAGGCAAAATGATCATTGTTGTTGATGATGAGGATAGAGAAAATGAAGGTGACCTACTGATGGCAGCCGAAATGGTGACACCAGAAGCGGTAAACTTTATGGCTACTCATGGTCGAGGATTAATATGTTTACCAATGACGGGAGAGCGCTTACAGCAGTTAGATTTACCTTCTATGGTTACTAATAATACTGATCCCCACGGTACAGCCTTTACTGTTTCAATAGACGCTGAGTGCACTACAACAGGTATTTCTGCTCATGAAAGAGCTGCCACCATTAAGGCTGTGATAGCTAGTAATACTAAACCCGAAGGATTAAGAAGGCCGGGACATATTTTTCCCCTTCGAGCACAAGATGGAGGAGTCTTATGCAGAACAGGACATACTGAAGCAGCAGTTGATTTTGCCCAGTTGGCAGGGTTGTATCCCGCTGGTGTAATCTGTGAGATTATGAGTGAAGATGGATCTATGGCTAGAGTACCTGAATTAAGGATCTTTGCTCAAAAACATGATTTAAAAATTGTAACTATAGCAGATTTAATTCAGTATCGCAGAGTTGCTGAAAAATTGGTAGAGAGAGAAGTTGAGATTAAGCTACCAACAAAATATGGTGAATTTGTTGGCGTGGGTTATGAGAGTATGGTAGATGGTCAAGGACATTTGGCTATAGTTAAGGGAGATATTAGCGGAGATGAGCCAGTATTGGTTCGGGTCCACTCCGAATGCCTAACAGGCGATGTTTTGGGTTCATGTCGTTGTGATTGCGGAGACCAACTGGCTACTGCCCTATACTTAATCGAAAAAGAAGGTCGAGGAGTGGTGCTTTACATGCGTCAAGAAGGCAGAGGCATTGGTCTAATCAATAAATTAAAAGCCTATAAGCTTCAAGACGAGGGAAAAGATACCGTAGAAGCAAACCTTTTGCTTGGGTTCCCTGCTGATTTAAGGGACTACGGAATTGGTGCCCAGATTCTATTAGACCTAGGTATTAAAAAAATTAGACTGCTAACTAATAACCCTCGTAAGATAGCAGGGTTAGAAGGCTATGGTCTGGAAGTAGTGGAAAGAGTGCCGATTGAAATTGAACCTGGGGAAGAAAATAAATATTACCTTTCCACAAAAAAAGAGAAGCTAGGTCATATGTTAAAATTCAACTAACAATTAATCTAATAATAACAATCGGAGGTATTAGAAAATGGGAAAAGTTTATGAAGGTGATTTATTAGGACAAGGTTTAAAGTTTGGCTTGGTTGTTGGAAGGTTTAATGAATTTATTACTAACAAACTTTTATCTGGTGCTGTAGACGCTCTAAAAAGGCACGGTGTAGAAGAAGGGAACGTTGAAGTGGCTTGGGTACCGGGCGCCTTTGAATTACCTTTAGTTGCTCAAAAGATGTCTCAAAGCGCTAAATATGATGCAGTAATTTGTTTAGGTGCCGTAATCAGGGGTGCCACTCCTCACTTTGACTTTGTTAGTGCCGAAGTATCTAAAGGGGTAGCAAAAGTAGGTTTGGACACTGGGGTACCTACAATCTTTGGGGTACTAACCGTTGACTCTATTGAACAGGCAATTGAAAGAGCGGGCACAAAAGCCGGAAATAAGGGCTGGGAAGCAGCAGTTACAGCCATCGAAATGGCGAACTTGCTAAAGGATATAGATAAAGTTAAATAAATTAAAAACAACAGGGGGTCTCATTTAGGTGAGGCTCCTGTCTTTTTTCTCCCTAAACTGTCAATTTTATTAAGTCCTAGGAATAGTCTAATATTATTGACTTTTAGGAGGGGAAATTATGATTAGCAAACCCAAAGCTGCTATAATAATTCCAGTCAAGAATGAAGGAAAAAACGTAAAGGATACGGTGGATTCAATACTGACCAATACTAAAGAAGCTATTGAGATTGTAATTGTTGATGATAACTCCAACGACAATTGCTGTGACTTCTTAATAGATACTATTTATGAGGGGATAAAGTTAGTCAAAACAGCTGGTGTGGGATCCGCCAACGCTAGAAATGTAGGAGCGAGTCATGCCCAAAGTGAGCTCCTTGTGTTTTCCGATGCCCATGTTTTTGTCCCCAATAACTGGCTTACTAAAGTGTTAATAGACTTTGAAAACCAGGATGTGGATGCCTTAGTACCTGCCATTGGTGCAGCAGATAATCCTCTGAATATCGGCTTTGGGGAAACCTGGACAAATGAATTGAATATTAAGTGGTTTGTCCAGCGCCCCACGGGTTTAACACTGGTACCTTTAGCACCGGGAGGATTCTTTATCATTAGACGGAGTGTATTTGATATTATAGGTGGGTTTGACAGAGGCTTTAGAGTTTGGGGAAAGGAAGACGAGGAAATCTCCTTAAAACTTTGGCTTTTCGGTTTTCAAGCCTACGTGGATCCAGATATTAAAGTTCTTCATATTTTTAGAAAAGCTCACCCCTACCCTGTTACTCAGGAGCATGTGCATCACAATTTGTTACGAATGGCAGTATCTCATTTTGATCAAAGGAGAATTAACAAGGTTATTAGTTTAATCAAACCGTATGCCCATGCCGAAAACGTAATTTCAGACGTAATTCTAAGTAATGCGGGACTACAACGGGAAGAATACTTCAGAAATCGAAAATATGACACTGATTGGTTTATGAAAAGGTTTGAGATTGACTTCTAATCGTTTATAATTAATAAGGGAGAATTGGGAGAGGAGAACTAAAATGAAAATTGGGGTTATTAGCGATACGCACGGATGTGCCGAAATATGGAAACAAATTAACGAAACTTACTTTAAAGATGTGGATTATATAATACATGCCGGAGATATACTCTACCATGGACCAAGAAATCCAATAGTCTCTGGCTATAATCCGGAAGAGTTGGCCAAATTAGTAAATGAGAGCTCTAAACCGATTTTCTTTGCAAAGGGCAACTGTGACGCAGATGTGGATCAGTTAGTGCTAAACTATCCAATTCAGACGCCTTATCTCTTTATTAGAGAGAAAAAGCTTAATATAGTTGCTAATCATGGAGATAAGTTAACTTTTGAGGAAATGATAGAACATAGCAAGAGGTATGGCATAAATTTATTTATTTCCGGTCATACTCATGTGCCGGTTTTGCAGAAAATGGAAGGCGTTACTATTTTAAATCCCGGTAGTCCAAGTTTACCCAAGGGAGAAGGGATTCCTACCGTTGCCATTATTGAGAATAATCATGTCTTTTTAATTAATATCGAAACCGGAAACGTGATAAATTCAATTGATTTATAATACTTTGAGGAGGGAAGGGTCAAATGAAGGATTATATGGTAAAAGCTACGGCTAATGATGGACAAATTAGAGCTGTAGCAGTTGTAACAACAGAATTAGTTGAAGAGGCTAGAGAAAGCCACGATACCTTTCCGACAGCTTCAGCGGCTTTAGGGCGCGCATTAACAGGTACGTTGTTACTAGGATCTACACTCAAAGGTGCTGATACTTTAACTTTGCGAATTTTAGGCGACGGACCCTTGGGAGGTATCATTACGCAGGTAGGTTCTGATAGTTTAGTGCGTGGCTATGTACAGGAACCACATACTCATCTTCCCGCAACACCACAGGGTAAGCTTGACGTAGGTGGTGCTGTGGGTAAAGGGTTTTTATACCTTACCAAAGAACTAGGAATAGGAGAACCCTATACAGGTAGTGTACCCCTTGTAAGTGGCGAAATCGCACAGGATATTACTGAATACCTGGCTACTTCAGAACAAATTCCATCTGTCTGTGCCTTGGGTGTATTAGTTGATACGGATAACTCTATCAAAGCCGCAGGAGGTTTTTTGATTCAAGTTATGCCTGGTGCTGAGGAAGATACAATTAAAGCTATTGAAGACCAATTGGCAACAGTGAAGCCAATAAGCCAAATGGTAGCTGAGGGCTTGAAGCCTGAAGAAGTTTTACAGGAAATCCTCGGCAAGTCCAAAATTAAAATTCTTGATAAGAGAGAAGTTGGTTTTAAGTGCACTTGTTCTAGAGAAAGATTAGAAAAAGTGTTAATTTCTCTGGGCAGAGAAGAATTAAGAGCAATGATTGAGGAGCACGGACAAGCTGAGTTATGTTGTCATTTCTGTAATAAATTCTATGAATTCAGTGGGGAAGATATTAATAACCTGTTAGCAGAAATTGAAAAGGATGACAACTCCGCGGATTAAAACAGCAAAAGAGGCTAGTCGAAACTAGCCTCTTTTGCTGTTTTAATTTACAAGAAAAGCGCGCCTTAATCAGTTCCCTTAGCGCGCTTTCAGTACTTCATACCTTGTCATGTTCCACTAATGTGGAAACATATAATTTCCTGAAGTAGAATTAAACTGCTCTAGTTACCTTACCGGATCTAAGGCATCTAGTACATACCTTTATTCTCTTGGGAGAGCCTTCAACAATAGCCTTTACTCTTTGAAGGTTAGGAGCCCAAGTTCTTTTAGTTCTAATGTGGGAGTGACTCACACTGATTCCAGTGGTTACTCCTTTTCCGCATATTTCACACTTTCTAGCCAAATTTTCCACCTCCTCAAAATACCTTTCCATTTTATCAAAGAATTTTGAACTTGGCAAGTTCTAAATATCTTTAAAGCAGGATTTAGAATAAGTATGTGGAAATAAGTACTATCAAGCAGGGAGGAATAATAATGATAACTAAGGATATGTCAATTTTAGATATCATGCAAAAGTACCCTCGTAGCCAAGGAGTATTTAAAGACTATGGAATGGCCTGTTTAAGCTGCATGGGTGCAGAGCAAGAATCTTTAGAAGCTGGAGCAAGTATGCATGGAATTGATCTGAATAAACTAATGGATGACTTAAATGCCTTGGATAAAAATAGGAAGTAAAACTAAAGCTAAGTAAAAACTCAGTAAAAACTCAGTAAAAACTCAGTAAAAACTCAGTGTAGCACTTACCTCCCACTTAGAAGTTGTGGGAGTCTTAGTATGCCATGAACTAAAAGCAGGAATTTATAAAATTTTGTCGAAATAAGTTATGCTTTTGATTAAAGGCAAAGGCAAAAACCAGGAGGCGATTTAAATGGGGAAAGAAATTGGTAAAATTAATATTTCAGAAGAGGTTATAGCTATTGTTGCCGGAGTGGCTGCTGTTGAATCTTACGGTATTGTGGGCATGACTCCACGTAAAATTAAAGAGGGCTTTGTTGAGTTGCTAGGACGGGAGAATCTAACTAAGGGTATTGATGTTAAGTTAAGAGAAGATCAAGTGATTATTGAATTATATGTTGTTGTTAGCTACGGCACCAAAATAAACCAAGTGGCGCAAAATGTTATGGAAAAAGTTAGATACAATGTTGAAAATATAACAGGATTAACGGTTCAAGCCGTCAATGTTAACATCCAAGGAGTTAGAGTAGACAGTAAATAGGAGGGAGAAAATTGCAACTACAATTTTTAACTGGGATTGACTACAAGAAGATGATACTGGCTGGTGCAACCCTCTTAGAAGCTAACAAAAAAGAAGTTGATGCACTTAATGTTTTCCCAGTTCCTGATGGAGATACAGGTACAAATATGTCTTTAACAATTTTAGCCTCTGCTAAAGAGGGCCAGGTTCAAGCGAGTCAAGACCTTGGCAAGATCGCACAGTCAATTGCAATGGGTTCTCTGATGGGAGCCAGAGGAAATTCTGGAGTAATTCTTTCGCAGATTTTGCGCGGTATTGCTAAAGGCTTTGAAGGGAAAACCCAGGCATCAGCTAAAGAAATAGCTAATGCATTGCAGGAAGGTGCTGAAACTGCCTATAAAGGGGTTTTGAAACCGGTTGAAGGAACTATTTTAACAGTGGCTAAAGAGGTTGGGAAAGCGGCATTTGAAGCTACATATAAAAGTTCTGATGTTTTATTTGTCTTAGAAGAAGCTCTAAAAGGTGGAGAAATAGCTCTGGCTAAAACTCCGGAGTTGCTACCGGTACTAAAACAAGTAGGTGTGGTTGATGCTGGAGGTAAAGGCTATTTGTTGATTCTAGAGGGAGCCTTGAGATCACTTAGGGGTGAAGAGCTTTTATACAATAACCTTCAGTTAGTTGAAAACCTTGAGATTAGCGACCGTTCCGAGTTTTCCGGTTCAACAAACTTAGGTGAAATTGAATTTCATTATTGTACTGAATTTCTTGTAAAAGGAATTGATCTACCGTTAGAAAAAATGCGGGAGGAAATTGGGGATTTAGGTGACTCTTTAATGGTTGTTGGAACCGAGGAAGTTGCTAAAGTCCATGTACACAGTAACAATCCTGGAGAAGTTCTGGAATACTGTTTAAAACTTGGCTCGCTGCATGAAGTAAAAATAAGTAATATGGTTGAACAAAATGAACAGCTGGCACAGCCTTCAATTGATCAGAAAGAAAAGCCCTTTGGCGTTATTTCCGTATCCGTTGGAGAAGGTCTGAAAGAAATAATCGAAAGCTTGGGTGTGGATGGCATTATCGAAGGTGGCCAAACACTTAATCCTAGCACAGAAGACTTAGTGAAAGTAATTAATAAGGTTAATAGCCAAAAGGTTATTATCCTACCTAATAATAGCAATATCATTTTAGCTGCTCAACAGGCTAAAGAACTTGTAGAAAAAGAAGTTGTAGTTATTCCATCAAAAAGTATTCCGCAAGGAATAGTTGCCCTCATTACGCTAGATCAAAGGGAAGACTTTGAGGCGGCGGTGGAAAGAATGAAAAATGCTATTGAGGAAGTTAGCACTGGGGAGATAACTTACGCCGTTAGAGATTCTCAGTATGAAGGTAATAACATTAATAAGGGTGATATGTTAGGGCTTGCTAACGGGAAAATAAAGGTTGTTGGCCAGGATCAGGATAAAGTATTCTTTGGTCTGCTAGGTCAGATGTTAGATGATGAAAAAGAACTTGTAACCATTTATTATGGTCAGGAGACAACTAAGGACGAAGCCGAAATGTTAGTCGGCAAGCTAGCACAGGAGTATCCCGAAATAGAGTTTGAGTTACACTTTGGTGGCCAACCTTTGTACTATTACATTTTCTCGATAGAATAGTATAGTAACTAAGATTTTTCTATGCTGGAGGTGAGTTATGGGGAAAATTAAAATTGTTACTGATAGTACGGCCGATTTGCCTAAAGACTTGATCGAACAATATAATATTTCCGTTGTTCCATTAAGAGTGCATATGGAAGACCAAGTGTACAGAGATGGTATAGATATATCTCCCTCAAAGTTTTATACAAAACTACGAGAATCGGAGAACTTGCCCACGACATCCCAACCTTCCCCTGGCGAATTTAAAGAAGTTTATGAAAAGCTAGGCGAAGATGGCTCTACCATTATATCTATTCATTTGTCTAGTAAATTTAGTGGAACTTATCAATCGGCTATATTGGCAAAACAGATGTTAGATAATTTAGATATTACCGTTATCGATTCAGAAACAACAACCCTAGCTTTAGGTTTAATAGTCTTAAATACGGCAAAAGCAATAACAGAAGGTAAAGCTAAAGCTGAGGTAATTGGACTTATTCGGAAACTAATGGGTAACTCTAAAATTTACTTTGCAGTTGATACTTTAGAATATTTAGAAAAAGGGGGTAGAATCGGAGCTGCTCAGGCTTTGATGGGATATCTACTCAATATTAAGCCTATTCTTACAATTGCCGAGGGTATTGTTACCCCTGTTGAAAAGGTACGGGGTCAAAAGAAGGCCTTCGATAGATTAGTGCAATTAGCTGGTACAGCAATTTCTGATAATGTCCAAGTTGCCTTTATTCACGGAGACAATTTGGAAGGTATTAATAAATTAAAAGAAAAATTAGCTGAAGAATACGGAGTTCAGGACTTCTTAATTTCAGATGTTGGTCCCGTAGTAGGTACTCATGTGGGCCCCGGTGTTGTTGCAGTGGTTATTCAAACACTTTAAAATAAGAAACAGGAAATTCCTAAGCTCTACCGAGATAGGAATTTTTTTCTAGTTCACAAAAGATTACAAGAAAAGTTTTTAGAGGTGAGAGGTGAGAGTAGTGAGAAAGGATCTGAAATTACAATATTTGAAGGGTATTGGGCCTAAACGGGTCTCACTTTTCAATAAGTTGGGGATTCATACGATCCACGACTTGCTGTATCATTTCCCCCGTACTTACGAAGATAGGGTTGAAAACGAGTCTTCTAATTTAGTGGTAGGATCAGTAGTTACATTGTCCGGTATTATTTTAGGCAGTCAAAATATAAAAACTAGAAATAATAGAACCATAACTAAAGCGGCTATTCAATATAGCGGACAAGTTGTTTATGGTGTTTGGTTTAATCAAAGCTTTATCCAAAAAAGGCTAAGTCCCGGTAAGAATATAATTGTAACCGGTAAGCTTAATCATAATTTCGGAAAGTTAGAGATGAGTATTTCTGACTATCAGCTAGTTGATAGCAGTGATGAGTTGATTCATACAGGTAGAATTGTTCCAATGTATCCTGCTACTGAGAATTTGACTCCTAAGGTTATGCGCCAGGTTATCAAAGGTGCGCTTGATGGCTATGGAGAACAGGTGGAGGAGTTTTTGCCTGAAGAACTATTAAAAAAGTATGAGCTTTTGCAAATAAAAGAAGCTTTACACTCAATTCATTTTCCAGAAAGTTTAGAAGAAGCTAATAGGGCCAGAAAAAGATTTGTCTTTGAAGAGCTTTTCCTATTACAGTTAGGACTAGCCAGCCGTAAAACCATGGAAGAAGAGCAGCCGGGAATTCAACATAAACCAGATGCTAAGTTTATAAACGGTTTTACAAAAAGTCTTCCTTTTCGTTTGACTAAAGCCCAATTAAAGGTTCTTGAAGAAGTTAACCGGGATATGATCTCGTCTAAGCAGATGAACAGATTAATCCAAGGAGATGTAGGTTCGGGGAAAACTATTGTGGCTGTCATAGCACTCCTTATGGCTGTTTCAAGCGGATATCAGGGAGCCTTAATGGCTCCAACTGAAATTTTAGCTGAACAACATTTTCTCGGCTTAAAGGAGCTGCTTGAGGATCATGAGGTTACAATTGGGCTCCTTACGGGGAGTACCACGGTAAAAGAAAGAGAATTATTATTAGAGCAGATAGCTTCAGGAAAGCTAGATATAGTAGTTGGTACCCATGCCTTGATTCAAGATGATGTGGAATTTAAAAATTTGAGTCTGGCTATCACTGATGAACAACATCGTTTCGGTGTACGGCAAAGAGCACTTCTAAGAGATAAAGGACTTAATGCCGATGTTTTGGTAATGACTGCAACCCCTATTCCCAGAACTTTAGGCATGACATTATATGGCGATCTTGATATATCAATTATAGATGAGTTACCACCGGGGAGAAAACCGATCAAGACCTTTTGGATTAGTGAAGAAAAAAGAAATGATCTTTATGGCTTTATTGCCAAAGAAATTGGTTTAGGCCGTCAAACTTATATTGTTTGTCCACTTGTGGAAGAATCAGAAAAATTAGAAGTTGAATCAGCTACAGAGCTGGCTGAGGATTTACAAAACGGTTACTTTTCCAAATACGCAGTCGGCTTGGTACACGGACGGCTAAAAACAGCAGATAAAGAGAGAATTATGACCCAATTTAGAAAGGGTTTGATAGATATTCTAGTCTCCACTACGGTAATTGAAGTAGGCGTAAATGTACCTAACGCCAGCATAATGTTAATTCAAGATGCTGATCGCTTTGGATTAGCTCAACTTCATCAACTTCGAGGAAGAGTTGGTAGAGGAGAATATCAATCTTATTGCATTTTAATGGCTGAGCCTAGAACCCAAGAAGGTAAAAAAAGAATGAAGGTCATGGAACAGACCAATGATGGCTTTGTAATTGCAGAAGAAGATCTAAAATTACGAGGGCCGGGTGAATTTTTCGGTACTAGACAGTCAGGTTTACCCGATTTAAAACTTGCCGATTTAATAAAAGATCTTCCGATTTTAGAAATAGCTCGTAACGAGGCTTTTAGCCTTATACAGAACGATCCAAAGTTAAGCAAAGGAGAAAATAAACTGCTAAAACATAGTTTACTGGAAAAATTTAAAGAAAAATCAACTTATATTAATGTTAGTTAAGGACAATATAATAATGGTGCGTTAAGTAAAAGGAGGAGATTATATGGCCAAGGTTATGTCTGACGCGCTTAAGTACGAAATTGCTAAAGAATTAGGCGTTGCCCAAATTGTTGACCAAGAAGGTTGGGGTGGTGTTCCATCCAGACAATGTGGGAACCTAGTTAAAACGGCGATCGAAATTGCTGAGCGAAGCCTGACTCAAAATCGTTAGCCAAGTCTCATCTATACAATAAACGCACCTTGCGGGAGCATATGCTCCCGCTTATTTTTTTATACTGCAGGAAAGTATATGTTTCCAAATTTATGGAAACATGCTGCGGTATGCTGTACTGAAACGCGCGTAATGAGGGAACCGAATTAAACGCGCCCTTCTTGTATTTGGTAAAGATTTACGGTAATACATAAGTTCCATTAATTAAATACTAATGAATAAGGAGGTGATTAAAATGGCCAAAAACAAAAAAACAAATTTTGCCATGACACCTGAAATGCAAAAATTTCAATATGAGGTAGCGCAGGAAATTGGTCTTTCAACTGACGCTTTAGCTAAGGCAAATCTAGGCTCAGGCAAGAAAACGTCTAAAAATAAATAACAAGTTAAAGCTATTGAGGTTTCTGAATAGGAAATTGAGGTAAATAATACTAGCATATTAAACTTATCAGGAGCAATACTAAGATTACACTCTTATAAAAGGAGGTGATACCAGATGGCTAACAACAACAAAGTTCTAGTTCCCCAAGCGAAAGCTGCATTGGATCAGTTTAAATGGGAAACTGCTCGCGAGTTAGGTATCTCCGTTCCTCAAGGTGGTTATATGGGCGACTTACCATCTAGAGTAAATGGTTCTATTGGTGGAACAATGGTTAAAAAGATGATTGCTATTGCTGAACAGCAATTGTCAGGAACAACTACTAGATAGTTGTTCAAGGGAAAATTACTGTGAGTATAAAAAAACTAAAGGGGGATTTAATCATGGCACAAGGACAAAGTACTAACCAGATTCTAGTTCCTCAAGCTAAAGCGGCTATGGACCAGTTTAAATGGGAAACAGCTAAAGAGTTAGGTATTACAGTACCACAAGGTGGTTACATGGGTGACCTTCCTTCAAGAGTAAATGGTTCTATTGGTGGTACAATGGTTAAGAAAATGATTGCTCTTGCTGAGCAACAGTTAGCTGGAACACCTAAGTAATAATAGCTTAGAGAAATAGGTGGAACTTATGTTCCACCTATTTTATTTGTTCTAGTGCAAATAAGTAGCGTACTCTTCTTTACTAATTGCAGGATGTAAAGCCTGCGTTAAACCACCTGCAATTATTTTGCCGGTATGTTCGATAAGTTGATCAATTTCTTTTGGTGTTACCATTAAATCTCCAGAGAAAGGTGCTAAGACTTCGTTAATTATATTAGCCACGGCATCTTGATTTAAACCTTTATAAATTTGATATAATGTTGGACTAGTCTGTAGCTGCTCAAGTAGTTTTTCCAAGGCCGAATGCGCAATTACGCCAGCATTTACTACAGTCGGTACACCTATAGCTAGAACCGGTACACCCATACTTTCTTGGTTAAGGCCTAACCTCTGATTACCTACCCCCGACCCAGGACTAATCCCCGTATCGGCAATTTGAATTGTAGTACTAATTCGTTCCACACTAGCTGAAGCCAAGGCATCAATAGCAATAACCAAATCCGGCTTGACCCTATCCACAACACCTTTAATAATCTCTGCTGTTTCTATCCCGGTAAGTCCCAAAACACCCGGCGATAAGGCACAAACAGATCTCAAATTACCATGAAGTTCGACTGGAGTATGTTCTTTAATATGTCGTGTGACTAAACTATATTTAATAACCTGGGGACCTAAAGCATCAGGTGTTGCATTCCAGTTGCCTAGACCTACTAATAAGACAGTGGAATTATCAGTTAGTTTAGCTAGTTTAGTTATTGTATCGGCCAAAATCTTACTAATTTCTTCGTGAATTTGTAAATTGTTTTCTCTGATTTGTGGAGCGTCTATAGTTACATAATTCCCAATAGGCTTGCTAACCAATTGCGCACCTTGTTGGTCAGTAACTGTTATGGTAGTAACTTTGGCAAAGTCGTACTCTTGAACATCTTGGACCACACCCGGGACTTCTCGACCTGCTTCGCCTCTTACCATTTCATGTGCTTCTACCGCAAGATCAAGGGTAATATTAAAATTCTTTAACAAATCACTTTTTTTAAATTGCATGCTGGATCGCTCCCTAATTTGGTTTAATTGGTTATTTCTAACATTGCTTATATTGTCCTGGAAATTAGGTTTTATTCTTAAAAAAATTAAATTTATAATTAAAATGTTTTACCGGATACTAAATGATAAAGTTTTCTTTATTAGTCGTATAGAAAGAAATATAGCGGGAAACATAATTTCAGCTTTATGGTAAATATTTAAATGGAACAATTATTATTGAAGGAGGGATGAAAATGGCTGAAACTATTAAACACCGCTTGGGCGGCAGAATAAGTGTTCATGATTCCGTCCAAGAAATGTATGGGCGACTACAGGAAGATGGTATGAGCAACACCTTTGATCGCTTTGATCCACAGGAAAAGATAAGATGTGGGTTTTGTTCTGAAGGTGTAAGTTGTCAATTGTGTACAAATGGACCTTGTCGGATCTCCGATAAGGCGGGAGCAACAATGGGTGTTTGCGGTATAGATCGTAACGCCATGGCCATGAGAGACATGCTTTTAAGAAACGCTATGGGTATATCTACTTATTCTCATCATGCTTATAACGCTTTTCGGACATTGAAATTAACTTCACAAGGAAAGACACCTTTCCAAATTAAGGATACCCAAAAGTTAATGTCTTTTGCGGGTGAGGTAGGAGTGGACACATCATCCGGTGATCCTAACACGGTGGCAGGGTATCTAGCTGATTTCCTTATGTTTGAACTACATAGAGGTTATGATGAATCAAGTAAAATGGTGGATGTATTCGCGCCACCACCACGAATAAAATTGTGGAAGGACACTGGTTTGTATCCCTCAGGTCCACTACATGAAATCAAGGATGCTGTTGCCTCTTGTCTCACAAACGTGGATGGTTCTCATGTATCAATGGCGAAAAAGGCCTTACGGTTAGGCATTGCTTGTATATATGGTGCTCAATTAGGTTTAGAGTGGACTCAAGATATTCTTTTTGGAACTCCAATGCCACATGAGGTAAATACAGATTTGGGAATTCTTGACCCTGAGTACATTAATCTAGTTTTTAATGGTCATGAACCATGGCATGCCGTAGCTACCATTCAAGTGGCAAGAGATCCACAGATTCAACAAAAGGCTAAAGATGCTGGTGCCAAGGGACTCAGGATTGTTGGTTCCATTGAAACCGGCCAAGAGCTAATACAAAGATTTGAGATGGATGATGTATTTGTAGGTCTAACAGGAAACTGGTTAGCGATTGAACCCATGTTGGCTACAGGGGCAGTGGACGTATTCGCAATGGATGAAAATTGTTCACCACCTAATTTAAAGCCTTATGAGGATAAATATTGTGTTACCTTAGTAAGCGTTAATGATTTAGTAAGAATTCCGGGCGTAGACAGAAACTACAACTATATTCCAACTGAAGTGGATAAAACTGCTCATGAATTGATCGATTTAGGTATCCAGAACTTTAAAAAGAGAAAGGGAAACATAACTACTATGGTGCCCAAGAGAATTCAAAAGGCAGTGGCAGGGTTCTCTACTGAGGCAGTTATTAACGCATTAGGAGGTAATCTTAATCCTTTAATTGACGTAATAAAAGCAGGTAAAATTAAAGGTGTTGTTGCCTTAGTTAACTGTACCACGTTATCCACAGGACCTCATGATTGGATGACAACTAATTTAACAAAAGAGTTAATTAAAAAAGATATTTTAGTGCTAAGTGGAGGCTGTGGAAATCATGCTTTAGAGGTTGCAGGTCTAGCTTCTTTAGAGGCAGCTGACATGGCAGGTCCCGGTTTAAAGGAAGTTTGTAACATGCTTAAGATCCCTCCTGTATTAAGCTTTGGTACGTGTACGGATACAGGTAGAATTTCAACGGTTACAACTGCTTTAGCAAACGCTTTAGGAGTAGATACATCCGACTTACCGGTAGCGGTAACTGCTCCTCAATACTTAGAGCAGAAAGCTACCATCGATGGTATGTTTGCTTTAGCTTACGGACTATATACTCACTTATCTCCAACACCTCCTATCGCAGGTGCTCCAGAGTTAGTTAAACTTTTGACAGAGGAGCTACCGGCTATTACCGGTGGTAAAGTTGCTTTAGGAGACGATCCTGTTCAAGTCGCAAAAGACATGGAAGAGTATATTGTAGAAAAAAGAAAAGCCCTAGGTATTAGTTAAACTAAAGCACTTAGGTGATAACATACCTAAGTGCTTCCTTGTGTTACAAACAATTACAAATTTTTCCCTTATTTATAATTATGTGATATAATGAGTTATTAAACTACCTACTATCGACAAGGGGAAATGAAATGATACAAGACCAACCGTTAGTTATTTTCTTTTTCTCAGGACTAATTTTTTTTATCCTAGGATTATTAGCCATCCTTGAGAGTAAAAGAAACAATAGTCAATTAAAGTTTCTGAAGGTATTACCGTATCTAGGTATTTTTGCAATTTTTAGTGCTTTTTCTAATTGGATTGATTTCTTTGGAAGAATACCACCCGGAATTTTAGGTATCAACAGCTATAACTTGATTTTATTAATCAAACCAATGTGTTTAATTATAGCCTTTATTAGTATTTTTTTGTTCGGACTACACCTGTTAAAGCAAAGCCTCAATTTACCTCAAATTAGACCTATCCTATTAATTCATTCTAGCCTATTCGCTATAATCTTTGTTTTATCCTACAGCTTACAAATTGACACTGTCATGAACTTATTGGTCAACCTAAGTAGATATTTATTCGCACTGCCGGGAAGCATTTTGGCGACACTGGGAGCCTGGAAAAAAGCTGAGGCTCTTAAGGGAGCGCTACCCTTAAGAGTATCTAAAAGCTTCAAACTCATGAGCTTAGGCTTTGGTATTTACTCTATATTATTTATTCTTTCAATTCCTTCTGAAGCAGTTCAACAATACCTAACACTTGTCTTGGCACTAAAGGCAACTATAGTAATTTCTATTATCATCCATAGTTACATAATAATCAGCACTTCTGAACAGGAATATAAACTGAATTTACAGAACAGAGTAAACTCTTTGGAAATTTTATCTCATGTTGATGAAGTGAGTGGTCTGCATAATCATAGGTACTTTCAAGACTGTCTTAAGCAATTGGTGAACAAGGGGAGTGAAAATAAAGAGCTATCTTGTTCTTTACTACTAATTGATATTGACTATTTTAAAGAATTTAACGACACCTTTGGTCATCCTGAAGGTGATCGATTACTAAATGAAATCGGTCGGTTAATAAAGAATCTAATTCGTAACACCGATGTAGTGGCAAGATACGGAGGAGATGAGTTGGCAGTTGTATTACAACATACTCATTTATCAGAAGCCTATGACGTTGCTGAAAAAATAAGAAGAGACGTTGACAGCCATTGCTTTCTTAATTCTCCGAGTAAAAAAGTAACATTGTCCATTGGAGTTGCCAATTTTCCGCAATGTGCTGAGACGAAAGATGAATTGATTCAGGTGGCTGATACCGCTTTATACAGAGCTAAAGAAACACGTAATAAAACAGAGTGCTATTCTTTATTTTAAATGATTAAGGCATGGAGTAACATTCCATGCCTTTTTAAATTGATATGGGTATATTTATTATAAATTAGGAAAAACTTAAATGGAAATCTAAACAATCAACAAAAGGAGATGACTTTAATGCAAGGACAACAACATATTCACTGTAGTGTCAGTAACTGTCATTATTTCAAGCAAGGTAATATGTGTGATGCCAATGAAATTTTAGTAACTTCAGACCAAATTGGTGCAACTCAACCGGATCAATTTGACGCTACTCAAGCTTCAACCATGGGACCCACTCCTGTAGATAGCTGTATGGAAAGCTGTTGTAAGACCTTCGTTCACAAGAATTCACCAAGTATCAATGTGGATGGAGTAAAGAAAATTTAAAGAAAATAAAGAGCCCACGGGCTCTTTATTTTTTACTTCAATTCTTAAATGCCATATGTTGTATTAAGTGATAGATACGTTGTATTCCCTTAACCAAATGTCTACTTGAATTAGATAGGCAAATAGTTGCGGAAGGCCCATTAACTGACCAAACCAAGTTGGGCCGAATCTATTATCAGTACTTTCATTTTTAGCAAGGGTTCGTAAATACTTCACATTAACCAAAGGTAGTAGAGGGGAGGAAGAGTCACTAATAATCTCTAAGAACTGTTTTTGAACAGAGGCCAAATAACTGGGATTATGAGTTTTGGGATAAGGACTTTTTCTTCTTTTTAAAAGTTTTTCAGGTAACAGATCAGATAAGGCTTCCCTCAATAACCCCTTTTCGATATTATTGTGAAATTTCATTTTCCAAGGTACATTCCAGACATACTCTAGTAAACGATGATCACAGAAAGGTACTCTTACTTCCAAGCCGGTAAACATGCTCATACGATCTTTGCGGTCTAACAGTGTCGTCATAAAACGAGTAATGTTTAGATAAAACATTTCCCGCATTCTTGCTTCCTCAGCGGTATCACTTTTTAAGCGAGGAACCTCTGCTAAAGCTTCCTCGTACCTATCGGCCATATATTGTTCGGGGGAAATATGGACTAAGAGTTCAGGTGAGAGGACCTTGGCTCTTTCTTGAGTTTTTAAGGCCCAAGGGAAGGTGTTAGCGTTTAGCGCTTCTTGATCCAGGAACCAAGGATAGCCACCGAAAATTTCATCGGCACATTCACCTGAAAGTGCAACTGTGGCACTTTTTTTGATCTCTTTACAGAAAAGGTAAAGGGAGGTGTCAATATCTGTCATACCTGGCAGATCTCGAGCTAAAACTCCTTCTCGTAAGGTAGCTATCTGCTCTGGTGTATCAAAATAAATATTGTGATGTTCTGTTTCGAAAAAATCACTAACTAAAGGAATCCAATCAGTATCAGAGTTCGGCTGGAACTTATTTGGCTTAAAATGAATATTGTTGTCTATAAAGTCGACTGAGTAAGTGTTAAGTTTTCCTAGGCCTCTTTCATGAAAATACCTGGCGGCTATTCCGGTAATGGCACTAGAGTCTATCCCGCCGGATAAAAAGGTGCACACCGGAACATCTGCAACTAATTGACGCTCGATAGAATCATGGATAAGTTTACGAACTGTTCGAATGGTGGTAGGCAAATCATCCTCATGAGGCTTACTCGTTAAGGCCCAATAGTGTCTTAGCTTTAAGCCATCCTGGTTGTACATAAGGCATTGACCGGGTTTAAGCTCGAAGATATTTTTAAAGATGCCCTTACCGGGAGTTCGCGCCGGCCCTACTACAAAAACTTCTGCTAGACCTTCTTTGTTAACCTCTGGTTTGATTTCTGGGTGGGCTAAAAGAGCCTTTAGTTCTGAACCAAAAACCAGACCGCTGGAGGTTTGGCTATAAAAGAGCGGCTTGACGCCAACTCGATCTTTCACTAGGAATAAGGATTGATGTTTTTCATCCCAAATTCCAAAGGCATAAATACCGTTTAGCCGATCTACACATTCCGGTCCCCATTCCAAGTAAGAAATCAATAATACTTCTGTATCTGAATGACCTTTAAAGCAATACCCACGACTTAATAGTTCAGATCTTAGTTCGGGCGTATTGTACAACTCGCCATTATAAGTAATAACATACTTATAACCACCTTTTTCTTTAAGCATTGGTTGGGCACCGCCTTCGGGGTCAACAACAGTAAGTCGGCGGTGACCAAAAGCTGCATTATGTGACAACCAGATCCCCGCCGCATCAGGTCCGCGGTTTCCTAAAGTTTTGGTCATCGAAGCTAAGGTTGCTTCTTTTTGACAAAGATCATAATTCCAATCTATCCAACCTGTTATTCCACACATAATAATTTCCTCCAATTAATTAGCCGTTTTAACTGGGCCAAGACATAAAAAGAAAACGCCACAATTAAGGATAAAATTATCCTTACTCGTGGCGTCATTGCCAGTTAGATACAGCACTGTATCTAAAAATCTATTTAAAGTTTATTTAAGTAAAACTTAAAATTTCCTTAATTAAGCGTTCTTTTCTCTCGTTTATTGCACCAAAGTCCATGGCTGGAACATAGAAGGTTTCTAACTCGTCATGAGCTGCTTTGGCTTTAGCAATGTAGCTAATTGCTCTATTGAAACTACTCCAAAAACGGTCTTGGGTTTCTGCTATTTGCTGCTGATAGCCATTAAGAACTGCCTTATCGGCGTAACTATCAAGATCAATTGTTTTACTACTATCTAGGCCCGATATGCTGTTGACGTTAAATTGTAAGGGTTTTGAGATGTTAACGACTGCAGCTTTTAGATCCGGAATAAGTACACCATCTGGGGTTAAAGGGTCCATTGGACAGTGATAAATCTCAGTGTCTAAGCCAAGTTCTGTTGCTCTCTCAGCAATTTTGGCGATCAGAGTTGATCTACCTGTCCCTGGTTGGCCCTTGATGCAGATTAAATTGGTAACATCTTGAAGGATTGATTCATAATGATTGACATAACCTTTAGGTGTTATTGCAGTAGCATAAAGTTTGCGGATTTTTGGTTGAACGGCATATTGTGGTGTAACTTGGACAAACAGTTCATTTCTAATCTGATCTGTCAATTGATTTACCTTAGTAAAATCCATGCTTTCGGTTACGTAACCTTGCCACTCCTCTAAAACTACTTTAGCCTGCTTTAAAGAGTGATAGGCAGTTTGGAAAGTACGACCAACCCTTTTATTAGTTGTTAGAATATCCTCTTTTGATTTCCGAATAATGTCTTCATTCCAATAGTCGCCAAGATGAACTATGGTGTCAACCGCACCAGGATTTTTAGGGTCTACTACATGTGGGGCTGTTCCGTCTAACATAGCAATACCGAGTTCGGGGATTACTACCCCATCCAGAGATCCGTTATCGGATGAACACCAGTGGTATTCTACATCGTAACCCTTTTCCAGGAAGACTTCTCCAACACTTCTCATTAAGGTGGATTTCCCTACACCGGGGCCTCCTTTGATTACATAAACTTTTGTTGCATCAAACTCATACATATAATGATAATAAGAATAGAAACCAAGACCTGTATTCCCGCCTGGGAAGACGTTTTTTAGTTTGCCTTTTTGACCCACCTAATCGCCCTCCTTGATTATCTCAGTGGGGATTTTGTATAGCCCACTTCCATTTATATATATGTAGTAGGGAGCACAAATGTACCGATATCTCTAATGACAATTATTGGATAAAGGTTTAAAATATACTTAATACTTGAAATGTTTGAAAGAGGAGGAGACCTTTGATGGAGAACTATAAGATGAAAGTGAAAGGCGGAATTTATGGAGTTGCCGTAGGGGATGCTTTAGGGGCAACCGTGGAATTTATGTCACAGCAAGAGATTAAAGCTCAGTATGGTAAGCATACGGAAATGCTTGGGGGCGGTTGGTTAAGTTTGGCTGAGGGTGAGTTTACAGATGATACCGAAATGACTTTAGACGTAGCAGAAGGCATTCTAGCTAATCGGGATATCCCGATTGCAGAAATAGGTCAGCGATTTATAAAATGGTATCACTCCAACCCAAGAGATATTGGAAATATTATTAGACGAACCTGTACTAACTATACTATTTATAAGGATTGGTCCATGGCTGCGAAGAAGACAAGAGACGAATTGGCTGGTAAAACTGCGGGTAACGGATGCCTAATGAGAACTTTGCCGATCAGCTTTGCTTATTATGGTGATCTTGAAAAAATGGATCAGCGTTCTGCCCAAATTGCAGCAATGACCCATTTAGATGATGAGGCAATGGCGGCTTGTGTCTTTTACAATCGTTATGCGGCCAAGTTAATAACTAGTAAGGATAAGCACCAGAGCTATGCGGAAACTTTAGTAGATACTGAAAGTCAATCCATAATTCAAGAAGCATCTAAGTTATATCAAAAGTTAATTGACGTTCCTGCTATTTCTTTAAGTGAAATAAAGGCTTCCGGTTATGTAGTCGATACCCTTATTGCTGCATTAGTTATGTTTTTGAAGTTTGACAGTTTTGAAGAAATAGTCATTGAAGCAGTTAACCTAGGTGACGATGCAGATACTGTTGGAGCAGTGGTAGGCGGATTGGCAGGTACGTATTACGGATTTGAGGCCATTCCTGAGAGGTGGCTAGATAAACTTAAGGGTAGAAAAAGATTGAATTATATAGTAAAGAACTTATAGTATTAAATTCACTACTCTGGCAAAAACTACTAGGGAAAAATCATATCATTTAGAATCGGGGGCTGGAGTAGTGAAAAGTATCTTTGCGACAGATAATTTTGAAAACATATCGGAAAAAATAATGAAAACCATACCCGGTCAACCAAAAAAAAGCCTATTACAGCTTGCTGATGAGTTGAAGGCTGTAGAGGATAGATTAGTTGAGGTTATTTCTGACACTGATGATAGTAGCGTTAAAGTAATATGTGATCACATCTTGTGTGCAGATGGAAAAAGACTAAGACCTGCTTTAGTATTCCTAGCGGGCCAGTTTGGAAATTATAATGTGGAAAAATTGGTTTCGTTAGGTACGGCTATCGAAGTATTACATACGGCAACTCTTATTCATGACGATATTATAGACAATGCAGATTTAAGAAGAGGGTTCCCTACAATTAATAAAAAATGGGATGCAGACACAGCAATTCTAATGGGTGATTATTTGTATGGTAAAACACTGACTCTTTTAGCAGACTTAGGAAAAGAAACGATTTTAGCTTTTTCTGAAATTGTGACTAAGTTAACTGAAGGAGAAATTCAACAAAAAGCTAACCTGTTTAACCCAAAGGTTAGTCTAGAAGACTATCAGCTCCGGATTCATAACAAAACAGCTTTCTTCATTTCGCAATGCTGCCGCTTAGGAGCATTGGTGTGCGATTCTAGTGAGAGTGACACAAAGCTTCTAGCAGATTACGGTGAAAGTTTGGGTATAGCTTTTCAAATTCAAGATGATTTAATGGATTTTACTGAAGAGGCTACAAGTATAGGTAAGCCGGTAAATGAAGATCTGAGAAAGGGTATTTTAACCTTGCCCATCATTTATATTTTAAACGTTAGCAACAAGAAGGATGAGTTGGAAAAATTGATTAGTTCAGGTGACATTAACGACAATGAGTGGAACCTAATTACTGAGGAAATTAGAAAGACCGGTGCCATTGAGTATAGTAAGAAGCTTGCAAGATATTACTCTGGAAGGGCCAGAGAGTCGATTTCAACTTTAAAGAAGTGTCCTGGCCAGGAAAGTCTAGAGTTTTTGACTTACTTTGTTACAGAAAGAAAGAAATAAAAACACAATTTGTGTATTTGATTGACAGGGGCAGTTCATTAAGAGGTTGGTTTTTTAAGTTTCCTTAGTAAATTTTTAAGATTTATGATAAAATGAGGACAGAAACATTGCTAAGGAGGGTTCCCGTTGAAAAAGTATTTAGTCGTAACGTTACTTGTTATTACATTATTAGTAGGTTGCTCCCCTAAAGTTAGTGATCAAGGTAAAACAGTCAACAATTATTATGGATTACTGACTGAGAAAAAATGGGAGGATGCCTATAATCTTCTTAGTGGACCTTCAAAGGATAAGTTTTCTATGGCAGACTTTAGTGAGTGGGCAAAGTTAGTCGATTCTGCCCAAGGTGGGTATGGTGAAATAGAGATTGTCAGGGAAACTAAAGTAACAGAATATGGTGAAAACCTTGATTTAAAAGGTTTTGGGGAAGTAACAGTGGTCTTAGCTAATGCTAAAGCTAAAGAGGCTACTAATACTAGTCAAGAAGGACAATCGGCCGAGCATGGACTGCAAACTGTAGTTGTAGAAGAAAAAGGTGAATTTAAAGTATATATTCAGGAATTAAAGAAAGCCCCTTATTATAAGGCACTGGGTGAACAATTCGAAGAAGAGAAAAAATATTCTGAGGCTATAACTCAATTTGAAAAAGCAGTTGCTGAAGATAAAGATGATGTGTGGGCTAAATCTCATCTTGCTCAAAATCTGGTCAAATTAAATAAAGATGACCAAGCTCTTCCTTTGCTAGAGGAGGTAATTAAGCAAAATGAAAATGTTCTCGCTTTCACAGCTGTAGAAGAGTTGAGATTGAATTTAATTGAGAGTTATGAACTGCTAATTAACATTAAAGAAAAACAGGGTACTGATTTAGGAATTGATAAGCAAAAGGCTAGGGTCGAAAAACTAAAAGAAATAAAATTTGAACAAGATAAGTAAGTAAAACAACCACAGTATTGACTGTGGTTGTTTTTTGGCCCATTGGGCCTATGGGAGAGGAGAAACCGAGAAGAGCTTTTGGGGGAGGGTTTAAAAACCTCAACTCTTCCACGGATCACTAAAACATTAATATTATTAGACAATAGCGGAAAAATATACCTAAATTAATTAATATGGTATAATTACTGGGGTGATAATTATGAGAGTTATAGCAGGAATCGCTAAAGGCCATCCTTTGAAGGCTCCAAAAGGTATAAATACAAGGCCGACAACAGATAGAATTAAAGAAGCTCTATTTAATATTTTGGGTCCGGCAACTATAGATTCAAAAGTTTTAGACCTCTTTGCAGGATCTGGAGCTCTTGGAATTGAAGCCCTAAGTAGGGGTGCTGAGAAGGCGGTCTTTATCGAAAAGGATGCCGTGGCTATTAGTGTATTAAAGACTAATTTAGTTAATACTAAATTGGAGGAATTTGGCGAAGTTTATCGAAATGATATAAATAAGGCTATACAGATTCTGGCCGAAAAAAAATACAAATTTGATTTGATATTCTTAGATCCCCCTTATGAAAAGGATTATGAAAAAATAAGTCTCGAGGAGATACATAAGAATAATTTATTAGCAGAAAATGGTTTAATCGTAGTCGAGAGTAGCAAAAGGACCGAATTACCTAAAGCAGTAGGGGAACTAAACTTATTCCGCCAAGAGAAGTATGGAGATACTCTTCTGAATTTTTACAAGAAAAGCTAGGAGGACCTTAAATGAAAATTGGAGTTTATCCTGGGAGTTTTGACCCTATTACTAACGGTCATTTAGACATTATTGAAAGATCAGCTAGACTATTTGATAAAGTAATAGTAGCTGTGTCACTTAATGCTCGAAAGACTCCTTTATTCGAGATGGAAGAAAGAGTTGAGCTTTTAGAACAAGTTTTAAAGCCCTACTCCAATGTTGAGATTGACTATTTTAAAGGTTTAACTGCTGACTATGTCGAAAATAGAGGAGCTCAAGCTATTATCCGTGGCCTAAGAGCAACCTCGGATTTTGAAAATGAATTCCAAATGGCGGTAACCAATAAAAAGATGAAACCGAAAATAGAAACTTTGTTTTTAATGTCTAAGCCAAATTTTTCGTATTTAAGCTCAAGTTTAGTTAAAGAAATTGCAAGCTTAAATGGATGCGTGAAAGGGTTTGTGCCAGACTACGTGGAACAAAGACTAAAAGAAAAATACTTATAACAATTAATTTTTATTTAATGCGGGGGGTAGAACTGTGGAGTTGTCGAAAATTTTAAATGATTTTGAAGAGTTGATTGAGCAGAATCCCAAGATTCCCATGACAAGCAAGATTATTATTGGAGATGATGTTATTCTTGACTTTATTGACAGGGTAAGAGCAAATCTTCCTGAGGAAGTAAAACAGGCTAATTGGATAGCCAAGGAAAGAGAAAGAATACTAGAAGAGGCAAAGCAAGAGGCGGAGAAGGTTCTCCAAGAAGCACATCAATACGTAACTAAAGTTGCAGATGAAAGTGAAGTTGTAAAACAATCAGAAATGAAAGCAGATGAAATTATCGCCAAGGCAAACGAGGTAGCTAAACAAATTCATCTTGGTGCCAATCAGTATGCTGATGATATTCTGGAAAAACTTCATACTCAGCTTGAAACGAACTTAAAGTTTATTGAAGAAGGTCGTGCGGAACTGGAAAAATCAATGACAACTAAGGAATAGTGAAAAATAAAGGCTTATGCTCCGGCATAAGCCTTTTCTATTTATCTTTAAATCTCACAAGTTTAATGCCTGTTATTAATTGATAAATAAGACCAATTCCGATCATTGTAGTTACTGCAATAAGAAAAAGCAGGGTGTAGTTTTTTAAAATGGTTAGCCAACTTAGGGAACCTTCACTAGAAAGAAAATCGCCAAAGGCACCAAAGGCTGGGGTCGAGCTGTTGCTACTCGGCTTGAAAATAACAAACAAGAACCAGCTAAAGATTCCAGCTAAAATTCCTTGGATAGCGCGACAAATCATAAATAGAGTCATGTTTAGGTCAGTCTCTGCAATTAAAGTTGCCACCTGGGCATGAACGGCTAGACCACACCAACCTAAAATTATACTAGTGGCTATCACTTGGTGCATTAAAGGAGCAGTAGCTTCACTAACCATTTTGATGCCAAGGGTGATTTCAAATAGGCCGCTGGATAGAGCATTTATAGTGGATATATTAAAACCTAGAGGACTTAAGATTAGGGCAAACAAGGAGGAAATAATCTTTATTACACCTATAATAGATAGAATTTTAATCAGTACGGAAAAAAAGATTACAAAGCCACCAATAATAAGTAGAGTATTAACGGACTTTTTTATTGCTTCGCCAATAAAATAGCCTAAGGGTTTAGGGTTACTACGATATGCCTGATTTAGTTCCCTAAAGGCTCTTTTTAAAAGACCTCCCCGGGGATACGAAGGAGGTAACTTCTTATTTTTTGTTATAAAACCAAGTCCTAGACCAATTACTAGGTTTGCTAAGTAGTGAGAACCGGCAAGAATAATACCTATGGAGGGGTTGTTAAACATTCCAACTGAAACTGCTGCCAACATGAAAAGGGGACTGGCATTATTTGAAAAGCTCATAACCCGTTCTCCCTCTTCCTTCGATAATGCTTTTTCTTTACGCAATTTGGCAGTGATCACTGCCCCAATTGGGGAGCCAGAGGTATAGCCCATTGCAATTACAAATGAAGCGCTACCGGGTAAATTAAACAGCGGTCTCATTATGGGTTCTAAAAGAACTCCCATAAAACTAACAACGCCAAAACCCATTAAAAGTTCCGACCCTATAAAAAAGGGTAGAAGGGCGGGAAAAACCATTTTCCACCAGGCATTTAAGCCTAAGGAAGCTGCCTCGAAAACTTCTTTTGGGTTAGAGACCATAAAGAAAATAAGCATGAGTCCTAAAGAAATTTGCAGGTAACGTTTTATCATTTAATCATTCCTTAATTAGGAATTTACTGTTAAAATTATATTGAACAGGTTACGTCATTAGAACAGGATGTGGAAAGATGGATAGACCAAAGGTTGGTTTAGCTCTTGGAGCAGGAGCTGCAAGAGGCTTGGCTCATATTGGCGTGCTTAAAGTCCTGACAAGTAATCAAATACCTATAGATTATTTATCGGGGACTAGCATCGGTGGAATAGTGGGTGGTTTTTTTGCAGCGGGAATCCAAGTCGACCAGATGGAGAAGTTAGCAATTCACCTGCACCAGATAAATTGGCTTGATTTAACTATTCCGAGGATGGGATTGGCAGCTGGGAATAAAGGTCATGAATTCTTTAGGTTGCTAACTAAAAATAAAACCTTTGAAGAGCTCGACGTGCCTTTGTTAGTTGTAGCTACGGATATTGAGCTAGGAGAGAAGGTAATAATTAAAGAAGGAAGCTTAGCAGATGCCATGCGAGCAACCAGCTCCATACCGGGAGTTTTCCAACCCTTTAAGATTGGCTCAAGACTTTTGGTTGATGGCGCAGTAATCAGCAGGGTACCTACCCAGGAAGTTCGCCAGATGGGAGCCGAAATTGTTATTGGAGTCGATGTAAGGTTCAATGTGAGTAAACCTAAAATAAACGGCGTAATCGATGTAATTCTTCAGTCAATAGAAATACTGGAAAAACAGGTAGTAGAAAAGTGTATTATTGAAGCCGATGTTTTAATTCAACCAAATACTGAAACAATTGGTGCTACTGGCTTTGACAAAGCCGAGGAATGTATCAAAATTGGGGAAGAGGCAGCTTTGGCTGCTCTACCCCTGATCAGGACCCTTATCGAAAATTGGACTGGTAAGAAAGTCTAAACCTGCAATTCTATTGCTTTTTACCGGATAAAGAAGGCTATATAAATTAGTGGCTTTAATATCTAAATCTAACATTGCCTTTAAGACACCTTGATGCTCCGTAAAAGAAGCTGTTTTAGAAATCAAAGGCAAGTTAGATGCCTTTTTTATTCTGCCTAATAGTTGTTGTCCTTGGATATTAAAACCTAAAACTCGTAAATACTGCGGGCCGACTTTCTGAAAAAGGTCGGCCTCAGCTTGTGTAAAATCAAGTAAATGATGAAGCAGCACCCGTTGCAGTCTTGTCCAGGTATATCTTTTATTCTTAACCCCATTTATCAGGCTGTTATAATCCACGCATTTAGTGGCAAGTTTAAGAATGCGGTTTTCTAAGCCTTCAGCCACATCTACGATTCCTTTTAAATTATCACCGCGAAGCCGTAGGCAAAATAGTATAAGTTGTTCTAGGTCTTTGTTAAATATGGGACCGCGGCCTGCAGCAAATTCCTCCTGTAAAATCTGAAAAGAAGAAGTAGGCATGTAAGTGCCTAGACGATCTGGCTCTTTTCCTTCTAATATAGAGTGGCGAATGCTTGTAGCACTTGCGATATTATGGTCTACAGGAAAATCCTTGTCGTGATAGTTATTGACGGCTCTTTTGATGGTTAAAGGTAGGATTTGGCTATTTAGATTAGCTAACGCTTTTAAATATTCCACTCCAAGAATGTTGTTTGGACTAGCGGAAAAAACGTGCAGATGTTCCCGGTCCTGATCTTCAGTCATTTCTAGGAATTCCTTTAAGGCCCGGGTTTGAGCTAAAGGATAGATTATGCCATGACCTAAAAATTTTTGCACCAACTCAGACAATAAAGGAGGTTCTTCCAACCACAGGGAAGTTAACTTCTGCAATGGCTCAATCTCCCCAATTTCACTGCCAAAGCAAAGATGGGTAACAACTTTGCACTCATGTAGGATTTTCACAGCTCCATAGGCAAAAGAAGGAGCACTTCTAGTTGCGAAGGCTGTGGGCAATTCGATAACTAAATCAACTCCCGCAGCTAGAGCCATTCTTGCTCTAGCCCATTTGTTGACTAGGGCCGGCTCGCCTCTCTGCAGAAAATTTCCACTCATTATTGAGATTACATAGTCTGCTTTAGCAAGTTTTTTTGCTTCTTGGACATGATATAAATGACCGTAATGAAAAGGATTATGCTCGGTAATTACTCCCAAAACATTCATAGATAACCTCCGTTAAACAAGTTGTAATAACTATTCTTGCCAAAATGGAGAAAATCCTGTTAGATTATGCTGAATTAGAAAATAATTAAATTTTCTGTACATTACACAAGGATAGATGAGAAAAATATAAATTTTCTGCGAATTTTCCAAAAGGTAGATAAATGCCCTAATATGTGTTATAACTATACTGTTAAACATTTAGAAGCTTGACTTACATAAAAGGAGGCAATGTAAGCTATGTCCCTACTCCAGCAAATTAAAGCAAAAGCTATCGGTGACGTTCGGACAATTGTGTTACCGGAAGCAGCTGATGAAAGAGTTATTCGAGCTAGTGAGATTATTACCAAAGAAGGATTAGCCAAAATAATTTTATTGGGTAACCCAGAAGAAATTAGTGCCAGGGCCCAAGATTTAGGCATTGATCTTTCGGGTGTTGAAATAATAAATTATTTAGAAGCCCCTCAATTGGACAGTTACGTCGAGCAACTATACGAATTACGCAAAAGTAAAGGTGTAACCCTTGAAGGGGCCAGACAGCTTCTACAAAGCCCATTATATTATGGATCGATGATGGTTAAGTTAGGAGATGCCGAAGGTTTAGTGGCAGGATCTTTGAGCACTACAGGTGATGTGCTAAGACCGGCATTGCAAATAATTAAAACAGCTCCAGGCATCTCTGTTGTTTCAGGTGCCTTTATCATGATTATACCTAACCAAAGTTTTGGGGATAGAGGGATTATGATTTTTGCCGATTGTGCGGTGAATCCGGACCCTACGGCGGAGCAATTGGCTGAGATTGCTTATGCTTCAGCTATTACTGCTAAAACAATTGCAGGCATTGAACCAAAAGTTGGTATGCTGTCTTTTTCAACCAAAGGCAGTGCTAAACATCAATTTGTTTCTAAGGTGCAAAGGGCAACAGATTTAGCTAAGGAGAAGTATCCCGATTTATCTATCGATGGCGAGTTACAGGCTGACGCAGCCCTAGTTCCAGCGGTAGGCGCTTCTAAAGCACCAGGTAGTGATGTTGCAGGACATGTTAATGTGTTAATTTTCCCTGATTTACAGGCAGGCAATATTGGTTATAAGTTAGGTCAAAGGTTAGCTAACGCAGATGCGATAGGTCCAGTCCTCCAGGGTATGGCTATGCCTGTCAATGATCTTTCTAGAGGCTGCAGTATTGAAGATATTGTTAATGTCACTGCTATCACAGCAGTTCAAGCTCAAACTGCCCAGAAGGTAAAAGCTTAATTTTAAAAAATACCATACACGATGCTTAAGACTATAAATAAATCAGCTAGATTGCAGCAAAATATCACTATAATTGTAGAAAAAATATGTGCTTATATTATAGGAGGATCTGTAGATGAAGGTTTTAGTATTAAATTGCGGAAGTTCATCTTTAAAGTATCAGCTTTTTGACATGACAGGGGAAGAGGTTTTAGCTAAAGGCTTAGTTGAAAGAATTGGAATGGCAGGATCACTACTCAAACATCAAGGCAATGGTCCCCAAAAGCATGTAATAGAGCAGCCAATGGAAGATCATAAAGATGCTATTCAACTAGTGCTTACCACTCTAGTGCATTCTGAGTATGGAGTAATTAAAAGTCTAAATCAAATCGACGCTATAGGGCATAGAGTTGTGCATGGTGGCGAGAAATTTTCTGCTTCAATAATAATTGATGAGGCTGTAATGGACGCAATTAATGATTGTGTGCCGTTAGCACCTTTACACAACCCTCCTAACATCATGGGTATTGAGGCTTGTCAAAAACTTGTAGAAGGAACACCGCAAGTAGCTGTGTTTGATACAGCCTTCCATCAAACAATGGAACCTAAAACTTTCTTGTATGGTTTACCCTATGAATACTATGAAAAATACGGAATTAGAAAATACGGATTCCACGGTACCTCACATAAATATGTATCTCAAAGAACAGCTGAGGTAATGGGAAGACCTATCGCGGAGTTAAAAATAATTACTTGTCACTTAGGTAATGGTTCTAGTATTGCTGCTGTAGACAAAGGCAAATCAGTTGATACAAGCATGGGTTTTACACCTTTAGAGGGTCTTTTGATGGGCACTAGGTGTGGCGATATCGACCCTGCCATCGTTCCTTTCGTCATGGAAAAAGAGAATTTAGATCCGCAGGGAATTAATGACGTATTAAACAAAAAGAGTGGTGTACTAGGTCTATCCGGTCTAAGCAGTGATTTTAGGGATTTAGAAGAGGCTGCCGAACAAGGACACGCAAGAGCTGAGTTGGCTCTCAATAAATTTGCCAATGATGTTAAGAAATATATAGGCACTTATATGGCAGTATTAGGTGGCGTTGATGCTATAGTATTTACGGCAGGTGTTGGCGAAAACAGTGATGTTATTAGAGCTAAGGTTTGCGCTGGCTTAAAAGACCTTAGTATAGAAATAGATGCTGAGTTAAACAATGTTAGAGGTAAAGAACAAGATATTGCTACTTCAGACTCTAAAATAAGAGTTTTAGTGATACCAACTAATGAAGAACTTATGATTGCAAGGGATACAAAAAACCTTGTTCAAAAATAGGTCTTTGTAATTCTTGCACTTCAGAAATGTATATGTTCCACAATTGTGGAACAATATTTCGGTTGACAAAAATTCTAGTTGTTTGTATAATTAAGTCTGTTCCTATTGAGGTGTTAAATGTGAAAATTAATTTAACTAAAATTAAAAGAACTAGTGGTCAAACTCATCAGTTTAGTTTTGAGCAAAATTTAGAACCGCTTCTAGTTGAAGGTGAGTCTATTCCTTTCCTTAAACCAGTCACGGTTAAAATCTCATTAACTAATACAGGTGGAAAACTTTTACATGTTACAGGGACTATTAACGCCAGGGTTAAGTTAGTTTGTGGGAGATGTCTTAGTGATTTCGAACAGGAAATTAATATTGACTTTGAGGAAAATTTTATTCCAAGTTCTGAAGTTACTGATGATCAAGTAGAAAGATTAGAAGACGAAGAATTAACTATGGTTAAAGGTGAAGAGCTAGATTTAACAGAAAAGGTCATTGAGAACATTACGTTGGCATTACCGATGAAAATTATTTGTAATGAAGAGTGCAAAGGCATGTGCCAAGAATGTGGAGTAAATTTAAATGAGCAAAGTTGTAGTTGTAAAAGACTTGATGTAGATCCACGGCTACAAGTTTTGGAAAAGCTACTTAAAAGTTAATGAGCCTGGGAAGGGGGGTTATATAGAATGGGAGTACAACAAGTTAGACGTTCAAAAGCTAGAGTTAGAAGACGTAGAGCCCAGTGGAAAATTGAAGCACCTGGATTCGTATCGTGTCCTCAGTGTCATGAGCCAAAGCAATCACATAGGGTATGTCCGTCTTGTGGTTTTTACAAGGATAAAGAGGTTGTAAAGAAAACAGCTGCAGCTGAATAATAAGAATTACTTAAGGGAATCGTCTAAAATGACGATTCCCTTTTTACTGTTTCTTATTATAACTTTGCCAAAGTATTGGCAAAGGCTACGGATAATTGTACTGAATTCCAGTTTGTTCCTTGATAAATTGTAACAGATATTATATACTGATATTAATACCAGGTACTAAAAGCTGGAGTGGGTGAGTTTGAAGATGAGTCGTAAGGTCATTAGGCATGAAAAAATACATAACTATCTTAAGGAAGATCCTTTCCTAACTGATGAAGACCTGGCTAAAGAAATGAAGGTCAGCATTCAAACTATTCGCTTGGATCGATTAGAGTTGGGAATACCTGAGGTGCGGGAACGAACTAAGAGAGTTGCTGAAGGTACCTATTCAAAAGTAAAAGCTTTGTTAGAAAATGAGTTTGTCGGGGAACCTGTTGATATAGAATTAGGAGTGCGCGGTATATCCATATTGAACATTTCGGAAGATATGGTTTTTCAAAAGAGTAAAATTGCCAGGGGCCACCACCTATTTGCCCAGGCTAATTCTTTAGCGGTAGCGATCATAGATAGTGAGTTGGCGCTTACTGGGACGGCTAGAGTAAGTTACAAAAGGCCAGTTTGTTTAGGAGAAAAAATCGTATCGAAAGCTTTGGTTGAGGAAAAAAGAGGAAATAAATACATAGTTAGCGTAATATCTAAAATAGAAGGCGAAGAGGTCTTTGACGGTAACTTCATAATATTTGATGTCAAGTCAAAAGAAGGAGGGAATGACTTTGAAGGTCGTTCTTGATGCTATGGGTGGAGACAAAGCGCCTGAGGAAACGGTAAAGGGTGCCATTGAAGCCGTAGATGAACTGGGAATTAAGGTTATATTAGTTGGATCTGAGGAAATATTAAAGAGTGAATTAAAGAAATATGATTATGATGAAAACTCAATTGAAATTGTGCCTTCAGAAGAGGTTATTGAAATGGGGGAGCATCCAGGAACAGCTATTAGAAGGAAGAAAAATTCCTCCATTGTTATAGGTACAAAGCTTGTTAAAGAAGGAAAGGGTGAAGCCTTTGTATCTGCGGGTAATACAGGCGCTGCCATGGCCGCATCTCTCTTTGGCTATGGTAGAATAAAGGGTATTGATCGACCTGCCATAGGAAGTGTTATGCCAACCCTGAAAGGTATTGCGCTAATAGTAGACGCGGGAGCCAACGCAGACTGCAAACCGCAGCAATTGGTGCAATTTGCAATTATGGGCCAAATTTATGCCGAGAGAATTTTAGGCATCGATAATCCTAAGGTTGGTCTTTTAAACATAGGAGAGGAAGAAGCCAAGGGAAATGAACTATCAGTTGAGGCTCATAAACTTCTGAAAAAAGAAAAAGGTCTTAAAAACTTTATAGGTAACATTGAAGGTCGGGATATTACTGAAGGAAAGGCGGACGTTATCGTTTGTGACGGGTTTGTGGGAAATGTGGTTTTAAAGTTCGCTGAAGGCTTAGCAAAAGGTATGTTTAGTATGATTAAGGATCAGATGATGTCTAATTTAAGGTCTAAGATGGGTGCAGCCTTGGTAAAACCTAGCTTAGTAGATCTCAAAAAGAAATTAGATTACTCCGAATACGGAGGCGCTCCCTTATTAGGAACCAAGCATATCACAATTATTAGTCATGGTAGTTCTGACGCTAAAGCAATCAAAAATGCTCTTAGAGTAGCAAAAGAATGTATAGAGTCAAGGGTTGTAGGTGCTATTAGTGATAGCATAGAAACCAGTGATACAGGAGATGAAGCTTAATGAACAGTAGAATTTGTGCAGGTATAACTGGTACTGGTTCGTATCTTCCAGAAAAGATATTAACTAATGTTGAAATGGAGAAGTTTGTGGATACCACTGATGAGTGGATTAAGTCAAAAACCGGCATTGAACAACGTCATGTGGCAGAAGATGAACATGCTTCTTCGGATTTAGGAGTAATTGCAGCAGAAAGAGCGCTAAAATCAGCAGGTTTAGCACCTGAAGAGGTGGAATTAATTGTTGTAGCTACAATCAGCCCGGATAGTATATTCCCTTCTACTGCTTGTATAATTCAAGATAAACTTGGAGCCGCAAATGCTGCAGCCTTCGATCTATCAGCGGGTTGTTCCGGGTTTGTGTATGCTTTGACAGTGGCTGCTCAGTTTGTTCAAGCTGGCACCTACAAGAACGTTTTAGTAATAGGTACTGAAACCTTAACTAAAATGTTGGATTGGGAAGATCGTAACACTTGCGTGCTTTTTGGTGATGGTGCAGGGGCCGCTGTAGTTCAACCCGTAGAGGCAGGACGTGGTGTAATCAGTGTGGAATTAGGTTCCGATGGAAGTGGGGCTGAATTATTGCATATGCCCGGCGGCGGCTCCCGGTGTCCTGCCACTGCTGAATCAGTTATAGCAAGACAACACTACTTAAAAATGGCAGGACCAGAAGTATATAAGTTTGCAGTAAGGATTATGGGGGAGTCCTCTTTAAGGGTAATTGAAAAGGCCGGACTTACTAAAGAACAGATTGATTATTTTATACCGCATCAAGCCAATATTAGAATCATTAATTCAGCAGCAAAAAAATTAGGTCTAGGTATGGATAAAGTCTATGTAAACCTACATAAATATGGTAATACATCTGCGGCTTCCGTTGGGGTTGCCTTGGATGAGGCAATTAGAGAAGGTAAAGTAAAGAAAGGCGATAATCTAGTTTTGGTTGGTTTCGGAGCAGGTTTAACCTGGGCTTCGTTGGTACTTAAATTATAATATCGCTAGGAGGTAGGGATAGGTAAATGAAAAATCAATTATGTGAATTGTTGGGGATAGAATATCCTATAATACAAGGTGGAATGGCTTGGGTAGCTACGGGGGAATTAGCAGCTGCTGTATCAGAGGCCGGTGGTCTTGGAATTATAGGTGCGGGTAATGCTCCGCCGGAATGGGTTAAAGCAGAAATTAAAAAGGCCAAGGAAATTACTACTAAGCCCTTTGGCGTTAATGCCATGTTGATGTCGCCGTTCATTAAAGAAGTAATGGATGTTATCGTCGAGGAGAGGGTTGCGGTTGTTACAACCGGTGCCGGTAATCCCGGAATCTATATGGAGGCCCTTAAAGGGGCTGGAAGTAAAGTTATTCCTTTGGTTCCTTCAGTGGCTTTGGCTCAGAGACTAGAAAAGCTTGGCGTAGATGCATTGATTGCAGAAGGTGCAGAAGCAGGTGGTCATATCGGAGAATTAACCACTATGACATTGGTTCCTCAAATCGTTGATGCGGTAAATATACCTGTTATTGCTGCAGGTGGAATCGCTGATGGCCGAGGTTTTGTGGCTGCCATTGCTTTAGGTGCTGTAGGTGTACAGATGGGGACTAGATTTATGGTAGCTACAGAATGTACTGTCCACCCGAAAGTAAAAGCAACAATACTTAAGGCCAAGGAAAGAGATACTGTAGTTAGTGGGCGTTCTACAGGGCATCCGGTAAGAGGGATTAAAAACAAACTTACCAAACAGCTAGAGCAAATGGAGCGAGATCAAGTAGCTCCGGAGGAATTAGAGAAACTTGGAGTCGGCAGACTTAGAGATGCCATGGTAGATGGTGATATTCAGTTTGGATCAGTGATGTCAGGTCAAATTGCTGGGATGGTAAAAAAGGAAGAAACAGCAAAAGAAATTATATTAGATGTTATAAGCGGAGCGGAAAGAGTTTTAAAAGGATTGGGCGTGAAGTAAGAATGAAAATTGCATTTCTTTTTCCGGGTCAAGGCTCTCAATATGTGAGCATGGGTAAGGAAATATACTACAATTGGAATAAAGCTAAAGAACTATACGATGAAGCTAATAAGGTTTTGGGAATTGACTTAAAAAACATGTGTTTTGAAGGTCCGGAAGAAGAGCTAGTTAAGACTTTCAACACCCAACCTGCTTTATTAGCAACAAGTATTGTGTGTTTAGAATTACTGAAAGATAAAGGCATAGTTCCTGACTATGTTGCTGGACATAGTTTAGGAGAATATTCAGCGCTAGTGGCTGCGGGTGCCCTAAGCTTTGCAGATGCTCTAACATTAGTCCGGAATAGGGGCTTATATATGCAAGACGCAGCACCCCAGGGAACAGCTGGTATGGCGGCTATAATCGGCCTGGAAAACCAGGTTGTCGAAGAGTTGTGTAACCGGGCCAAAGAACATGGAGTAGTCGAACCGGCAAATTATAATTGTCCCGGGCAAATAGCGGTATCAGGTGAAGTTCAAGCTGTGGAAAAAGCCATGGAATTAGCCAAGGAAGCAGGAGCTAAGCTAGTGGTAAAACTAAATGTCAGTGGACCGTTCCACTCTAGTCTAATGGAACCCGTAGGTATAAAACTTTCAGCTGATTTAAAAGACATTAGAGTTAAGGATCCCGCGGTTCCTGTTGTTGCTAATGTCACTGCTGATTATGTTACGACAGGTAATGAAATAAAAGAATTGCTAATTCGCCAAGTTAGCAGTTCGGTACTTTGGACTAATACCATTGAAAAACTCTTAGCCGATGGAGTAGATTTATTTATAGAAGTAGGCCCGGGTAAGGTTCTATCTGGACTCGTAAAAAAGGTAAATCGAAAGGCTAACGTTTTAAATGTTGAAGATTTTGCGTCATTAGAAAAGACACTTGCTAAAATGGAGGAGGTTAGTTAAAATGTTAAAAGAAAAGGTAGCACTAGTAACAGGGGCCTCTAGTGGAATTGGCAAAGCAATAGCGCTTGCCTTAGCAAAAGAGGGAGCTATAATAGCAGTAAATTATTATCCCGGCAATAGTGCTGACGCTGACCAAGTAGTGAAGTACATACAAGATATGGGTAGCAAAGCCTTTGCTGTTGCAGCTGATATCAGCAAAGGAACTGATGTTAATGAAATGGTTAGTAAAGTTACCGACGAGTTTGGCAAAATTGACATCCTAGTGAATAATGCCGGTATTACTCGAGACAATCTTTTGATGAGAATGAAGGAAGAAGACTGGGATGCTGTTCTAAACACCAACTTAAAGGGGTCTTTTCTTTGCACTAAAGCAGTTATTAGACCTATGATGAAGCAAAGGGCAGGTCGGATTATAAATATCGCATCTGTGGTCGGTGTAACCGGAAATGCAGGTCAAGCTAATTATTCGGCAGCTAAAGCCGGACTAATTGGTTTAACAAAATCTACCGCTAAAGAATTAGCTAGCAGGGGCATAACTGTAAATGCTGTTGCTCCTGGGTTTATATCCACTAGTATGACCGATGTGCTATCAGACGAAGTAAAAGAAAGTCTTTTAGGTGTGATCCCAATGGGCAAGTTAGGTCTGCCGGAAGATATAGCCAATGCTGTGGTTTTCTTAGCGTCCGATAATGCTCAATATATTACCGGTCAAACACTTAATGTTAATGGTGGCATGATGATGTAGTAATATTTAAAAATTGAATAGTTTTTGGAAGGAGGTGACACACGTGGCATTATTTGACAAAATAAAGACTATTATCGCTGATCAATTAGGTGTTGAAGAGGAGGAAGTAGCTCTAGAAACAGCTTTTGCTGATTTAGGTGCTGATTCTCTTGACATCGTTGAGTTAGTTATGGCTTTAGAAGAAGAATTTGGATTAGAGATTCCTGATGAAGAAGCTGAGAAGATTAAAACCGTAGGGGACACGGTTAAATACATTCAAGAAAATCAATAATAGGTTTGACGGAATAGTCCCGTAGTTTCTGCGGGACTATTTTTTAAAAGTTGAGCATAGAGATTCTATCGCTATTGAATGGAGGAATAAGAATTGCTTTTACCTGAACTTAGAATCGGCAACTTAAGACCAGAACTGCCTATTATTCAAGGTGGTATGGCTGTAAGAATATCGACATCCGAGTTAGCTGCTGCCGTAGCTAATCAAGGTGGTATTGGTATAATTGCAGGAACAGGAATGTCGGTTGATGAACTTAAAGCAGAAATCAGAAGAGCTAAGGAACTTAGTAAAGGCATAATCGGAGTAAATATTATGTTTGCAGCAAATGAATTTGCCAATCTAGTTGCCACATCTATAAAAGAAGGCATTGACTTAATTATTTCCGGTGCTGGCTATTCACGCGATATGTTCACCTGGGGTAAGGAATCCGGAACCCCCATTGTTCCGATAGTATCGACAGGTCGTTTAGCCAAATTAGCCCAAAAAATGGGAGCCGCAGCCGTAGTTGTGGAAGGTAAAGAGGCAGGAGGGCACTTAGGTACCGATGAATCTGTGTGGAAGCTAATCCCTGAGGTAAAAAGAGCTGTGAGCATACCTGTAATTGCTGCCGGCGGAATAATTGATGGTGAGGATATTGTAAAAATTATGGCAATTGGTGCAGACGGTGTTCAAATGGGGACTAGGTTTGCGGCAAGTAAAGAATCAGGAGCTTCCGATGACCTAAAACAATTATATGTAACTTCTCAACAAGAGGATATTGTACTAGTAAACAGTCCAGTAGGTCTACCTGGGCGGGCACTCAAGAACGCCTTTTCTCATAATGTTAATGCTGGTACAGTTGCTAAGCCCGCTAATTGTATGGGATGTTTAAAAAAATGCTCCAAATCCTTTTGTATTATTGAAGCCTTGAATCAAGCCCAACAGGGGGATTTAACTGAGGGATTAGCTTTTTCCGGAGAAATGATACATAAAATCAAAGAGATTCTTCCGGTTAAGGAGATATTCCAACATTTAAGAAGTGAGATTGAAGTGGCATTGAAAGCGAGGCGATTGACAAATGAGTAACCGCGTTGTTATTACCGGAATGGGTGCTTTAACTCCACTAGGTATTGGAATTGACAAGTTTTGGAAGGGACTATTGGAAGGTGAATCTGGTATTGATAGGGTTACTCTTTTTGACCCGGAGGCTTTCCCAACTCAAATAGCTGGTGAGGTTAAAGACTTTAATCCTACTGATTTTTTAGATCGTAAGGAAGCCAGAAGGATGGATCGCTTTACGCAGTTCGGTGTTGCCGGCGCTAAATTGGCTATTCAGGATGCAGATCTTGATTTAGAACAAGAGGATTTAGATAGAATAGCCGTTGTGATTGGATCCGGAATAGGCGGAATGCAGACCTTTGAGGATCAAACAAAGGTAATGTTAAACAAAGGGCCAAACAGGGTTAGTCCTTTCTTTGTACCAATGATGATAGCAAACATGGCTGCAGGACAAATTGGCATAAGTTTTGGACTGAGGGGTCCTAATATAACTACTGTAAGTGCGTGCGCTTCAAGTGCTAACGCCGTAGGAGAAGCTTTTGAGCTCTTAAAAAGAGGCGCTGCTGATGTAGCTGTAACCGGAGGAACAGAAGCACCTGTAACCTCACTGGCCTTTGCGGGTTTTTGTGCCATGAAGGCTATGTCAACCAGAAACGACGAGCCACAAAAAGCCAGTAGACCTTTTGACTCTGGTAGAGACGGGTTTGTAATGGGTGAGGGAGCAGGTATCCTAGTTTTAGAAACCTTGGATCATGCCAAAGAAAGAGGGGCTAAAATCTATGCTGAGGTTGTAGGTTACGGTAGTACTGCTGATGCTTATCATATTACTGCTCCGGATCCTGTAGGCAAAGGTGCAGCCAAAGCAATGGCAGTAGCTATTAAAAATGCTGGACTAGCCCCTGAGGAAGTGGACTATGTTAATGCCCACGGTACTTCTACTCCCCTTGGTGATCAAGGAGAAACAATGGCCATTAAGACAGTCTTTGGTGAACACGCTAAAAATTTATTAGTTAGTTCTTCGAAATCTATGACAGGTCATCTTTTAGGTGCTGCAGGCGGTATTGAAACAATAATCTGTGCGTTAGCGATTAAAGATGGTATGGTGCCTCCGACAATAAATTACGAAAATCCTGATGCAGATTGCGATTTGAACTATGTTCCAAACCAGGCTATTAAAAAATCTATTAACGTTGCTATGACCAATTCCTTCGGTTTTGGAGGACATAATACAACTGTTGTATTGAAGAAATTTGAAGATTAAGTCTCTTTTTGGTTTTCAGTTGCCAGAAATATCCTGGCAGCTGGCGACTGGTAATAGACGTTGTGGAGTGATTGATATGAGTATTTGTAATTTTAACATCACTGACCTAGAAGAAAAGTTAGGGCTGAATATCAATAAAGAGCTCTTAGTTCAGGCTTTAACACACACTTCCTATGTCAATGAAAATCGCCATTTAGGGCTAGAAAGTAATCAAAGGCTTGAATTTTTAGGCGATGCTGTATTAGAAATAGTTATTAGTGACTATTTGTATCGGACCTATCCCTCCTTTCCAGAGGGAAGTCTGACTAAAATCAGGGCAGCAGTAGTATGCGAACCGACTCTAGCATATGTTGCTCAAAGTTTAAAGTTAGGCTCCTACATGTTGATGGGGAAAGGTGAATCCAAAAGCGGAGGGAGAAAACGGCCCTCTATTTTGGCAGATGTGTTTGAAGCCTTAGTTGGCGCTATCTATGTTGACCAAGGAATGATGGTAAAGGAGTTCATTTTAAATCACCTTCAGGAGGCACTTAGCAAATATTCCGATGCCCAGCATGTTGGTGATTATAAATCTGAACTACAAGAATTTGTGCAGCAGAGAACGGATAATGTTTTAAAATACATAATTTTAAAAGAAGAAGGACCCGATCATAACAAAACCTTTTGCGCCGGGGTTAAGATGAATGATCAGCTATGGGGAACAGGAAGTGGACGAACCAAAAAACTAGCGGAACAGGCAGCCGCAGAGGATGCACTGCAGAGGCTAGCAAAAGGGGAAATCTCTATTGGCTAAACATTATATTATCCCTATCTTTGTTCCTCACTGGGGCTGTCCTCACGATTGCGTTTTTTGTAATCAAAAAAGAATTACAGGTATGGGTGCCAAAGTGGAACCACAGCAAGCAGAGGTCAAAGAAACAATAAAAGTTTATCTAGGTACTATAGCAAAGTCAAAAGACAAGGGAACTGTTGAGGTTGCCTTTTATGGAGGCAGTTTTACAGCTATTCCAATCGAAAAGCAACTAGAACTTTTAAAGCCGGCCTATGCGGCCTTAAAACGAAAACAAATAGATCAAATCAGGATATCTACCAGGCCTGATTGTATTAATGTTGAAATCCTTTCTTTTCTAAAAAGTAACGGCGTTTCAATTATTGAATTAGGAGTCCAGTCTATGGACTCCGAAGTTTTAATGTTGGCCGGTAGAGGACATACTGCAGTAGATGTATATAGGGCTGTGGAAATAATTAGGGAGACTGGAGCATTTAGTTTAGGGCTTCAGATGATGGTCGGGTTGCCCGGTGATACTAGAGCCAAGGCTGAGCAGACAGCGCAGGAAATTATTAAGTTGAAGCCGGATTTTGTTCGGATTTATCCTACCCTAGTGATAAAAGATACTCCTCTCGAGAAGCTTTATTTGAAAGAACAGTATATTGCATTATCTGTAGAAGAAGCTGTTGAAATAACTAAAGAGGTCTATTTGGCCTTTATAAACAAGGATATACCCGTAATCAGAATTGGTCTTCAACCCTCAAATGAAATAAATGAAGAAGGGGATGTAGTTGCCGGGCCTTTTCACCCGGCTTTTAGAGAGCTAGTTGAGAGTTCCCTTGCCTTAGACAAATTGACACAACTTTTGAAGCAAGCTAAAATTAATATGGCTGAGACTCTAACTGTGCTAGTTTCACCTAAAGATATTTCTATTGTTAGAGGTCAAAGGAATAAAAACATAGAATATCTAAAAACAGTGTATGGCTTTAAGAACATAGCAGTTTTACCAGATGAAAAACTAAAACGACGAGAACTTGAACTGAAATTTGACTAACTGCTCAAGTGTTTAAGGGGGAGAATTGTTTGTACTTAAAAGGCTTGGAAATACAAGGGTTCAAATCCTTTGCGGATAAGGTAGAATTTGAGTTTCCCGCTGGAGTAGCCATAGTTGTAGGCCCAAATGGAAGTGGCAAAAGTAATGTTTCGGATGCAATTCGTTGGGTTTTGGGTGAGCAAAGCATTAAGTCTCTTAGGGGTGGAAAATTAGAGGATATAATCTTTGCCGGAACAGATAAACGTAAACCCGTAGGAATGGCACAGGTGTCGATTACTTTTGATAACTCAGGGGGCATATTTCCTTTAGAATATAATGAAGTAACCGTGACCCGCAGGGTTTATAGATCTGGCGAAAGTGAGTTTTTAATCAATAAATCGTCATGTCGATTAAAGGATATTCACGAGCTGTTCATGGATACCGGGCTAGGCAAAGATGCCTACTCAATTATCAGTCAAGGTAAGGTTGAAGAAATTATTATGGCCAAACCGGAAGAACGTCGACATTTAATCGAAGAAGCTGCGGGCATTACCAAATATAGGATTAGAAAACAAGAGGCAACTCGAAGGCTAACAGATACAGAACAAAATCTAACTAGAGTTGCGGATATTATTTGTGAATTAGAGTCTCAAATTGAGCCTTTACGAATCCAGTCTGAAAAGGCTCAGGAGTATATTGGCTATAGCAACACCTTGAGAGGCCTTGAGTTAGGTATAATTGTTACAGTAATTGAAGAATCTCGTACTAAATTAACAGAATATAAAGCAGAGTTAGAAAATTTGAAACAGGATATCGTTAAAAATGAAACCCTTGTTGCGCAGACAGAGGCCCAAAATACACAATATAAATTAGACCTTCAACAGAAAAATGAAGTGTTATACCAAAGCCAGCAGGCGGTATTTGAAGTTGCTACATCTCTAGAAAGACAGGAAGCCAATGTAAGACTCAATGAAGAGAAAAAATCAAGTTTAGAGCAAAAGCTAGAGGCCTTAGCAAAAGAGATTGCCAGTGCCAAGGAAAGATTGAGTAACCTTAAAAATGAGGAAAAAACAAATACAGCGGGACTTAAAGGGTTAATAGAAAATATCAAAAATGAAAAAGGACAGTTAAGCCTAAAAGAAGAAAACCTAAGAGCTTTAGATGAAAAATTTCAAAACAGAAGGAAAGCGGAAGAAGAAAATAAAACTGAGTTAATTGAGCTTCTTAACGAGACTGCTAACATCAAGAATTCCCTTAGTAAAAGAGAATTTGAGCAAACCAACATTGAAAGAAAATTAGAACAAAACCATAACGATCAGGTAAAGATGGAACAGCTGTTAGAAGCAAATATTGAAGATATATCAGCTTTTGAAACTAAAACTAAGGACACAGAGCAACAAATTATGGCCAAGGCGCAGGAGTTTGAAAGTGTTGCTAAGGATAAGGTTCAGACGAGAAATAACCTAGATGAAACCGAAAGAAACTTACGGGAACTTCAAAATACATATAATAAAATAACCTCTAGGGTTAAAGCCTTATCCGATTTAAAGGAAGATTTCGAGGGTTATCAAAGAGGCGTTAAAGAGGTTTTGAAAAACTGGAAAAAGGGACTACCGTCTTTAAAGGGAATTAAGGGCGTTGTCGCAGAGGTAATTAAGGTTCCGAAAGAACTTGAACTGGCAATCGAAGTAGCTCTTGGCGGGTCTTTGCAGCATGTAATTACAGATACTGATGAGTCAGCAAAAAAGGCAATTAATTTTTTGAAAGACATGAAATATGGACGTGCCACCTTTCTGCCTTTAAATACAATTAATCCTTATGGCATTAAGGATCAAGAAAGAAACCTGCTAACCATGGATGGTGTTTTGGGCTTAGCAGCAAACCTAGTTGAGTTTCCGAAAGAATTTAGCCCTGTTATCGAGTACCTTTTAGGCCGAATTATTATAGTGGAAAATATCGATAAAGCCCTCACGGTGGCTAAAAAATCTGGCTTTAAGCTAAAGATAGTTACACCAGAAGGAGAGGTTTTAAACCCCGGCGGGTCCTTAACTGGTGGAAGTGTATATCGGAAAGACGCCGGATTATTAAGTCGGGGTCGGGAAATTGAAGAACTGACTAAGGAAGCTAGTGGTAAGAGTAAGGAAATAACAAGCGCCCTTGGTCAGCAGGAAACTCTTAAAGCTTTAATTGCTAAGCTGGAAATCTTGCTAAGTGAGCTTAAAGAACAAGGCCAGAATCTAAGATTTGAGAAAGCAAGTCTAGAGAAGGATTTAGCTCGCTTGGTAGCATTGGCTGAAAACCTAGAATTGCAACTGGAAGAGCTGATTCTGAACAGGAGATCTTTTTTGGAGGATCTAGAAGCTATTACGAAAGAAACAGATAGCTTAGAACTAAACTTAAAGGCTTGCCTGGAACGAGAGCAAGAGATAAAAAGAAAGTTATCCTTTGACCAACAAGAACTGTCCGAGGAAGAGGTTCAGAAAACAGGCTTAAGTGAGGCAATAACTGAGTTGAAAGTGCAATTATCGGCTCTAGAACAAAAGAAAATAAGCGCGGAAAATAGCATTAGACAACAGCAGGAATCTATTAGAGAGTTAGCTCAACAAATCAGCGAAAAAGAAGCGGAATTAGAAGGTGTTTTCACTAGCCAGATTGATATCAGACATGGCTTAGACGAATACCGGTTTGAAATTAAAAATCTTTTTGAACTGAAAGAAAAGTCGGAACAAGAAGTTACTGCTTGCCGGGACGTAATCAATGAGTTAAGCCAACACATCGAAGAGAGAGAAGTTGTCGTTAAAAAAACATTAAAAGAGTTACAACAACATCAACAAAGAGAAAAGTCTTTGGAAATAAAAGAGGCCCGTCAGGAAACGGAACTTAACAATAGCCTTGCCAGATTAGAGACTGATTTTGAGTTAACTATCGAGGAAGCCCTAAAAGAGAAAACTGAGATTATTGACAAGCGGGAAGTTAATCGGGAGATCAAAGACCTAAAACAAAAGGTTTCCTTTTTAGGAAATGTAAACCTAGATGCCATAGAAGAATATACTAAAGTTAGAGAACGTTACGAGTTCCTTTCACAACAATGTTCAGATTTAAACCAGGCCAAGGAGTCTCTTTATAAGGTAATTAAAGAGATGGATACCATTATGATTAAAAGATTTAAAGAAGCTTTTGATGCCATTAATGAACACTTTAAGGGAATTTTCTCAGAACTGTTTGCAGGTGGTATAGCCTATTTGGAATTGACCGATGAAAAGTCTTTGTTGGAAACAGGAATTGAGATAATTGCCCAACCACCCGGAAAAAAACCGCAAAACCTAAATCTTTTATCAGGTGGTGAAAAGGCCCTCACTGCCATTGGTTTGTTATTCGCCTTGTTAAGAGTTAGGCCTAGCCCCTTCTGCGTGTTGGATGAAATTGAAGCTTCATTAGACGAGGCAAATATTGATCGATTTGCTGAATTCCTAAAGGAATTTTCTAAGGGATCACAATTTATAGTAATTAGTCATAGAAAGGGAACTATGGCTGTAGCTGATGTTTTATACGGAATCACCATAGATGAGGCCGGTGTTTCAAAAATGGTATCCCTTTCTCTGCATAGTTAAAGGACTCCTGAGTAAAAATAGTTAAAGCCTATACTATTTTTAGGAGGAATAAATGTGAGTTCTATTAAAGGGATTGGCAAGGGGATTGTTGAGACCCTGGTTAAACGGACACTAGAGCTTAGTCAGGGACGCAATTGTGGTTGTGTTGGTTTTGTAAATAAAGAGGGCTACATCGATAGCTGTACGGAAATTGTCGACGGCGGCTTAGCTGGGTTACCACTAAGAATTTTACTGGGTAAACTAGGCACCATGGAGGATAAATGTGTTTTAGAAGGTGTAAGTTACTTACCTGAAAATGCGATTATCATTTCTAGCCGGCCTGGTCGAACAGGCCTTATTACTGATGTGGGTGGTATTGATTTTTTCAATCTCCCCGTAGTTAATATTGGAGTAAAAGAGGGCAAGGCAGCAGGTGTAGGGATCGTTTATCCGGAAGATAAACTTTTTGACCTTTCTTCAGAATCAGAAATGATTGATCTAGAGTCCCTAGCCGCTCTGAGCATGGAAGATGAAAAAGATATTTTGAGACGTGGTAGTGAACTGAGCTTAAAATACTTAGATGTATCCAGCGAACTTGAAGTGAGCGACATTAAAGAGGGAAATAGCTATCCCGATAATTTGGAAAGTAAGTTCAAAGCAGAGCGACTAGGAGTTAGCTCTATAGACAAAAAACTTGCTGAGGATCTAGTGGCTAAGTCAATGGAGGTCGGCCAAGGTAGGGAAGTTGCTATGATGGCTCAGGTTAAAGACGGTCATGTAATTCCTAAGGGAGAGATTGTTATTGGCGGAATGGGTTATGTCCCATCACGTCTCTTATCCTCAAGTGGCATTGACATTACAGGCAAATCTCTAAGGGAAATATACACAGACCACGTGCCTCTTGACGCGATTATAGTTCACACCCATCCGGGCGGAACTGGTGTGATGCATATCGGTGATGCTAATGCAGGCCCCGGAACCTGGGGTAGACCAATAATAGCAATTGGTCATGATAAGGATGGAAAAATAAGAGGGGCAACAGTAATTGAAGTTTCTGACAAACTTTATGAGTTATCGGATGAAGATGAAGCACTAAATGCTGAGTTTTTTGAAGCTGATACGCCGGAGCAGGAAGCAAAAATCCGCAACCGCAAATTTGGCATTGCCCAGGAATACACTAGTTTGTGTAAACCGATTGAGGTGAAGTGAATAAATCCGTTGAGGTAAAGTTGACTTGGTTAAGATGAACCGTTGAGATAAAAGCCAGCTTATGGTAAAATTTATATGATTGATTCAAGGTTAAGGTTAAAACCTTAACCTTTTTTATTAATAGGGAGGCTAAAACAATGGGCTTTTTATCGAAATTAAAAGAAGGTTTACAGAAAACCAGAAGTGGTTTTGTGGACAAGGTTCAGGAGCTTGTTACAGGTAGAAAGAGGATTGACGAGGAATTTTATGAAGAACTGGAAGAGATCATGATTGAAGCAGATATGGGAGCAGAGACTTCTCTGCAGCTGGTTGAGGATGTTAGAGCTATCGTTAAGGAACGAAAAATCTCAGAGCCCTCTGAGTTACAAAATGTGCTTAAAGAAAAGATCCGAGAAATTCTAGGCGAGGGTACCACGGAATTAAATCTTATAGAAAATGAGCTTAGTGTAATCATGGTAGTTGGTGTAAATGGAGTAGGTAAAACCACAACCATCGGTAAGCTGGCTAACAATTTAAAAACAAAAGGTAAAAAAGTAATATTGGCAGCTGGGGATACCTTTAGAGCAGCAGCCATTGACCAGTTAGAAATTTGGGGTAATCGCATAGGTGTTGATGTGATCAAGCATACCGAAGGGGCTGATCCGGCCGCGGTTGCCTTTGACGCTGTACAAGCTGCTAAGGCAAGAAAAGCCGACGTATTGATTATAGATACGGCTGGAAGACTACATACCAAGAGTAACTTAATGGCGGAGCTGAATAAGGTTGTGCGAATTATTCAGCGTGAAATTCCCGCTGCACCACATGAAGTACTCTTGGTTCTTGATGCAACAACAGGTCAAAATGCAATTAGTCAGGCTAAGATTTTTGGTGAGGCTGCTAATGTTACGGGAATTGCCTTAACAAAACTTGATGGTACCGCTAAAGGCGGGGTTATCCTAGGGATAAAGGCTGAATTAAATATACCTGTAAAGTTTATTGGAATCGGTGAACAAATAGATGATCTGAAGGATTTTAATGCTCAAGAGTTTGCCACAGCCTTGTTAGAATAGGAGGATAGAAAATTGACAGTGAAAATTGGAATTATCGGCGGAACCGGTGTTTATGACCCCAAGATGTTAACAAACGTCAAGGAAGAAAAGATAAGCACCAAATATGGAGATATGATTGTTAAAATAGGTACATACATGGAACAAGAAGTGGCATTTTTAGCTAGGCATGGGGTGGGACATACGGTGCCTCCTCATAAGATTAACTATCGGGCCAACATAATGGCTATGAAAAATTTAGGAGTAGAAAAAATTATTGCTACTGCGGCAGTCGGCTCTCTCCACTTGGATATGAAGCCGGGTGATTTTGTTCTGGTTGATCAATTTATAGATTCCACTAAAAATCGTGTCCTAACTTTTTTTGAAGGCGAAGAAGGAGTGGTACATGTAGATTTTACAGAACCCTACTGTTCAGAGGTCAGAAAACTATTAGTAACTGCAGCAGAAAGTATTGAAATTCCAATGCAACTGGCCGGTGTTTATGTTTGTACTGAAGGTCCTCGCTTTGAAACTCCTGCTGAAATTAAAATGTATAAACAATGGGGCGCTGATTTGGTCGGTATGACCTCCGTACCTGAGGTAGTTTTAGCCAGAGAAGCAGAAATGTGTTATGCCACTGTGGCAATGGTTACTAACTTTGCAGCAGGAATATCCCCAACTGGATTAACGCACGCTGAGGTTGTAGAAATAATGGCGGAGAACAATGAGAACCTAAAAACACTAATAATGAAAGCCATAGAATTTAACACCAATGAAAGAAAATGTCATTGTAAAGATGCCTTACAGGAACTTGGTAAATTCTAATAACAAGGGGGTAAAAGCTATGGAAACGATGCGTTGGCAAGAAGAGTCCTTATATTTGATTGATCAAACTAAATTACCACATACCATGGAATATGTTCAATGTGCAGACTATTCGGCCGTTGCTAATGCCATTAAAATTATGCAAGTTAGAGGAGCGCCTGCTATTGGAGCTGCAGCTGCTTTTGGTGTTGCCTTAGGAGCAAAACAGTATAAAAATGAACCCAAGCAACGATTTTTAGATAAGCTTAACGAAGTGACCGTGGATTTAGCGCAAACCAGGCCCACAGCAGTTAATTTATTCTGGGCATTGACTCGTATGAGAGGTAAACTGAAACAAATAGAGGCAAAATCAAACGAAGAGATTTATACCGAATTATTAAATGAAGCTAAGGCCATTCATCAAGAAGATATCGACATGAACAGGAGTATGGGCAAGTTCGGGAACGAATTGATTCCTCAGGGAGCCCGCATCTTAACGCACTGTAATGCCGGTGCTTTAGCTACGGCTGGTTATGGTACAGCTCTAGGTGTAATTAGAGCAGCCCAAGAAGCTGGTAAAGATGTCCAAGTTTATGCCGACGAAACTAGACCATTACTCCAAGGAGCCAGGCTTACGGCTTGGGAGTTAATGCAAGATAATATTCCTGTTACTCTCGTGACAGACAACATGGCCGGTTATCTAATGCGAAAGGGTATGGTTGATTTAGTCATTGTAGGTGCCGATAGAATTACTGCTAACGGGGATGTTGCCAATAAGATTGGAACATATGGTGTAGCAGTTTTAGCTAAGGAGAATAAAATACCTTTCTATGTAGCAGCACCAACTTCTACCATCGATTTGTCCTTAAAGCACGGCGATGAAATTGTCATCGAAGAAAGAGGACATGAAGAAGTAACTAAAATTTACGGTAACCTAGTAGCCCCAGAAGGCGTGAAGGTATTTAATCCAGCCTTTGATGTTACGCCAAACCATTTAGTTACAGCAATAATTACTAACCAGGGAATAGTCAAAGCGCCTTATATTGATGGGTTAGCCAAGTTCATAGATTAATACATAGGAGGATCAGCAATGAATTATTCAGTAAAAGATATCGGATTAGCTAAAGAAGGTAAATTAAAAATTGATTGGGTTAAAGAACATATGCCTGTGCTTAACGAGATTCGCAAGGAATTTGAAAGAGACTTACCGTTTAAAGGTAAAAAGGTAGCAATAAGTATGCATTTAGAGGCCAAAACCGCCTACTTGGCCAAAGTAATGAAATATGGTGGTGCTGAGGTTGCTATTACCGGCAGTAATCCGCTATCAACTCAGGATGATGTGGCGGCAGCTTTGGTGGAGGACGGAATCAAAGTATACTCTTGGTACAATTGCACTGATGAAGAATATAACTGTCATTTAAATCAAGTCTTAGATATAGAACCAAACATTATTATTGATGACGGTGGGGATCTGGTTAATCTTTTACACGGAGAACGAAACGAATTAGTAAAAAACTTAATCGGTGGTTGTGAAGAAACTACTACAGGTATTTTGAGATTGAAGACTTTAGAAAAGGAAGGCAAATTACAATTTCCCATGGTTGCAGTTAATGATGCTTATTGTAAGTATCTTTTTGATAACCGCTATGGGACCGGTGAGTCGGTTTGGTCAGGCATCATGCGTACAACTAATCTTATTGTAGCAGGCAAGATTGTTGTTGTAGCAGGTTATGGCTGGTGTGGGAAAGGTGTGGCTTTAAGGGCCAAAGGCCTTGGGGCAAAGGTAATAATCACGGAAATTGATCCTATTAAGGCAATTGAGGCCCATATGGATGGCTTTAGAGTAATGTCGATGGATAATGCGGCTGCGCTAGGAGAAGTATTTATTACTGTAACGGGCTGTAAAGACGTTGTATCGGTAAAACATTTCAATAAGCTAAAAGATGGAGCAATTCTTTCTAATGCAGGTCATTTTGATGTAGAGGTTAATGTGCACGAGTTGGCCAGGGTTGCAGTTGAACATAAAACTGTGCGTAAAGACATTGAAGAGTATGTTTTAGATAATGGTAAGAAAGTGTATGTTTTAGCTGGTGGTAGATTAGTAAATTTAGCTGCTGGAGATGGTCATCCTGCTGAAATTATGGACATGTCTTTCGCTATTCAAGCTTTATCAGCAAGATTTATTTTAGATAATAGTGCAACTTTAGAGCCAAAAGTCTATGATGTAACTGAAGAAATTGATAAAAAGGTTGCTAATCTCAAACTTAAGTCGATGGGCGTAATAATAGATGAATTAACAGCTGAACAGGAAGAGTACCTCTATGGATCTCAGGCATAAGCTGGGTCAAGAGATTATTGATATTGGCAAAAACCTGGTAGCCACGGGGCTTGTGATAGCAACTTGGGGAAATATAAGTGCCTTTTTACCGGAAGAAGAAGTAGTAATAATCACCCCTAGTGGGATGGAGTACTTTAACTTAAAAGTCGAGGATTTAGTCATTCTAAGCCTTGAAGGGAAAGTTATTCAGGGAAATCGTAAACCATCGTCTGAATTAGATCTTCACCTTGAAATTTATAGACAAAGAAAAGATGTCCAAGCTGTAATACATACTCATAGTAACTTTGCCACAGCTGTGGCAGTCGCTAGGATTGATATTCCACCTTTAACTGAAGATATGGTGCAACTTTTGGGTGGAGCTATAAAAACTGCTAATTATGCACCTGCTGGAAGTCCCGGTCTAGCGCTAGAAGCCGTTAAAGCCTTGGAGGATCGAAACGCAGTATTATTGGCTAACCATGGCATGGTTGGTGTGGGACGAGATTTGCGGGAGGCCATGACTGTTTGTACCATGGCAGAGAAAGGCGCGCAGCTTTTAATCTATGGTCAAATGTTAGGTAAAGCTCATACTGTGCCTGAAGAAGATGTTAAGAAACTAAGGGATTTTTATTTAACGCAATACGGCCAACAATAAGGCTGTTTATGGAACGCGTGAGGAGGAGAACGATGTCAAGCATACTAATTCAAAATGCAGCTATAGTAACCATGGAGGACCAATTACAATTAATCGACCGTGGCGAGGTTTTAATTAATAATGGTATTATTAAAGGTGTTAGATCTATGGGCCAAGGAGAGCCTTGGCAGGCTGAGAAAGTGATTGATGGTACAGATAAGGTTCTGATGCCGGGCTTTGTTAATGCTCATACTCACGCGGCTATGACACTGTTTAGAGGATACGCAGATGATCTACCTTTAATGGAGTGGTTATCTAACAAGATTTGGCCTTTAGAGGACAAACTCACTCCAGAACACATCTATTGGGGCACCAAGCTCTCCATTCTAGAGATGATTAAATCAGGTACAACCTGCTTTCTGGATATGTACTTTGAAATGGATCAGGTTGCTGAAGCCGTTAAAGAAATGGGTATTAGGGCTTGTTTATCGCGTGGCATGATAGGAGTAGCTCCTAACGGTGAAAAGGCTTTGTCGGAAACACGAGAATTTATTCAGAAGTGGAATAATACCAGCGATGGACGGATTACTGCTGTATTAGGTCCGCATGCTCCATATACTTGTCCACCTGATTATCTTAAAAAGGTTATAGCCATAGCGAAAGAATTAAATGTAGGTATCCATATTCATCTCGCTGAAACTAAAACTGAGGTAGAGGACATTTTGAAGCAATACGGTAAGACACCTACTGTGCTAATGGATGAGGTTGGGCTTTTTGAACATAAGGTTATTGCAGCCCATTGTGTTCACCTTACTGATGAAGAAATCCAAATCTTAGCTAAAAAAGGTGTTTGTGTGGCCCATAATCCAGAAAGCAATATGAAGCTAGCTAGCGGAATAGCTCCGGTGCCACAGATGTTAAAAGCGGGTGTCATAGTAGCTCTTGGTACTGATGGTGCCGCCAGTAACAATAATCTGGATATGCTAGATGAAATAAAAGCGGCAGCTATGATTCATAAAGCTACTACTTTTGATCCGACAGTAATTCCAGCCTATGAAGCATTGAAAATGGGTACAATAAATGGTGCCAAGGCCCTAGGGTTAGACGGAGAGATAGGTTCCATTGCAGTGGGTAAAAAGGCGGATCTAATTCTCTTTAATTTCCGAGCACCACATTTAACTCCAAAACATGATATAATTGCCCACTTAGTTTATGCCGCAAAATCATCAGATATTGAGACGGTCCTAGTTGATGGCAAGATATTAATGGAAAACCACCACTTACTAGAAATTAATCAGGAGGAAATACTAGATAAATCCCAAAAATGTGCAGTTGAGTTAATAAACGGGTAAAGTGGTCAAGCCGGTGAGAATATTTCAAAAATTTTTTATAATTTTAAAATTTTCGGCAGGAATTCTGATATCCCTGTCGAATATTTTATTTTAAGAAAGTAATAACTTTCACAAGCATTATAAATATAGTTTTCAATTTAGCGGAACCTATAAAATATACAACAACATTTAGGAGGTGTCACAGAATGACAAGTAACAGATTAGAATACCTAAAGTATGAGAAAAACAGATTAGTAGATGTTTGGAACAATAAAAGCTACACAACTGAGGCAAGAATCTTAGTCAGAATAATGGATCTAGAAGAAGATATTGCAGAAGAACAGTTAAGACTTAAGAAGAAAAGTCAAAATTCAATTGCAGTTTAAGAGTAACCCTATTATGAAAATTAAGTTTATCCTCTAACCCTTTCCATATTAATGATATTTAATGTGTGTTGACGTGATAAAATCACGTCATTTTTTTTTATCTTTTCTTGGACAATTAAATTAGATTTTGCTTATTGACATTTAGAGTGGGTTACTGTAAAATCTATCTGTAAAGTAAAAAACCTTTACACCTATGGAGGTGTGTCAGGTATGTATGAAAAGTTTGCGCAAATTGCTTTGCTATATGATTTTTATGGCAATTTGTTGACCCAGAAACAACAAGAGATATTGATACTTTATTATGAAGACAACCTTTCTTTAGGAGAAATTGGTGAAGAGTTTAGCATTAGCAGACAAGCTGTTTATGATAACCTAAAGAGAGGCGAAAAAATACTAGTTGGCTATGAAGCTAAACTAGGGCTAGTTAAAAAGTTTGAGGCAAACAAAGTGGCATTATTAGAGATTGCTGACATCTGTAGAGAGGTTAAAACATCTCGAGAGCTGAATAAAATGGATATAATAATAGACAAAGTAACACAAATGATTGAATAAGGGGGTATGAGTTATGGCAGTCTTTGAAGGATTAGCCGATAAGCTTCAGAATACCTTTAAAAGGCTAAAAGGAAAAGGGAAATTAACAGAGGACGATGTTAGCGAAGCGATGCGAGAAGTTCGCTTAGCCCTGTTAGCAGCCGATGTTAATTTAAAAGTTACTAAAGAATTTATTAAAAAAGTAAAAGAACGCGCTATAGGTGAAGACGTTCTAAAAAGTTTAACTCCCGGACAGCAAGTAATTAAAGTTGTGCATGAAGAATTAATAGAGTTGATGGGTGGAGCCCAGAGTAAGATTACCATAGCACCTAAACCACCAACCGTTATAATGTTAGTTGGTTTGCAAGGTGCCGGTAAAACAACCACCAGTGGTAAGTTAGCTAATCTACTTCGCAAACAGGGGAGAAGACCTGTATTGGTTGCCGGTGACGTTTACCGTCCCGCTGCAATCAAACAATTACAGGTACTCGGCAAGAGTTTAGATATTCCTGTCTTTTCTATGGGTGACAAACAAAGCCCCGTTGATATTGCTAAGGGGGCCATGGAATACGCTAATTCCAATGGCCACGACCTAGTGATAATCGATACAGCCGGACGTTTACATATTAACGAAGAGTTAATGACCGAACTAGAGGATGTTAGAAAGGTTGTTAATCCTACAGAGATATTGTTAGTAGTTGATGCGATGACAGGACAGGATGCTGTAAGGGTCGCTGAAAGTTTCAATCAACGACTTGAAATTACAGGAGTAATTCTAACTAAGCTTGACGGTGACACTCGGGGTGGAGCTGCCTTATCTGTAAAGGCGGTTACTGGTAAACCAATTAAATTTGCAGGTATGGGTGAAAAACTTGATAATATCGAACCTTTTCATCCTGATAGAATGGCATCACGAATCTTGGGTATGGGCGATGTATTAAGTTTAATTGAAAAAGCTCAGGAAAACATGGATCAAGATGAGGCGCTAAAGTTACAACAAAAGCTTCGCAAAGCTGAATTCACCTTTGAGGACTTCTTGCAACAGATGCAGCAGATGAAGAAAATGGGTCCATTACAAAATATATTAGAAATGATTCCGGGCCTTGGCGGTAAGCAATTAAAAGAGTTGCAGGGTCAAATCGATGAAAAAGAACTTGCGCATACAGAGGCCATTATTCAATCAATGACACCTGAGGAAAGAAGAAAACCTGAAATAATTAAAGGTAGTCGGAGAAAAAGAATTGCTAAAGGTAGTGGTGTAAAAGTTCAAGATGTTAACAGGCTCATAAAACAATTTGATCAAAGCAGAAAAATGATGAAGCAGTTCGGTGATATGGAAAAGACCATGAAAAAAGGCGGCGGTTTAAAACTCCCCTTTTTTAAATAGTATTTAAAGTATAAAACTATTTCAATATGGCAATTTTTATAAGGAGGTGAATATCACAAAATGGCAGTTAAAATTCGTTTAAAAAGAATGGGTGCTAAAAAAGAACCTTTCTACAGAATCGTAGTAGCTGATGTAAGAGCTCCTAGAGATGGCAAATTTATCGAAGAAATTGGATATTATAACCCAATTAAGAACCCTTCAATCGTTAGCATCGATGATGACAAAGCGGTAGAATGGATGAAAAAAGGTGCACAACCATCAGAGACTGTAAGAGCTTTATTCAAAAAAGCTGGTATCTTAGAAAAGTTTAACGCTAAGTAATAGTCTCTGTGAAGGGGGAATCTGCCGTGAAGGATTTATTAGAAATCCTAGCTAAATCCCTTGTGGATTATCCGGATGATGTTAAAGTTAATCTAGTGGAAGGTGACAAATCCTTTGTGCTAGAGCTAACAGTAGCATCTGATGACATGGGAAAAGTTATCGGCAAGCAAGGGAGAATTGCGAAAGCAATTAGAACCGTTGTTAAAGCCGCTGCAGCAAAAGAAGGCAAAAAAGTGATTGTGGAAATCATCTAGGGGCTTATTTAAGCCCCTTTGCTGTATATCAGAGTTGTTGGTGTTACTAAATCTTCCAGTTTTTTAACTGGAAGATTTAGTAACACTATTGAGATTAATTTAGGTGGTGATCTTACTGGAAACTATTAATATCACTAGAACTGTAAATGTAAAAGTCAAAGTAACAGATACCTACAAAAGGAAAGTCATGGTTGAAATCCAGGAAACGATTAGACGATTAGATCTAGAGTTACAGCATTTGGAGTTTCATGGCAAGAGAATGCTAGTGGAATTAGAGAAGAATAACCCTAATGGGATTCCTAAAGCGAAGGAACACATTCAGTTACAAAAAAATAAGCGATTAGAGACCAAAGAAAAATTTACTCAAAGTCTAAAAGAGATTGCTGGCCTTGCCATAGGATCTGAAGTGCTCCATAGCAATGTGGAAAGTCCTGTGGAGGTACGTGTTGGTGATGATTGGAATAAAGTTATGGGCATGGAAATCGTAATTTGTGATGAGAAGGTAATTGAAATAAGGCCGGAAAAGGTCTAAACCTGGATTAAGGGGAGCTTGGGCAGCTATGGAACAAAAACTAATCACTGTTGGCAAAATCGTCAATACTCAAGGGCATTTGGGTGAGGTTAGGGCGATACCTTTAACGGATTTCCCGGAACGTTTTAAAAAGATGAAACATGCGCTTTTGACTAAAGATGGAAAATCAATAGAATTATCATTTGAAACTGTTAGGAGCCACAAACAGTTTATAATTATTAAATTTGAAGAAATCGCTGATATGAACGAAGCTGAAAAGTTAAAAGATTACGAAATTCAGATTCCGGAAGCAGAATTAATGCAATTGGAACAAGGGCAGTATTATGTTTTCCAGTTAATTGGCTTAGAAGTATATAATTCTCAAGGTCATCATTTGGGTCAACTTAAAGAGGTATTTCAAACCGGTGCTAACGACGTATACTTGATTAAGTCTGATTCAGGCGAGGAAATCCTGGTTCCAGCGATTAAAGACGTTATTAAGGAAATTAATATAGAAGAGAAAAGAATTGTCGCGGACCCTTGGGAAATTTATGAGTAGGTGATAGTTTGAAAATAGACATTCTTACCCTGTTTCCAGATATGTTTAAGGGGCCTTTTACAGAGAGCATTCTTAAACGAGCCCAGGAAAAAGGATTGATTGATGTAAACTTGATAAATATTAGGGAATTTGCCTTGGGTAAACATAAAACCACTGATGATTACCCTTTCGGGGGCGGAGTAGGGATGGTAATGAAACCGGAACCTATTTTTTCGGCCATAGACTTCCTTACAGATCGGGATGGACAGATTCCTACTAAGGTCATCTTGCTTTGTCCTCAAGGCCAATTGTTTAGCCAAGAGAAGGCTAAAGATTTAGCCCTTGAAGAACACTTGGTGTTTGTATGCGGTCATTATGAAGGCATAGATGAGAGAATTAGAGAAAACCTTGTGACCGAAGAATTATCTATTGGTGATTTTGTGCTAACAGGTGGAGAACTACCTGCCATGGTAATAGTTGATGCCGTTACTAGGTTAATCCCGGGAGCTATTGGCGATGAGGTTTCAGCTATTGAGGACTCTTTCTATAATGGACTATTAGACCATCCGCACTATACAAGACCTCGGGAACATAAAGGATACGCAGTACCCCAGGTTTTGTTAAGCGGAAATCATGAAAAAATACATAAATGGCGTCGTCAGCAAAGCATTAAAAGGACTTTGAGCAGGCGGCCTGATTTATTATCCTTAGAGAGATTATCGAAAGAAGATCAGAAGATCTTAGAGATGAATTTCGAAGACAATAATAAGAAGTAAAAGGTGATTAGCAGATGACAAAACCTATGGTTTTTGTGGGGTTATTACATTACCCCGTTTATAACAAGCATATGGAAATTGTAACTACCTCTATTACAAATTTAGATGTACATGATATATCTAGGAGTTCTAGGACTTACGGTGTGGAGAACTATTATATAATCCACCCGTTAGAAAGCCAACAAAAGCTGATTAGAGAGGTTATGGGTTATTGGAAGGAAGGTTATGGTGCCGTCTATAATCCTGACCGTAAGGAAGCGATTTCCAGAATCAAGCTCATTGAATCCTTGGAGAAAACCATTGAAGATATAACTAAGATAACCGGCAAAACTCCTAAGATAATCACCACTGACGCTAGGACCTACCCAAACACTGTAGGTTATAAATACCTAAAAGAGAAAATATCAGCAGGTGAAGAGCCCTATTTGCTGCTCTTTGGAACCGGTTGGGGCATGAGGCAGGATCTGATGGAGTCGGCAGATCACATCCTTGAACCGATATATGGGCCGAGTGACTATAATCATTTATCTGTAAGAAGTGCTGTTGCAATCATTTTAGATAGATTACTGGGAGAAAGTTGGTATTAATCTCCTTGGTTTAAGTTGCTTATTGGCTTTTATTATGTTATAATTTTTGCTGTTGGTTTATTTTTGTAACACGGACGGTCCTCTGCCTGGATAAGACAGGTTAAGAACGTCTATGAAGGAAGGAGGGGCATAAATGGATATTTTAAGAACTTTAGAGCAAGAACAAATGAAGAAAGATCTCCCTGCTTTTAAACCTGGTGATACTGTAAAGGTACACGTAAAGGTAGTTGAGGGTACTAGAGAAAGAATTCAGGTTTTTGAAGGCGTTGTTATTCGTCGTAACGGTGGTGGACTTAGAGAGACTTTTACAGTAAGAAGAGTTTCTTACGGAGTAGGAGTAGAAAGAATTTTCCCTGTTCACTCTCCAAAAATTGAAAAACTTGAAATTGTTCGTAAAGGTAAAGTTAGAAGAGCTAAACTTTATTACTTACGTGAATTACGCGGTAAAGCAGCAAGAATTAAAGACAAAAGATAATAAACAAATAAAGGGACACTTGTATAAGGGTCCCTTTTTTTGTACTATCCACATGTAAATCTTTGCCAAATAAACGGCAAAGGTTGAGGTTAATAGCACTGCTTAATGGTTTCGATGGGAGGGGACAACAAATGGATTCGGAGGTTCAAAATAAGGGTAAGCGATGGTTTTTTAATGATGTTTTAGAATCAGTCCTTATTGCAGTGGTCTTAGCATTTTTGATACGGATGTTTGTTTTTCAACCTTTTTACATTCCTTCCAGTTCAATGGAACCGACTTTGATGCCCAATGACAGGATTATCGTAAATAAATTCATCTATCGTTTCCGTGAACCTGCTAGGGGCGATGTAATGGTTTTCAAATACCCATTGGATCCACAACGGGATTTTATTAAACGACTTATTGGGCTACCTGGAGAAACTATTGAAATAAAAAATAGCCTTTTATACATAAATGGTAAAGAGATTGAGGAATCCTATTTACCAGAGTCCTCATTTTTTAATGACTACGGTCCTATAAAGGTAGAGGATGGACAATACTTTGTACTAGGTGACAACAGAAATAACAGCGAAGATAGTAGATTTTGGGGTTTTCTGCCTGAAGAAAATATAGTGGGTAAAGCAATTTTAATCTACTGGCCGATGTCAAGAATGGATGTAATAAAGTAAACGCAATTTAGTGAGTTAGAGATGTTAGTCACTGGGTAAAATAGGTTTTTTGAAAAAGTGGGTGTAAACAAATGAAAATTCAATGGTATCCTGGCCATATGGTCAAGGCCCAACGTATGGTAAAGGAAAATTTAAATTTGATTGATGTGGTGGTTGAGTTAGTTGACGCTAGGATCCCAATCAGTAGTAGAAACCCCATCATAAATGAGATAATTAAGGATAAACCTAGGTGCTTGGTTTTAAACAAGGCTGACTTAGCTGATCCCAAAGTAACTAAGGAATGGGAGATTTATTTTAAAAGTTTCGATTATGCAGTGATAAAAGTCAATTCCTTGACAGGTGAAGGCATTAGTTTAATCACAAACAAGGTAAAAGAATTGGCTGAACCTAAACAGATTAAATATAGGGAAAAGGGTTTTATTCAGAGACCCATCAGGATTATGGTTGTTGGAATTCCTAATGTAGGTAAATCTTCTTTTATTAATAAATTAGCAGGCAAGGTATCTGCTAAAACAGGAAACAAACCAGGAGTAACCAAGGGCAAACAGTGGATCAAGTTATCTAATAATATTGAGTTGTTAGATACTCCAGGTATCCTTTGGCCTAAATTTGAAGATCGTCGAGTGGGACTTAATCTTGCTTTCACAGGCTCGATTAAAGAAGAAATTTTGGATACCGAAAAGTTGGCTATCGAGCTACTAAAAACGTTATGTAAAATTAGTCCTGAGGGATTGCGGGGACGGTTTAAGTTGACTGATCTTCCAGAAGACCCAGAGATTCTATTAGAACTTATTGGCTCTAAGCGTGGTTGTATAGTTTCTGGTGGAATTGTGGATCTATTGAAAGCAGCAACCATCATTATTGAAGAATATCAAAGAGGGAAGTTAGGCTTGATTAGTCTTGAACATCCTTAATAAAAAATCTCCCAGTGAGGAGATTTTTTATTCATTTTGCAGGGATTTCGATTTTTTTCGCGAACTTGTGAAAAGAGCGGTAAGCTTCATTTACAAACACTGAGTGTCATGGGGTAGAATAAGATGGACAAGATGTCAATTAAAGAAATAAAGAACCTAATTACTGAGGATAAATACCTAACAGAGGATTTTCTTGAAGGACTTGCCCAAGACGATAGACTTGGTGTTCAACAAATCTATAAGCAAATTATTAATAGAAAACGAAAGATAGATTTGGAGCAAGAAAGAACCTTTAGAATGTATAGTTATGAGCGGGAAGCCCAAGTTTTAGGATATCACTGTATAGTAGGTATAGATGAAGTGGGGCGTGGTCCTCTTGCAGGTCCCGTTGTGGCTGCTGCGGTAGTACTGCCGTCAAATGAAATGATTGTTGGCTTAGACGATTCAAAGAAATTGTCTCCAGATAAAAGAGTTAAGCTTGCAGAGATTATAAGAGAGAAAGCAGTTTTTTATGCCTACGGATGTGTCGAAGCGCCAGAAATTGATAAAATCAATATTTACCAAGCGACCCTAAAGGCAATGCAAAGAGCTGTAGAAACTCTGAAAGGAAATGCAGATTACTTGTTAATCGATGCTATGAGGATTCCTGCTTTGGATGTCATTCAAAATCCAATCATAGGCGGAGATGGTAAAAGTGCTTCAATAGCTGCTGCATCAATTTTAGCTAAGGTGTATAGGGATCAGCTAATGGAGAATTATCATGAAAAGTATCCAATCTATAAATTTGATCAAAATAAGGGCTATGGCACTAAAGATCATATGGATGCCATAATAAAACATGGTTTTAGCCCAATTCACAGGCATTCTTTTAATGTACCTGGTGTCAAAAAGGTTAATACATAAATAACAATACAAAAAGGTAATACATAGACAATAGATGAAATAGTTTGAACTTTGTTATTTATATAACTTTTTCGAGGTAAGAAGGGATTTTTCGCTACTATATCGAATATATAAGAAGTGAATGATTTTTGTATACAAGTTTTCATGTACTATAACGTGCATTTCTTGTATGCAAGTTTTTATTTGTGTTTGTTATTACAAATACACCGATATCTTTTTGCAACTCATTACATTTTCCACAGTGTTGTTTGAATTTTCAAATATTGAAAATTTTCAACTAATTAGATCTTAATCATTCTTGTATTAATGACAGCTACTGTGGAAATAAATAACATTACGTGTAAAAAGAGAGGGTCGGAAGAAAGGGGGGAAAGAATGTTAGTTCAATGGGCGGGCATAGGTGTCGTTTTAGTGATAGCTATAGTTTTTCCTATCATTGCGTTGGCTGTAGCGGGTCTTTTGAGACCGAAAGGAAAGGCCGATAAATATAAGTATGATACTTATGAATGTGGTCTTGAGACTCAAGGTGAAACATGGGTTCAGTTTAAAGCCAACTACTTTATGTACGCTTTACTGTTTGTGGCCTTTGACGTAGAAACAATTTTCCTTTATTTGTGGGCAGTGAACAATGCTAACTTCGGTTTGTTTGTGTTCCTTGAGATTTTCGTCTTCATTGCCATTTTAGTCATCGGTCTATTATATGACTGGAAGGAAGGAGCGTTAGAATGGAGATAAGTAAAGATAATGAGCAAGTTCAAGAGCTTGCGAAGCAAGGGGTTGTTTTAACTACCCTTGAAAATGTATTTAACTATGCACGATCACGTTCCTTATGGCCTATGACTTTTGGTTTGGCCTGTTGTGCAATCGAGATGATGGCTGCCGGTGATCAGAGATATGATATGGCACGTTTTGGTTATGAGGTTTTTAGACCATCACCACGTCAGTCTGACGTAATGATAGTTGCAGGAACTATAACTAAGAAAATGCAACCGTTAATCGAAAGACTCTGGGATCAAATGCCTGAACCTAAGTATGTTGTTGCAATGGGAAGTTGTGCCATAAGCGGGGGACCGTTTGTTGATTCTTACAGTGTAGTATTAGGTGCAGATACCTTTTTACCGGTAGATGTTTATATCCCAGGCTGTCCACCAAGACCTGAGGCATTAATCTACGGAATGCTACAACTAAGGGATAAAGTTCAAAATCCTAAAGTAGCGCAGGTGAAGAAAAATGGATAAAAGTTTTGTTAATGGATTGGTGGAAGAACTAAATAAAAACGGGCAGTATGTGGCACTCATCGATGATGAGAAAAATGCAGCTATTAGTGTAGATGCTAAGGATATAGTTAAGTTAATGGAAGAGCTCAAAAGTGGTCAAGGTTTTGACTTACTCTTCAATGTAACTGCTGTGGATTTTCCTGAGCACTTTTTTGCTGTTTATACCGTAGTATCTACTGCTGATGATCGTCAGCTTCTAGTTAAGGTGCAATTGCCTAAGGATAAGCCTGAAATCCAATCCCTTACGGGGGTATGGAAAGCTGCAAATGTTCAAGAAAGAGAAGCCTATGACTTACTCGGCATAATTTATACTAATCATCCAAACTTGACCAGAATACTACTTCCTGACGATTTCGAAGGATATCCTTTAAGAAAAGATTATCAAATGAAGGATAGGGTATAAGGGTTAATTCCTTAAAAATTGGATTGTAGAGGTGTAGCAATGATAAAGACACAGGAAATTACTATTAATATGGGGCCTCAGCATCCAAGTACTCATGGTGTTTATCGCTGCATTATGACATTAGACGGTGAATATGTTACTCACGTGGAAAATGTTGTTGGATACTTGCACCGTGGTACTGAAAAGCTTGCAGAGGCGAGAACGTACACTCAGTTTATACCGTACACTGATCGCTACGATTATGTAGGACCAATGCTTCATGAGATTGGTTATGTTGAAGCGGTTGAAAAGTTAGCGGGAATCGAAGCTCCTGAAAGAGCAAAATTGATTAGAGTTATTGTAGGGGAGCTAAACAGGATATCTAGTCATATTGTTATGATTGCTTCCTATTCCCTAGATTTAGCGGCTTTTACCGCCTGGATGTACATGTTCCGGGATAGGGAAAGAATTCTTGATATGTTAGAAATGACTACAGGTGGAAGATTGACTTTCAATTATCAGCGCATTGGTGGTGTTGCGGCTGATTTACCATCTGGATTTATTCCAGTTCTAAAGGAATTTTTGAAAGATTTACCCAAATTAGTACAAGAATATTATGACATTGTTTTAGGAAATGAAATCTTTATTGCACGTTCTAAAGGGGTAGGGGTTCTAAGCAAAGAAATGGCTCTGGATTACGGTGTTACTGGACCAAACCTAAGAGCTTCTGGAGTTTCTTTTGACTTAAGAAAAGAAGAGGGTTCGTTCTATAACCGGTTTGATTTTAACGTTCCTACTCTCAGTAACGGTGATACTTTAGACCGTGTAATGATAAGGCTGTATGAATTACAGGAAAGTGCCAAGATTATCGAACAGGCCTTGGAACAACTACAAGAAGGCGACATCATGGCAAAAGTACCGAAACTGCTTAAACCAGCTGCCGGGGAAGTATTCCATCGTTTTGAGGCTAGTAAGGGTCAGGCAGGCTATTATTTGGTAAGTGATGGTTCCGCTAAACCGCACCGTGTACATGTTCATTCACCTACTTTTGTAAACCTTGGAGTATTCCCGGAACTTTGCAAAGGACATAATATCCAGGACACAGTCGCTATTTTAGCTTCTATCGATATCGTTCTTGGTGAAGTAGACCGGTAATACAGAAAATACGGGATGTATAGGGGAGAAGATGCATGGAAAATTTTAATAACTTTTTTATTAATTTAGCCGACGGTCTTCGTCAAGGGTTAATAGGCTTTGGTTTATCCGATGGTGTGGTTGATGCATTAATGATAGGTATTGGAACACTGATTGCACTGCTTTTCGTACTTTTGAATGTTATTTTCCTAGTATACTTTGAACGTAAAATCAGTGCCTTCATTCAATTGCGTCTCGGACCGAATCGGGTTGGTCCCAGAGGATTGTTTCAAACCTTGATGGATGTTGTCAAGCTTTTAACCAAGGAAGACATTATTCCTAAAGCTGTTGACAAATGGGTATTTATTCTAGGTGGTCTATTCGTTTTAGTTCCACCAGTATTGTTACTAGCAGTTGTTCCTTGGGGTGAAGGAATGATTGCCGCAGATTTAAATATTGGAGTATTCTATTTTATTGCTGTGTCGTCGATAGGGGTTATCGCCTTCTTAATGGCTGGTTGGGGTTCTAACAACAAATGGTCGCTTATAGGTGGTATGCGTACTGTAGCTCAGATGATCAGCTATGAAATTCCTCTAGTGTTTTCTATTCTGGGTGTGGTAATGTTAACCAACTCCTTGAAAATGTCTGAAATCATAGAGGCTCAGCAACAAATGTGGTTTATAGTTCCACAATTTATCGCATTCATTATCTTCTTTATTGCGGGGACAGCTGAGTTAAATCGCGCTCCCTTTGATATGCCGGAAGCAGAGCAAGAGTTAGTAGCCGGTGTATTTACTGAGTATAGTGGTATGCGTTGGGCGATTTTCTTCCTTGCGGAATACACTAGCATGATCGCTTTATCAGGGCTTGGTGCAACTCTTTTCTTAGGTGGCTACTTAGCACCCTTTGGATTGACTTTCATTCCAGGTTATGTGTGGTTCTTCTTAAAGATTTATTTCTTTATTTTGATGTTTATGTGGGTTCGTTGGACTTTCCCAAGAATAAGAATCGATCATCTAATGGCGTTTGGTTGGAAAGTTCTAATACCAGTTTCAATAGCAAATATCTTGTTAACCGGGGTCGGAATTTATCTTTATCGCGTAGTAGGGTGGTGATAGTATGTATGGAAAAGGTATGCTCATTGGCTTAAAAACCACATTTAAGAAGTTTTTCGAACCTAATCTAACAGAGCAGTATCCAGATTTTAGACCTGAGTTACCTGAAAGGTTTAGGGGAAGATTTGCATTGGATATTGATCGCTGCATTGCTTGTGGTTTGTGTTCAAACGCTTGCCCAAACAATGTAATTAAAATGGATACAGAGAGAAACCCTGAAACCAAAAAGCGTAAGTTAACCGGTTATAAGATGTTTTTAGAAAGATGTTTATATTGTGGCTTCTGTGTAGAAGCATGCCCTACTAATTGTCTTACAGCCATCCAATCATTCGAAGATACCAGCTACTTTAGGGATGGTGTTAATGAAGACATGTTTGAAGGCTATAAGGGTTTAGTTAAGGTTGGTAAGGATGGCGAAGATCCTAAATCAACTGATGTTGGCTCTAAGGTTACAGGAGAATAAGGGGTGAATATGATGGGTGATTCTTTAGTCACGGTCGTTTTCTATATTTTTGCAGCCATTACAGTAGCTTCCGCCTTAGGCGTAGTATTGTTAAAGAACTTAGTTCATGCCGCTCTTTATATGATAGTTTCTTTCATTGGAGTTGCGGTTATGTATATATTCCTTGAAGCCGAATTCTTGGCGGCAGTCCAAATTCTTGTTTATGCCGGAGCAGTGGCTATAATCATTACCTTTGGTCTGATGTTAACGAGACGTATTAACATCAAAGAAACTAGTGGCTTTAACCGCCAAAAAGGTATTTCTGCAGTAGTTGTGGCAGCTTTATTTGGGCTTATGGTGTATATGTTTAATAATACTAATTGGAATGTGCAAGAAGCTATTCCTAATGTTGACGTAACAAGAGGTATATCTCAGCTTATGTTCGTAGACTATGTTGTGGCCTTTGAAACTATTGCATTATTATTATTAATTGCCATGGTCGGGGCCATTGTCATTGCGAAAGAGGTGAGCAACAAGTGATAACCCTTAATCATTTTCTAATATTAGGAGCTTTGTTGTTCTGCATAGGTCTATATGGTGCTCTATCTAAGAGAAACGCCATATCGGTATTAATGTCTTTAGAATTGATGTTAAATGCCATAAACTTAAATCTAGTGGCTTTTGCCAAGTTTACAACACCAGGTGTTTTTACTGGTCATGTATTTGCGATTTTTGTTATCGGCATAGCAGCGGCAGAAGTAGCCATTGGTTTGGCCTTAATAGTTGCTGTTTATCGTGATCGTGTAACAACAAATTTAGATGACTTCAATTGGTTAAAATGGTAAGTTTTATCTACTAAAAAGGTAGGTGCTAAGACGGATGATAGAATTTGCGTTAAATAACGCGTGGATTATACCACTGCTTCCCGCTGTAGGCTTTGCAATTATCGGACTACTTACTTTGTCCATGCCAAGGCTTAGTGCGTTTATTTCCCTAGCTATGATGTTAACATCCTTTGTCCTAGCTGTAGCATTGGGAATAGGAGTGTTTTCAGATCCAGAACTAATTGAGCACCCGCTGGAATATGCGGTAACTTGGTTCCAAATGCCAGGTTTATCAGTTGAAATGGGTGCCCTAGTAGACCCGACTACTGCTATGATGTTATTTGTAGTAACTTTAGTAGCGTCATTGGTTCAGATTTACTCTTTGGGCTATATGCACGGCGATCCGGGTTTTGCAAGATTTTATGCATACTTGTCACTGTTCGCCGCTAGTATGTTGGGATTAGTTATCTCTAATAACTTATTACAGATGTTTATTTTCTGGGAGTTAGTAGGATTATGCTCTTACCTACTCATCGGATACTATTATTACAAAGTTTCAGCTAGAGAGGCTGCGAAAAAAGCCTTTATGACAACAAGAATTGGTGACTTCGGTTTATTACTGGGAATCCTTTTCTTGCAGATTATCTTTGGTACTCTAAACTTTGGTGAACTTGCTCAAGCAATGCCAAATTTTGCAGAGTACGGGGTAACAGCTGGATCATTAACTTTTATTGCTATGCTTCTTTTCTTAGGTCCTATCGGAAAGTCAGGTCAGTTTCCGTTACACGTTTGGTTACCTGATGCCATGGAAGGTCCTACTCCGGTCAGTGCATTGATTCATGCCGCTACAATGGTAGTTGCCGGGGTTTACTTAGTTGGAAGAATGTTATTCTTCTTCTTAGAATTCCCTAATGCTGCCGAATTAGTAGCCTGGGTTGGTGGTATCACTGCAATTTTCGCGGCGAGTATTGCTATAACTCAAGTTGAGTTAAAGAAAATATTAGCTTATTCAACTGTTAGTCAATTAGGTTATATGATGTTAGCTTTAGGAGTAGGTAGCCTAGGTGCTGGCATGTTCCACTTAATGACACATGCTTATTTTAAGGCCTTAATGTTCTTGGCTGCAGGTAGTGTTTTACATGCAGTTCATGGTAAAGTAAGTATTTGGGACATGGGTGGACTTAGAAAGAAAATGCCTATAACCGCGGGTGCGATGATTATCGGTGGCTTGGCTATTGCTGGTATTCCTCCTTTTTCTGGCTTTTTCAGTAAGGATGAGATTTTAGTATTAGCTAAAGACCATAACTTTGCTCTTTATCTAATTGCTGCAATTACTGCTTTTATGACTGCCTTCTATATGTGGAGAATGATCTTCGTTACTTTCTTTAACAAAGAAAATCCTGAAAATCACCCACACGAATCACCAACTTCAATGCTAATACCTTTCTATGTTTTAGGGTTCTTAGCTATTGTCGGTGGTTTGGTTGGTACTCCTTGGACTCCTGATAAGTGGAATTTCTTCTACTGGATCAGAATGGGAGAGTATCATCATCTAGTACCACACTGGGATACGATTATTAGTTCAGTTCTAATTGCTATTGCAGGTATTGGTCTTGCATACTTCATCTACGTTAAAGGCTTTGAACTTAACCGCGCCAGTAAACTAGCTGATCGTTTCCGTGTGCTACACACTATTTCTTACAATAAGTATTACATTGATGAGTTATACCTCTGGATTAATCATACAATCCTAGGTGGCCTAGCCGTGATTCTTTACTGGGTTGACATTTATGTAATTGACGCCATAGTTAACGGTCTTGGTTTTATGACTAAAGCCCTTGGTTCTGTTTTCCGCTATAGCCAAACTGGTAAATTACAAAACTACGCTTTAGTTCTTGTTCTAGCCATTGTAGTTATTGCTCTAGTATTGGTTTATACAGATCCTGCTTTAGCTACTCTAGGGTTAGGAGGTGGAAAATAGATGGACTTATTAACAGCGTTATTCCTAGCTCCTATCATTGGTGCTTTGATTATCATTTTTGTTCCTAAAGATGAGCATAAAACTGTTAAGATTGTTTCAGCTATAGCAACTTTTGTCTCCTTAGCAATCGCGCTTTATGTTTACTTTGCTTACGACAAAACAGTAGCTGGTTTGCAGTTTGTTGTCGATATACCATGGACTACTGATTTAGGAGTAAGATATTTCTTAGGCGTTGACGGTATAAGCTTACCAATGGTACTGCTAACGGCTATAATTGGCTTTACCTCTGTTTACGCATCATGGTCAATGGAGCAAAGGCCGAAAGAGTTCTTTATTTTGCTACTAATCTTAATCGCTGGAGTAATGGGAACTTTCGTGGCACAAGACTTATTTATTTTTCTTTTATTCTACGAGGTAGTTGTAATTCCAATCTATATCATGGTTATCATTTGGGGAAGCAGCAAAAGGGTTACTAAAGAATACTCTGCAATGAAGTTAACAATTTACCTTTTAATAGGAAGTGCTTTCCTACTATCAGGAATGATTGCTTTATACGTAGCTGCAGGATCTACGACCTTTGCCATTCCGGAAATTGCGGCTATCGCTGCTGCTGAATTTAGTGAATCAACCCAGATATTCCTATTCTTCTTAATGTTAGTAGGTTTTGGATCTTTACTATCAATGTTCCCATTCCACTCCTGGTCACCTGACGGTTACGCAGGGGCGCCTACAGCGGTTAGTATGATCCACGCCGGAGTTTTAAAGAAAATCGGTGGCTATGGCTTAATTAGAATTGGTTTATTTATTTTACCTTTAGGTGCGAAGTTTTGGGCTCCTTATATTGTAGCCCTAGGTGTTATTGGCGCGGTCTATGCCGGTATCATTGCCTTATCACAAAAAGATTTAAAATATGTTGTTGGTTACTCTTCAGTTTCACATATGGGATTCGTTCTAATTGGTATTGCATCTATGAATGTCATTAGTGTAAACGGTGCAGTTGCTAACATGTTCGCTCATGGTGTTATGTCAGCCTTATTCTTTGCTATGATTGGTTATGTGTATGGTAAAACACACACACGTCATATTCCTGACCTAGGCGGTCTTGCGCATCAGGTACCAAGAGCTGCTACAGGATTTATGATTGCAGGTATGGCTTCTTTAGGCCTACCTGGACTTGTGAGCTTTATTCCTGAGTTTACGATCTTCCTTGGGGCTTGGGAAGTAGAAGCTTACAGACCGGTTGTAATTTTTGCTATAGCGAGTATCATTGTTACAGCACTTTACTCCTTAAGATTGATTGCTAACTCCATGTTTGGACCTAGAAGGGCAGAATACGATATTATTCCAGACATTAAGGGTGCCGAGATGGTTCCTCTAGTTGTCTTAGGAGCAGCAATTATCCTAGGTGGAATATTCCCTTCATTAATTTTCGATATGGTTAACTCTGGCGTTGAGCCTTTAATGTCCGGCATCAATGAAGTTATCAAGATTGGAGGGGGTAACTAATGAATTTTGAATTTAGCTTTTCTCTATTATCTTTGGAAATCTTAGTTTCAGCCCTTGGTCTTGTGTTACTGATAATGGGCATGATTGTGCCAAAGACCCAAAGAAAATCTTTTGGTTACTTAACGGGAATTGGCTTACTTGCAATACTGGCAGTGTCATTCACTCTTTACGGTCAAAACACTACAATGTTTAATGGAGTTTATATTATTGATGACTTTGGAGTGTTCTTTAAGCAGGTGTTCTTGTTAGCTGCAGCCCTAATAACTTTTACAGCCCTAGACTATGTGGAAAGACTTGAATATCGAATGGAGTTTTTTGCTCTAGTTCTTTTCACTACGTTAGGCGGAATGGTTATGGTTTCTGCAGGGGACTTAGTCACCTTCTACGTAGGTTTAGAAACAATGACTATCTGTTTCTTTGTATTGACCGCTTTTCGTAAGGATGATGCGAAGTCTTCTGAAGCAGGCATTAAGTATCTATTATTAGGAGCGATTTCTTCCGCAGTCTTACTATACGGTTTAACAATGGTATATGGTATTTCAGGAACAACTATTATTTCTGAAATTGCCACTGTTGTAACTACTGGTAGTATAGAGCCTGCCTTGTTGTTAGGAATTGTATTCTTAATTGCTGGATTTGGCTTTAAGATTTCTTCAGTACCGTTTCATATGTGGTCACCGGATATTTACCAGGGTGCGCCATCTCCGGTAACAGCGCTTTTAGCCTCTGGATCTAAGGCAGTGGCTTTCGCGGCCTTTGTTCGAATTTTCTTAGGTGCTCTTCCGGGAACTCAAGATTCTTGGGTTATGCTATTAGCAGTACTTGCAGCTGTTACTATGATTTTCGGTAATATCGTTGCAATGCCCCAAACAAATATTAAGCGGATGCTCGCTTATTCAAGTATTGCGCAAGGTGGATATATTTTAACGGGTCTTGTGGCTGCAACTACTCTTGGAGTCAAGGGTATTGCCTTTTACACCATGGCCTACACCTTTGCAACTGTAGCAGCTTTTGCTGTGGTAATAGCGATATCAAATAGCCTTGGTTCGAATGAAATTAAAGACTATGCAGGTTTGAGTCAACGTAGTCCTATGGCTGCGGCTGCTTTAACTGTTGCCATGCTATCAATGGCAGGGATCCCGCCGTTAGCAGGCTTTGTAGGTAAGTTTTACTTATTCACAGCTATTGTTGATCAAGGATTCTATTGGCTAGCTTTAATTGGTTTAATCATGAGTATGATCTCTGTTTATTACTATCTGTCAGTTTCTAAGGTCATGTACCTAGGAGAAGCTACTGATAATACTCCAATTAAACTTTCTTCAGCAATGCAGATAACACTTATTGTCACAATGCTATTATCACTAGCTTTCGGGGTTTATCCAGAGCCATTATCACAATTGGCGCAGAAAGCCTCTGAAGTATTTTTACTACCATAGTTTATAAAGCTTCGTACTCAGTTGAGTACGAAGCTTTACCTTTATTCAGGAGGTTTATAATGAATTATAGTAAAGTTCAAACGGGCCAAAAAGGTGAACTGTTGGCCAGAGAATATTTGCAAGAAAAGGGCTACTTAATAGTTGAAACTAATTATCGGCAAAAGTTAGGTGAGATCGATATTATAGTTATAAAAAATGAAACTATAGCTTTTGTTGAAGTGCGAACAAAAACATCACTTCAGTTTGGAACAGCGGCCGAAAGTATAACCAATGCTAAGAAACACAAAATCATTAAAGTGGCCCAGTATTATTTAACTGGACAAAGAAAAGACATAGCTTATCGCTTTGACGTTATTACCGTATTTTTAGACAAGTCCTCAGTAAAAATCGAGCACTACGAAAACGCCTTTTAGTAATATTTTGACATAAAATGTCGAATCTATTGGAATTTAATCAAATTTTTCCTATAATCTAAATATAGAGCATAGGAGGGGTGGTTCTGCTATGAGTGTTGATAAAAGTAAAGTGGATTTACTAAAAGAAATTGAGCAATTAAAACAAATTATTGATGCTAAAGATAACCGAATCAAAGAAATTGAAGGTTCCTGTGAACTAAATCAGATCTTTGATACTGTAGGTAATGGAGTACGTATTATTGATAAAGATTTTAATAATATGAGAATTAATAAAACCTTTTCAGATATGACTAAACTCAGTAGCAACGAAATCCTAAAGAAGAAGTGCTATGATGTTTTTAAAAGTCATTGTTGCCACTCTCCTGAATGTCCTCTTGCTAGAATTTTAAATGGAGAAACCTTAATTGAATGTGAGGTTAATAAAGAGGCAGCCGATGGAGAGAAAGTCGACTGTCTTTTAACGGCCAAACCTTTATATGGCAAAAACGGAGAGATTATCGGAATTGTTGAAGATTTTAGGGATATTAGCTCTATTAAAAAGTCTGAGCGAGCTTTAAGGGAAAGTGAGGCTAAATTTAGATCATATATGGACAAGTGTCCTGATGGCATGTTTGTTGTGGATAAAAAGGGTAACTATTTACAAGTTAACCCTGCCGGATGTCAGTTAGTAGGCTATACGGAGGAAGAACTAAAACAAATGACTGTTTCTGACTTGAATTCTAGAGAATCAAGTCATTTTAGGTATTTACACGAATATGGGATAAGTATTGGAGAGGTTCACTTAATAAAAAAGGATGGAAATGAAATAACTGTTGATTTACATGCAGTGGACTTAGGTAATGGTCAATATATTGGTTTTAACCGGGATGTTTCGGACCGAAAAAGAATGGAAGAGGCCTTAAAAGAGAGCGAAATCCAGCATAACTTAATTTTACAGGGAATTTCTGATCTTGTAATACTTTATGGCGTTGAGTCAGAAAGTGACTTTCGGGTACTAAAGATTAATAACAGTTGTTTAAAATATTTAGGTTTAAAAAGAGAACAGGTTTATGGAAAACTTATTCAAGAAGTCTTACCAGCTGAATTAGCAATACAATTAATCGAAAGTGACAGAAAAGCTGTCCAAGCTCGTGTACCAATCCTAGCCAAGGAGGTTAACTATCCCTTCGGTTGTTTTAACACTAACTATATACCTGTTCTTAATGAAGAGGGTAAGTGTACCCATCTACTTGTCACAGCACGTGATATTTCCTCAGAAAAAGAAATAGAAGAACATGCTCTTAAAATCGAGAAATTAGAATCGGTGGGTCTTTTGGCTGGCGGTATTGCCCACGATTTCAATAATATATTAACAGTTGTTACAGGAAACATCTCCCTGGCTAAATTGAAATTAGCTAAGCAAAATGAAAGCTCTCAAATCTCAGAGCTATTAACAGAAGTAGAAAAGGCTTCCTTGCAAGCTCGAAATTTGACGCAGCAGCTTCTAACTTTTGCTAAAGGAGGCGCGCCTATTTTAAAAACATCTTCCATTGGTGAAGTACTAAAGGAGTCAATTGGTTTTTCCTTAAGCGGCTCAAATGTTAGATGCGACTTTTCAATCGATACAGGTCTTTGGCCAGTAGAAATTGATGAAGGACAGATCAGCCAGGTAATTAATAACTTAATAATAAATGCCGATCATGCCATGCCTGAGGGTGGGATAATTGAGGTAAAAGCAGAAAACATAGTAATTTCAGGTAAGGAACCAGTTCCGATAGATGCGGGTAACTTTGTGAAAATCTCAATTGCGGATTATGGAATTGGAATTCCTCGGGAGTACTTAACAAAGGTATTTGATCCGTATTTCACTACAAAACAGAAGGGTAATGGCTTAGGACTTACTACTGCCCACTCTATTGTGTGGAAACATAAAGGCCGCCTTTTGGTGGAGTCAAAGCTTGGAGAAGGTACTGTCTTTTATATCTACTTACCTGCATCAAAAAGTGAGGTATTTGAGCGAGACATGCCTAAACTTGAAATTTTAGGTGGTAAAGGCAAGGTTCTAGTGATGGATGATGAAAAAATGATTCGCATGGTTTTGAAAGATATGTTGAATCATATGGGATATGAGGTTAGATGTGTAAAGGACGGCCAAGAAGCATTAAAGGAATATAAACATAATCACGGGAGAGACAAGCCCTTTGACATTGTGATTATGGATTTAACCATCCCGGGAGGCAAGGGAGGTAAAGAGACAATAAAAGAACTCTTGAAATTAGACCCCAAGGCCAAGGCAATTGTAGCCAGCGGATATTCCAACGATACCGTAATGTCTAATTATAAAAAATATGGCTTTAAAGGAATAATCACTAAACCCTTTAATGTTGCAGAACTGAATGAAGTATTAAGAAATGTTTTGGAAGATAAGGCCTTGATACAAATGGCATAAAATGTAAAAATTTGAAAAATATAAAGGGATATTCTCTATCTCCAACGAATAAATACAGAAATTGGTATTTAACGCTGGAGGTTTCTTTATGTATGCACTTGTTAGAAGTTGTGCTGTAGTGGGTTTAAAGGCTGAGATGATTGATGTGGAGGTTGATGTTTCTAGAGGTTTGCCTTGCTTTGATATTGTTGGTCTACCAAACGCAGCGATCAAGGAAGCGCGGGAACGCGTACGGACTGCTATTAAAAATTCCGGTTTTGAATTCCCCTTGGGAAGAATTACAGTGAATATGGCACCGGCTGATATAAAAAAAGAAGGATCAGCCTTCGATCTTCCCATAGCTATAGGTATCATGGCTGCTACAGGACAAATAAGTGTGGGACCGGAATGGGTATTTTTTGGTGAACTATCTCTGGAGGGGAATTTACGCCCAATAAAAGGCATTCTACCAAGAGCAATAGAGGCTAAAAATCGGGGATTTAGACAACTAGCTGTACCTATAGAGAATGCCTTAGAAGCTGCTCTGGTTGAAGGAATGGAGATTCAGGGCTATAATTCATTAAATGAGATTGTTGATTCTATTGATAAAGGGATATTTACAAATCTTACAATACCCAGAAAGAGTAAGTTAAAAGTAGTAGATAAAGATAAGTCTTTGGATTTTTGTGATGTTAAAGGACAAGAAAGCGCGAAAAGAGCTCTAGAGATAGCTGCTGCAGGTGGACATAATGTGCTCTTAATAGGTCCGCCGGGATCAGGTAAAACAATGTTAGCCAAAAGACTACCCACCATATTACCTGACCTAAATTTAGAAGAATCTTTTGAAGTAACTCAACTTCAAAGCATAGCTGGATTGATAGATAAAGATCAGCCTTTGGTCACCAAAAGACCCTTTCGCTCACCTCATCACACCATCACCTTGGTAGGGTTAGTAGGTGGAGGAGCAAACCCAAAACCTGGAGAGATAAGTTTGGCACACAATGGTGTATTGTTTTTAGACGAATTTCCGGAGTTTTCTAAGCAGGCTATCGAGGCTTTGAGAGAACCTTTGGAAGAAGGGCAGATAACACTAGCAAGATTAAGTATGTCCTTAACCTATCCCGCTCAAGTAACCTTGATTGCAGGAATGAACCCCTGTTATTGCGGTTATTTAGGAGATTCGGCAAAGGACTGCGTCTGTACACCAACAGCTATTAGTAGATATCGTAATAAAATTTCTGGCCCAATTCTAGACCGGATTGACCTTCAGGTTGAGGTACCAAGGGTTTCTTGGCATGAGATTGAAGGTAAAGTTATTCCTGAATCATCAGAGGATATTGGAAAAAGAGTTGCAAAAGCAAGAAAGATTCAGGCAAAAAGATTTTCTAAGGAAAACATAAGTCTAAATTCGCAGATGAATGTAAAAGACATTAGGAATTATTGCTACTTTGCCGAGGAGGCGATTCAACTGTTAAAAGAGGCTTACCAAAAACTGAATTTAAGTAATAGAACATATGATAGAATTAAAAAAATTGCTCGAACAATTGCTGATTTAGAGGGCTCTAGTGAAATCAAAGCTTTTCACGTTGGGGAAGCTCTTCAATACCGCTCTTTCGACAAAAATGTATAATCTTTTTATGGAAGAATTTAGTAATTATGGAAGGATATTAACTAATCACGTCGAATTAATAATATAAATCTCAAGGAGGAGGAGAAAATCTTATGTATGACGACAAATTACTTAAAAAAATTCGTAAGAAACAGAAAGAGCTAGTTCTCCTGGCCCAAAGACATGATTCTGTGGTTAGAGGTAGAGTTTATAAGAAAAGCTGTGAACTAGACGATTTGATCGTCCAGTACATGAAAACAAATAGACAATTAGAGATTGTTTTCGAACGTTAGACCCAAATCATAAAAATTAAATTGTATTACTAATAACCTCTTTCTAAGAGGTTATATTTTTTATTATAAGATCTAGTGAAAGTTGGTGCAATGCAGGAAAATTTCTAAGAAAATAGAATAGAATATAATAGAGCAAAGATAGAGAGAGGGCTTTAAACTTTCGGGGGGGAATGGTAGTGGAACAATTTATCAGAGAGATTAAGGAACAGTTTACTGAGCTTAGGGATGCTGATAACGTTGAAGAGATGGAGAAATTCTTAAGAAACACTTACCGTAAAGCGAAAGAAGATGGAAACAGTGAGCTGTACACATCAGCATTAGGTGCGTATAATCATTTGCTGTATCTAAACGGAGACATTTAGTCAGGCAAAATAATTACTCCTAATTAAAATTAATTTACTTTGAACCTATTAATTTTTAAATTAATAGGTTTTTTCCTTGTTTCCAGTAAATTACTAATGCTAAATAATTTAAATGTGTTATAATAAGTATTGTTCCAAAAAGTTAATAACAAAAGTATAGCGAGTAGTCGCTGTTTTATTTTTAAAACAGAGGAAAGTCGAGACACGCACACTCTTTATAGAGTTGTAACATGGTGCTTGGTGCAAGCCAAGGCAGGGCAACCTGACGACGGTCATTGAGAGGGACTTTAATAGTTCGCTCGCCGACCATAAAGTGCCACAGAAACTAAACCTGCCGGCGACGGTAAGGATGCAAGGGTAAACTCCACCAGCGTGCAACCCAAATAGGCGGTATTTAATACCGCGGGTAGGGGCACCCTCCGTAAGAGGAGGGAGTTCGAGCGAAGGCTCGGGCTAGATAGATGACTACTAAAACAGAATCTCGCTTACGGCTATGCTTTTATATTAAGACTATGAAAACGCTCAGAAATGGGCGTTTTTTTGTGTGCAATAAAAAATGAATAGTGCCAAAATGAACGTAGTATTTTACCTGTTTCCGCAATATATTAAAATTTTTTAATTTTTTGAATATTTACTATTGAACAAATATTCAAGTCGTGGTAGAATAAAACTGTAAATACTTGTATATACAGGTGTAGCCTAAACTCACATTTTTAGGAGGGGAAAAAATGATAATCATAGGAGAAAAAATCAATGGTACAATTCCAAGTGTGAAAAAAGCCATTGAAGCAAAAGATGAAGAATTTATTCGCAATCTTGCTATCAAGCAGTCGGAAGCTGGAGCTGATTATATTGATGTATGTGCCAGTACTGCTCCTGAAGTTGAGGTAGAAACTTTAAAATGGTTGATGAACATCGTTCAGGATGCTACAGACACACCTTTATCCATCGACAGCCCTAATGCTAGAGCCATTGAAGAGGTTTTTAAATATGCCAAACGTCCGGGTTTAATTAATTCGGTGTCAGAAGAAGGTGGCAAATGTGAGGTAATTTATCCCTTGATTGAGGGAACTGAGTGGCAGGTTGTTGCTTTAACCTGTGACAATAGAGGAATTCCCTCAGACGTTCAAACAAGAATAGATATCACTAAAATATTAGTTGAAAAAGCTGAAAAATATAACATCGGACCAGAAAGAATTCACATTGATCCTTTAGTTATCGCCATATCTGCGGACAACGATGCCTTACTAAAGTTCGTTGCGGCAACTAAAGCTATCAAAGAGTTGTATCCAACTATTAAAGTTACCTCTGGTTTAAGTAATATTTCCTTTGGAATGCCTTTACGTAAAGTGATCAATCAAAACTTTTTGACCTTAGCAATGATGGCAGGAATGGATTCGGCAATCTTAGATCCTATTAACAGGGATATGATGGCAACACTTTTAGCAAACGAGGCCTTACTAGGAAGAGATAAGTTTTGTAGAAAGTTTTCTAATGCCTACCGTAAAAACAAAATTGGACCTTTACGTGAAGCCTAAGTTTCTAGAACAAAGAGTTTCTAACCAGTATAAACAAATTAACTAAAGGAGGAATTATCATTATGCTAGATTTAAACGTATTAACAGAAGCGGTTGGAGAATTAGAGGAAGAAAAGGTTTTAGACTTACTAAATAAATTTGTAGCAACTAATCCTTCAGAAGAAGATGCTCGAACGGTGGTGAATGCTTGTCAAAAAGGAATGGCTATCGTCGGCGACTTATTTGAAAAGAATGAGTACTTTGTTGGGGATTTAATTTTCGCCGGAGAGTTATTAACAGCAGCTATCGATACATTAAAACCTGTTTTGGGTAGAGACACCTCTAAAGTAATTGGAAAAATGGTAATTGCAACAGTAGAAGGTGATTTGCATGACATTGGTAAAAACATTTTCAAGAGCATGGCAGAAGCTGCCGGTTTTGAGGTTCACGACCTTGGTATCGATGTTTCAGCAGAGGCCTTTGTTGAGAAAATCAAAGAAGTTCAACCGCAAATCGTTGGAATGAGTGGAGTTTTAACTTTAGCTCTAGATTCTATGAAAGTAACCGTAGATGCTATTAAGGATGCTGGATTAAGGAATAGTGTAAAAATTGTCATAGGAGGAAATCCTGTTACAGAGGACGCTTGTAAGCAAATTGGAGCAGATGCGTTTACAGTTAACGCTGCTGAAGGCGTGAAATTATGCCAAGGGTGGGTGAATTAATTTGACTGATGTAGTAGCTTTAGCTAAGGAAAGAGAACAGTTATTTAAAGACCTTTTTAGCGGAAAGACTCCAAAAAGAGTACCCGTTACTAATCCCGCAACTTTAGAATATGCCATTCAATATTACGGTAAAGATTTAGCAGAGGCTCAATGGGACGTACCAAGTTTAGAGCCGATCCTGGATAAGTTTTCCGAGGAGTTTCCAAGTGACACAACACCTATTGGAAGTTTGAGACTTCCAGCGCATTATCAAATCTTAGGTTCAAAGGCTATCGTTATGGGTTCCGGTGGTTTTATGCAACATCCTGAAGTAGAAGGTATGCTTCCTGAAGATTATGATGCCTTTATCGCTTCTCCGTATGACTTTATTGTTGAGACTGCATTACCACGTTTATATACTGAGCTTGACGCAGAGCCAAGCCAAAAAGCTATGGTTTTAGCCAAAGCTATGAAAGTTCAACAAGATGATTATGGAACTTTAGCTCAAATAAGAGAAAGGGTAAATGCCAAACATGGTATGGTTGCCCCTATGGTTTCTCTAACTGAGGCCCCGTTTGACTTTATGGCTGACTTCTTAAGAAGCTTCAAGGGAATGTCCAGTGACGTTAGAAGATATCCTACAAAAGTTTCGGAAGCTTGTGAAGCAGTACTGCCTTTAATGATTAAGAAAGGTACACTTCCGGTTCCAGGGGCTCTAGGTTACACCTTTATTCCACTACACATGGCTCCTTATATGCGTCAGAAAGATTTTGAGAAATTCTACTGGCCAACCTTCAAGAAATTAGTGGAAGAGCTTGTAGCTATGGGACAAAATGTTCAGTTGTTTGTGGAAAGTGACTGGATGAGATATCTGGATTATCTATATGAATTACCAGAAAACACAATTATGAGATTTGAATACGGTGATCCAAGACTTGTTGCAGACAAGTTAGGTAAAAAACACATCATTTCAGGATTTTATCCTGTAACATTAATGCAAACAGGAAATAAAGAGCAGTGTGTTGATAAGGCTAAAGAATTGATGGATGCTCTTGCCCCAACCGGAAAATACTGGTTCCAAGGTGATAAAAGTATTATCCATTCAGATAAAGAAGGTAAGGTTGCAGAAAACCTTCATGCGGTACTAGATTATATGATGAAAAACGGTAGTTATTAATAGGGGAAAGGAGAGAATCGTATGGAATCTAAATATTACACAACGTGGGATAAGTATAAAGAAAAGCATCCTGAGTTAGAAGGCAAACCAGAGAAAGTGATTGCTCCTAAAATTGAAAAATATGAAGACACTATGTTCCATTTCATCATTGGTTTATTGGTATAGGAGGTCTTGGTCGGGTTACTCCGGCCAAGATTTATATAAATAGAATCCTAACCAAATACAGTAATTGCATTTGTAAATTTGTTATAAGGAAATTAAAAAAACAAAAAATTCAAAATATTATATTATTTAGGAGGAATTTATATGGCAAATAAATTACCGAAATCCATTACTAATCTATACGGCTTACCTTCTTTTGGATTTCAATTATTCGTAAACATGGAAGTATTTTTCTTTGCCGCATTCTTAACTGATTTCGCCAAACTTCCAATGGCAATGGTGGGAACAGTACTATTAATTACAAGTATATTTGATATTTTATGGGTGCCAACTTCCGGAGTTATTATCGAAAAAACTAATTTGAAATGGGGTAAATACCGTTCTTGGTTACTTATTGGACCTCCTTTCGCAGCACTATTCTTTATACTACAATTTAGCAATTTTGGGTCTCCGACTGTAAGTGCAATTTTAATTACTATTGGATTCGTAGTGAGTCATTTAATTTGGAACATTTTCTACACCGGACACGTTGCAATGAATTCCTCAATGACAAATGACAGAGGAGAAAGAATTGCTATGTCTGCAAACAGAGGAATGTTTAATGGGTTAGGTGCAATTACGTTCTCTTTAATCGGTATGCCGATGATCTTATTCTTTGGTAAAACTAATCCTGCTCAAGGTTATACAATTACTGTTGTAATTACAGGTCTTGTAATGATAGCCAGTTATTACGCTTTGTTCTTCTTAACTAAAAACTATGCTCATCACGGAACAGCCACACAGGCAGATGCACCAGTTGAAAAATTGTCTGTTGGCGAAATGTTAAAACAGCTTGTAGTGAATCCGCCGCTTATCGGTCTAATGCTAGGTGAAGTTGGTAGATATTTAGGAAGATTCGTTATCTTTGGACTTGCTTTCTACTATTTCTCCTATGTAGTAAAAGATCTAGCAAGCCTTACTATATTCATGACAGGACTAAATGTAGTAATTTTCTTAGGAGCTTTTATTGCAAACCCACTTGCGAGAAAGTTTGGCGAACGAAATGTCTATATTCTTTCACTCTTAATTTTCATAACCGGACTATTAGTTGTATGGGCATTCCCGATGAGTTCCACTTCGTTTATGATAGTAATGTTTATAGCTTATTTAGGATATGCGATGCCTGATGCACTAGGTGTAGCTATGTACGGGTCTACTGTTGAATATGGCGAGTGGAAAACAGGCAAGAATGCCAGAGGATTTATCATGTCATTACTTGGCTTACCAATAAAAGTGGCTATCCTTATCCGAGGTCTTATTATTACAGCAATTCTTGCGGGAACGGGTTTTGTAGCAGGAATGGATGCCACACCGGAATTAGTAAAAGGAATAACAAATGGACTTACCTTAATCCCTGCAGGTTTCATTTTTGTTGGTCTAATCTGCATTACACTTCTTTATAGAATTACGCCTAAAAAGCTCGAAGAAATGCAAAGTGAAATCCAGGCTAGAAAGGTTAAGCAAGTAGCTTAATTTGAGTATAGTTATTATTTAAAATATAATGCAGAGAGAGTTTATTACTCCTCTGCATTCTTTAAAATGAGCGGTAGTAATATTTTGCTGTAAAAAGTACAAAAGGAGGCAACTAATATGACAGGACTAAGACCTTCAAAAACGGTGATTAACCTATACAGTATAGGTGAAATTGGCTTTCAGCTTATGATGTATCTTGCTGTACAGTATTATGCCTATTTTCTAACAGATGTTGCGGCTATTGGTGCGGCAACCGTAGGTACAATACTGTTATTAGCTCGTATCGGCGATGCCATTTCTGTACCTATAGCGGGAGCAGTTATAGAAAAAGTTAGTTTTAAATGGGGAAAATACCGTTCTTGGCTTTTAATTGCTCCACCGATTTCAGCGGGGCTATTTATATTGATGTTTACAGATTTTAGCTCAATGAGTGTTACAACAAAAGGCTTGATTTTAGGGTCCGTATACGTATTAGCTCATTTCTTTGTAAATCTGGCCTGGTCAGCTCAAAGTGCCTTAATACCGGTCCTCGGAGAGCATCAGGAAGATAGAGTTGCTCTTTCTTCTAGAAGACAGCAAGCAGTTTCCTTTGGTCAAATTATGTTGGGGTTAGTTGCAATGCCCATGATTATTTTTTTAGGCGGTGGCAATGAGGCTAAAGGTTTTTTAATTACCATAATTATTTTCGCTATTTTGCAAATTCTAGGTTACAGAATGATGGCTGGTGTTACCAAACCTTGGGTAGGTAATCTGCAAGCACAAGCCAAGCAAACAGTAACTCTTAAGGATATGGTCAGTCAGATTTCTTCAAATAAATATTTGCTTCTATTTTTTAGTGTCGAAGTATTCATTCTTACGGCCAGATTTATGATTTTGGGCTTAGCTGTTTACTACTTTAAATATGTGGCTCAAAATATGTTGCTAGTATCTGCTTTCTTTACAAGTGTAGCCGCAGGTTTATTGGTTGGGTCTTTTGTTGGCGGTGAGATGGCCAAAAAGTTATCTAAGAAATCTATATATATTATAGGATTAAGCATTGAGATTATTTGTTTTGCTCTAATTTGGTTAGTAGCCGAAGATCCTATACTTTATATCGGTTTAAATGCTTTCGTGTCTTTTGGAACAGGTTTTGCTAACTCAATAATGTATGCTGTTTATGCTGATATTTCAGAGTATGGAGAATGGAAAACCGGTAAAAACGTTAAAGGTTTGATTATGGCTTTAAGTGCACTTCCGATTAAAATTGGGGTCGCCTTAAGTGGAGCAGTTATTGGTTTTAGCTTGGCAGCAATTGGGTATGTAGCCGATGCACCGACATCTCTTGAGTTAACCAGATCTATTCTCTTAATAGCATCAATGGTTCCGGGAGTTATAGCTCTTTTTGCACTTGTTGGAGTACTTTTTTACAATCTGGATGAAAAAAAGGTGCTTAAGATTAGAGAAGAGATTAAAGCTAGGGAGGAATTAGCTTCCTAATAGCCCTAAAATGGTTTTAGTTGGGAGGTCTTAGTTTGAACCAAGCTGGAAGGGTTTTGGTTCTTCCTAACATAGCCGGTTTTGTGGGTGCAGATACAGTTGCTGTGTAAACTGTTAAGTGCTGATACCGCCAATGAACGAGACGCAGGACGATTTAAACAAAACTTGTTGAATATGAGGGAGAGCAGGCATTCTTATTGGTGGAAGCTTCTGGTGTGGTTAAATCCAACAGAGAACTCTTCTTTTGAAAAACCCGGAATATCCGGGTTTTTCACACTGCCCAAAAAGGGGATCGGTTTAGTAAATGAGAATATATAGCTTTACGTCAATACTATTAATATCTAGAGCAATTACTAAGTAATCACGGAAATAAGCTAATTTTCTGAAAAATAATTGACATAAAAAATTAGGTTTGTTACTATAGTTATAATCTAAGATATTCATGTATATACATGAACTGTTATCTTAATAATAATAATAATAATAATAATAATAAGAAGGTGAAGTGCGATGAAAAAACCGCAAATATGGGAGCCGGCTTTACCGGAAATTTCTATAAACGATATTTATCAGGCTGAAGGTGCGGATTATAGCAAACGTTCACCCAGCCCAAGTATGGTCAGATTACATCAATTAATGCTTGAAGAAGCTACTGGATTAATTCGTCCAACTGTAATTATGCGGGAAGTTGAAGTGGTCGGAAAAGATGAACAACATCTATATTTGCAAGATGGCAAAAAGTTAACTAGTAAGCTCTTAGTAAAGAGTGCGGGAACTGCAGAAAAATTGTTATTACTTGCAATGACCATGGGGAAATCCCTTGAGGATCGGGTTTCGAACTATACAAAGGAGGGGAAAATACTAGAGTCTTTTATAATTGATGCTGCAGGAACAGCCTTTATTGCAAAAGGGTCTAAGTTGGCACTAGGAAAAATGCAGGAGTCTTATAAACAGGCAGGTATGAAAACGACCTTTCCTATGGGGCCCGGCCACTCCTATTGGAATAAATTAGAGGATATCCAGGTTATTTTTCACTTTCTTAAAGCCGAAAAAGCAGGCCTTGCTTTAAATGACTCAAATTTAATCATACCTCGCAAATCGATAGCCTTTGTAATGGGAATTGGCCCTGAACTACCTGATCACCAGGATAAAGTTCATTGCGATTTTTGTAGTATCAAATCTAGTTGTCATATGCGTCAATGTTGCTAAAACGCCTTCGCTGGGCGTTTTTTAATACTGCAGGTATTCTATAGGTGTTTCTATCTGCTCAAAAAAGGGATTTAGACTGTATATATAGAAAGAAACTTAAATAACCAGATAATATCTAATATAAATCACTCTTGATGGAGGGTAACATGGCAGATTTACTACGAAAGCAGAAACTAATAATTGAGTCTGTGGAACAACTAAATGAGGAAAAAGTTGTACAATTAGCCAGTGAAGTCTTAAATGAAGGCTTAGGGCCTGTGGACGTACTTGAGTTGATCAATGAAGGCATGAACCGGGTAGGTAAATTATATGAAAGCAAGGAATATTACATTGCCGATCTAATTATGGCAGGGATTATCTTCAAAGAAGTATTAGAATTAGATAAGATGAATGAACATTTTCATAGCAGAAAACACAAAAAAATTGCTAAAGTTATTCTTGGGACTATAAAAGGTGACATTCATGATATAGGTAAAGATATTTTCAGAGGTATGTTAGAGACTAGTAGCTTTGAGGTTATTGATCTTGGTGTGGATGTCCCAAAAGAAGTGTTTATTAAAAAGGTTATGGATTACCAACCTGATATAGTAGGTATTAGCGGTGTTCTAACTTCCACATTGGAGGCCATGAAAGAGGTAATAGAAGGTCTAGATGAAACCGGTCTAAGAGACAAAGTCAAAATTATTGTAGGTGGTAACCACCTTAATGAAGACGCATGTAAATATATTGGTGCTGACGGTTTTGCAAACGATGCTTCGGTTGGTGTTAAGGTCTGCAGGGAATGGGTTAATTTCAAAGATGGACAGGGAGTTTAATCATGAATAATCCAGTTTACGTTAGAATAGTTGAAGATATTAAGAGGAAAATTAATATTGGTGAATTAAAGCCGGGAGAAGTTATATCTTCCGAATCCATTTTATGTAAAGAATATGATACTAGCCGTATGACCGTAAGAAAAGGCCTATCAATTTTAACTAATGAGGGTTATATTTACTCCGTTCCTGGTAAGGGTAATTTTGTCCAAAAGCCAGAGCAAAATAAATATACCCTTTTATATGATGAGATGAACAATTCTATAAATAGTGTTGATAGGACTAAATTGTTAGAGGTTAATATTATTATGCCTGATGAAAAGCTAGCTAATAGTTTACAGGTTACGAAGAACAAAAATGTGATTATGATTCGAAGAATTTTTTATACAGATGGCAAGCCAATGGCTTACGATATAAAATATCTACCATATCAGAAGGGTATGCCAGTTATAGAAAAGGAAATCGAATTTGCAACTTTCCCAGAAATGATGTCAAAAACTAATCCAAGCTTTTCGTTGAAGAAAGGGCTAATGATTTATGCTCAGATGCCTGATGAAGATACTAAAAGATATTTGAATATTTACAATGAACTTGCTTTATTAGTTGTTGAGCAGAAATTGTACAACAATGAAAATAAGCCCATCGGTTTAGGTATAACCTATTTTCGAGGTGACTATATAAAACTTGAAGGTATTAGTGAATGATTTTACGCATTCGAATTTGATGCAGTATTTTCTATCCATAAGAAAGCATATAACCTTTACAAAGCCTAGGCAAGCAAAGTGGATTCTAAAACACCGAAATACACGCAATTTAAATTGTGTGTATTTTTTGCATTTATCATAGAAGATTGGCCAAAATTATAAACAAATATGAAAATTCAGACTTATATCTTGACAAACTAGGGATTAATATGATAAATTATATATAGAACAATATACATGTATATACATGTACTTCGGTGGACGTAGGGACGTAGGGACATAGGGGGCATAAGTAACGATGGAATTGTCGGTAGTTAAAAAAGATAAAATAGCATATCCTCTGCAAAAAGAATGGAATCCCTTGACACAAGAACGGGAACTAATTAGTAAGATAAGATTAGGAATCTTTGAGAAAACTTTGAGTTCCTTAGAAGATTTAATTGATAAAATTATAAAAATGGAAAAAGACAACCTTTCTGCCATTAAAGTAAAAGTTATGGAACTTATGTTTATACTATCTAGAGCTGTCGTCGATGGGGGAGCAGAGTACGATAAAATATCCAAGATTAATTGCGAATTTGCAATTAATCTTGGAGTATTAGAAGATATAGATGAGATCTCTGTGGTCGCTCATCAAACGTTACAGGCTTATATGCAAAGTAAACCTGTTAGAGGTTTAAAAGGAAATAGGATTGTAAAAGAGGTTAAGGAATATATATTAAAGAACTATTCAAAGCAGTTAACTTTAGAGGAGATAGCTAAGGCAGTTCACATTAGTCCATTTTATTTGAGTCATTTATATAAAGAGGTTGAAGGTTTGTCAGTAATTGATTATTTGACAAAAGTGAGGATAGAAAACGCCAAATTACTACTGCGTAATTCTGATTACAGTATTAATGAGGTATCAGAAAGACTCGGTTACAATGATTCTAGTTACTTTACGAAAGTATTTAAACGTAAAGAGGGAAGAACACCAAGCCAGTTTAGAAAACTTGGATAAAAAGTCAACCCTAAGCCTCTTCATATTTTAATTCCAATCTCACATAACCATTAATTTGTGCTTTTAACCCGGAATCCCCGGGTTATTTTTTTGTACTTATTTACGTGTTTTGCACATAGAAAGTTGTTAAGTATGCAGCAAATGGGCTTCTTTTCTATTGTTTAGGAGGAAAATGGTGGATTTTGTAGAAAGAACTAAATTATATTAAGCGATCTTATTGTATCTTCGCCGGGAGGAAGCAAAAATGCATCAGCATGGACCTAACAAAGACTTAAATACCCAAAAAGGCAATGAAGGCTTTCTAGAGAACAGCACAGATGCTATTTTTGCCTTAAATCAAGAATGGCAATTTATTTACCTTAACGTTCAAGCTGAAAGACATTTAGCAAAAAGTAGAGACGAATTGTTAGGGATGAATATCTGGGAAGTTTTCCCTCGTCTTATTAATACCCCATTTTATACTAACTATTGTAAGGCCATGCAAGAATTGACTGCGGTCGGGTTCGAGGAATTCTTTGTTCCTTTAAACGCGTGGTTTGAGGTTCGGGTGTTTCCTTTCGAGGGTGGTTTGACGGTTTATTTTAGAGATATATCTGAGAGCAAGCGTAGAATAGAGTCGATAAATGAAGGCAAGGAGCGTTATAGTTCTTTATTTCATAATGGTCATATCGTAATGTTTTTGGTTGACTCTGAAGCTAACTGTATAATTGATGTTAATGAAGCGGCCTGCAATTTTTACGGGTATTCCAAAGAAGATTTCTTAAAAATAAAAATATCAGATCTTAAGTGCAATCAAGATAATAATAATTTAAAATGCAGTCAGACACAAACATATCTTCGACATCGTCTAGCTAATGGAGAAGTTCGTGATGTAGAGGTTTATTGCACACCTATTACTATTAAGGGGAGTAAACTATTCTATATAATTATTTATGATATTACAGAAAGAAAAAATGTGGAGCATGCTTTGATAGAAAGTGAAAAAAAGTTTAGAAAACTTTTCCAAGACGCTAATGACGCAATTTTTCTGCATAGCTATCTAGATAACGGGATGCCAGATAAATTTCTAGAAGTTAATGATACAGCTTGCAAGATATTCGGCTATACTAAAGAAGAATTCCTAGACATAAGCCCCATTGAATTAGATGATCAAGAAAACAGTGAAGAACTCGAGCAGACCTCAAAGAAAGTGGTTAAGAGTGGTAATACAACTTTTGAAAGAATATTAATGTCGAAAAAGGACAAAAAATTCCTTTTGAACTTAATACTCATATTTTTGAGTTAAACAAGAAGACAATGGCATTGACGGTTGCACGAGATATTTCCGAACGAAAAAAGGCTGAACAGAAAATGCTGCAGGCCTACAGAGAAATTAGGGAGATATTTGATCTCGCTGCTGATGGTATGTGTGTAATTAATACGGAATTTGAAGTAGTGCGTGCTAATAAAACTTTTGCTGAACTATGTTGTATGGATAGTAATAAGCTAATCGGTCAAAAATGTTATAATCTACTTTCGGGCAAATCATGTAAAACGGAGAGTTGTGCTATGAAGCAGATCTTTCAAGGTAAGGAGAGGATTGAAGCAGAAGTAGAGAAAGTTAACGTTAAAGGTAAAACTTTAACTTGTAGTGTGAACGTAATTCCATATAAAGATAGTGAAGGAAATATAATTGGCATTATAGAGAGTATAAAAGATATATCGGAAAAGAAACAGGCTGAAAACATAATCAGACACATGGCTTACCATGATAGCTTAACTGATCTACCTAATAGAAGGTTTTTCAATGAAAGTTTAAGTACTGCTCTCTTTGAAGCAGGAAGTCAAGGCAAAAAAGTCGGTGTTATCTTTTTAGACCTAGACAAATTTAAGAATGTTAATGATACTTTAGGGCATGAGATTGGGGATAAGCTTTTACAACAAGTAGCCTATCATTTAAGGTCCTTTATGGTAGATAAGACTTTAGTTGCTCGCATGGGGGGTGATGAGTTTATTCTGTTAATTCCTGATTTAGACTCGGAGAGTAGTATTAAAGAATTACTTACCAGAATTCATATTGTATTCAGTAAACCATGGAAAATTGACAATCATAGATTAGATATTACCGCAAGTATAGGAGTTTCAATCTTCCCAAGTGATGGAGAAGATGCCGTAGCCTTATTAAAAAATGCGGATATTGCTATGTATCAAGCCAAGGAGCTTGGCGGTAATAATTACCAACGCTGTAAAATTAGTCCTGGAAAATAGTTCAGGAGGCCTTGCTTAATTTGGCTAAAGTTTAAAGAAGCTTTAAAGAAATCTAATTTCTTTAAAGCTTTTTGCATTATAAAACCATTAACTAGGAAAACTAAAGCCAAAAAGGGGGACTATTATGAACATCGAACAAATAGAAAAGGAAATTGAAAATAGAATACTTGATTTAGGTAAATTAATCGATAAGCAAGGTGAAGATGAAAATGAGCTATTCAATAGACAACTAGAAGCTATCGAAATTCTGGGTCTAATTAATCCGGCTAAAAGAGAGAAAATTTACGGTGAATTAGGCCTTGACCCAATGTAAGGTCAAGGCTTTTGTTTTTCAAGGTATAATCACTTTGTTGGATTATTTGTTCTTCGAAGTTAGGTTATTAGGTGGAGTTTTGTATGGATTTTGTTTCATCCATTTCATAGAAGGATTCTTTTCTTGTTGCCCATCATCAACTAATTCACCCTTTAGAGAAAGCATATTGGCATTTAACTCATCGTGATCGTTTTGTTTCTTCACAATAACACCCCCTAAATTTTTAATTATGTTTAGGGTAACCACAAGAGGGAGATTTAAGGCATGTAAGATTTGGTTCTCTATATGTAGCCATGTTTATAATAGTTATGTATAAAAATATTCGTCTAGGCGAAAAGTAAATCTAGTTAAACCTACATAGGAGGCATTCAAATGGCTTACAAAATAACTGATAAATGTATTGCTTGTTCTAAATGTGCGCAGGAATGTCCCGAAGGAGCCATTGAAGAAGGGCAAGATATCGAAATTCCTGAAGAGTGCTTACATATTGCAGCTCATTTAGATACTCCGATTGAAGATCAAAACAGATATTGGATTAATCCAGAAAAATGTACTAATAAAGGAGTCTGCGCCAAGGTCTGTCCCGTAGATGCAATAGTTAAGGTAGACTAGGAGGTTCGATGATGACCCAGGAAAATTTACCGACCTATGAAGAATTAATAAAAAGACTTCAAGAAGAAGGCAGTTTTAAAGAGTATTACAGATATCTCCATGACAGATATGGTACTAGGTTGACAGGGAACATATATGGTTATTCCGCTCAATATCCTACCGGAACTCCGGAAGAAAACCCTACTAATCATTTAACTAAAGGCTTTTTAGACTCAGCAACGCAAAAGTTTGTAGATGTGCCGGATGATACTGAAGTTTGTGAAGGATTTTTGAGAAACGTGATTGAAGAGGACTTGGGTAAAAAGTCACTTCAATATATTTTTTGGGTTGCAGAAGCAGAGAAAGAGTATAATAAGCATCCCTACTTTAGAGCCATAGATATATATTACAAATTAAATTTAATTGACAATCCTTCTAAAGAAGATGTCTTAGAGCGGACGCGAGACTTTGAAGATATGGTTTCATATGATCAGTGGGGTAACGAAAAATAGTTAAAAAAACCGATGGCTTATCATCGGTTTTTCTCTCTTTGCTAGTTAAATTAACTAAATCTAAAAAATTACCTAAATTTATTGGCAAAGGGTAAGGTAAATAGTATTTTTATTAATCCCTCTCATAAGATTATAAGGGAATATATTCTTTAAGGGGGATTGATATTGGTGCAGGCTCAACAAATTGTTACAGCTCTGGTTAAGGGGGAGGGCGTGGAACTACCTAAAGCAGGTGTTGGAAAAAGACTATTGGCTTTCTTAGTAGATGCAATTATCTTAGGAACTGTCTTTTTTGCAATCTTTTTAATCTTTGGAAGTAATTTGACTTTAGAGGGTACCTTCGCCTTGTGTTATTTTAGTAGCATCTTTCTATCGATGATATACTTCACTTATTTTTATTCTACTTCAGGGCAGACTCTAGGAAAAAAATTACTTAGAATAAAAGTTATCTCTTCTGACGAGGATAATCTGTATTTTGCTACCGGAATTATAAGATATATCGGTTACTACATTTCAGCACTTTTGGTTTTAGTCGGTTTCCTCATGATCTTTTTTAATAAGGAAAAACAGGGCCTTCACGATAAATTAGCGGCAACCTACGTTGTAAGTGTTCCTAAGAAAGAGGATGAAAAAGAAAATATTCCCGAGGGTAAGTTCAGTGAAGGATAGTCAAAGCAATGGTTTATATCCTATAATCTCAATAGTCATAGTTCTTCAAGTCTTAGGATTATTTGCTTACCTATATCAAAATAAAAATGTTGAGCAATCTTTACCTGTACCTAACTCAATTCAAGTGTATAATCAAGTTCAACCAGATATTGAGACTGCGGCTATAGTACACAAGAGTATTGTTGTGTCGGAAGAACCTAGCATAATCGATCAACTTTTGGCCGAATACACTACAAATTTTAATGCTTACCAAACGGCGAGAGTTGCCAATATAGAATTGGCAGCTCAACTTATCAATAATAAAGTTTTAAAGCCTAGGCAAATTTTTTCTTATAACGAAACAGTTGGTGAACGGACAATTAAAGCTGGTTTCAAAATCGCACCTGTAATCGTAAACAAGAAAGTAAGCTCAGGTGTTGGGGGTGGAATCTGCCAGGTTTCCTCAACCTTGTATAATACCGTGTTAGACAGTAAGCTAGAGATTATCGAGCGTCATCCCCATAGCATACAGGTAAACTACGTTCCTAGGGGACGCGATGCAACGGTTGCTTATGATTATTTAGATTTTCAGTTTAAAAATAATCAGAATAGTTATATAATAATTAAGACAGAAATTACCAAAGGTAAGCTAACAATAAAAATATTTTCCCTACAATGATTGTAAATAATAGTAATATCAAAAAAATGACATAATACAAAGGAGGAATACTTTTGCTTGAATGCCTAAAGCTAGCCTTAGTTCAAATGGATATCGAGCTAGGAAACGTAGAAGCAAATCAGCGTAAGGCCCTGAATCTAATACAAGAAGCCAGTAGGTTAGGAGCAAAGGTTGTTGCTCTACCCGAATTATGGACAACCGGTTATGATTTAAAAAATATTAAAGACCTAGCCTATAAATCACACGATAATACTTTGAATTCGCTAACGGAACTAGCTAAAAATCTTAAAATTGACATTTTTACCGGCTCTATTGCAGAGTTAGATGGAGACAATATCTATAACACCGCCTACTATATCAATTCAAATGGAGAAATTTTAAATAAGTACAGGAAAATTCATCTTTTTAAACTTATGGACGAACACAAATACTTAAGTTCAGGAACGGAACTAAAGGCTTTTCAGACGGAATTTTTTAAAGCAGGCACCATGATATGTTATGATATACGGTTTCCTGAATTGGCTAGGAAGCTTTCAATTGACGGGGCAACAATCCTTCTTATACCTGCAGAATTTCCAGAGCCAAGAAAAAATCATTGGAGAATTCTAAATATGGCCAGAGCAATCGAAAACCAGGTTTATGTTGTGGCCATAAATAGAGTAGGCCAAGACCAAAATTCTACTTTTTTTGGATCCTCAATGATAATAGATCCTTGGGGCGAAATTGTTGCTGAGGGTGGTCCTGACGAAGAAATAATTATCGCCGATATTGACTTGACTTTAGTAGACAAAGTTAGGCAGACTATACCTGCCTTGAAAGATCGAAAACCCGAATATTACTAGTGAGGTGTTACCTGTGAAAACTATTGATGCAATTAAAACTAGAAGAAGTTTCCGAAGGTATTTAAAAAAAGACGTAGACAACGCGATTATTCGCGAATTGATCGAAGCTGCAAGTTTCGCTCCTTCAGCCCATAACTTTCAACCCTGGGAATTTATTATTACTAAAGACCAAAGCAAAAAAGAAGAGATTGCCAATGCCTCCACTTATGCCAAGTTTCTGCCAGATGCACCTGTCGCCATTATTGTGTGTACACGTAAGGGGAAAACTAGAAAAGTTGATGACAAGGAACTGTTAAAGCATTTTTCCATTCAAGATAGTGCAGCGGCAATTCAGAACTTAATGTTGGCAGCCCACGAAAAAGGTTTAGCAACTTGCTGGATTGGGGACCTTCAAGAAGATCGGTTGCGAGGAATGTTTAATATTCCTGAGGATATTTACCCCGTAGCGATTATTCCCCTAGGTTACCCGGAACCTCATGTGATGCCAGCCGTACCTAAGAGAAGACCTATAGATGAAATCCTTCATTTCGAGCAATTTTAGTTTATAAAAAAATTTAGCGTGACAAATTAAGCAAAAGTATATATAATATATAAAGTATCAAGGAATTCAATACAGGGGTGTAGCTCAATTGGTAGAGTAGCGGTCTCCAAAACCGTTGGTTGCAGGTTCGAGTCCTGTCACCCCTGCCATTTATTAACTGAAAAAAATTATTTTGTCTATCTCGCGGTCGTGGTGGAATCGGCAGACACGCTATCTTGAGGGGGTAGTGAGCAAACGCTCGTGAGAGTTCAAGTCTCTCCGACCGCACCAAAACGTATATAAACCTATTAGAAAAATCTAATAGGTTTTTTTTGACTCCTAATTTCCTGAATATTTCGATAAAGGTATTGCATTTTTCCTTAGTTTACTTTATGGTAGACCTAAGAATGGAAGGAGGACTATGATGACAAAAAGACAAGGTACTCACTTTCGATTGCGGAAAGAATGGTGTAAATCCTGTGGTATTTGCGTTGAGTTTTGTCCACAGAAGATTTTATTTTTAGATACTAATCAAAAGGTTGCGGTAACTGATGTTTCTAAATGTATTTATTGCAAGATGTGTGAAGACCATTGTCCGGATTTTGCAATTAGTATAGGGGTGATTGGAAATGACTAAAGGAAAACTTATGCAGGGAAACGAAGCTTGTGCCCAGGGAGCAATAGTTGCTGGCGCTCGATTTTTTGCTGGCTACCCGATCAGCCCTGCTACTGAAATTGCCGAATATCTTGCAGAATATTTACCGCAATATGGTGGGAAATATATTCAGATGGAAGATGAGATTGCTAGTTTAGGAGCCGTTATAGGGGCTTCAATTGCTGGAGTTAAAGCATTGACAGCGACTAGTGGTCCGGGTTTTTCTTTAATGCAAGAAAATTTAGGCTTTGCTTCGATGACTGAAACTCCCTGCGTCATAGTCAATGTACAACGAGGGGGACCCAGTACTGGTATGCCAACTGCTCCTGCTCAAGGAGATATTATGCAGACGAGATGGGGGACCCACGGCGACCATCCAATAATAGTATTAATGCCTTCGTCGGTTTTGGAAACTTTTACCCTTACAATCACGGCTTTCAACTTGGCGGAAAAATTTAGAGTTCCTGTAATTTTGTTAATGGATGAGGTTATTGCACATATGCGAGAAAATGTCTTGCTTCCCGTTGTTGAAGAGATACAGATTCGAGATAGAAATAGACCTAATATTCCGCCAGAGGATTACAGACCTTTCGAAGCTGATGAAAAAGGAATACCAACGGTTGCAAATTTTGGGGAGGGGTATCGGTTCCATATAACCGGTTTAGCCCATGATAGACAAGGATTCCCCTGTAATAATCCCTTGGTTTTGAATAAACTTTTGCATCGTTTACAAGGAAAGATTGAAAAAAACAAAAAAGAAATAACCTACTATGAATTGACAATGATGGAGGATGCGGAAATCTTTATCATCGCGTGTGGGGCAGTGGCAAGATCTGCGGCACAGGCGGTGAAACTAGCGCGACATAAAGGTATTGCTTTAGGATTATTTAAACTGATTACAATTTGGCCTTTTCCCGATGAAATTCTCAACGAACTGACTAACAATGCTAAGAAAGTTGTTGTTGTTGAGATGAACATGGGCCAATTGACTGGTGAAGTTAAACGCTCAATTGGACATAAAGTCCAGGTTGAGGGACTGTGTTTAGTTCACGGTGAATTAATAACGCCTCAGGAAATTATCAATAAAGTGATGGAGGTGTTGTAAGGTGTTTCAAGAGATATCTAAATATTTACGAGTGGAAAAGTTACCCCATATTTGGTGTCCGGGCTGTGGTAATGGAATGGTTACCAGAGGATTGTTAAAAGCAGCAAAAGCTTTGGAATTAGACCGGAACAATACAGTAGTTGTGACCGGCATTGGTTGTTCATCCAGAATGGGTGGATATTTGGATTTTAATACTTTACACTCTACTCATGGTAGAGCATTGACCTTTGCCACCGGTGTTAAATTAGCCAAACCTGATTTGAAAATATTTGTTATTATGGGTGACGGCGATTGTGGTGCCATAGGTGGGAATCACTTATTGCATGCGGCTAGACGTAATATCGATTTAACTGCCATTGTGATTAATAACAATACCTATGGAATGACAGGAGGTCAATATTCTTCTTCTACACCCTTTAAATCTGTTGCTACAACTGCTCCTTATGGGAGCATTGAACGACCGTTTGATTTAGCGAAATTAGCCGAGACTGCGGGTGCAACTTATGTTGCTCGGTCTACAACCTATCATGCGAACTTAACAACCAGATTAATTACGGAGGGACATAAAAATAAAGGTTTTTCTTTTATTGAGGTAATGTCCGGTTGCCCCACTTATTATGGTAGATACAACAAAAAGGGGACACCTGCAGATATGCTAAAGTGGCAAAAGTCTATGGCAGTGATCAAGAAAAAGAATATTGAGCAGGAAATAACAGAGGGTCAGTTTTTTATTGGAGAGCTTTATAAATCTTCACTACCTGAGTATTGCGAAGAATATGACAACATAATAGAATTAGCAATGCAAAGGAGGGGTAATGATGAGTGAACAACTTGAAGTAGCGAATAAAAGGTGGGAAATAAGATTCTGTGGCACAGGCGGCCAAGGCTTACTATTGTCTGGTATTATTCTAGCAGAAGGAGCAATTATGGATGATAGAAATGTTAGCCAGACTCAATCCTATGGACCTGAAGCTAGGGGTGGAGCTAGTAAATCTGACGTTATAGTCGATTCTGAAGAAATTGATTTCCCTAAAATTTTAGCTCCCGATATTATTCTAGCTATGTCCCAAGACGCTTGTTTTAAATATGCTCCTAGTTTAAAGCAAGGGGGAATTCTAATCATTGATGAGAGTAATGTTAAGAAATTCCCTCCTATTGCTGGCAAAGTGTATTCTTATCCTATAACTGATTTAGCCAGAAGGGAAATCGGTAAAGAAATTACAGCCAATATAGTGGCCTTGGGAATCTTGACAGGCTTTTTAACAGGAGTGCGCAAAGATTCTATAAGGACAGCTATTTCTAAGAGGGTACCAATTAAAACTGTTGAATTAAACTTAAAAGCCTTTGACTTAGGCTTAAGCCAATTCGAGCAAAGTACAACGGACGTTTTAGTAACTGTATAGTTGAAATAACTTCTAATTTCTGTTAATATAAAAGCTAAATATTGTAAAAATTAAAAATTCGAATGATTGGTGATTTAATTGTCCAACGAAAAATATCTAATAATTGACTTCCATGCTCATGCTTTTCCGGAAGCTATTGCTGAAAAAGCCGTTGAAAACTTAGAAGAACATTATAGAATAAAAATTGCAAACAAAGGTTGTTTGGAAAATCTTATTGATAATCTTAATGAGGCTCGGGTTGACAAGGCTGTGTTGTTGTCTGCAGCAACAAATGAGCTCCAAGTTAGGAAAACTAACGATTGGTTAGTCCAAAGTAAATCAGATCGGGTCATTCCCTTTGGAACTCTTCATCCTAAATACAGCGACTTTTTACAAGAACTTAGTTTTTTGAAAAGTAAAGGTATCAAGGGCATCAAATTTCATAGTGATTTCCAAAGATTCAATATTGATGATAAAAGGATGTGGCCCATATATGAGGCCATAGAAGAGGATTTCATTGTCCTGTTTCATGTTGGTGATGAGAAACTTAATTTTTCATCACCCAAAAAGTTGGCTACAATACTTAATTCCTTTCCCAAAATGAAAATTGTAGCAGCTCATTTAGGTGGTTATATGAGGTGGGACGAAGTAAAAACTTACTTATTAGGTAGAAATCTTTATTTTGATACTTCAAGTTGTTTTTGGCGCCTTCCTCCAGATAAAATACATGAGTTGATAGTAGCTCATGGAGTAGATAAGGTTCTTTTTGGCACTGATTATCCAATTAAGACCTGTCGAGAAGAAATTAGTAATGTTCTTAATCTACCATTAACTTTAGAGGACAAGAAAAAAATATTAGGCCTCAATGCAGCAAAGCTTTTGCAAATATAATCTAATCTGAACCATAACCTTCGAACCACTTTTGAATCCTAAGTATTAAGTGACTCGTTCTGACATATAATTAATGTAAGCACCATAGTGGGAGGTGTAAACATGACCGAGAAAAAGGAAGAAGTTATATGTCCTTGCTGCTCTGAATCCATAAAACCTGATATTGTTTATTTTAATAAATCTCTAGAGGCTTTTCGTTGTACAAAATGCGGGATAGCTTTTCCAAAGTAAAGTCACAGGTCGCTCTGTGACTTTTTTTAGTAGAAATGAATGCGGTTTAAAGTACTGAAACGCGCGTAACGAGGTAAAGGAAATACACGCGCCTTTCTTACGCGTAAATTTAGTATAGGGGGTGAAAACTTGCAATTACCGAAGATGTTTAAAGTTGTCCAAAGTCTCAACAAAGAGGAAATCGAAAATATTGAAGAGGAAATAAGAAAACAAATCTCAACTTCAAGGTTATTAAAAAAACTTAAAAAAGGGTCTAAAATTGCTGTAACAGCTGGCAGTAGAGGGATTGATAATATCCCAGTAATCTTAAAAACGGTAATCGATGAGTTGAAAGCTTTAGGAGCAGAGCCTTTTATAGTACCTTCAATGGGCTCTCATGGAGGAGGACAAGCACAAGGTCAAATCAAACTCCTAAAAAGCCTCGGTATAACAGAAGAATCAATTGGTGCTCCCATTTCAAACTCAGACGAAGCTATTGAAATAGGAAGAACTGATGATGGAGTAAAGGCTTTTATGGATAAGAAGGCCTTTGAAAGCGATGGAATTTTCGTTATCAATAGAGTTAAGCCTCATACCTCCTTTAGAGGAGATATTGAGAGTGGTCTCTTGAAAATGCTGGTCATAGGGTTAGGCAGAAAGCAGGCAGCGGATCATATTCACCAGCTTGGTGTTGAGGGATTGAGTGAATATATTCCTAAAATAGGTCAGCTAATAGTCAAGAAAGCTCCAATTTTATTTGGCCTAGCCATTGTTGAAAATGGTTATGAAAAAACTGCGATTATAAAAGGCATCGAACCCGAGGATTTTTTCAAAAAAGAACCAAAATTATTAAAAAAGGCAAAGTATTATCTTCCTACTCTTCCCTTTGAAGAAATTGATTTACTAATTGTTCATGAGATGGGTAAATGTTTTAGTGGGACAGGAATGGATACTAATGTTATTGGGCGAATTAGAATAAAAGGTCAAGAAGAGCCTACTAAGCCTAATATTAAAAGATTAGTAGTTTTAGATTTGGCAGATGCTTCCCACGGTAATGCAAATGGTGTTGGCTTAGCAGACTTTACTACAGAAAGGCTCAGAAATAAAATAGATAATCACGCCACCTATACAAATATTCTAGCAACAACTTTTTTCCAAAGAGCAATGATTCCAATTACTTTAAAAGACGATCAAGAGGCCATCACTACTGCGGTAACCACGTTGAGAAGTACTGATCCATTAAAGGCTAGGATTGTTTGGATTTCTAATACGCTGAATCTGACTGAAATTTGGATATCTGAAAGCCTAAGTGAAAAAGCAAAAGAAGTTAAGGGACTAACCTTGAATATGGAGCCCTACGAGTTTAAATTTAATGACGGAGAATTAAGCAAATTTAATTTCAAAAGTTAGTATTTTAGCTTGTCCTTGGGTTAATAATGTGCTATTCTATGCATATAATATTGTATACAATGTGCTAATTAAGAGGGGGATAATATATAATGGACTATTTACTCACCTGGTATGATGGCGAGGAAGTAAACTACAGATTTCTACAGGAGAGGGATCTTCAAAGAATCAGATTTGAAGAGGATAAGCCTTACTCATTAATGGAAATTAAAAGTGGCAGAGTTATTCCCAATGCAAGTAATTTTATTAAGCATAATAATATGTAACGGTAATTGAAGAATTTTCATATAACAACGTTATATTCCTAAAGAAGGCTATTTTTAGTCTTCATTTTTTTTACTCATACCGACCCCACTCAGATCCTTATTTGCAGATTATTTATCTAATATGATATACTTTGATATATGTTTTACTGAAGGGAGGAACCTAATGAAAGAAAAAAAGAGATTTAATATTGCAAAAGAAAGAAGAAGTACCGCACTTAAACGAGCTGAGGAATTGAAAAAAAGGATCAAGGATTACATCGAAGAAGGCCCAAAAGTTTCCACTGGAAATAAGTTTCAAGAACAGTATAAACAAAATAAAGATAAGTTGATGCACTTTTATAACTGTACAGATGAAGAATGGGACGACTGGAAGTGGCAGTTGAGAAACAGATTAACTTCTGCTGAAGAATTAACAACAATATTAAATCTATCTACACAAGAACTAGAAGATATAAAAAGAATAGAAAGCCAATTTAGATGGGCCATTTCGCCTTATTATGCGGCGCTTATGGATCCTAATGATGAAACCTGTCCCATTCGTATGCAATCCATTCCCTGTGTTCTTGAGGAACAGGATATCATCGGAAAAGATGATCCAATGGGAGAAGAATTTACCTCTCCAGCACCTGGGATAACTCGCCGTTACCCGGATCGATTAATTATTAATGTTACTAATCAATGTGCTATGTACTGTAGACATTGTCAACGGAGACGCCATATTGGTGAAAATGATGCCATGACCGCCAAGGAAGACATCCAGGCAGCGCTTGATTATATTAGAATAAACCCTGAGATAAGAGATGTTTTAATTACAGGCGGAGACGCTTTAATGTTAAGTGAAGATATATTGGATTGGATCCTGACTGAACTCGATAGTATTGAGCACGTTGAAATAAAAAGATTGGGTTCAAGAACCCCGGTAACATTACCGCAACGAGTAACACCTGAGCTTTGTAAAATAATCGAGAAACATCCACCTATATATTTGAATGCCCAGTTTAATCATCCTAGAGAAATCACTCCTGAGGTTGCAAAAGCTTGTGATATGCTTATAAAAGCGGGGGCCGTACTTGGCAATCAAGCTGTTTTACTGAAGGGTATAAATAATAATTCGCATATAATGAAAAAATTAAACCATGAGCTTTTAAAAGTTCGGATTAGACCATATTACATTTTTCATGCCAAGTCAGTAACCGGAACCAATCATTTCATTACCTCAGTCGAAGAAGGCCTTGAAATTATGGAAGACTTGCGAGGGTTTACTTCAGGATTGGCTATTCCTACCTATATAATTAATGCACCGAAGGGCTTCGGGAAAACACCGATGTTACCTGAGTATTTAATTTCTCAAGGTAAAGATCAAATAACTATTAGAACGTGGGAAAACAAAGTGTTTCATTATCCAAATGTAAAGACTGAGAAATAACAAAATCATAAAGTTTTAAGCAATGAAAAAACCAGAGCAACTTCTCTGGTTTTTTCATTGCTAGTTTTCATTCGGAGATATAATAATTGTTTGCTGTTATTGCAAAACTATTATTATAGAATGATTTCTTATTTCCATATTTTGTTGGTTGTCTTTGTTGTTTGTTTTTGATAAACTAGCAATTGTCGCTTCTGAAGACAAACATTCTTTTTATAATAACTTAAGTATGCAGTGATGAAAAAAATACCAGTTGACGAATCATAACAGATTTGTTAAACTAACATTCCGGCTCAAACGAGGCGGACTACTGCTTCGATTAAACTTGTCAAAGTTATTGACAAGCCTAAGGAAAGCTGTACTGGAATTTGTGAGCTAAGGAAACTGATTAATTCACAAATCCCTTGAAGCATTTGGTCTTTGAAAACTACACAGTGAAGAAAAGGATGGATCACATGACGTTTCTGGTCAAACAGAAACACA
>JUEG02001365.1_pt1 | contig 121736 bp, 83 predicted proteins | sample 432341 | NCBI WGS metagenome assembly JUEG02 (sample SAMN02953476, study PRJNA257561) | rock porewater metagenome | biome: terrestrial; feature: Opalinus Clay rock; material: porewater; isolation source: Opalinus Clay rock BIC-A1 borehole | place: Switzerland: Mt Terri URL, St-Ursanne ... | reverse complement strand
CCTACAAGCTTCCTCGATTTTTCGGCTTGTGTAAAGATTGTTCATGTAGGCATAGACTAATACTCGGAACAATGTTTTAGGTGTGACTACCGGATTTCTTCCCTTGGAAGAGTACGCCATGCTTAGATTTTTGTAATCTAAGTCCTCCGTTATATGGCTTAGCAGCCTTACCGAGTCATCTCCAGGTATTAAAGCTTCCATGCCCAGTGGAAGTATGAGTTGATATACTCCGCAATTTTCGGTATAATTTTTAGGTATAGTTTGTTTGTTTTGCAGCATAACTAATTATACCTTGAAGGCGGGTCTTTTGACTCGTCTTTTCGCGTTTTATAAAGAAAGAAGGCGCCTCAAAATAGAAATTAAATTTCTATTTTGAGACAGCCCCTTTTTTATACTAATCAGAAAGTATAACGTTTCGTTGAATACTGCAAGAATGCTAATACGTGCGAAGACAGTGCTGCAAGAAGGTTTAACCCGTGCGAAGACGGTGTCTTCGTCGTCTGAAGCATAAGTGCAACTAAGGCTGCCGCCATCGCCTGAAGGCTTGGCGCCAGCCGAGTTTTCTTTATACAGGTGGTAAGATTTCGGGTGTCTTAACAAAGATTTATTGTGACGCATACAGGAAATCCTTGTTTGTGATAAATGTTGCAAATCAACTATACTCGGGGCATAGCACACCCTCACTAGGCTTTGGTCAGATAAAAACTTAATTGACTTTGATGCGATCAAGATTTAAAAGGGCGATTTACTTGTCATATAGTTTTTATAGATCTCGAGAAGATCTTGACCTGCAGATGAAAGAGGTTGGTATGTGGAAACCAGCCAGCCAAAATCAATGCTAGGGCTGTCTTTAATCGGTATTGGGACAATTGATTTTTCACGATAGAGGTTAAAATCTGTGAGGGTTATAATTCCGATGGCTTTACTGTGGACCATGGATTTTAGGAAAATTTCTCTACTATTTGTTTTTACAATAATATTTAGTTGATTTAAATCCCCAAACATGTGACTTAAGATGTCCAAATAGGGTTTAAGGTTATAGGCCACAATCGGATGACTCTTTATCTCGGATTTTTTTAACATTATCTTCCTACCTAAAGGAGATGACTTAGCAACACAAGCCAAAAACTCATGACTGCTGATTTTTTCAAAGTGAATATTACTAGTTTCAAGACGTTGATAGTCATAATGATCCGGCAGATTAACCAGTCCTATATCCAAAGACCCTTCACTTAGCTTCGTTGCAATCTCATCAGATGTTTGTTCTTCAATGTGAATACTTACTTCGGGATGGTTTTTCCGAAATAAATCCAAGATAGGAGGTAAGTAATTACTCATAAAATTAGTTGCGCCAATGCTAATTTTCTTACTCAAATTTGAACTGTCTATACTGGAATAGGGCTCCATACTCTCGAGTAATCCTTCGTATTTAAGAATAACCTCTTTTGCTTTTTCTACAGCCATGTTACCTGCCTCTGTTAGAGATACTCCTTGGCGACTACGCCGAAGTAAAGGAACATTCAAGTCTGCTTCGAGTTTCTGAATAGCTTGGCTTAAGCCTTGTTGAGAAATGAAGAGATGCTCTGCAGAAAGTGTTATGGATTTTGTTTTTGCTATCTCAACTAAATAATAGAGATGCTCTATACGCATGATTAAACACCTTCCTAGTTGCATTTTTTCAACGGATCAGAAAGTAATCTTTAGGGTCCTCTTTCACTCATGTCATCCTGAGCGTAGCGAAGGATCTAGATCCTGCAGTCGTACCTCCTTCAGGATGACACATCACTCGAATTGCTTTCATAGCAAAGACATGTATAGTAAAAAGACGCGTAGCGTTTTTATTAAATTCGCCATAGCTAAGGGACATTTATGTTTATTATACACATTATAGATCCCATTACAAAGTTCTCACCGCGGGCCCCACTTCCATTTGAAAAAGTGGAAGTCTTAGATAAAAAACTAAAAACGATTAAAAATTAAAAGGAGAGAGAAAAGCATGAAACACTATTTAGAAACTCAAAAACACTTAATTACCTTACAGTATGAATCTGAAGAGAAGTTTTTATCTGAGTTTAAATCCGGTAACTACACGTTTGAAAATCCGTACGTTGTTAAGAATCCATATTTGATAAACCCACTGGCTGCGGTGATTTGCTTTAATACCGAAGAAGAAGTTGCTGTAAAAGTAACTGTCAAAGGTAAAGCCGTTGAAGGGGATTTTGAACATACGTTTGGTGCAGCCAAGGAACACGTGCTGCCTATTTATGGATTATATGATGCTTATGAAAATACCGTCGTCTTAACACTGGAAAATGGTAGTTCATCTGAGGTTAAAATTGAAGTAGAAGAATTAAAGGTTAACAGAGCTTTTTCTTGTGAGACCACCTATGAGTATTTTGGTAAAGACCTTATGTTTATATCAACAACTACTCCGCTAGTTGATTCCGCCAGAACGTGTGGTTTTGATTATGCTGGTGATTTAAGATGGGTGATGACGGAAAAAGCAAGCTGGGATATTAAACAACTAGCGAATGGGAGACTTTTAGTAACCTCTTACCGCTCAATGCAAAAGCCCTACTATACTGTAGGACTTATGGAGATGGGCTTTTGCGGTAAGATTTACACCGAATACAGGCTGCCGGGGGGGTACCACCATGATGCCGTAGAATTAGAAAACGGTAACTTATTAGCTGCTTCGGATAATGATTTTAATGAATCTGTTGAAGACTTTGTTGTGGAAATCGATAGAGAAACTGGTGCAATCGTTAAGTCTTGGGATTTGCTTGAAATTTTGCCCAGGGAAAAAGGCAAAGCAGGAGACTGGAATCATCATGACTGGTTTCACAATAACTCCGTTTGGTATGACAAACCCACCAATTCCATCACTATGTCGGGTCGGCACCAGGATGCTGTCATTAACTTCAATTATGATACGGGCAAATTAAACTGGATAATTGGTGATTCTGAAGGCTGGGGAGAAGAATGGCAAAAATACTTCTTTAAAAATGTCACGAAAGGTGACTTTGACTGGCAGTATGAGCAGCATGCGGCGAGGATTTTGCCCAACGGAGACGTCTTCATGTTTGATAACGGAACCTATAGATCCAAAACCACGGAAAACAGGGTGCCGCCTGAGGACAATTTCTCCAGAGGGGTTATTTATCGAATCAATACGGACAAAATGGAAATAGAACAAGTCTGGCAGTACGGTAAAGAAAGAGGCTCAGAATTCTATTCTCCCTATATCAGTAACGTGGATTCCTATGGTGAAGGACACTACATGGTGCACTCAGGCGGTATCTCAACTTTTAGGGGAAAGCATACCGACGATTTGGGGGCCTTGCAGTTAAATAAACATAAAGACGAACACCTCCACTTAACCTTGGAATCAATAACTGTAGAGTTGTTCAACGATGAAGTTAAGTATGAATTAAAGGTTAAAGGCGGAAACTACTACAGAGCCAGAAGACTTACGTTATATAATGAAAAAACTAACCACGGACTGGGTAAAGGTAAATTCTTAGGTGGTTTTGGAGTTAACCCTGAATTTGGTCTGAAAGTTAAGTTTAAAGAAGCCAGCGAGGAACTACCGAAAAAATATGCTGTCTCCTTGGTGCTTGAAGAAGATCGCTTAGCACTGCGTGGTACGTTTGTGGAAGGTTCCCAGGTGCTGCTAGAACTAAAAGGTGCAGATAGTTCCAAGTTCTATTTAGTACCCACTGACGCACATGACATCACAGCGGCCTGTGTATCCTTTGAAGAACAGAAGGAAAATGATATTCAGTATTATGTGAGCAGAGAAGGACTATCTGGCGAATTTGATCTGTATTTAAATATTGATAACCTCAAATACGATGTTAAATCATCCGTAAAACTATAACTGGGTTAAAAGGGACACCTTAAGGAAAAGGAGTGGATTTTGTGAAAGAAGTAGTATCCATATTAAACGACCAGTCAGCTATTGGCTATTTAGCTACCATTGATGAAGGTAAGCCTAGAGTCAGACCTTGGGGATTCATGTTCGAAGAAAACGGCAGGCTCTATTTTTGTACGGCAAGTACTAAAGATGTTTATAAGCAGCTTACAACTGTACCGTATATAGAATACTCAAAAACCACACAAGACATGGTTTGGGTAAGAGTCAGCGGGGAGATCAAATTTGATGATGATCTAAAGATGAAGGAGAAAGTGTTTGAACATGCGCCTTCAGTCAAAATGATATATCAGTCACCAGAGAACCCGATCTTTAAGGTCTTTTATTTAGAGCATGGGAAAGCAAGTATTAATGACTTCTCACCAAATCCTCCGAAGTCATTTGAGTTTTAGACAGAGTTTCAACTTAGCAGAGTAGACGATTTGCCATCAAAATCGTCTACTCTGTTTCTATGTACCGGCATTTATAAGGTTGTCCTCTTAATAGTGGTCCCTAAAAATATTTTTCATAAGACTAATATAAAGAAGGAATAGCTAAGGGGATGGAGAAATAATATTTAATTGGACTAGTCCACCAGGCCAAAAATGACTAAACCAAACATATGATAGATGGGGCTAGTAGGTTGTTAGTTTAGAAAGGTGATTTTGATGGAGCTAGATCGGAAAAGCGGTGTGCCCTATTACATTCAGCTTAAGGAGCAGATTCGGCGGCGAATTACCCAGGGAATTTGGCCGGCAGGAACTAAGCTGCCCACGGAACGTGAGTTAGCTAAAAGTTTAGCTGTCAGCCGAAATACCGTCAGTCAAGCTTATAAGGAGCTGGAGAGTGAAGGAATCTTATGCTCAGTTCGAGGAAAAGGGACCTTCGTTGAGGATACTTCATTGATAATGCAGCAGGAGAGTCGTAAAGAAAAGGTCTTACGTATTGTCGATTTGGCTATGGAAGAGGCAGTAGGGCTTGGCTTCTCGATTGATGACTTTGTGTCCTTTGTACATGTGCGTGGAATGGAGAAGAAAGATCTGCTTTCTCGCATGAAATTGGCATTTCTAGTAAGCAACCCTGAACAACTCGCCGATGTTAATTGGAATCTCGGTCCAGGAGTCAGCCTCCTACCCATATTACTTTCGGAGCTTCAAGAATCTCCCCGAGCACTGGAGTGCTTAGCAGGAATGGATATGGCGATTACTGGAACAGCTCATCTTGCCGAAGTAAAAATTCTTTTGGGCAAGCTTCACATTCCTATCCTGGGGATTTCCCTCCAACCAAAACTTGATACAATTGTACGTATTGCCAAATTAGCCATGGGTCGTGACTTGGCTTTGGTATGTGAAAGTAACCAGTATGCAGAAAAAATAAAACTTGCCCTTAGACAAGCTGGATTATACCCATCGTTTAAAACCCTAATTCAACCAAATGAGGCAATTCTTCGTGAGGTTTTACCGGAATGCGGCGCTGTAATTATAGCTCCCAGGCTGCGATTTGGCGTGGAAAAAGTGCTTCCGGGCAACATGGAATGTATTGAGTTTCGCTTTGAACCTGATGCTGGGAGTCTTAATCTACTCAGAGGAGCTTTGCTGGAATTAAAGGGGGAAAAGTTTTGAAGAAACAACGCGTTATCGGTATGTTTGATTCAGGCGTCGGTGGACTTACCGTGATGAAAGAGATATTAGAGCGACTCCTCGATGTTCGCATCGTTTATTTTGGAGATACAGCTCGGGTTCCCTATGGAAACCGTTCTCGTGAGGAACTCGTCAGGTTTGGAGAGGAGATCGTCACATTTCTGATTGGGCAAGGGGCTGAGGTGATTGTCGTAGCCTGTAATACCAGTTCTGCCACCGCGCTTCCACTGCTAAGGGATCGGTTTGATGTCCCCATGATTGGCATGGTTGAACCAGGGGCCCGTTTAGCAGTTGAAAAAACCATTGCGGGAAGAATTGGACTAATTGCCACGGAAACCACCGTGCGCAGTAAAGCCTATGCCTCTGCAGTGAGTCGTGCCCTGGCTAAGGGTTGTTTACCTGAAGACTCAACACTTCGGGAAGCTTGGCAGCATGGGGAACAGCCAATCACTCTAAGCAAAGCACAAGGTTGCCCTCTTTTTGTACCCTTGATCGAAGCAGGACTGGCTAATTCCGTGGAAGCAAGAGGAATTGCCCGAACCTACCTTGCACCCCTCCATGCCGCCGGTGTAGATACCCTTATTTTAGGGTGCACTCATTACCCCTTCCTCGAACCGGTGATTAGAGAAATCTTAGGAGAGGATGTATTAATCGTCGACCCGGCTTTAGCCGTAGTAAAAGAACTCGAGATATTATTACAGCATTTGGATGAGTGGGAACGAGTGGGACTAATTGGTTCAGAGGCTACGGCTCCAGTTAAAAGACAATGGCGAGCGCGCTACTACGTTAGTGGAGACCCAGAGCTCTTTAAGCAAGTCGGAAACACTCTTCTCCAAGAACCCATTGATCACGTAGAACAAATAATAATGGGCGAATAAAAGCATGACAGGGGGAATTAGTGTGGAACAAAAGACGGTGGTACTAGGGGTTATCGGATCCGATGTTCATGCCGTTGGGAATCGGATCTTGGATTATGCCTTTACCCAAGCAGGTTTTAAAGTGATCAACATCGGGGTGCTGGCAACTCAAGAGGAATTTATTCATTCGGCCATTGAAACCAATGCGGACGCCTTATTGGTCTCCTCCTTATATGGTCACGGGGAAATGGATTGCCGGGGTCTGCGTGAAAAGTGTCAGGAGACAGGGATTGGCAAGATTTTAATCTATGTAGGCGGCAATTTGGTGGTCGGTAAACAGGACTTTGAGTCTGTGCGAGAACGATTTTTAGCCATGGGCTTTGACCGTGTTTACCCACCAGGGACTTTGCCTGAAGGTCCAATTGAGGATTTACGCAGAGACTTAGGTCTGACGATAGATTAAAGGGGGAATGGACATTGCAAGCAGTCCTTCTCATTGATTTTGGTAGTACATACACCAAAGTTACAATAGTAGACCTCGATAGGGAAGAAATCGTAGGAACGGCTCGAGCGGGTACAACTATCGAAACGAACATAATGGATGGTTTGAAAGCAGCCTTGGCGCAGATTCCTGAGCCAGATGGAGGATGGAAGTTTGTCCGGAAGCTCGCTTGCAGCAGCGCCGCAGGTGGTCTAAAAATGATTGCCAGCGGTTTAGTCAAAGAGTTAACAGCAGAAGCAGCAAGACGTGCAGCCTTAGGAGCGGGTGCACGGGTCCTGGAGGTCTTCAGCTATGAGTTAACCGAGCAGGACCTTGAAAGAATTGCCCATTTGAAGCCGGATATTCTTCTGCTGGCAGGAGGGACTGATGGTGGAAACAGGGAAGTGATTTTAAAAAATGCCGAAATGTTAAGTAAGCTGCCCATTGGTCTCCCGGTTGTGATTGCAGGCAACAAAGTGGTGGCCCTTCAAGCGGCAGATATCCTAAAAAAACGGCATGGGACCGTTGTTGTAGCAGATAATGTAATGCCTGAGTTGGGTGCATTATCCGTAGAGTCTGCTCGTTTAGCCATTCGAGAAGTGTTTTTAACCCATATTATCCAAGCCAAAGGATTGGACAAGGCGGAGGAATATTTAGAGAGAATTTTGATGCCCACCCCGTCAGCGGTGCTTTCGGCAGCAGAACTTCTGGCAGAGGGACACCAGTCTGAACCGGGAATGGGAGAACTAATGATTGTAGATGTTGGTGGTGCCACGACGGATGTACACTCGATTGCTAAGGGTGACCCGAGTAAACCCGGTGTTATGCTAAAGGGCTTACCAGAACCTTATACCAAACGGACGGTGGAGGGAGATCTGGGGATGCGCTATAGTTCAGAGGCCTTAGTTGAAACAGCTGGAAAACCCTTGAGGGACTATCTGGGTTGGACCGAGGACCAAGTGACTAGTCAACTAAACCTCTATAAAAAAGATCCCTGGCGGATTCCTCAAAGGTCGGAAGAGGAGAAGTTTGATGTGGCTCTGGGTCGAATGGCTGTAGGCTTGTCGGTGGATCGTCATGTGGGAACCATTGAAGTAGTTTATACCCCCTTCGGAGCAAGCTATATCCAAAATGGAAAGGATTTGACACCTTTAGCAGTGGTGATAGGAACAGGAGGAGTCCTGCTTCATCATCCAGACCCCTTGGAAATCCTGCAGGGAGCAAGCTTTAATCCTATTGAACCAACAATTCTTAAACCACAAAATCCCGTGTTCTACTTGGATAGCCAGTATATTTTAGCAGCAATGGGACTACTTCGAGAAGTGTCGCCACTAGTTGCACTTCGGATGATGAAAAAATACATTGTAAAACTTTAGGAGGGTTTAGGAGATGGAATTAACAGTGCGACAAATGGATGCCGAAGAATTTCAGCGTCAACGGCAGGAAGTCTTGGGACAATGGCAAACAGGTAAAGAAGTCTTTTTTGAAGAAGCAGTCGAGTATCATAAATCCCTGCCCAAGAGCAAAATATTTGCGGAAAAACTCGCCGAAGGAAAAGCAAAAGGGATCACCTTTGCTCAACCTCGCGCTGGTGTAGCCCTCCTGAGTGAACATATCGAGTTGCTGCGTTTCCTTCAAGATGATGGTGGAGCAGACTTCCTACCATCGACCATTGATTCTTATACCAGACAAAATCGTTATACGGAAGCTCAGGCAGGGATTGAAGAAAGTGCTATGATTGGCCGCTCAATGCTCAACGGATTTCCAGCTGTAAACCATGGGGTTGCGGCTTGCCGTCAAGTAGTGGAAAGTGTCCAAGTGCCAGTTCAAGTTCGCCATGGGACTCCAGATGCTCGTCTACTTGCAGAGATCACCATTGCCGGTGGTTTTACGGATTACGAAGGAGGCGGCATCTCTTATAACATTCCTTACTCAAAAGATGTTTCTATTGAACGTACGATTAAATACTGGCAGTATGTGGACCGCCTTATCGGACTGTACGAAGAACAAGGGGTAAAAATCAATCGTGAGCCCTTTGGACCATTGACTGGAACTCTTGTACCACCTGCTATTTCTCATGCTGTTGCTGTAATAGAAGGAATTCTTGCAGTCGCTCAAGGTGTTCGCAGTCTGACCCTCGGGTATGGACAATGTGGTAATCTCATTCAGGATGTTGCCGCCCTGCATACCTTACCGGTTCTGGCAGAAGAGTACTTAGCAAAACTAGGTTTGCCAAAGGTAATGATCACCACTGTCTTTCACCAATGGATGGGTGGTTTCCCTCAGGATGAGGCCAAAGCTTTTGGGGTCATATCCTGGGGAGCGGTGACGGCAGCTTTAGGTAAGGCTACAAAAGTTATCGTGAAATCCCCCCATGAAGCCTTGGGGATTCCCACTAAAGAAGCCAATGCTTCAGGAATCCGTGCCACGAAACAGATTTTGACCATGTTGAAAGATCAAACCTTGCCCATGACGCCAGAGCTTGCCCTAGAAGAGGAAATGATCCTAGCAGAAACCAGAACCATCCTTGATCGAGTCCTTGAATTAGGGGAAGGAGATATTGCAGTCGGTACGGTCCGCTCCTTTCAAGCGGGGGTCATAGATGTTCCCTTTGCTCCCAGTCGGTATAATGCCGGTAAGATCCTACCGGCTCGTGACTCCGCAGGAGCAGTGAGATTATTAGATTTCGGAAATATTCCCTTCGATGGGAGAATCAAGGAATTTCATCAAGAACGCATCGCACAGCGTGGTCGAGACGAAGATCGAGATCCTTCCTTCCAAATGGTCATTGATGATATATATGCCATTGGGAAGGGGATGCTCGTTGGGCGGCCAAGGGGTTAGTGAAACAGGGGGACAGGTCAACTGTTTCGGGTGTCCGAGGGGTGGTCTGGGGGCGACGTTGCTTGAGACCCGTTCGCGACGGGCGCTCGCAGGCCAAACTAACACGCTAGCTTCGGCTACGGACGGGGCGGAACACATGTGTTCCGGCCAAAGCGACATCCGCAGGCCATGGATGGCCAAGTGTCACCGGAGCCCATGAAAACACCGTTTTCGCACGGATTACTCTTCTTGCAGACACTGTCTTCGCACTAATTAGCCTTCTTGCAGGATGGCGGGAGGTGACCGTGTAGCATTGCCGGCGGAACACGTCCGTGTGTTCCGCCCCGTCCTCCACCTGCGCTTTCGTCAAGTTTGGCTGGCTGCTCGCTTTAGTCGCTCTCTTCGTCTCAAGCAACGTCTACTTTATGTAGACGGGACGGTTAGGGTGAAACAGGGGGACAGGTCAACTGTTTCGCGCAGCGGGGACAAGCGGATAAGTCCCCGTCCCCTTTCTACCCTTGTCTAACATCTAAGAAGGAGGGTATATTTAATGAAAATAATCGACGTGATTGCTTCACCAGGGCTTACGGGTTTTTATTTCGATGACCAACTGGCGATTAAATCGGGGGTAACTCACGATGGTTTTACATATCTGGGGGAACCTAAAACGCCGGGGTTTAAGGCGGTTCGTCAACGGGGCGAATCAATTTCTGTTTTGCTTATTTTAGAAGATGGGCAAGTGGCTTCGGGGGATTGTACTGCTGTTCAATACTCTGGGGCAGGCGGTCGGGATCCCCTGTTTTTGGCTGAAGATTTTATTCCCATCATTCTCGAGGAAATTGCACCTAGACTGATTGGACGGGAGCTGGAGTCTTTCCGCAAGTTGGCAGGTCTTGTTGAAAGCTCAAAGCGGCAAAATGGAGAACGTTACCATACTGCAATCCGCTATGGGGTGAGCCAAGCAATTCTTGACGGAGTGGCTAAGGCACAAAGGAAAACCATGACGGAAGTAATTCTAGAGGAATATGAGCTGCCGATGATTCTAGAACCTGTCCCGATTTTTACTCAAACTGGAGATGATCGCTATGAAAATGCTGATAAAGCGATAATAAAACGTGCTGGGGTTTTACCTCATGCCCTGATTAATAATGTGGAGACAAAGTTGGGCAAAAATGGAGAACTGCTCCTAGACTACGTAGAGTGGCTCCGAAACAGGATTCTGAAGTTAGGCGGTGAGGATTATCGCCCTGTTTTACATATTGATGTATACGGGACGATTGGGTTAGCCTTTGAGGATAATGTAGAGCGCATGGTCGAATACTTTGAAAAACTAGAAAAAGCTGCGGCTCCCCTGCACTTACGAATTGAGGGTCCAATGGATGCCGGAAGTCTAGAAGGCCAAATTGAACAGCTTAAGGCCTTGCGTGTTGCCTTGAAGGCCCGAGGAATTAAGGTGGAAATCGTAGCTGATGAGTGGTGCAATACTTACGAGGATATTGTAAAGTTCGTGGATGCCCAAGCGGCAGATATGGTTCAAATAAAAACTCCTGATCTGGGTGGGATTCAAAACACCATTGAAGCGGTGATCTATGTCAAGAAATACGGAGTGGGCGCTTATGTCGGTGGATCCTGCAATGAAACGGATTCAGGAGGACGGACCGCGGTTCATGTCTCTCTTGCTGCTCGTCCGGATCAAATGCTTGCCAAACCGGGCATGGGAGTGGATGAAGGGTACATGATTGTACATAATGAAATGAATAGGACGCTTGCTGTATTAAAAAGGGTCGCGAGATAACTCGCGACCAAGTATTCCCAGGGGACGTATTTAAGTGCTAAGGGACAGAACTAATAGGGACGTTTATATTTGATTAAACACTGCTCCTAAATCTATCACTAAGTCGGAAAACAAAGATACGGTTATACTATCTTCTTCTGTGTACATTTCAGGACGACTGAATCTTTTGTTTTTTTGGAGCTCAAATACGCTAACAAGTTTTTGGTCAGGCTCGACGATCCAGTATTCTTTAACACCGGCTTTTTCGTACAAGTTAAACTTTATAACCCTATCTATTTTAATCGATGACGGAGATATTATCTCAATAATCATATCCGGGGCCCCATTACAGCCCGTATCGTCAATTTTGGATTTATCGCAAATAATAGAAATATCAGGTTCTACGACGTTTTTAACATCTCTGGAGTTCTTCTCATCCCCCTCTGGGAGCCTTACGCAAAAAGGTGCAGGGTATATTCGACAAGGGTTACCCGTTAAATAGACGGCGATTTGTTTTGATAATTCCATCAGTATCCCTTGATGTATGGGTGATGGAGCTGCATACATATAGGCTACTCCGTCAATAATTTCCCAGTGTTCGCCTTCTGGATAAGTTAAGTAGTCTGAGTATGTGAATAACTTTTCTTCTTTTGATAATGGCATAGTATCACGTCCCTTTTATTCACGTTTCTAGCTTCAGGTTTCGATGAACTTTGGCTGTTTGTTAGATTAATTAGTATTATTATTAAGCACTCTACTAGTGATAGAATTTAGAGTGTTTGATTGCTATAATTATATCTCTCAAACTTATTTCATATCAATAGAAGCTTTGCCTCGAATCCCCACTTATCCATAGTTAGGATCAAATGACGACGATTTGATATTAGATATGCACTCTACGCGACTTGCTTAACATTTTACCCTAGATCCTATAAAATAAGACATATTCATTGTTCAATAAAGGAGCAGACAACTACATGAGTAAAATCGGTTTAACTACCACGGTGCCTGTTGAAGTGATTTATGCAGCGGGAGATACACCAGTTGATTTGAACAATATTTTTATTACTAGTTCCGAAGCAATGCGTCGTTTGGAGGAAGCAGAGTTGGCGGGTTTTCCACGCAATGTGTGCGGTTGGATTAAAGGGTTGTATTCCACTGCTTTGCAAAATCCAGAGATTCAGAAAATCGTCGCAGTAACACAAGGGGATTGTAGTAATACCCATGCTTTAATGGAGACTTGGGAAGTAGAGGGGATCGAGATTATTCCCTTTGCCTTCCCCTATGACAGAGATCCGGACATGCTTCGTCTGCAAATGGACAAGCTAATTAATGTCTTAGGAACAACCTGGGAGGATGTGAACCTGCAAAAGAAACGTCTTGATCAGGTCCGTTCCTTAGCCTGGGAAATAGATCGATTGACCTGGGAAGAAAATAAGGTAGGGGGTTTTGAAAATCACCTCTACCTAGTTTCTTGTTCGGATTTTAACGGAGACCCTGAGGGTTTTGCTCATGAGATGGAGAAGTTTATACAGAAAGCCAGCAAGAGGGAACCTTTATCAGAGCGTTCTCGCCCTGGACTACGTAAGAAAAAGCGGGAAATCCGCCTCGGCTTTATTGGCGTCCCACCAATTTTTCCGGAGTTATACGATTTTCTAGAAGAACATGGAGCTAGGGTTGTATTTAATGAGGTACAGAGGCAGTTTGCAATGCCCTTTAAGACGGATGACATTGTCGAACAGTATCGCCTCTACACCTATCCCTATAAAGTTTTTCTCCGCTTAGAGGATATCGCTCGAGAAGCAGAGCTTCGCCAACTCGATGGAATCATCCACTATACCCAAAGTTTTTGTTATCGACAAATAGAAGATCAAATTATCAGAAAAAGATTAGATTATCCCATCTTAACCTTAGAAGGAGAAAATCCAACTGGACTGGATGCGCGAAATAAAATGAGGTTAGAGTCTTTTTTGAGTATGCTCGAAGAGTAGTGAAAGGAGACATCATGTCGACACAACAAACCCTATGTGGGGTTGATCTGGGAAGTCGGAGTGTGAAAATTGCTCTCATGGTGCATAGGGCTGAAGGGGAGGGCTTAGAGATCCTTCGGCTCGAAAGCTTGGATACGATCCGCTTCTACCGGGAATATGGTCGTAAACAGGGGGATAAACTAGCCGTGGACTTCGAAGCTCTAGGATTACCTAGAGTTGACAGCTTGGTATCGACTGGATATGGTCGTAACACCTTGGAATTAGCTGGTGGTGAGGCGATTCCCGAGCTTAAGGCCCACGTCATGGGTGCGATTTATCAGACGGGTCTCAAGGATTTTACCTTGGTGGATTTAGGTGGACAAGATAGTAAAATCATTCAGGTTCGAAAGGGCAGAATGATGGACTTCTTAACCAATGATAAGTGTGCAGCTTCTTCTGGGCGGTATTTGGAAAATATGGCGACGATACTTGATGTGTCTCTCGAGGAACTGGGGCAATATATCCATGCTCCTGTAGAGTTGAATTCTACCTGTGCGGTGTTCGGCGAAAGTGAGCTAATTGGTAAAATTGTCGAAGGATTTCCACTGGCCGAACTAGCCGCTGGAGTGAACGCGACCATCGTTAAACGTATATTACCTCTTTTACGTTCCTTCCCCGGAGAGGTCATCGTCTTTACCGGCGGTGTTGCGCACAACCAAGCTGTCGGCAAACTTATGAGAACGGGATCAGGCCGTCATATTGTGATACCTCAAGAGCCTCAGTTTAATGGAGCAATCGGGTGCTGCGCCTATGCAGCTGAAAGGTAAGAACCGATCTACCCCCCACAGACAACAGTGGGGGCTTTTTAATCATCTAAAGTAAAAATAAACTTCTCCAAGCATAAGCATAGGAAATATTAATACGAATCATATTGATTATAGTATAGACTGATTATGATTTAAAGATAGATTCGGTAGCTTTACTCGCTTTTAAGGAATAGTAATAGATAAATAAATTGAATTGCTATAATAAATAATCATAATAAAAACAATGAAATATGACTCCCATTTTCAGTAAAGAAGCCTTATAATTAAGATAGTGCAATATATAACAAATTAACTTACCCTAAGCACTAGTGTATGGGCCAATGAGCCGAAGAAATTTTTTGGAGGTCGACTTATGCAAAAATTGCTAGATGGGCTAATTAAGTTTAGACAAAAGGACTTCGAAGAACATAAGAATCTATTTAGTAAATTAAAACGTCGTCAAGAACCACATACTTTGTTCATCGCCTGCTCCGATTCGCGAGTCATGCCAGAAATGATTACAAAATCATTACCAGGTGAGTTGTTCGTCGTGCGAAATGTCGCCAACGTTGTTCCACCTTATAAGGAAACACATCAGGAATATGTTGCAACTACCTCGGCAATTGAATATGCGGTTAAGGCCTTAAAAGTAGAAAATATCGTTGTATGCGGTCACTCTAATTGTGGGGGTTGTGCTGCAATTTATTACCCCGATGACGTACTAGATAATTTGCCGGATACAAAGAAATGGCTGGAATTAGCAGCGAATGTTAAGAAGAGGGTTATGACCCAGCTAAAAGACGATGACGATGACTATACGAAGGAATGGCTAACTGAGCAAATTAATATTCTCGAGCAAATTAAACATCTGTTAACATACCCCTATATTAAAGAAAAGTATCAAAATAAAGAACTGAATATTTATGGCTTCTATTACATGATTGAAACCGGTGAGGTTTTTATCTTCAACTATGAAAATGGAACGTTTGAGCTATCCAACTAAATGTGGAATCAGGTTCCCTTAAGCGTTCCCAGAGTATTCCGAACCCCTGTCATTTGATATAATGACGACAAGGGTTCGGAATATTTAATTTTAGGGTATATTAAGGGTTGAGCACAGACTTGTGGAGAAGTTGAGGTGAGTAAAAACTGTGAGAATCACGAAAGTAGCTAAAGCTGGGACCTTAGAGTCTAATGACATTTTAATAATGGTTAGTCCAAATGAAGGTGAAACTATTGAGCTCGAACTTGAAAGCATTGTTATGAAGCAATTCGGAGAGGCCATTGAGCAAGTGATTTTACATAAGGTACAAGAAATAGGAGTTAAGGGTATAACTATTAAGGCTCAGGACAAAGGAGCCTTAGATTATACTATTGCGGCAAGGGTCGAGACGGCTATCAAGCGAGCCCTCTAAACACTACATAATTACTGCAAGTTTCATAATTTTTGTTTAATAAAAGCATAAATTTATTCAAAGAATCAAAGTAAAAAGTTAGGATGGGTTAACGTGGAAAAGTTGAGAAGAACGATGCTTTTTATGCCAGGTAATAACCCGGGAATGCTTCAAGATGCTGCAATCCTTGGGGCAGATTCGATTATTCTAGATTTAGAGGATGCGGTAAGTCTAACAGAAAAAGATAGTGCCAGGATTTTAGTTAGAGAAGCGATTAAAACCATCGATTACTCTCAGGTAGAGGTGGTGGTTCGAGTTAACCCCTTGGATACAGAGTTCGGACCGCAAGATATAGATGTGATTGCCAGAGTTAAACCTGATACCTTGTTAATTCCTAAGGCAAACGAAGAAGGTATTAAGCTTGTGGATAAACTCCTCGATAAGCTGGAAAGAGACGAAGAATTTACCCCCGGAAGCATAAAAATCATGGCACTCATCGAAACAGCCCTTGGGCTGGAAAATGTCTATAACGTCATTCGGGCTTCCAATCGAACCGTTGGGGTGTTGTTGGGAGGAGAAGATTTAACCGCCGATCTAGGCATAGAACGAACCCGAGAGGGAGAGGAAATCTTTTATGCCCGCAATAAAATAGCAACCGTCTGTAGGGCTTTAAAGGTGGATGCTATCGATACCCCCTTCACCGATATCAATGATTATGTGGGGCTGAAAAAGGATACAGCTAAGGCAAAAAGTTTGGGACTGACGGGAAAAGCAGTCATTAATCCCAGACAAATAGAAACGATTCATTCCGTCTTCGCACCGACGATCAAAGAACTGGAACAGGCCTTGAGAATTTTGGAGGCTATGAAGGAAGCAGAAGAAGAGGGGAAAGGATGTTGTTCCTTAGATGGTAAAATGATCGATGCTCCTGTCATTAATCGAGCAACTTGCACCATCGATCAAGGCCTAAGGCTTGGACTTATTAGTGAAGGTGGAGCAGAATGAAACATATATTAAGCAGAGAAATCCCGGATTATATTGAGGGTTATGGAAGTGTTAAGCCTTTTCAAGGTACTTTTAGTGATATTGGAGCAAAAACAAGAACTGCTGTAAAGCAAACAAGTGTCATGCCAAATCAGCAAAAGGTAATACTGAACTTAGAGGAAGCCTTAGATAAGCTTAACATTATGGATGGAATGACGGTCTCCTTTCACCATCATTTAAGAAATGGAGATTTTGTACTAAATAAGGTCCTAGAAACGTTGGCCGCAAGAGGAGTTAGGGATCTAACGGTTGCGGCGAGTTCGATTTTCCCGATTCATGCACCCCTCGTTAAGCATATAGAAAACGGAATCGTAACGGGTCTGGTTTCTAATTACATATCGGGCCCCGTGGCTGAAGCGGTATCGAAGGGGAAATTAAAGAAACCTGCTATCATGCAAACTCATGGCGGACGGGCTAGGGCTATCGAAAGCGGAGATCTGCATATTGATGTGGCCTTTTTGGCAGCCCCCACAGCAGATACCTATGGGAATATTAATGGAGTGTACGGCAAGGCTGCCTGTGGGTCCTTAGGTTATGCCGTTGCAGATGCTGAGTATGCGGACAAAACCGTTGCAGTAACCGATCATTTAGTACCCTATCCCGCCTCTCCTATTGAAATCAGCCAAGCCTTCATAGATTATGTGGTTGAGATTGACTCTATTGGAGATCCTAAGGGTATTGTTTCGGGGACGACGAGAATCACCAAGGATCCGGTGGCACTTATTATTGCTAAAAGGGCTGCCGAGGTGATTAAAGCTTCCGGTTTAGTTCAGGACGGCATGTCCTTTCAAACCGGAGCCGGCGGAACCTCCCTCGCGGTTGCCACGGAGCTGAAGAAGATAATGCAGCAGGAAGGCGTGGTTGGAAGTTTTGCTTCCGGCGGAATTACTGGATATCTGGTGGAAATGCTGGAAGAAGGACTTTTTAGAACCCTTTTTGATGTCCAATGCTTTGACTTAAAGGCCATAGAGTCTTATAGAGACAATCCAACCCACCAATTTATGTCCGCCTCCATGTACGGTAATCCCCATACAAAAGGAGCGGTGGTAAACAATCTAGATATTATGATTCTGGGAGCAACGGAAATTGACACGGATTTTAATGTGAATGTCACAACAGGCTCAGATGGAGTTATTATGGGTGGTTCCGGTGGACATAGTGATACAGCGGCTGGGGCTAAATTAGCGATTGTGGTTACCAATCTTATGAAGGCAAGATTACCCATTATTAAAGATAAAGTGATGACGATCACGACTCCTGGTGAAAGCATCGATGTCGTCGTCACTGAACGAGGAATCGCTGTTAACCCCAGAAGAGTAGATTTGCTAGAAAAGCTGAAGACCACCAGGCTTCCCTTGATGACCATCAACGAATTAAAACGATTGGCTGAAACCATGACCGGAGTCCCAAAGACCATCGAAACCTCGGAAGAAATTGTGGCCGTTGTGGAGTATCGGGATGGAAGTATTATTGATGTCGTGAGGAAGGTCAAGTAGAGGAAGAATCGCGATCACACTACGCTCTGCCATGCGCTCATCGTGCCAAACTAGGGCTTTAATCCATTATGAGAGCGGGCAGGCGAAACACACTGTGTTTCGGGCCAAAGCGGCGTCCGCAGGCCCGAAGACACCGTCTTCGCACGTATTAACTTTCTTGCAGGATGGCCAAGTGTCACCGGAGCCCGAAGACACTGTCTTCGCACGGATTAGCCTTCTTGCAGGACGGCGGGAGGTGACCTTGCCGCATGGCCCGCGGAACACGTCCGACGGCCATGGATGGCCTAGTGTCCCTGTAGCTCGAAGACACCGTCTTTGCACGGAATAGCCTTCTTGCAGGATGGCGAGAAGGGACCTTGTGTTCCGCCCTGCTGTATGCAAGCAGATTAAAGCCGAGTTTGGCTACGACTTACGCATAGGCGTTCGCTCCGTGTGATCGCGACCCTCTTGGGTGAAGGAATAGAGGTGATTGAATGGTCTACGGAGCTCACATCGAAAGAGTCAATCTTAAGAATAAGGTAGAACGAGATGAAGTCGAAACTTTTCTCAAAGGCTTTGACCTAGTCTTAGATCAGGATGTCGATTTTACCTTCATTATAAGAGATGGAGTATGGAATCCAGCATGTAAGGGTAATTCCCTTGTTGCAACCTGCTCCAAAGCAAAAAATGTTCTGAAATGCTTTGCAGTACAGGACGAACTCCAGGGTGAGGGAATAGCCTCGGCCCTGATTTCTGCTTTAATCGATAAACTTTTTAGTCAAGGAGTCTACCATTATTTTGTGTTTACAAAGCCCTGCCAAGCTCCCGTCTTTTCGGCCTTGCATTTCAAATTAATCCATAGCAATCCCGAGGTTGCACTCTTAGAAAATGGAATTTACGATATCCACCAAAGGTTAGAGGAAATGAAAAGGAACTATCAGGTTGGAGATGCAGAAAAGGCGTCTTTGGTGATGAATTGTAATCCCTTCACCTTAGGACATCAATTCTTGATTGAAAAAGCATCCCAAGATAATTCAGAGGTCCTCGTGTTTCTTGTTGAGGAGGATCGATCCCTATTTCCTTTTGAAACGAGATTTGATTTAGTTTCAAAGGGAGTAGCGCATTTGAAAAACGTCAAGGTCATACCCAGTGGTGAATATATTATCTCCTCGGCTACATTTCCTGCTTACTTTTTAAGGGAAGAGGGGGTCAGACTCAAGGCTTACGCAGATTTAGATTCCTCCATTTTTGGGAAGTATTTCAGCATGCACCTTAATATCAAGAAGAGATATGTGGGGGAGGAACCCTATTGTCCGGTTACAAAAACCTATAATGAGACATTGAAGTTAGTGCTTCCTAATTACGGGGTTCAGCTGCATGAAGTTAGAAGAAAGGCCTTTGGAGACAAGGCGATCAGTGCTTCCATGGTTAGAAGCCTACTCAAGAAGGGGGATACTCTAAATCTGATCAGTCTTTTGCCCGAAGTCACCTTAAAGTTTCTAAATACAAGTCAGGGAAGGGAGATCGTGGAGAAGATAAAATCTAGCAATTCTCCACACTAAAGGAATGAAGGAATACACGGCAGAGGATCTCCTTGAAGCAAGGGAGAGAAGGGCTGAGTTCATTGACGCCCTTCTAAAACGTTATCAAACACCCTTGCTAGTGATGAGAGTAAATTATCCTGGACTTAAGAAAACAAATGATCTAACCTTGGCTATTATTTATGATATAAGTGCCTTGATTTGCAAAATGTTAGGGGCAAGGATATCTTACAAATCCATGCAAATAAGCGCGGAGGGCCCTATTTTTTTGGCGGTAGTAAAAGAAGAGGCTATAGCTTTAAAGACGACGGTGGTTGATCTGGAAGAAAGACATACCCTTGGACGTTGTTTAGATCTCGATGTCTATGATAGCTCGGGACGAAGTATAAGCAGGCAGGAACTCGGTTATCCCAGAAGAAAATGTTATCTTTGTGAGGATTATGCCCAGCATTGCGTAAGGGCAAGACGACATCGAGAGCATGAGGTTATAGAATATATTCAGGAGAGGTTCAGAAATTATACGGAATATGGAGATAATGCAAAACAAACATCTGAGATGGAGAGAACATGAAATCAGAAGTGCATAGTAGGAGGGGACAGCGGCATAGATATAGATGAACAGGCTATTAATATAGCGAGCCTCGCAGTACAGGCAATCCTCTATGAGGCTTCCTGTTATCCGTCGCCTGGGTTGGTTTCTAAAGATTCCAGGGGAGCGCATAGTGATATGGATTACTTTACCTTTTTGGATAGTGCCACGGTTTTGATCAATCCTCTGATTCATTGCGCAGAGGCAGGACAATCTGCTGATAGCCCTAAAGAAATTTTTAGCAAGATCAGACAGATTGGACAAATGGGTGAAGGGAAAATGTTTCATAAAACTCGGGGCGTCAATACACATAAAGGAACACTTTTTCTAATGGGAATCTGCTGTGCTGCTGGAGGAAAGGCCTTATACTCAGGTGCTGGTTTCTCATCAATCCAGAAAATCATTCGGGATATGACTGAAGGTTTGGTGGAACGAGAATTAAGTTCAAGAGTCATTGAGTTAGAAAATACCCATCCATCAAGACTGACCCATGGCGAAAGGCTCTTTTTATCCCATAAAGTTGAAGGCATCCGAGGAGAAGTTCAAAGAGGATTGCCCACAGTCTTTGACGTGGGTCTGGAGGTTTATAAGGGGAATCAAGAGCTAGGTCAAAACGATAGGTTAGTACAGACACTATTAGCTATAATGCAGTTTAGTGAGGACACCAATATTTTACATAGACATTCTTTTGAAACTTTAAAAGAAGTTCAGAGAAGGGCTAAGCAGATCCTTGACCTAGGGGGTATGAGAACGGCAGCAGGGATCAAGGCCATCGAAGAGCTGGATGAGGATTTTTGCAGACGTAAAATAAGCCCCGGAGGGAGCGCTGATTTATTAGGAGTAACCGTTTTTCTATATTTTTTAGAGGGCTTTATGAATAGCAGATAACGAAATAATAATGCTGCAAAAAGGCTAGATTTATGCTAGCCTTTTTTGACGAATCAGAAAGTATAACTTTAGGGTCCTCTTTCACTCATGTCATCCTGAGCGCAGCGAAGGATCTAGATCCTTCAGTCGTACCTCCTTCAGGATGACACTGCCCTTGAGTTGCTTTCATAGCTAGTAAAAAGACGCGTAGCGTTGTTTACGCTTTTCTTATCAAGAAAATCCCCATCCTAATTTGTTTTTCGTATGCTCTCACACCGCCAACTTTACTTGAACGAGTTCACTAGTAAAGTTAACTTAGTGCCTCAAGTATATCTTTCTCATTTAGTAAATGTTCCTTCAGAAGGGAGGATTTTGAAAAAATAACAAGAATAAAATAGTAAGCCAATGCATTTAGTGTTTTCATGTCGTCATGTATTGCTCCACGATTTGAAATGTAGTCTTATAAGTATCGCAAAGGAGTTGAACGTAGAAAGAAAATAGCATTTTGAAATTAGAAAGAGAAATATTGAGAAATAGTCCTTAAAATTTGGAGGTAAATCATGAAAAAATCACGTCTAAAATTGATAACCCTGGTACTTTGCTTATTGTTTTCAGTGTTAACATTTCCTAAAGATACTTTAGCGGAAAGTACTCCATCTGCTCCCACAGACTTTACAGCTATGGCCGAAAGCTCCAGTGAAATATATCTGAAGTGGGATTCTGTCAGCAATGCTACATACTATTATGTTTATAGCTCAACCTCCTCTTCAGGTACTTATGTAAGAATTTCTACTACGTCAGCCACACATTTTAGAGATGCTGGTTTGTCGGCAGATACCACCTATTATTATAAAGTTAAGGCAGTCAATAGTGCTGGAACAAGCGTATTTTCCTCCAGAGAAAATGCTACTACCTTGGAGTCAGATGAGTCTAATACACTGACAGCACCGGAAGATCTTACAGCAAGGGTCGAAAGCTCCAGTGAAATATACCTGGACTGGGATTCTGTTAGCGGCGCAACATCGTATTATGTCTATAGGTCGACCTCATCTTCAGGGACTTACTCCAAAATTGATACAACCACTTCCTCAAGATACACAGATGAGGACTTGGAAGCGGACACCAAATACTATTATAAAGTTAAGGCAGTCAACAGTTCCGGTACAAGCCCATATTCTTCTAGAGAATATGCAACTACCTTGGAATCCGATGAGTCCAATGAATTAGACGAGTCCGATACACTGACAGCGCCGGAAGATCTTACAGCAAGGGTCGAAAGCTCCAGTGAAATATACCTGGACTGGGATTCTGTCAGCGACGCAACGTCGTATTATGTCTATAGGTCGACCTCATCTTCAGGGACTTACTCCAAAATTGATACAACCACCTCCTCAAGATATACAGACGAGGACTTGGACGCAGATACCAAATATTATTACAAAGTTAAAGCAGTCAACAGCTCTGGCACAAGCCCATATTCCTCCAGAGAATATGCAACAACCCTGGAGTCCGATGAGTCAGATAAGTCCGATACTCTAACAGCACCGACAAATCTTAGCGCCAAGGTCGAAAGCTCAACTAAAATTTATCTAGACTGGGATTCTGTCAGTGACGCTACATCCTATGATATTTATAGTGCAACTTCGTCTTCAGGTAGTTACTACAAAATTGGTACAACGACTTCCTCGAGTTACAGAGATACTAATCTGGAAGCAGATACGACTTATTATTATAAAATTAAGGCAGTCAACAGTTCTGACTCAAGCTCCTATTCAAATAAGACTCAGGCAACGACAAGTGATTCAGACAGTACGGCTCCTGCAGATCCAGATCCTTCACCACAAATCCAGTACGAACGATTAGCAGGGGAAGATATGTATGATACCTCAGCGGAAGTTGCCAAAAAATGGACTACCTCATACTATGCCATTATAGTAAATGGGGATAATTTTGCGGATGCATTATGTAGTGCCCCCCTTGCCCAAAAATATAATGCTCCATTACTACTTACGAAAAGTAATGTCTTGAGTGCCCAAACACTGACTCAACTTGAACGTTTAAAGGTCAAAAAAGCTATAATTATCGGCGGAACAGGAATTATTTCTTCTGAAGTGGAAAAAAGTATAAAATTTATGGGAATTGAAGTATCAAGGATTTCAGGAACTGATCGTTACGATACATCGATTAAAATCGCCCAAGCCTTGGGGGAATTCAACCAAGCAGTTATTGCTAGTGGTGAAACTTTTCCGGATGCCTTGTCGATAGCTCCTATTGCAGCAATGAAAGGAATTCCAGTCTTTCTTACAACTAAGGACAATTTGCCGGAAAACGTAAAAGCATATTTATTAAAAAATGTACAGAGTACCTACGTAGTCGGTGGAACAGGAGTAATAAGTGATAATGTTCTTATGCAGCTTCCATCTCCCAAACGGCTTAGTGGAATAACTAGATATGACACAAACATCAGTATTATAAAAGAATTTGCGAACGAACTTGATTTTGGCATTTGTTATGTATCAACCGGTGAAAATTATGCAGACGCTCTGGCTGGTTCAGCCTTAGCTTCATTAACGAATTCACCAGTTATCCTAGTGAGCGATCCTGTCCAACCCTCTACATTAGCCTTCTTTAGAGGCAAGGATAGTAGTATCAAGCAGAAAGTTGTTTTTGGAGGAACGGTTGTTGTACCTGAAAGTATTTTAACCAGTATTAATGATATCGAAGGGTCTGATACACCATCGGCACCGACAGGGCTAAAAGCAACCACAGTAAGCTCTAGTCAAATAAATCTTATTTGGGATTCTGTCAGTGGCGCCACATCCTACTATGTATACGGGTCAACCTCGGCTTCTGGAACCTATACTCATATTGCAACTGTAACCACCACGATTTTTGTAAATACTGGCCTATGGGCAGATACTACCTATTATTATAAAGTTAAGGCTGTAAACGACGCTGGTTCAAGCTCGTATTCACCTATGGATTATGCAAAAACAACGTTAACTGACTATTAATGACTTTTCATTTGCTATAAAAAGCACTCGAGTGATGTGTCATCCTGAAGGAGGAACGACTGAAGGATCTAGATCCTTCGCTAACGCTCAGGAGGACATTAACCTATAATAGCTTGCCTCGGTATTGCCCTTGATTTTAATTAACTTAGGAGTAGAATAAGAGACAAGGATAAAGAAAATTCAGAATACGAATAGAAAGGCAGGATTTTAGAAAAGGAAAAGATAGGAGGGTATTATTTTTAATGAAAGAATTAGCCGTTGAAGAAATCATATCAGCCGTTGAAACGCTTTGTATCGAAGCCAATTATGATCTAGGTTCGGACATCATGACAGGGTTTCAACAAGCTTTAAAAATTGAGCCTTCTCCCTTAGGGCAAGAGGTGTTAGAACGTCTCATTGAAAATGCAGAAATCGCGCAAAAAGAACGAGTACCTATGTGTCAGGACACTGGAATGGCGGTGCTTTTTGTGAGTATTGGGCAGGACCTGCATGTGGTCGGCGGCAGCCTCACCGAGGCCATTAATGAGGGAGTTCGTCGTGGCTATGATAAAGGATATTTGCGCAAATCTGTTGTAAAAGATCCCTTTGATCGAGTTAACACTGGGGATAATACCCCAGCAGTCATTCATTATGATATTGTCCCTGGGGATGCCTTGCACTTGGTTGTAGCGCCTAAAGGCTTCGGCAGTGAAAACATGGGAGGCCTTAAAATGTGCAAGCCTTCAGAGGGACTGGAAGGTGCCATGCAATTTGTCGTAGACACCGTCGATCGAGCGGGCGGAAATCCCTGTCCTCCTATTATTGTAGGGGTAGGCGTAGGTGGAACCATGGAGAAAGCGACATTTTTAGCTAAGAAGGCTTTATTACGCGAAGTTGGAAGCCATAATCCCGAGGAGCGCCTGGCCAAAATAGAGGCAGAGTTATTAGATCGCATCAACCGCCTAGGAATTGGTCCCCAGGGCTTTGGAGGACTGACAACTGCGTTAGCTGTTAATTTGGAGGTATATCCCACCCATATTGCGGGAATGCCCGTTGCTGTGAACATTAATTGTCATGCAACTCGACATAAGGAAATCACCCTGCAAGGGAGGGAAGGCTAATGAGTGACGTTATCCGCATAGAAACACCCCTTACCCAAGAGAAGCTTAAAGGCCTGAAAGTCGGGGACAATGTTTTGATTAATGGCGTGATATATACTGGGCGGGATGCTGCTCATAAAAAGATGATTGAGGCTTTAGAGCGGGGGGAAGACCTTCCCTTTGAAGTGAACGAGCAAATCATCTATTTTGTAGGGCCGACACCAGCGAAAGAAGGACAAGTAATCGGTTCCGCTGGTCCAACCACAAGCGGACGAATGGATGCTTATTCACCAAAGCTGATTGCCAAAGGATTAACAGGTATGATTGGCAAAGGACTTCGTTCTCCAGAGGTGATTGACGCAATGAAGACACACGGTGCCGTCTACTTCGGAGCCATCGGTGGGGCTGGCGCCCTCATTGCTAAACGAATTGTTTCAGCAGAGGTCATTGCCTATCCTGAATTAGGGCCAGAAGCGGTCCGTCGTTTGGTCGTCAAAGATTTTCCCGTCATGGTAATTATCGATCACGAGGGAAATAATCTATATGACATTGGAAAAGCCCAATACAGAAGGGCGTAGCTTTAAAAAAGCTAATCATTGATTCTCTGCAGATCCCCCTTGTCATTTCTCCCAATACCATGTTTTATTTCATCCTTGCGAAGTGAAGGATCTTAGGGGCATTTAAAAACCAAAACCATTCCTCGCAAAAAATGGGCTGCAACAACTAATTTTAGTTTGTTGCAGCCCATTTTATCTCAGACTTTTACTTAGTCCATTTACTTCCTCTCCAGTCGAAGTTCTAAACGATCTCTTGCAATTCCTCAAGTATTCCGACAACCTCTTGAGAGGCTTGAGACATCTGAGCTAAAAAATCGCTGGCCTGATTCGTGTTGCCTTGATTGTAAGCCAGGGCAGCTTGGCGTGCGAGGTCATGTACACGTGCATGGGGTGAGGCAAGCTTTGTAAAGATTGGATTTCTACGCAACCCTTCAGTTTCGGGAGATTCTGCCCATTTCCCTAAGCGGCAATCGTGGTGATTACCGACGGTTGAAGGATCAACATGCTCATAGCCTAAAAGCATATTATAAATTCGCCAAGTCCAGAGGAGGTGGTCTGTCTTACAAAGCTCTAGGGCATGTTGGATATCCATAGCGGTGAGGTTTGAGATTTGGCTGGTCCTAAGTTCTCCGAGTTGTTGGCTGATGGCATAAATCCCCTCACCCGTTTGATTGGCAACCTGTTCTGTCGTAATCGCCGATTCGCTTAAGTGGCCAATGATTTGGGCGAACTCTTCAACAACGGCACTCTGCTCTTGGCTCCCGGCTGCAATTTGCTGGATGTCACTTGAAATTGTTTCAACATGTTGGAGAATTTGCTCTACTTCTTGACCAGCCCCCTGCATAACTGATTTGCCCTCGTTCATCACTTGAGAGAGGGAGAGGATGCTATCTGCGGTGCGTTTAGAATTATGGCTGAGATCCTCGATTTTCTTCCGAATGTCTGTAACAGAAGTCTTGGTGTGCTCGGCTAACTTGCGTACTTCATCGGCAACGACCGAAAACCCTCGCCCCTGTTCCCCAGCTCGAGCGGCTTCTATGGCAGCGTTTAAAGCTAATAGGTTCGTTTGGTCAGCAACTCCAGCAATAACAGCGACAATTTGTTCGATTTCGCTCATTGAATCAAGAACACCCTGAACTTGTTTGCTTACTTGCTCAAATTCAGTGAAGGAATGTTCAACAAAACCCACAGCTTTTTGGATTTTATCTACTCCAGAAGTCGCCATACTTAAGGATTGTTCAACAAAGGATGCAGCATTTGATGCTGAGGAGGCAGTTTCGCTTGCTGCAGCCCCCATCTCCTCCGCCTGGGCGGACATATTAGCAATTTGCGGTGTTTGCTCTTGAATACGTTGAAGCATTTCACGGATGGAGGTCATACCTGTCATTTGTCCAACTACCCCGTTAATGTCAAGCATTGTGTGAGCGGCAGCGTTCTGACGGACCTCGATGAGTTGGTTTATGACCTTGACGACATCATACAGTGGGCTGGAAGGAGAAAGCTCTAGTTCAAGTGGTTTGCTGAGATCGCATCGTTTTAGACATTCCGTTAATTGGTTTAGTCCATCCATATCAATGGAAGCCTGATTATTATCTGTCCCATTATCTCTGCTAAATTTAAACACTAATTTGCCACCTCTCATAATAATCAAACACTAATTTAATGTAAATTCTGGAGACTCCGACAAAATCCTTTATGTAATACCATTATTCTTTTAAATTGATCAAAATTTAGTCAATTACTTATCGAAACAATTCTTGTACTACTGTAGGAGAAACAAAGCTTCCCCTGAGATTTCTGTGAAAAAAATATGATATAAATAGACACAAAAGCTTCACAATTTCTTAAAGCAAAATAATTGGGTTATGCTGTATAATAAGGATATTCTTAAAATACCCTTGATGAGGAGTGCTGCAAATGAACTGCCCGCTATGTGAAGCGCGAGATATTGGTCGAATCGGCCGTGAACGTTATTATTGTCGAGAGTGTTGCCATGAATGGACAAAGGGAGATGGCGTAGTAAAGATTTATGAGGTAATGTCGGATGGATCGGTAGCACGATTAGAAACAAACTCTGACCCGTTTCCTCTGCCAATTCATCAAGTTACCCATCAAGTCACCCATCGCCGTGCTGGATAGAGGTGTATTATTTAAACCCAAACAATCAACGTTACTGCTAAAAGACATTATTTGCGTATAATAAGCACTAAAAGAGCTGAACAGCTCTTTTTTTTCTTATCATAAAATATAACTCTAGGGGCCTCTTTCACTTATGTCATCCTGAGCGCAGCGAAGGATCTTAACTTTTTAACTCATGAAACGCGTTATTATTATTTTTAGAACGGTTACAGCAGGATTTCCTCTTACATACATAGAATTGTAAATATAAGAATTACTTTAAATAAGAGAGGAGAGCTTTTATGACGGAACTTCAACGAGACCATAGTTATCAATGGACGGGTGAAGCAGTAGAATGTTCCAGTGGAATCCACTGGGCTATTGCGGAACAGGCCAATGGACTTGTAGCTATCATCGTGAATTCCCCCGGCGGAATCTTGACCGGCAAGCAAGTGCGTGTTATAGCTGAGATCGTTGGAGAGGATGGGGTCATAAAGAACACACGCCGAATGGCTTCGCTTCTCCTTATACCCAAAGAAAGAGTTTCAAGTGCATTGGAACAACTCCAAGCAGTTGGCCTTCGTGTGGCAAATTTGCATAAAAGCGTTCGGAATATTGCAGCTTGTCCGGGTAAGGGATTTTCCCCTAACTCTCGTGGAGATACATTAGACCTTGCGAAGAGGTTGGATGAGGAGTTTTACGGAACGATTCTTCCTTGGGATTTCAAGATTGGAATATCGGGATGTCCTCGCAATTGCACGGGAGTACAGTGTCAGGATCTGGGCCTAATGGCAGAACCGCGTGGAAAGTATTCCCTTTGGATTGGTGGCACAGAATCAGGGATGAGCCCAAAACATGGAACCTTAGTACGTAAAGGAATTCCTAAGGAACAAGTTTTTCCTGTTGTGAAACGGATCTTGGAAACCTATACCTCGGGAGCAGAAGAGTTCGGGGAGGAACTTGGTGAGAGAGCTCGTCTTTATCGTGTCATAGAGAAGACTGGGCTTGAACGCTTTAAGAAAGTAGTCGAAGAAATCCTTAGCAATACGAACGTAAAGTGAGTTCAGGGTTACTAGTTGAATGTGAGAGGGGTTAAATTATGGCGACTCAAGGGTTCAGTAAGCTTAGTGCTTATAAGGCCTTTTCCAAGATGGATAAATCTTGCGCCCAAGGGTGTAAGTGTTCGGCTCTATGTCAATTGTTTATGGCAAAGGAATTCCTTAGTTTATCAGCTCAGACGGGGGAAAAGTTCTCCGATAAAATCCCAGAAGATATTCTCGATATGTTCCGGAGTGTCCCCATAATTCAAGAACGTTATAAAAATTTTGAACTTCAAGAAGCCTTTGTTGAGGTTCAAAGTATCTGCGATAATTGTGCAACAGATGAGCACGATTCCTTTTGCACGGTGAACGTAGTTCTCACTGCCCTGGGAATTCTACTGGAAGGTAAAGACTACGTCACAGATAAGGATAAGGAATTGATCTAATCGACTGATCGAGAATTCGTTAGTTGTAACAGAGACTGGTGTAACTAAAGAGATAAAGGGATTAAGAGAGGATGAATGTTGTTGATTCAACTGCATCAGTTTAGCTTAGATGAGTCTGTTCAATTGCTGAGAATGGACGCGGGACAGTTGGCCCTTCTTAAAGAGGTTCGACTAGTCATTGAGCGGGATTCGGAGGAAATTATCCGTAATTTCTACGCCCATGTAACCACTTTTCCGGATCTTAAAGCAATTATTGATCGCTTTTCCTCTGTTGAGAAGCTTAAAGTTACCATGAAAAAATATTTGTTTTCTCTCTTCCCGGATAAGATTGATGAAGAGTTTATGCAGTGGCGGGTAACAATCGGAGAAATCCATAAACGGATTGATTTACCTCCATTTTACTATTTGAGCGCCAACCAGTTCTTTTGTGACGAAATCATACCCCGGATTTTCAAACATTATCGCAAAAATACTGACCAAGCTATTCGTGCCAGTTTGGCAGTTCAACGACTCTTAAGTTTTGACCAACAAGTTGTTATGGCTAGTTACATTCAGTCCTATATGACGGAAATCGATAAGAAAGCTGAATTAGAGAAAGCCTTAACCGAAATTGATAACCTGCAACGCAGCGTTAGCGAAGCCAGCCAAGCATTAGCTGCAACATCCGAGGAAACAGCCGCTTCTGCGGCAGAAATGAATGAAGCAACTTCCCAAATTTCGAGTAATGCTTCTGAGGCAGCTGAATTCTCTCGTCAGGTGGATGCTTTGGCACAAGAGGGTGCCCGAAAAATTCAAATGATCTCAGAAACGATTTTAAACTTAGCGACTATGACATCGGAGATGCAAGGGAAGATGGCGGAACTTGATAAAAGTTCCGCTCGCATTGCCTCGGTCACAGATGTGATCAAAGAAATCGCTTCTCAGACGAATCTCTTGGCCTTAAATGCGGCCATTGAAGCGGCACGCGCAGGAGACAGCGGCAGAGGCTTCGGAGTGGTTGCAGAAGAAGTCAAGAAACTTGCCAATCATTCCGAACAGTCAGTTAAAGAGATCAGCGCCTTGATTATGCTTACCAAACAAAACACGGTTGCGGTGAACCACTCGATTGCCCAAACAACAGAGGCTATGCAAGGTGCAGCCGCAGAGGCCAAGGAAGTCGTAAATCGCTTTGGAGAAATTATGTCCGCAATTAATGCGAGTATCCAACAAGTTCGAGCAATTGCTCAGCAGATCGATGCCTTATCCATGACCGCTGGCCAAATAGGATCAGCATCTGAAGATGTAGCCAACTCTGCCACCTCTCTGGCCCAAATGGGTATGAGAGATTAGGGGACTTGTGTAACACAGCGCTCGGTGCTTACGACGCAGAGCAAACTAACCGTTTAAGCTCTCGGCTTTGGGGAGCGGGGTTCCGCCAAAAGCGCCATCCCTGGCGCATTGGCGGCAGCGCACGTCCTTGTGCGCTGCCCCGTATCTGGGGTCGCTTAAACGGAAGTTTGCTTAGCTGCTTACGTAAAGACGTCGCGCTTGTGTGACACTGCGTCCTGGGCTTTGGACGGGGTGACGTTGCTAGGGAGAAGGCACATTTGTTGTGCACCTTCCTTGGGGGTTAAGGTGTAGGGAGTAAGTCTAATTGGAGGAATAAAATTTGTATGAAGATGCCTTCTACATCAGGAAGATGTGGAGTTTTTCCCGAGCACTTGATTTGGGATTAGTTGATGAAGAAGTTGAACGAGGGTTACAGGTTTCGTTAGGGGAACGGCATGGGGAACGTGTGGCTTATATTGCCATGCGTCTAGGACGCAATCTAGGACTCAGCAAGAAAGAGCTAGCACAGCTGACGGTTTCTGGATTGTTGCACGACATAGGTGCTTTGGGTAATTTTACAGAGTATAATGGGACCCCTCGTATTCTTAAAAATCATTGTCTTACGGGGGCCTCGATTGTTGCGCGTTTTCCAGCTGGAGGAATTCTTGCGCCAGCCATTAAATATCACCATGAAACGCCTGACCCCTTATATTCTGCCTTGGGAGCTCCGACCGAAGAAGTTCCCTTGATGGCTCGTATTCTATCTTTAGCGGATCAAATCGATCTGCGCTTGAAGCGAAGACTATCTAAGCGACGGGAGAGAGACGAGATCCTAGAGTGGGTAACCGCAGAAACTGGAACCTTGTTTTATCCGGAAGTCGCAGCTGCCTTTAAACAGGTGGCCCAGAAAGAGGCTTTTTGGCTGGATATTGAACAAAGGGATCTACTGCAAATTGCTTTAGGGCTTTTATGTGGAGAATGGCAGCTCCCAGCGACTCGGGAGTTAAAAAATGGATTTAAAGACGATTTAGCAGCAACCTTCGCTGACCTGATTGACCAGAAAAGTAAGTTTACAGCTCGTCACTCACGGTCTGTTGCAGAGACCGTAGAACGTTTGGCTCGGGGGCTTGGTTGGAAGGATGATCAACTACGAGAAATCTATGTGGCGGGTTTACTTCATGACTTGGGTAAGCTCTCAATACCAAGGAAGATTCTCGATAAACCAGGACCCCTTGACCCTTCTGAGGTTGAGATTATTCGTACGCATACGTATTATACCCATCGGTTATTGACAGAGGCTGGCTTTCCTACCCGTATAGTAGAATGGGCGGCTCATCATCATGAACGTTTGGATGGCAAAGGATATCCCTTCGCCTTGGCAGAGAGAGAGCTTGATATCGGAGCGCGCCTTATGGCAATCGCTGATATTTTTGCAGCCTTAACCGAAGATCGCCCTTATCGTCGAGCCATGAGCACAGATGAAGCCCTGGCCTTGATTCAGCGCGGGGCAGGAACAATGCTAGATCCTGTATTAATAGACCTAGCAAAAAGAGTGCTCGTTTAAACGGGCTACTTTTACCTTAGGAGATAAAGAGCTCAATGAGGGGCCCTAGTTTGGTGGCTATCTAAAAAGGTTTCGCGCCTGCTTCAACAAAGGGCAGGAACCGCTTGAAGCAAGAGAACCGTTCCCTTGCTTCTTGAAACAGCTAACCTGTCCCCCTGTTTTGTGTCCCCCTGTTTTGCAACAGCTTTCGAAAAGTATGTTCTTTTGGACCTGCTCAGTTTGACGGTTAAACAAGCAGAAAAAGGGCATACTTTTTTATGCTTTTTGAGAATTATAAAATTATTTGTGGTAAAGTGGAAGCAAACTGAACTATTGTAATCTGACTGAAGAAGAAAGGGAGATGACATTGTTTTACCCCTTTGAAATGGAACGTTATTTAGAAACCCTGCTGGGTGAGCGGGACCCGTTGTTGCATGAAATTGAAGAACAGGCACTTAAGGAAACCATCCCCATTGTGACGCCTATGGTTGGGAATTTTCTTAATTTGCTTGTCTTTACAAGCAAGGCTCAAACTATCTTAGAAGTTGGGACAGCCATCGGATATTCGACGATCTGGCTGGCTCGTGCTGCCAAAGAAACTGGGGGGCATGTCACCACCATTGATATGAATAAGGATCGTCTAGCCCGGGCACGGGAAAACATTGAGTGTGCAGGACTGCGAGATCAAGTCACAACTTTAGAAGGAGACGCCCGTAAACTCCTAAGGACACTAGATGCGGCCTATGATCTTGTTTTTATTGATGCCGCAAAAGGGGAGTACTTAGAGTACCTTAGTTTAATTTACCCTTTAATTGCACCGGGGGGTCTGCTGGTGGTGGATAATGTCCTCTTCCGAGGATGGGTGGTGCCCGGAAGTACCTTTGCCCCTAAGTATGACCGGATGGTCGGAGGCCTGCGCCAATTCTTAGAGGACCTTTCTCTAAATCCTGATTTTTCAACCTCTGTTTTACCCTTTGGAGATGGAGTGTCGGTTAGTCGACGGATAGGCCCATGATTTCGAAACAGCGCTATGGCGAGATTGATTTCCTGAGGGCTGTAGCAATTTTGCTGATGGTTCTATTTCATATCGTCTATGATCTGAGGGAGTTCGCTGGGATCAATATAAACTATCAGGACCCGGTTTGGTTTCTGATCGGAAAAGCTTCAGCCTTACTCTTTATTTTCATTTCTGGGCTTGCCAGCGGGTTTAGTCGATCCCCGGTTAGACGAGGACTTAAAGTGCTGCTTTATGGAATGGGAATTACCATCGCAACTTATTTGGCCATGAAGGACATCTATGTTCGCTTTGGAATCCTGCATTTTTTGGGAGTAACCATGATCTTATCTCCGATTATTTACTCTCTGTCTTCGCGAATCCTCTGGGTCCTTGCCGGTGCTTCCGCTTTACTGGGTTTTTGGTTTAAAGGGCTGGTGCTGGAAACAAGCCTCTTCCTTCCCTTAGGCCTTATGTATAAGGAGTTCGGCTCTATGGATTATTACCCCCTTTTTCCGTATATCAGTGTAACCTTTCTCGGTGTTCTGGCTTACCGACATTTATACCAGCGGAGGTCAAAACCACTGGTTGCTTTTAAGCTGGATTATAAGCCAATTCTCTGGTTAAGTCGGAATTCTTTGCTGATTTATTTAGTTCATCAGCCCATAATTCTTCTAATAATCTTTGGTATAAGAGGATTCTGACTATCTAGATCAGTCATCTTCGGAGTATTATTGATAGAACAGTGTGGGATAATCAAGAAGGGGGCGCATGGCTTTGGTTATGTTTGTACATGAGCATCTAATGCAGGCAGTTTATTTTGCTCCACGCGGGAAGAAACGTCTTCTTTTTTTAGGAACGAATATTCAACAACGTTATTTAAGCCCTGAGGATAAGCTGATCGGTTTTGTAGGGGATGCGGGAGCAGGAAAGTCTTTACTGATCCGAGGTATGTTTCCGGGACTGGAACTCACGAATGATGACGATGGAATCAATATTAGACCCTTACCATTGATGGATGATGCAGATCGGGAGTATTTTCGCTATCATACCTATCACTTAGATGTCCGCTTTGAGTCCGCTTTTACTCAGCCCTGGAAAATCGCTGAAGCGATCCAAAAAGCGATTTCGGCAGGTCGTCGTGTTGTTATCGAGCACTTTGACCTTGTGTATCCCCAGCTCGGCGTCAATGCGGAAGTTCTGATTGGAGTAGGGGAGGAAGTGATTGTAACCCGTCCGACGGTCTTCGGCCCGGAACCGCAAAGTATAACCGATATTGTTTTTGATTCTATTAAGTACCGACGCATGGCGCACAGCGCCGAGGACATCACATCCATGATTCTTGAGGAAATGGGCTTACCTAAGCCTGAGGTGCACAGCGACATAAAACATGGTTTTGTCTTAGAACTTCCCGAAAAACCGGATATTGATTTAGATTTAGTTGAGCATCGCGTTCTCGACCTAATTAAAGCAGATTTGCCCATATGTTTTGCTAATGATAATCACATTCGAGTTGGAGAAATACTTTATCCATGCACAGGTCCTCGGATTCATATTCGACGTTCTAGTGAGATTAAAGGGTTTCACTTGCTTAAGGAATTTCGATTTGACCCCATCGCCCAGCTCTATACCATTGCTGGTATCGTGGGAGAGGAAACTACGCCTGCCCGGTCTTTGGATTTATTTGGTGCACGTAATCCTAAGGTTTAAATTGGCATTTTCCTAATGATTCTGATAAACTAAAATAGAAAAAACTGGTTAGAAGAAAGGTAAGGTTTTCGATATGCAACGTTCGAATGGTCGGGCAAATAATGAATTACGTCCTGTGAAAATATCACGTCAGTTTACAAACATTCCTGAGGGTTCAGTTCTCATAGAGATTGGCGAAACTAGGGTCTTATGTACTGCTACTGTTGAAGAAAAAGTACCTCATTTCCAAAAAGGGTCAGGTAAGGGGTGGGTAACTGCTGAGTACGCCATGATTCCTCGAGCAACTCAGACTCGGACCCAGCGTGAGGCAAGCAAAGGGAAACTCACCGGACGCACTATGGAAATTCAGCGCTTAATCGGTCGCGCCTTGCGATCCGTGGTTGACTTAAAAAAACTTGGTGAGCGAACTATTTGGCTGGATTGCGATGTGCTTCAAGCAGATGGCGGAACCCGTACAGCCGCTATTACAGGGGCTTACGTAGCCATGATTGATGCGATTCAGTACTTAATGGAGAAGAAGCTTATTCGAACAAACCCAGTTCAAGATACCCTAGCGGCTGTTTCAGTGGGAAAGGTTCAGGGAGATGTGGTTCTGGATTTAGAATACGAGGAGGATTCTAAAGCTGAAGTGGATATGAATGTTGTCATGACAGGCGCCGGGAAGTTTGTGGAAATTCAAGGAACGGCAGAAGATATCCCCTTTGATCGGGCAGATTTAGATCATTTCTTAGAACTAGCTGAACAGGGAATCCGTTCCTTGATGGAAGTGCAGAAGTCTGCCGTGGAGACGACGGCATGAAGATAATACTAGCCACTCAAAACCAAGGGAAAATCCGTGAACTTCAAGACCTTCTTGGGGAAGAAGATATTGAAGTTCTCTCCCTAAAAGATATAGAAGACTGGGAAGATGTCGAGGAAAACGGTAAAACCTTTGCGGATAACGCTGCCCTTAAAGCCAGAGCAGCAGTCGAGAAAACAGGGTTAATTGCCCTGGCAGATGATTCCGGTTTAGAAGTCGATGCCTTAGACGGTGCGCCTGGGGTTTATTCTGCTCGATTTGCGGGTGAACCAAAAAATGACCATCGAAATAACGATAAACTCCTTGAACTATTAGAAACTGTTCCTGATGACCAAAGGCAGGCACGTTTTCGCTGTGCTTTAGTTGTAGCAACCCCTGAAGGGAAAGAATTTCTCACAGAGGGTACCGTCGAGGGGCAAATATTAACCGAACGTCGTGGAACAGATGGTTTTGGCTACGACCCGCTCTTTTTTGTCCCCGAATATGCACGCACCATGGCCGAACTAACCTTAGCTGAGAAGAATAAGCTTAGTCACCGTGCCCAAGCTTTTCGCAAAGCGATTCCGATTCTTCAAGCTCTTAAGGTATAGATTTAGAGTAAATACCCAGCATAATTAAAGCCAAAGATCTTGTCAAAAGCGAGGGAAAACTATCCAAAAAAAATCTTTTGTTTTTCCCTTGACGAATAGATAAAGATGAGCTATACTAATCAAGTCACCAAACGGACGGGGTATAGCGCAGCTTGGTAGCGCGCCTGCCTTGGGAGCAGGAGGCCGGGGGTTCAAATCCCTCTGCCCCGACCATTTAAATCCCAGCTTTCCTTAATAGTTGGTAACCTGGGTTAAAAAATCGTATCCTTGAAACTGCGCCTGTAGCTCAGTTGGATAGAGCATCTGCCTTCTAAGCAGGTTGTCGGGGGTTCGAGTCTCTCCAGGCGCACCAATATTAAAACCCTATGGTGGGTGTGGCGAAGTGGTTAACGCACCGGGTTGTGGTTCCGGCATTCGTGGGTTCAAGCCCCATCACCCACCCCATATTGCAAAAAATACACCGAGAATTTGATTCTCGGTGTTTTTGTTTTACTATCAGAAAGTATAAACTTGCGTTATATACTTTCTAACCATCAGTGCAACTAGGACTGCCGCCTTCGCCGGAGGCTTGGCGCCAGCCAAGTCTTCTTTATTACCCGTTAGGAATTATAATTAAGTTGATCTTGGAAACAGGGGGACAGGTTTACTGTTTCGCTAAGGCGAAACAAGGAACCTGTCCCCCTGTTTCCCCATGTCCCCCTGTTTCACGGATTTTCTTGAGTTGGAAATGACTTAGAATTAAAATATAATTGACTTGGATGCTCTGGATATCCCTTGTTTGTCAGCAGAAACGTAAAGTTACTATTGGCACTATAATTGCATTATTTATCTGGATAAGTGGGATAAGGGGAAGGTCAATCTTGAAGCCAAAAAGCGGATAGTAAACCATATTTCCTGTCCTTTATAGATAGGAAATCCTTTTTAATTGCTATATTCATTGTGGAGTGGTGATAATAATGGCTTATATATTAGGAATAGATACTGGAGGAACCTTTACAGATGGCGTCCTCTTAGATTTTGAAGCAAAGGCAGTCCTCGCCAAGGCTAAAGCCTTTACAACGCCGCAGGATTTGACCATCGGGATTAGAGAATGCATCAATAACTTAGAAATCGACCCTAACCAAATCAAGATGGTTTCTCTCTCCACGACCCTCGCGACAAATGCGATCGTTGAAGGTCGGGGAGGAAAGGTAGGTCTAATACTGATAGGAAATAAACCATCAGGAACATTCCCAGCCCAAAAGATCAGCTTAGTTTCAGGTGGACACGATGGGTTTGGTATTGCAACCTGCGAGCTTGATACGGAAGAGCTTAGCCAAGTTATTCGCCAAATGAAAGGTGAAGTAGATACTTTAGCTATCTCGGGAATTTTTAGTATAAGAAATCCTGAACACGAAAACCTTGCCAAAGAGTTAGTGCAAAAAGAATGGGATGTACCCATCGTTTGTGCTCACGAGTTAAGTTCTAGTATAGGGCTTTATGAACGGACGGTTACAGCATGCTTAAATGCCAAGCTATTGCCTATTATTGCGGACTTATTAAAAGCGGTTAAACAAGTGCTCCTGAAAAAGAAGATTAACGTACCAATCATGATCGTCAAAGGGGACGGATCTTTAATCAGTGAGGAAAAAGTTAGCCTTAAGCCCATCGAGACAATTCTATCCGGACCCGCTGCGAGTATTGTTGGTGCCATGTTTCTTTCGGGATTGGAAACTTTCTTAACTTTCGATATGGGTGGTACAACCTCTGATATTGGAATCATCAAAAGCAAATGTTGGAGAATGCATAAAGATGGGGCAATCGTTGCGAACTGGAGAACTCATATTGACACCGCTGGGATTAGCACCTTTGGAATCGGAGGAGATAGTTACATAACTGTTCCGACGAAAGGTCATTTAAATATCGGCCCAATCCGAGTAATCCCACTGAGTGTGGCAGGCGCCCGCTATCCTTATCTAAACAAGGAACTTAGTCAAATTCAAAGTTGCAAAGCACTCAGTGTTGAGAGTATCTTTAACGGGCAAACCTTGGATTGTTGGATGATTATTAAACCTCCTCAGGCACTGGAGAACTTAAGTCGAGATGAACAATTAGTTATTGAAGTCCTAAAAGACGGACCCCATAATGTTCTAATTCTTAAAGAACGAATCGGGAAATATGTAAGTCCCTTTGCACTAAAATCCCTTGAACAAGCTGGGGTCATCGGACGGATATCCTTCACCCCAACCGATGCTCTCCATTGCCAAGGATACTTAGAAAAATGGAATGTTGAGACTGCCCATCAAGGGGCTAGGGTCCTCGCCAATACTTATGGTTGTAGTCCAGAGAAGTTTGTCACACATTGCCTGGATAATATCACCGAATCCCTTGCTCTTTCCATTCTACAAAGTGTTTCTTCTAAACAAGGATATGCCTTTGATATAAAGGATCCTAACTTGAAGTTTTTCCTAGAGCCCTTTTTCAAACGAATTAATCAAGATGCAGATATCCAAGTTCCTATCTGCCTAAATTACCCTATTGTAGCTATTGGCGCCCCTGTAAAAGCATATTTGCCAGCAGTGGGTGACTTATTGCAGACTCAAGTAATAATTCCTGAGCACAGTGAAGTTGCCAGCGCTATTGGGGCGGCTATGGGAAAAGTGACCGAAAAGATCACGGCTTTAATAAAACCCGGCTTTACAGTTCACGCCCCCTGGGGATTCGAAAAATTCATGTATTACGAAGATGCACGAGAAAAAGTTTTAGCTAAGGCAAAAGAAATCGTCTTGGAAAATGCCCGAAAAGCAGGTATAAGTGACCCCGAGATCACTGTAAACCAAGATAAGGTAACGAGCGAAACGGATTATGGGACGGTATTCATCGAAGAATTATTTGAGGTCATTGCCTCGGGCTATTGCCAAAGAAAGGACGAAATTTAAATGAATGCAAAGGTTTTTATTTGTAGTACTATGGCCGACGAGATCGAAAAGGTTCTTCCTCAGGGTATGGCTTATGAACTATTGCCCTACGCTCTTCATCGAGAGCCTAAAAAGCTCAACTTGGAATTACAAGCCCGAATCGACGAGGACCAAGATCATGACACACTTCTATTTGGCTACGGCTTATGTTCAAACGGAGTTGTTAATCTTCATTCGGAAAAACACACACTGGTTATTCCCAGGGTTCATGACTGTATCAGTCTTCTACTTGGTTCGCGGCAGATTTATCAGGAAGAATTCGAAAAATGTCCTGGAACCATTTACTTGAGCAAGGGGTGGATCGATCAAGGAGGTGATCCTAAGGCAGAGTACGAAAAATATAGTGAAAAATATGGTGAAGAAAATGCTCGATATATCATTGACACAGAATACCATAACTATAAACGACTTGTCTTCATAGATACTGAAGTAGGAGATCGTGCAACCCTTATCAACTATTCCAAACAAGCAGCGGACTTTATGGGGGCAAAGTTTGTAGAAAAAAAAGGATCTTGTCAGCTCCTAGAGAGATTAGTAACAGGAGACTGGGGAAAGGACTTTGTAGTGATTCCACCAAAAATGATGGTCACCCAAGAAAGTTTCTTCTAGTGGGACAAGAGGAGTGGTGATATGGCTTACATATTAGGAATAGACACAGGAGGAACCTTTACGGATGGGGTCCTCTTAGATTTTGAGGAAAAGGTTGTTCTCGCTAAGGCTAAAGCCTTTACAACTCCTCAGGATTTGACCATTGGCATTAAAGAATGTATTGAAAACTTAGGTGAGCTTGAGACAGAAAAGGTGAGAATGGTTTGTCTTTCCACAACCCTGGCAACCAATTCCATTGTTGAAGGACGGGGTGGTAAAGTCGGGCTAATCTTAATTGGAAAACGTCAGCCTATCGGAGACTTGCCTGCTCATAAAATTGCGCTGGTTTCTGGGGGCCATAACCTATACGGGGTCCCTTTCTCAGAGCTGGATACGCAAGAGTTGACAAGGGTAATAGCCCAAATGAAAGGGGAAGTTGACACCCTGGCAATCTCAGGGAATCTTAGTATTCGAAATCCCGCCCATGAACAACAAGCCAAAGACATCATTCGCAGACAATGGGATGTTCCTATTGTTTGTGCACACGAACTCAGTTCAAAGTTAGGCTATTATGCCAGAACAGTAACTGCCTGCTTAAATGCCAGGTTACTACCGATCATCAGAGACTTATTGGGAGCAGTCAAGAGTGTACTAATTGAAAAAGCTATTCAGGCTCCAGTCATGGTTGTCAAAGGAGATGGCTCATTAATTAGTGAACAAACCGCTTTTGAAAAACCAATTGAGACCATCTTGTCAGGCCCAGCTGCCAGCGTAGTAGGTGCAACATTTTTGACAGGAATCGAAACAGTTTTGACCCTTGATATGGGTGGAACGACAAGCGATATTGGCATAGTCAAAAACAAACGATGGCGAATGAATGAGCAAGGGGCAATGGTAGGTGGTTGGAGAACCCACATAAATACCGCTGAAATCAGTACCTTTGGCATTGGTGGAGATAGCTCTATAAGAGTTGATGCAGGAACTTACGTAAGAGGGGTTAACCAAGGGAAACTGAAGATAGGACCGACCCGTGTCTGGCCTTTGAGTGTTGTTAGCGAGCGTTACCCTAATCTTGTTGAGGAACTCAGATCGATAGAAGGGAAGCGTGCTGTCTATCAAGGGCAAGCCGTCGATTGTTGGATGATCCTTAAAAATCCCCAAAACCTTGAGAGTTTGCGCCTTGATGAAAGGGCAATTATTGAGGCGCTACGGGATGGAGCTCATAATATACTGACCTTAGAAAAACGTCTGGGTGGTTCCCACAGTCCCTTAGCTCTAAAATCCCTCGAACAGGCCCAAATGATTGGCCGAATCTCCTTTACTCCAACGGATGTCTTGCATTGTCTGGGTTTACTGAAAAAATGGAATGTGGCGGCAGCCCTTGAAGGATCTAGAATTTTAGCCATAGAATATGGCTGCTCGGCTGAGAAATTTGCAAATTATTGCCTTGAACAGATTACAAAGTCTCTTACACTTTCCGTTTTACAAAGTTTAGCCTCCAAACAAGGTCATACGTTTACCGTCGAGAATGACCAGAATTTCAACTTCTTAGACGAACCAATCTTTAAACAAACTAAAGAGGATCTCGACTTTAGCCTGAAAATTGGATTAAACTATCCCATAGTGGCCATCGGTGCGCCTGTTGAATCTTATTTGCCCACAGTAGGGGAGTTATTAAACACTCAGGTGATTATTCCTGAGCATAGTGAAGTAGCAAATGCAGTGGGAGCAGCAGTAGGTAAAGTCAGCGAAAGGGTAACAGCAATCATCAAACCAGGATACAAAGTCCACGCTCCATGGGGCTGCGAAGGATATATGATGATCGAAGATGCCCGCAACAGTATTCTTACCAAAGGCAAAGAAAGGGCTATCGAAAACGCCCGCCAGGCTGGAGTCAACAACCCCGAAATAACCGTCAACCATGACGTATCCTCCTGTGAAACAGATTATGGAAAAGTCTTCCTCAGTGAAGCCATCGAGATAATAGCTTCAGGCTACCCCTGAAACAGGGGGACAGGTTCACTGTTTCGCGAAACAAGAAACAGGGGGACAGGTTCACTGTTTCGCGAAACAAGAAGACAGGTTGACTGTTTCGCCATTGAAACAGGAGGGGGCAGTCTAACCCTTTTGCCAAGAAATTTTGTAAACATTGAAAGTAGCACCGAGAATCAGTCTCGGTGCTTTTTTTAGTTGATTTAAAACCCATATTCCTTTTCGTTCACTTTGATTATTAATTTAACTATTAAGTTCCCCCCTCAAAAATAATCTGGAACCCGTAAATGTAGTATGTAAGGTGGTCAAAAGTTTTAATATATGTTGCAAAAAAAAAGGCAAATAGAACATTAAATCCAATTTATGCCTTTTAAAATGATTATTTAAAGAAAAGAGGGTACAAATGAAAACAACTGATATGGCAAAAACTTCAGAATCATTGAGATCCACTAGAATTAAGAAAAAGCTAGCTATTGTCGTAACGGCAGCACTTTTAGCACTTCCCTTAGGAACAACACTTGTTCTTGCAGAAACAGCCGTACCAGTCGAAACAACTTCTACAAACACCACAACGGATACAGGAAGTACGGATCCTGCACCTGACGCCACCAATGCGGACACCACGACAACAAATTCCATTGGCGCAGATACCGCAGATACAGATTCGACAAGTACGGATACGACAGATACGGATACAAACACAGACACAAACACAGACACAAACACAGACACAAACACAGACACAAACACAGATACAGATACCACGACAGTTGTCGACGCTGACGGAAATGAAGTTGATCCCGCTAACTGGTTATCTGACCTAATCGGAAAACTTAAAATGGCCTTGGCCTTTGATCCGGCACGAAAAGGTGAGCTAAGTGAACAGCAGGCACTTGAAAAGTTAGCTAGAGCTCAGAAACTGATGGTTGAAGGAAAAATAGAAGAATCCCAGATAGCTTTTAGTGAGTACACCAATAAGATTACTAAAGCGCAGGAATTCCTAGATCAGATTGAAGATCCCGACTCTGAAGAAGCCCAAAATCTTACAACTGCCCTTGCAAATGTCAACCATAATAATATTAAGGTTTTAGGCAATTTGCTAGATAAGCTTCCCCCGCAAGCCGCCCAAAAATTAGCCCTTAATGTCGTTCGCTCCATGGAAAAGGCTGTCATTAAGATGGAAAAACAAGAAGCTAAAAATGATAAAGTGACCTCACCCGAGACCACATCTGAGGGCACTTCGGAAACAACACTGTCAACCGAGAATAAAGCCTTAAAAAAACAAGCCAGAGAAGCCTTAAACGAATTCAAAAAATCTCTTAAACAAAAAGGAAAGATCCAGCTAGATGATGACCAAGACCAAGTCGACGAGGATAAGAAGGAAAACAATGTAGCAACTACACAGAAACAATCCTTCTCCGATGGTCAACCAACGTCTGTGACCGTTGCTCCAGCTGAATTGGAGTCTAAACAGATGACCGATCGATTATCCAAACAGGAGAATAGGGATCAAGACAAAAGGGACGAGAAAAGCAAAGACCAGGACAAAGACAAAAACCAAAATAATCAACGAAACAAACATCAGAACAGCCAACGAGATAATTAAATAGAATAGTTAACTTGCTACAAGGTCTAGCCTATTAAGCATCAAAGCGACTCTCGGGAGTCGCTTTTTTCCTTGCCAAGAAAATGTTGGCGGTTAAGAATATTATCGGAAACGGTTGGGCGCTAAATATGTTTTAGACAAATTTCCCCTTACTTCGCAAATAAGTTATGAGATGATGGGGAATGGCGATAGGGCATAAGAAAGAGAGTAAGACTATGAGGAAGCTATTTCTGTATCTATTATCCGCAACACTGGTATTCTTTTTAGGAAATTGTATTATTCCAGAAACAGTACAGGCAGAACAAGGAATCGTGACCACTGCAAAGGTTTCCAAAGTTAGACCATTAACGGGCATAAAAAAGCTACAAAAAGATAAAATAAAGGCTGTAATTCTTGGAGATTCGATTGCCGTTAGCCAAGGTGCTTCAGATCCCTTAGAAACTGGATGGGATAGGGTTCTTAGACAATCCTTATCAAAGGAGTATTCAAACAATATTTTATGGGTTAATAAAGCTTCATCCGGAACACTTGTAGATTATTGTTTAACGAGAGCAACAGAAATAAAAAGCAATACGGATGTCGTCTTTATTTGTGTAGGAAGAAACGATAGAAATTATTACAAGCCGTATCAGTTTAGTAAAAAATATCAACAGTTAATCCGAATTATTAAAAGGGAGGCTCCTAACGCGGATATTTTTTGCATTGTTGAACCTCCTATGGTATCTGCTGATGAATCGTTATTTTTAGGTATCAGAAGAGCAATTATCAACGTATCTGATAAGACTGGGGCAAACTTACTAGATGTGTGGAGTGCATTTCCGAAAAATCAACGTGCTTTAGGTAAGCTGTTACAGGACGGGCTTCACCCTAATGACAAGGGTTACAAACTAATGTCGGATTACATAAATAATCGATTAGTTCGGCTTATAAATAAGATCTAGTAACCGCATAAAACGCTACTAAGTCAGTAAAGAAAGCAACCTCTCAAAATGCTTCTCAAAATCCTATGCGTTTCTTGCCCTTATCCAATGCGAGAAAAAACAAAAAGACAGTTCAACCTTTTTAGGTCAACTGCCTTTAACTTACTAAATGGTGCGAGAGAAGGGACTCGAACCCCCACGGTTTCCCGCTGGAACCTAAATCCAGTGCGTCTGCCAGTTCCGCCACTCTCGCAAAGATTTCTTGCAACAGAGAGAATTGTATCATAATAATGGAGATATGACAAGTGTTAGGTTTTTACATCAAAGAATATTTTCCAGAACGAACTTTTCGTTATCATAAATGTTCTCAAACAAAACTTTCAGGGTTGATACTTCCCCGAGGGAAAGTGTCACATCTTGACGGTTGAGGAGTTTTTCTAACCGACTCATGCTGAGATTAATCCGGTCAATTTCTTGATGATCGAGGAGAATACTCCACCAAGTGTTATTATTATCCCAGCTTTCCCGGACAGCGGACAATTCCTTCTTAGCTCCCTCCCAATTCTGAAGAGAGACGAATTGTTCTACAGATTCAAGGCGTATCCCCGTAGTATGAGTCGTGGTTTGAATATAACGATAGGAAGTAAAAGACCCTCCTAATAATAATAGAACAATAGTAATAATGGTTAATAGGGTGCGCAACCAGTTTCACCTCACACTATTCTTTACTTTGGTCGGCTTTTTGTTTTCCTTAGCTTGTACGTAGAGATTTCCCGAGGAATCAAGGCTTGCTATAAGGACGTCTTCAATCCTTTGTATTCCCTGTGTATTAAGTTGAGTGTTTAACCAGTGGATATCTTTTTTGCTTTGATCTAAGTAGTTCTTTTTAAGTTTACCATCCATAATAATCGTTAAGGGCAGCCCTTCGTAGGGGGGTGTTATTTGAAAATCCTCAGGAATGGTTGGCCTTTTGTGGGCTTTAGGAAAAACACTGATTTGCCCGTTATTCTCCAAGATCGCGAATTCAACATCGGCTATGTTCGGAATGTTATTAAGGCGAAGTTCTTCTAGAAGGTCGCTGATATTATAACAATTTCGTTTGAGTTCCTTTTCAGAAATTTTCCCCCGGTCTATGAGGATACTCGGTTTGCCGCAAATAATATCTCGAGCCCTTTCACTTTTTAAGGAAACGTAAGCAAAGGTCATACTTGCTGATAGGAGAACTAAAATTGGTATAATGCCACTGAGGAGTGGAACCCCTACGTTTTCACTTGGTACAGCTGCGAGTTCGGAAATCATAAGAATAACGACCAACTCAAAAGGCTGTAATTGCCCAATTTCCCTTTTCCCCATTAATCGCAGGGCAATGATGACCACTACGTATAGAATAAGGGTCCTAACTACAACAATAAGCATACTTGTTCCCCTTTCTTAATCGTTCGTAAAGGTTATTTTACCCTGAAAAAAAAGAGTTATCCGTTGAAAACTCCTTAGGGCGTCAGTAATTTGATTACAAGAAGTAAGTCTGTTATAATTGATTAGTAAATTTTTTGTAGTAATTTAGAAGTATAGACTTGCGTTATTACTTTCTAAGGTACCGGGGTGCCCGTAGTTTTTTTAGATGTATTTGGCTTAAGCGGGGGTTTGTAGTCTTTAAAAAACGGTAAGACTATCGAAGTATCCACAGCTGCCTTGCACATAGACTAAATAGTGTTTAAGGGGGAGAACCTAATGTCAGTCTCAGTTGAAAAAGTAGAAAAAAATGTCGTAGCTTTGGAAGTTACCGTTGAAGCCGAAAAATTTGTTAATGCGGTGAATCAAGCTGCCAAAACAATGGCGAAAAAAGTAAATGTTCCAGGATTCCGTAAAGGTAAAGCACCTCGTCGCATGGTTGAACAATATATTGGGAAAGAAGCCCTCTATGATGAGGCCTTGGATCATTTGATCGGACCAGCCTATGCTGAAGCAGTTTTAGAAAGTGGTATTGATCCAGTCGATCGCCCCAACGTTGATTTGGTACAAATCGAAGAAGGAAAAGACCTTATTTTCAAAGCGAAAGTCATGGTTAAGCCAGAAGTTGAGCTTGGAGAGTATAAAGGACTTAAAATCGAACAAAATGCAGCCGTTATCACAGAAGAAGAAGTGATGGAAGCACTTACCAGTAAACAACAGCAACACGCCCGCCTCGTAACCCTTGAAGAGGGTAAAGTCGAAAACGATGATACCGTCACCCTAGATTTTGAAGGGTTTACTGACGGAGTTCCTTTCGTAGGCGGTAAAGCTGAAAACTATGAACTTGTTATCGGATCGGGTACATTTATTCCCGGTTTTGAAGAGGGTTTAATTGGCGCTGAAATCGGACAACCTGTTGATGTCAACGTTACCTTCCCAGCTGAATATCATAGTGCAGAGCTAGCTGGAAAAGAAGCCGTCTTTAAAACACTCATTAAAAAAATCCAACGCAAGGAACTTTCCGCTTTAGATGACGAATTTGCAAAAGATGTTAGCGAATTTGATACTCTGGATGAATTGAAAAATGATTTGCGGAATAAATTAATGAAGACTACGGAAATGAGAGTCAAAGACGAACATCTTAAGGCGATTGTCTCTAAAGTGGTTGACAACGCAAGCGTCGAGATTCCAGAAGTTATGATTACTGAAAGAATTAAAGCAATGATGGAGGATCTAAGTCGTAATCTTGCCCAACAAGGTTTAACCCTTGAGCAGTATTACCAATTTACCAACTCCACGGAGCAAGCTATGCAGGAGCAAGTACGTCCTCAAGCTGCTGAAGGCGTCAAAACAGATTTAGTTTTAGAAACTATTTCCAAAATAGAAGGAATTGACGTCACGGAAGACGAAGTAGACGAAGAGATCAAGAAAGTTAGTGAGCGTCATGGTCAAGACGCTGCATTACTAAAACAGACCCTTATAGCGCGTGGGGAGCTCCCGTTCTATAAACAAAGCATGATTAGTCAAAAGACGGTCAACTTTTTAGTAGAACAGAACACCTAAACCCGACGCCTTGGGGGGAATTCTGAGGTATAGAGGTGAGAGGATGGCAAAGTACACCGAAGACAAAAATCAACTCAAGTGTTCATTTTGCGGTAAGACCCAGGAGCAAGTAAAAAAATTAGTTGCTGGTCCGGGGGTATACATTTGTGATGAATGCATTGAACTTTGTAATGAGATTATCGAGGAAGAGCTCACAGATGACTTAGGGGTTGAAATTGGGGATATTCTGAAACCTAAAGAAATCCGCGCAATTATTGACCAGTATGTTATTGGCCAAGAGCAAGCGAAAAAGGCACTTTCCGTTGCGGTTTACAACCACTACAAAAGGATTAATTTGGGCATGAAAATCGACGATGTTGAATTGCAAAAATCAAACATCGTTATGTTGGGACCCACAGGTTCAGGAAAGACTTTGCTGGCCTCGACGCTGGCTAAAGTCCTTAATGTTCCCTTTGCAATTGCAGATGCCACCTCCCTAACTGAGGCAGGCTATGTGGGTGAAGATGTCGAAAATATTCTTTTGAAATTAATCCAAGCGGCGGACTACGATGTTGAGAAAGCAGAAAAGGGTATTGTATATATCGATGAGATCGATAAAATTGCCCGTAAGTCAGAAAATCCCTCGATTACAAGGGATGTCTCAGGAGAAGGAGTTCAGCAAGCCTTGCTGAAGATTCTTGAAGGAACCGTTGCTAGCGTGCCCCCACAAGGAGGTCGCAAACATCCCCACCAAGAATTCATTCAGTTGGATACAACAAATATATTATTTATTGTTGGTGGAGCCTTTGACGGGATTGAAAAAATCATTCAAAACCGAGCAGGAGAAAAAACCATGGGCTTTGGTGCAACCATCCCAAATAAGGTCAATTTGAATGTCGGTGAAGTCCTGAAGGGTATACTACCCGTTGACCTTCAGAAATTTGGCTTGATCCCGGAATTTGTAGGGCGTTTACCTGTCATAGTAACTCTTGAGGCCCTGGATGAAGCGGCCCTAGTCCGTATTCTAACCGAGCCTAAGAACGCTTTAGTTAAGCAGTACCAAAAGCTAATGGAGCTAGACGGTGTCACTTTAGAGTTCAAAGACGCAACTCTCACCTCCATTGCTGCGGAAGCCATTCGAAGGAATACCGGGGCACGAGGACTCAGGTCAATTCTTGAGGATCTCATGATGAATGTCATGTATGATTTACCTTCACGTAATGATGTATCAAAATGCGTTGTTACACCTGAAGTAGTCTTGAAAAAAGAAGAGCCCCTTCTTGTTATGACCGAAAAAGTCAAAAAAGGTAAGAAGGAAGAATCCGCTTAAGCGAGGTTCGAGGCAGGATCACATACCGCGTAGTTTGCTGATTTGACTATGCTTTATACGAAGCGCTAAATATGAAGTAAGTTTAAATACAATAAGCTAATAAAAACACCGGGCAGTTCAAAAGAGCTTCCCGGTGTTTTTTTAACGTTTCAGAAAGCATTCCTGTATTAACCTTATCCTCTTTCACTCATGTCATCCTGAGCGCAGCGAAGGATTTAACTTGTGTGAAAAAATTAAAGAAGTCAAGTGAAAAGTCAAGTGCGCTTTTGTCATACCATTAAAGCAACTCAAGGCCCCTGTCACTTCTGAGCACAGCGAAGGATCTAGATCCGTGCGCTCAGGATGGCATAAGTAATCTTTCGTTTATCGTGACACGGGTACGCATGGGAAATCTGAACCAAGTGAAGAAACTTAAGCCCTAGATCCTTCGCTATCGCTCAGGAACATTAACCTAAACTTATTATTAGAGTAGCTAAGTTTTCTTTATCCAAGAGTTTTTTTCCCACTTTGTGGCAATACTAAAAAGTAGAGATTGCTAGGAGGGAAATCAGTGCATGAATGGACTCAGTGGAATAGTTATGATGGTTCAGTTAGTCTTCGCTGTTGTAATAGGGCTTTACTTTTGGGGAATGCTTAAATCCCAACAGGGAAACAAAATCTCAGTAGAGCGAGAATCCCGCAAGGAACTGGAAAAGTTGCAAACCATGCGAAAGATCGCATTAACTACCCCGTTATCAGAAAAGACACGTCCCATACATTTCGAGGAGATTATCGGTCAAAAAGAGGGGATAAAAGCCTTGCGAGCTGCTTTATGCGGTCCGAATCCTCAGCATGTGTTAATTTATGGAGCTCCTGGTGTGGGAAAAACCGCCGCAGCTAGGTTAATCTTAGAAGAGGCTAAGAAAAATCCTCTCTCACCCTTTAAAACAAAGGCTCATTTTACAGAAATCGACGGTGCTACAGCACGTTTTGATGAGCGGGGAATCGCAGATCCCTTAATAGGCTCAGTGCATGATCCAATTTACCAAGGGGCAGGAGCTATGGGATTGGCGGGAATACCTCAGCCCAAGCAAGGAGCAGTTACAAAAGCACACGGTGGAATTTTGTTTATTGATGAAATAGGAGAACTTCATCCCATCCAGATCAACAAGCTTCTCAAAGTCTTAGAGGATCGAAAAGTTACTCTGGAAAGCGCTTATTATAGCTCGGAGGATTTAAATATTCCGCAGCATATCCATGATATCTTTCAAAATGGCCTTCCAGCAGATTTTCGTCTTGTGGGGGCTACGACACGAAGTCCGGAACAAATTCCACCCGCCATCCGCTCACGCTGCATGGAGGTCTATTTCCGAAGCTTACTTCCAGATGAAATTGCAGAAATTGCCCGTGTAGCTGCAGCAAAAATGGAAATGCCTATAACCCCCGCTGCAGTTGATGTCGTCAAACAGTTTGCCAGCAACGGTCGTGAAGCCGTCAATATGGTTCAACTTGCTGCAGGAGTAGCACTGACCGATCAATTGTCACAAATCGACGTGGAGATCGTAGAATGGGTTGTGTCAACTGGACAGTATGCGCCTCGCCCCGATAAAAAAGTTCCGGCAGAACCCTGTATTGGTGTTGTCAATGGTCTCGCGGTTTACGGACCAAATATGGGGAGACTGCTAGAGTTGGAAGTGACTGCTCTTCCTGTGACACCGGGCACTGGAGAATTGTTAGTGACAGGTATCGTAGAGGAAGAAGAACAAGGGGATGAAGGAAAGAAATTTCGTCGCAAAAGTATGGCCCGAAGTTCTGTAGAAAATGTTTTGACCGTCTTAAGACGGCAGATCGGAATAGAGCCTAAAAATTATGATCTACACGTTAACTTTCCGGGAGGAGGGCCCGTTGATGGTCCCTCAGCTGGGATTGCCATTGCGACAGCCACAATATCCGCAATTCGTCAGCAAAAAATTGATAATTTTTTAGCCATGACGGGTGAACTATCAATCCGTGGAAGAGTTAAACCCATTGGCGGCGTTGCAGCAAAGATTGAAGCTGCTAAACAAGCTGGATGCAAGCGAGTTTTAATTCCTAAGGAAAACTGGCAAGAGCGTTTTGCGGATTTAAAGGACGAGATTGAAATCATTACAGTGGAAGAGCTCTCTCAAGTACTCGATACCGCACTTATCCCAGAGATAAAATTAGAGAAAATCGAGACCAGGCCGCCCCTTGAGGAAGTTTTAAATCGTATAGATTTTGGAGCCGTTAATAAGGCGGTAACCAACATTGTTGCTAATTTGCCTGAACAGGGCAAAACATGTTAGAATAGTTCAAGATAAGTTTGGCACACTAGCTGTAGTGTGTCTTTTTTTCACAGGATTTTTTGCAAATGGGGGGATATAAGTTGACAAAAGAACGTGAATTACCATTACTCCCGTTACGTGGGATTCTTGTTTTTCCGTATATGGTTATTCATCTAGACGTAGGCAGAGAACGGTCTATGGCTGCGATAGAAGAAGCCATGCTTGATGATCGAATCATTCTTTTAGCTTCCCAGAAAGAAACAGAGATTGATTCGCCTGATCCCGATGACTTGTATGAAATGGGTACAATTGCAGAAATCAAACAACTCTTAAAACTACCGGGCGGCACGATGCGAGTCCTCGTTGAAGGGATTTCGCGTGGACGAGTCCTTGAATTCATCGAGGAAGATAAATATTTTAGGGTACGAATTGAGGAATTAATAGAAGAAAAGCAACCTATGACTCCCGAATTAGAAACCCTAGTCCGAGGAATGACTCATCAGTTTGAAGAATATGCCAAGCTCGGCAAACGTGTTCCTTTAGAAACCATTGGAACCGTCTTAGCCGTAGAGGAACCAGGTCAATTAGCGGATATCGTAGCATCCCACTTGAACCTTAAGGTTCCAGACAAACAAACGATTTTAGAAGCAATGTCAGTCCAATTACGTGTCGAACGATTAACAGAACTGATCATGCGAGAAATCGAACTCTTAGAACTTGAACGGCGGATCGGTCAGCGAGTTCGTAAACAAATGGATAAAGCTCAAAAGGAATACTATCTGCGGGAACAGATGAAAGCAATCCAAAAAGAACTCGGAGATAAAGACGAACGTCAAGCTGAAGCAGATGAATACCGGGAAAAAGTGGCTAAAGCTAAGTTTCCTAAAGAAGTTGAAGAGAAAGCACTGAAAGAAATAGATCGTTTAGAAAAAATGCCTCCACACTCGGCAGAAGGCACGGTGGTTCGTACTTATCTAGACTGGCTCTTAGTCCTACCTTGGACAAAGACTTCAAGGGATAAAATTGATTTAGTCCGTTCTGAAGAAATCCTCAACGAGGATCACTACGGCTTAGAGAAAATCAAGGAACGGATTCTAGAGTTCTTGGCGATCCGTAAGCTGACACCAAAAATGAAAAGTCCCATTCTTTGCCTAGTGGGACCACCAGGAGTCGGGAAAACCTCCTTAGCAAAATCCATCTCCCGATCCTTAAACCGCAAATTTGTACGTATGTCCTTAGGTGGACTACGGGATGAAGCTGAAATCAGGGGACATCGCCGTACCTATATCGGTGCTTTACCCGGACGGATTATTCAAGGAATGCGCACGGCAGGAACCCGTAATCCCGTGTTTCTTCTCGATGAAATCGATAAAATGGCCTCGGATTTTCGCGGTGACCCAGCATCAGCTCTCTTAGAGGTTCTAGATCCTGAGCAAAACAGTACCTTTACGGATCACTACCTAGAAGTTCCTTTTGATCTAGCCCAAACCTTATTTGTCTTAACAGCCAATACGTTACACACAATTCCCCGTCCCCTCCTAGATCGGATGGAAGTCATTACCCTAAGTGGGTATACAGAAGATGAAAAGGTCAATATTGCTAGCCGATATCTCGTGCCCAAGCAAATGAAGGCTCATGGGCTTAGCAAAGATGTCTTTACCTTGGAAGAGGATGTTCTCTTAAAACTCGTTCAAGGGTATACAAAAGAATCCGGGGTCCGAGGCCTTGAGCGACAAGTAGCCAACCTTTGTCGGAAAATAGCTGTCCGTTGGGTGAAGAAAGAATGGGAACCGCATACTGTGACAGTCGAAGATGTAGAGTCTGCCTTAGGCGCTCCTCGTTATCACTTCCAAGTAGCGGCAAAAGCCCCGGAGATCGGAGCAGTAACAGGACTAGCCTATACTGAAGTCGGCGGAGTAGTTCTTACAGTCGAAGTAACTCCACTGCCCGGAAAAGGGAAGTTAACCTTAACTGGTCAACTAGGAGACGTCATGAAGGAATCCGCGCAAGCTGCCTGGACCTTCATCCGAGCCTATGCCCTGCAACTTGGTATTGAAGAAGACTTTTATGATCGTACCGACCTGCACATCCACGTACCAGAAGGAGCTACACCCAAAGACGGTCCTTCAGCCGGGGTCACCATGGCCACAGCAATGGCCTCAGCTATAGCCAAGCGCGCAGTCCGTCCAGATCTGGCAATGACTGGAGAAATAACCTTACGCGGCAACGTATTACCCATCGGCGGCGTCAAAGAAAAGGTTTTAGCGGCACATAGGGCAGGAATCAAAGTCGTACTCCTCCCCGAAGAAAATCGCAAGGACTTCGAGGACATCCCGGAAAACGTACGCAAAGTCCTAGAGTTCCACTTTGTCAGCCGAATTGAAGAAGTACTGAAGCTAGCCCTCTTACCCCTAGCTCATTCTGATAAAGTCCCCAAAAATCCACCCTTAAACTCAATGTACGCTCCAAGCGGAATTCCAACCGAGGAACCAAGAACAGAGGAACACCCAAAAACCTGCTAAGGCGAGGGGTGACACTCTGGGGCGAGGGTCGCGTCACACTTGCTCAGCCATGCGGTCGTCGTGCCAAACTAGGGCTTTAATCCGTTATGCAAGCGGCAGGATTCCCGGCCAAAGCGACGTCCCTGTCGCATGGCCGGCGGGAAACGTCCGACGGCCATGGATGGCCTAGTGTCCCTGTAGCCATGGATGGCGAGAAGGGACCTGTTTCCCGCCCTGCTGATGCAAGCGGATTAAAGCCGAGTTTGGCTACGACTCCCGCAAAGGCATTCGCGCCGTGTGATCGCGACCCTCTTGGGCTGGGAGAAAGACGCTGAGAACATGGGATAGTTCATTCATCCTAGGGTGAAACGGAATAGATGCAAGCCAAGAATCGTCCCCAAACTTGCACAATATACCACTCAAAACCGTTCCCAGAATTACATAATCGCTTTTGCGTCAAAGACGCAAACAGCCCCATCGTTCCACCCCCCCGTCGACCCACAAGCCAGACGAAGTTTCTTAGCTTAAGGAGCACTTTAGCGGAATCGCGTCAATGGACGCAGTCGATAAGGCGTGAAGAAACGCAACGGTTCACATGCAGAAAAACCCCGAGGTTTTGCGTTTTAGCCTTATCGGCAAGGGAATAGCGATGCAGCGTGTGCGACTACGATAGTGTCCGGTGGACACTATCGCCGAAGGCGCTAACCCACAAGAAAACTTATCGCCGTAGGATGCTAAGACACTGAGTCCCGAAAGGAAGAGATACCTTGATAGTCATAAAAAACGCAGAGTATGTCGCATCTGCCGTAAAATATGAGCAATATCCGGTTGACGGATTACCTGAGATAGCCATGGCTGGGCGGTCCAATGTAGGCAAGTCATCCCTGATAAACGCCTTCTTAGGACGGCGTAACCTTGCACGAACTGGAAACACACCCGGAAAGACCCAAACATTAAATTTCTATAGAGTCAATGATTCCTGGTTCTTCGTTGACCTACCAGGCTATGGCTATGCCAAAGTTGCCAAGACAGTCAATGCCCAATGGGGCCCTATGATGGAACACTATCTCAAAAAGCGGGAGCCTTTGCAAGCAGTTATACAAATTGTCGACATTCGCCATGCGCCGAGTGTTGAAGATATCGAGATGCAAGAGTGGTTACGCACCATGCAAGTTCCAACCATGGTGGTGGCTACCAAAGCCGATAAAATCTCCCGCGGACAGTGGGCTAAACATTTAAAAGTTATAGCAAATGCCCTAGATATTCCAGATGTTTCGCTCATCCTCCCATTTTCGGCTCAGTCAGGGATAGGAAAAACAGAGTTGAATGAAGCAATTGAAGAAATCTTGGGATTAAATCAGGAAGTCTAAAACGTGTCAGGGGGACGGTCCTTTTTGACACGCTAGTGCTTTAACACGAAAAGTCGGAGTTCATTTGATAGAACCAGATATTTTCATAGTTGGATAGAAAGCTTTTTCCGCCAGCCCACAAAAAGGAACCCCCAAATCAGCACTGATTTGGGGGTTCCTTTTTTGCGGTTACTTGTCTAACTTCCCGAATCTATTCGAAGGGCTATAACGAATCCAAACCTTACCCTTTATGTTTTGCATCGGTACGAAACCCCAGATATGGCTATCATTGCTCCCCCGGCGATTGTCTCCTAAGACAAAATATGAATCTTCTGGAACGGTAACAGGATCGTATTGGTAATCAGGTTTGTCTAAAAGATAATCTTCCTCAAGTGCTGCCCCATTGATCAATACCGTTCCATCCTTAACCTGAATTGTCTCTCCGGGTAATCCAATGACTCTTTTGATCAGATCATCTTTTTCGCCAGATTCCGGGGGAGCACGGAATACAACGATGTCTCCTCGTTCAATTCCATTAAATTTAAACATTAGCTTATCAACTAATAATCGATCTTGCAGACGAATCGTTGGTAACATTGAGCCTGTAGGTACAATCCTTGGATCTAAAAGGAACGTTCTAATTACAAATGACAAAATAAATCCTAAGGCTATTATCTCCACCAATTCTATTAGCTTTTTAAGTCGCGCATCCAAACCGTGATCCTCCTCAATACTCCGTTCTTAAGGTTATATTATATATTAGCTCCACAACCGTGTCACGGAGATGGTCCCTTCATGTCAAAGTCTATGTAACGGGGATGGTCCTTTTTGACACGCTTGGCCTTACATCAAATCGTGTCAAAAAGGACCGTCCCCCTGTCACGCTGTCATAAAAAAATACTCACCCTAGTATAGTTATAAGGCGAGAACTATCTACAAAAAACCTATTGTTGGGGAACCCTCGGGAGATAAAGCAAAAAGGAAGGGGGGTAACGGTTGAGAGATATAGGTATGCTTGTTATAAGTTTAGGGATTATCTTAATTGGGGCAGAAGCCTTCACAAATGGGATTGAGTGGCTGGGAAAACGACTTAAACTGGGAGCAGGTGCTGTCGGAAGTATTTTCGCGGCCGTTGGCACAGCTTTGCCTGAAACCATGGTGCCAATTATGGCCATTTTAGGCGGAGTGGGGCCGGAAGGAGCGGAAATAGGCATTGGAGCAATTCTAGGTGCCCCGTTTATGTTAGCCACCGTCGCTTTCTTTATTACGGGGTTTGCGGCACTGTTGTTCCGGCGAAAGAATCTTCCTTTGCGTTTGGATGCGAAGGTTGTCAACCACGACCTAAAGTTTTTCCTGATTGTTTATACCGTCGCGATCCTAGCTTCCTTTTTACCAACTGAAACTATGAAAAATGGAGCAGCTTTAGCTTTGGTTGCAGCGTATGTAGTTTATGTTTACCAAACTATCCGCGACTGTAAAGATGATTGTACACATGAAAAATTAGCGCCTCTTTATATGGATAGGAGCGCTCGTAATCCGACTACATCCAGAATTTTACTGCAAATAACCTTGGCCTTGGTCGCCATTGTTTTTGGTGCCGATCGCTTTGTCAATGCGGTGCAACCCATCGCAGTAGCCATCGGGGTTCCGGTTTTTGTGCTTTCTTTAATAATCACACCCATTGCCACAGAGCTACCAGAGAAGTTTAATAGTGTACTTTGGATTCGTAAGGGCAAAGATACCCTAGCCATGGGGAATTTGACCGGAGCCATGGTCTTTCAAAGCTCAATAATACCAGCGATTGGTATTGCTCTTACACCTTGGAAGTTAGATCCCTTGGCTTTGTGGAGCGCGCTTCTCGCCTTAGGAGCAGCGGTTATTCCCTACCTTTCACTGCGTCGTAAAGGGGTGATTCTTCCTAGCACCCTTCTGATTGGAGGGTTCTTTTACCTAGTATTTATTGTAACGATTGTTCGTTTTTCGATCCAGTAAACTCTGCAACAAGCATACCTGTTAGAACTAATCCTGCCCCTAAATATCCTTTAGGGGTCAACAACTCACCCGCAAGAAAGAAAGCAGAAATGGCGGCAAAGACAGGTTCCATGGAAAAGATAAGAGCAGTATGAGTTGAACTGGTAAATTGCTGCATTTTGGTTTGCACAAAGAAAGCCATTGACGTTGCGAGAATGGCGGTAACCAGTAGACCAAACCAGGCAGTTGAACTAAAGACAAGAACAGGTTGAGGCAAAATCAGGGAGAAAAAACCACTTAGAACGCTTACCGTAAGAATTTGTATACTAGCTAAGACTGTAGCATTTGTTTGAGGCGCATAACGTCCGACTAAGAAAATATGTAAGGCAAAGCTTATGGCGCAAAAAAGAATCATAAGGTCGCCATTATTAAGCTGAAGGCTATCACCTAGGGAAAGCAAAGCAAGACCCACTAGAGCACATAGGATGCCAAGGATTAAGCTGGGACTGGGGAGTTTTCTTGTCGTTATGGCCACTAAAGCTGGAACAAAGACAATAGAGAGCCCCGTTATAAAACCGGCGTTGGAGGCGGTTGTGTACTGCAAACCGACGGTTTGCCAAGCATAGCCGGAGAAAAGAAAGACCCCTGCCACTACCCCACTGAGTAAAGTTCCTAAGTTAATATGAGCTCTTTGAAACCAGAGAAATGGTAATAAACTCACAAACGCGATGGCAAAACGGATCGCAAGAAATGGGAACGGAGGAAGATCCTCGATAGCCCATTTGACAATGACAAAGGTCGAACCCCAAACAAAGGCAACCAAAAGTAAAGAAAGATCAGCCCAGTGGCTTCTGTTCAGCTTCAAATCCGATAACTTCCTTTCAATGCAAATAAATCATAGAAAAGTTTGGCTGGCGTCAATCCTTAGACGCCGGGGCAAAGTTGAGTACAAAACAAGGTCGTTGCGTAAGAATACGCAACGACCTTTTCTGATCTAGGACAGAAAGTATGGTTGTGGCACTGGATTACGATAGTACTAGTATAACGGATCAAATTGCAACTGAAAAGAGGGAATTAAGCACTAACCTCTTCCTCCTTCGTGAGGCCCTGGTAAATCAATGATTGGCTCCGGCTCATCTATCGGGGTATAAATTGGGGGAGGTGAACATGGCGGTGGAAGTGGACAAGGCGAACCTCCTCTACAGTATTGCTCTTTCGCCTGACAGAATAAATGGTAGTGGCGTTCTTCGTCCGCGGCCATTTCGTTAAGAATACATTGAATCTCGGGGATCGGGATTTTTTGAGCTAACTCCAGATAGTCTCGGTGGTCTCTCGCTTCGTCTTCGATATTAGAATCGAGAAGAGAACATAGGTCGCTGGTATAATTGACATATCGAGATCTCCAATCCACCCAATGCCCACTACTTAGGGAACCGTATTTAGGGTCAACTCCCAGATGACGTAAGGCTAAGGCCAATTTTTCAAGGTGTTGCATCTCATCATAAGCAATGGGTCTCAATAAAGCATCGAATTCCGGGCGGTCTAGGAGCACGGCTTGATAAAGGTAAGTAGTGATTGCCGTTAACTCGGAGTCCTTCCCTGCATAAGCTTCGTAGAGCCACATGGCATATGTATAGGTTGGTTCGGGAATTTGAACAGGTGTAGGTCCAACGATTGGTTCACAGGCAGCTGGGAATGGAAGTAATAGAACTTGACCCGCATAAATACGGTCAGGATGCTTCAAATGATTTAGTTGAATGATTTCAGCCATTTGGACGTTATAGGCTTTAGCAATTTTATATATAGTATCTCCTGGATTAACAATATATCGTGCATAGTTCATGAGGATTCCTCCCTTTATACTAGTCAGGGTACAGGGACACTCGGCCATCCATGGCAGCGCATAGGTGCTGCACCTATGCCGATGGCTTTGTGTCAAGCCAAGTATTGTATATGTCATATGACAGTATATTCGAGGGCAAAGAGACGTGATAATGGATAATAATGGGGTTGAGATTGGAATGTATTGGACGAGTCTGACGTAGTTATGTATTAAACGATTTATTATAAATATCCTAGCTTAAAATAATTCCTATTAAAGGAGGAGTAAACGTGGGTTCATATGTTTTAAGAGGAATCTCAACGGCCTTACTTGTCACTGTTGTGACTCTTTTTGCCGGTATCTTCGGACGTGCAATGGGCCTTGGGGGACTAAGTGTGTCCCAACTATTGGATATTGGGCTTTTGGCAAGTTGTCTTATAGGCGGATACCGCACAGCTAAAGAGAGCAAGGAATGGTTTATGGGCGGAGTAACTGGAGCTGGTTATGTCATAGTGGGGACGCTGCTGCTTGCCTTATTTCTACCAATCCGGGGCTTAGGCTTTATTCAAGTTCTTATTGAAGGGACGCTTATCGGGCTAGTGGCCGGTGCTTTTGGCGCGGGAAAAAGGGATGTTGTTCCAAGTGGGTGGACTGGAAGACCAAGTCGATCGGCTTATACCCCATCTTATGTAGGATATGACAGGGATGACCAGTTCAGCAGTAATTTCAAATGGGATTCTGAAGAGGATATTACACCAAGAGCAAATCCCTCAAAGCTTCAATGGATTAATAGCTCTGAGGACGAATTCGAAGGAATCAGAGAAATACAGAAGGATTCTGAAGAGAGCTCAGTTATTAAATGGCCTTGGGACAGGGAGAATGAGTGTAAGACAATTTCCAGGAAAGAGGACACGGTACCCATGCAAAATAATCTAGTCGTTTGGGATAAAAGCGAGGAGAAAGCAAAACCTTGGTGGGAGCAATAATCATATTTAGAAGATTTTGAATAAGAAGGAGTTTGACCCAGTGAGAGAGAATACTTCAGGAGCAACAAAAATTGGGAGGGATAAAATTGAACTTTTTAGAATTGGTACAGACCCGTCGAAGCCTACGTACTTATTTGGATAAGCCGGTCGAGCCAGAGAAGCTTGAGTATGTATTGGAATGTGCACGATTAGCACCGTCATGGAAAAATATGCAGTGTTGGCGCTTTATTGTGATTGAAGATGCAGCCGGGAGAGCAGCTATGGCTGAAAGCATGGGGGAAAGTAACCCAGGGCGTAAGGCCTTGACCTCAGCTCCCATCGTTATTGTGCTTTGTGCTGTGCCTAAGGAATCGGAAGTATGGGAAGGCAAGGACAATATGATGCTTGATGCCGGGCTTGCCATGGAACATCTAATCCTTGCAGCGACAGAACAGGGCTTGGGAACGTGCTGGCAGGGCTTATTTACGGAGGAAAAGGTACGTGCAGCTTTGAATGTTCCTGAGGATGTTCGAGTTGTGGCTATGACTCCCTTAGGGTATGCTGCCGAGGAGAGGCGCCCGCGCCCGCGTAAAGCTATGTCCGAGATTGCTTTCAGAGGAAAATGGGGTCAGGCATAAGTTAATATCATATTAGAAATGGGGGGCTTTATCTGCTTTTGCAAGTAAAGAGCCTCCTTGTTTTTTTGTTTAGAACCCCATCTTAGAATAAAATTAGCCAAGAAGCATAGACTACGCCTAATCAGATTGAGGATTGGATTAATTTTGTATTTCAAGATGGGGGATTCACTTTGTTATTACAAACCGCCCTGCTTATTATTGCGCTTTCCGTGGCAGGAACGATGATTGCCGCAGGAATAATTTTTTGTGTCGTTTATTTTGTTGGTAAACGTTCCTTTCGAACCATCGTCCAACGGCTTTTCGGTTTAGTTTTCGAAAGATTGCTGCGAGATAAGTATTCTGAGAATCTAATGGAACTTTGGAGTGCAGTACGTCGTACCTCTGTACTCAAAATCCTAGAGATCAGTTTGCGAGCGGAAGAAGGCAAAATCATTCAGCGCCCCTTAGGTTCATCAAAGCCAATGCCCCATTATGATACCCTTATGTTTGTTGCCGGCCAAATGGCACGTCTGCCTAAAGAAGGAACCATTCCAGTCGATATGAAAGTAACCCTCGGTGCCAAAGCAGAGAAACCTCTTCAGATTGATATCCCGCTTATGATCTCCGGCATGAGTTATGGATTGGGCCTTAGCGAAGAGGCTAAACGAGCCCTAGCAAGAGCCTCGAAACAAATGGGGACTGCCACAAATTCCGGCGAGGGGCCATTTTTGCCAGAAGAACGCAATGAGGCCGGAAAATTTATTTGGCAAATTAGTCGAAGCACTTGGGGTCGGAGTCCTGAAGGTATAGCCGCTGCGGATATGCTGGAAGTACAGATGGGTCAGGGGGCAAGGATGGGGTATTATTCTAAAGAACCAAGTAAAGTGAAGGGTAAGGCACAAAAACTAATGGGTATCTCCCCAGTGGAATCCGTCATTACTTCGGCGGTAATCCCAGGAATTCAGACCCCTTGGGATTGGTCAAATTATGTCTCGGATTTGCGTACAGAAGCGGCGGGTAAACCGATTGCCATTAAGATTATGGCTACGGGAGGGCTGGAAAGGGACTTAGCCGTCTGCTTAGAAGCAGATTTTGACGTAATTGTAATCGATGGTGCCCAAGGCGCAGCATCTGGGGCATCCCCGATGATTTGTGATGATATGGGAATTCCAAGCTTGTTAGCCTTAGTTCGGGCGGAACGTTTTTTACGCGAACAAGGGGCTCGTAAAGAAGTAAGTTTAGTGGTTTCAGGAGGATACTCAACTCCCGCAGAATGTCTAAAAGCGATAGCCCTAGGTGCAGATGCAATTTACTTGGGAACCGTTCCGATATTTGCCCTTGTTCATAACCAAATTCAAAAAATTCTTCCCTGGGAACCGTTAACTCAGTTGATTTGGTATGATTCTCCCTATAAACAACGTCTCGATATCCCCTTGGCCACTAAAAGTGTGGCCAATGTTCTAAAATCCATGGCTCTTGAAATGGAAGAGGGTGTACGGGCTCTAGGAAAAACATCATTGTCTGAGCTAGGCCCCAATGATCTCGTGGCCTTAGACGAATGGACCGCCAAAGTGACAGGTGTAAAGCGTGCCTATACTTGGGAAGATTAGACAGCAAAAAGACAGGTCGAAATGGGGAGGCATTCGAACCTGTCTTCTTAAACTTACACCAGTTTGAACTTCAGGGATGATACGTGTCAAAAGGACCGTCCCCCTTGACACGCGAAAGAAACTATGTGACAAACCAGTTTTGACAATATTTATTGTGCCGAGTATAATGTATTCAATAAAAATAATCGAGTCAAACCCAGGGAATGTGAGGAATAGTGACAGATACCGTATAGAGAGAAGGACCATAGCTGGAAGGTCTTTTCGGTAAAGCACTAAGGTCGCACAGGAGGGGCAGAGGGGAATGAAGTACTCTCTGACGGAAAAACCCGTTACGTTTACCAAGTGCTGAGGGAACGAATGTTTTCTCAGAATAAAGGTGGTACCACGGAAGCTTTTCGTCCTTTTGGGATGAAGGGCTTTTTTTGATAGGGAGGATGGGAGGAAGTGTCTTAGCCCAGTCGCACATCCTCCGCCGTAAGGTATTTCTCTAGGGATCGCGGCTTCGGCGATACTCTATCCTACGCCGATGGGTCTTTCCTTAAGGGACCACGGCTTCGGCGATAGTGTCCACCGGACACTATCGTACCGGAGACTATCGTGATTCATCGCTATTCGCTTGCCGATCAGGCTAAACCGCAAAACCTCTAGGGCTTTCTGGTCGAATGCCATGCCGTCCTTGGCGCATTCGACACTAGGCACGTCCTGTGCCGTCGCATGTGAACCGTTGCGGTTCTTCACGCCTGATCGCCTGCGCTCATTGACGCGATTCCACTAAAGTGCTCCTTAAGCTAAGAAACTTCCTCTGGCTTTAGGGTCGACGGGGTTTGGAACGACGGGAGTTGAAACGCTCAGGGAGCTGTTAGCGTCTTTGGCGCAAAAGCTATGGCGATGGTTAAGTTTTCGAGTGGAGGACAAATCTAGCATAAAGCTCAAGAACCGTCCCCGTCGCCCCCCGTTCCCCTTCCTATGCCTAGAGAGGGTCGCGCTCACACGGCGCGAAGCCTTTGCGTGAGTCGTAGCCAAACTCGGCTTTAATCCGCTTGCATAAAGCAGGGCGGGAAACAGGGATGTTTCCCGCGGGCCATGCGACAGGGATGTCGCTTTGGCCCGAACACAGTGTGTTCGCCTGCCCGCTTTCATAACGGATTAAAGCCCTAGTTTGGCACGACGAGCGCATGGCTGAGCATAGTGTGATCGCGACCCTCGCCAGGATGAGAACTTCAATAAACGTCCTCGTACCCCAGAGTTTAGCTATCCCTTTATATCCACGCGAGAGACTAAATAACCACCCTACCCAAACCAATATTAACAATAGCCCGAAAGGAGTTTTAAATATGACAGACAAAAAACTAGAAATGGCCACAGCCTACGACTCAAGCTCAGTAGAAAGCAAATGGTACCAGTATTGGGAGGACAACGGCTTTTTCCATGAAGAAGTGGACAAGGACAAGGAGCCCTTTAGTATAGTAATGCCTCCTCCGAATGTAACAGGTGCCCTTCACCTGGGGCATGCCATGGACAGTACCATCCAAGATATCCTGATACGCTTTAAGCGGATGCAGGGCTTTAACACGCTCTGGGTTCCAGGAACGGATCATGCGGGGATCGCCACTCAAGCTAAAGTTGAAGGGCAGCTAGCCAAAGAAGGAACCAATCGTCACGAACTAGGAAGAGAAAAATTCTTAGATCGGGTCTGGGATTGGAAAATGCAGTATGGCGGCCGTATTACCCAGCAGTTACGTCGACTAGGATCCTCCTGTGACTGGGAACGTGAGCGCTTTACCATGGATGAAGGATGTTCACGGGCGGTTCGAGAGGCCTTTGTAGATCTCTATAATAAAAAGCTGATTTACCGCGGAAACTATATAGTCAATTGGTGCCCTCATTGTCATACCACAATTTCAGATATTGAAGTGGAACACAATGATCGGGATGGAAACTTATATCACTTGCGTTACCCCGTCAAAGACAGTGACGAAGGCTTAGTCGTAGCGACCACTCGGCCGGAAACCATGCTCGGCGACACGGCAGTGGCCGTTCACCCAGAAGATGAGCGCTATAGTCATCTGATCGGAAAAACTTTAATCCTCCCCCTAATGAATCGAGAAATCCCGATTATTGCCGACGAATACGTGGATCGAGAGTTTGGGACAGGTGCTGTTAAAATCACCCCAGCTCATGACCCCAACGACTTTGAAATCGGACTCCGTCATAAATTGCCTCAAATTATTGTCTTAGACAAGGAAGCTAAGATGAATGAAAATGCGGGTAAGTACCAGGGACAGGACCGTTTTGAGGCTCGTAAAGCGGTTGTCGAAGACTTGAAAACCGCCGGAGTTCTGGTCAAAATTGATGCCCATGCTCATGCTGTAGGAGAGTGCTATCGTTGCTCAACAGTCATTGAACCTTTAGTCAGTAAACAATGGTTCGTAAAAATGGAACCCCTAGCCAAGCCCGCCATTGACGTTGTCCGGGATGGACGCTTGGAATTTGTTCCGGAGCGCTTTGATAAAATCTATCTTGGCTGGATGGAGAACATCCGGGATTGGTGTATTTCTCGGCAGTTATGGTGGGGCCACCGTATTCCTGTTTGGTATTGCGAAGCTTGCGGTGCTGAAATCTGCTCAAAAGAGGATCCGGCAAGCTGCCCCACCTGTGGAGCGGACCACCTGAAGCAAGATCCTGATGTCTTAGATACCTGGTTTTCTTCCGGACTATGGCCCTTTTCTACCTTAGGCTGGCCGGAGAACACGCCTGAACTGGAACAGTTTTACCCCACCTCAGTGTTAGTCACCGGCAGGGATATCATTTTCTTCTGGGTAGCCCGTATGATTTTCATGGCCATGGAGTTTAAAAAGGAAGTTCCCTTCTCAAAAGTTATGATTCATGGTCTTGTACTAGATGCCCAAGGTCGAAAAATGAGTAAATCCCTAGGCAACGGTGTAGATCCCATAGAAGTGATCGAACAGTACGGAGCAGACACTCTGCGCTTCATGCTAATTACAGGTAATACACCAGGTAATGATCTGCGCTTCCATCCAGAGCGTCTCGAAGCAACCCGGAATTTTACAAATAAGATTTGGAATGCTTCACGTTATGTCCTCTTAAACCTAGAAGACTACGAAGAAGGACCCCGAGGCGAGCTCGCCCTAGCGGATCGCTGGATCTTGACTCGTTACGCATCCACTGTCGAGAAGGTCACAGAGGCTCTGGAAAATTTCGATCTTGGTGAAGCCGGACGTTTACTCTACGAGTTTATCTGGAATGAATTCTGTGACTGGTATATTGAACTTACGAAGCCGCGCCTCTATAACAAGGAAGATGTGTTGGCCCGACATACTGCTCAATCCGTACTCCTTGAAGTTCTGGAAGGAACCCTGCGCCTCTTACACCCCTTTATGCCTTTCTTAACCGAAGAAATATGGCAGAACTTCCCTGTGCCGGGGAAAAGCATCATGCTGCAGCCTTGGCCGGAAATACCAAATTACAAAGACCCTGTAGCTGAAGGGAATATGACCCTACTCATGGATAGCATCAAAGCCATTCGCAATATTAGAGCGGAAATGAAAGTAGCCCCTGGTCAGAAGGTGGAGATCATTATGCTGGCTCCGGATGCCAACCAACGCTCTGTATTGGAAAATGGAAAAGCGGATATTCTGAAATTAGCCGGAGGTGCTAGCGTCGAATTGTTTGCAGCCTTAGCTGAAAAACCTTCCCAATCAGCTAGTGCAGTTTTAGAGGGCGTAGAAATCTATCTCCCTTTAAAAGGCTTAATGGATTTTGATAAGGAAATTGCTCGTATAGAGAAAGAGATTGCTAACGCAAGCCAAGATCAGCAGGTCTTAGAAACAAAACTAAATAACCCGGGCTTTACGAACAAAGCACCCGCCGCAGTCGTAGCTAAAGAACGGGAAAGACTCGAAGGACTTTTAGCTCGCAAAGTGGCTTTAGAAGAACGATTAAGGGAGTTAAAGCTAGGCTAGCATTAAGCGGCAGGATGTCATGAATATCTGCGTATAGAATAGACTCTCAAATAGGCAGGAGGGGGCAAAAGCTATGTCTGAAAAAAATCTTGAACAGGACTATCAAGAGAACTTACAATACCTCGCTAACCTCACCACCTTTGGTATCAATTTTGGGCTGGGGCGCATTAAAGAACTTCTTAAGCGGCTTGGAAATCCGGAAAAAAATTTGCGGGTTGTGCACATCGGCGGCACAAATGGTAAAGGTTCCACAACCGTCATGGTTGCCCGGATTTTGCGAGAAGCGGGGTATAAGGTTGGGGTCTTCACCTCCCCTCATATGCATGATTATCGAGAGCGCATGGTGATTAATGGCCTCATGATATCCAAGGAAGATGTCATTCAGATGATCAGTCGCCTACGACCTCACTTAGAGGACATGGTTGCTGAAGGGTTTGAGCACCCCACCGAGTTTGAGGTGAGCACAACCCTTGCCCTTCTCTATTTCGCAGAGAAAAACGTCGATTATGCCATGATAGAAGTCGGGTTAGGCGGAGCTATCGATTCAACAAACGTCGTGACTCCGCTGATTTCCGTCATTACCAATGTTGCCATGGATCACATGGATTACTTGGGTTCAGATGTGGTTTCCATTGCTAAAGTTAAAGCAGGGATCATTAAACCAAACTCAGTTGTCGTCACTGCCTCTGAAAATCCGGAGGTGATCCAAGTATTGCGTGAACAGGCTCAAGCCATGAATGTACCCCTTTGGTTAGTCGGGGAAGATGTCCGCTGGGAGAGCAAGTGGAGTGGAGAACTAGAACAAGAATTCGACCTCGTAGGGCTCCATGCTAACTATTCGAAGTTACGCCTGCGACTGATGGGATCCCACCAGTTGCGCAACGCCGCCACCGCAGTGACTGTTTGCGAAGTCCTACAAAGCGACTTTGGAGTAACGATCCCTAGAGAAGCTATTTACTCCGGATTGCGCGAAGTGGAATGGATTGGCCGACTAGAATTGCTTTCTCTAAATCCCAAGATTCTTCTCGATGGGGCCCATAATGTCGATGGAGCAAAAGCTTTATCCCAGGCCATTCCAATTTATTCACGGGAGCGGCTTGTCCTTTGCCTGGGTATGCTGGCAGACAAGGAACGAGAAAAAGTCGTACAAATGCTTGTGCCTTTAGCAGACGAAATTGTCATCACCCGTCCAAATTCTCCTCGAGCAGGAGACTGGAAGGCCCTGGGGAGTCTTGCAGAACAATATGGTCGTCCTGTCACCTGCATAGAAGATCCTAAGGAGGCAGTCCTTTTTGCCCTTACCCGGCTCGGAGAAAAGGACATGCTCTGTGTTACAGGTTCAATCTACATGTTGGCGGATGCACGCCAAGCTCTAATTGATAAAGTCAAATTAGCGTAAACAAAATAGCGTAGGGGGTGGAGTTATAGTCCGCTCCCTACTTAAATTTACCGGGGATATTGCCCAGCAAAAAAACGATGGGATATTGCTCATGTTAAATTGCAAAACGCATGTCGTTATGTCAATATATCGAAGATGCCGAAATTTCCAAATGTTAACTTAATTTTACAAACTTAACATAAACTTAACACAAACCTTTTGGGATTTGATATAATACTCTGTGGGAATATTCTGGATGAAAATGGGTGTCCTACGAATTCGCCGAAAAACTAAGGGTTCGACTATTGAGACTCCTCAGTTTCGGGGAAACTGGAAATTTTAGGCTGGGGGTATTTTATGTTCAAGAAAGAAGATAAGTTTTTTGTGCTTTTTTCCCAAAGTACTGAGATTATCACAAAGTCACTTAAAAGGCTCTATGGGATCATGCAGCAAGAATCGGTTTCACAAGAAGACGCAGCCCAAATGCATCGATTTGAAAACGAAGCGGACAACGTCACGAATCAAATCTTAGAGCGTCTGAATTGCACATTTATAACCCCCCTGGACCGCGAAGATATCTATGAGCTGGCCCAGGTGCTTGATGATATCGTCGATTTTGCTGAAGGTACCGTGGAACGTATGCTCATCTATCGTACAGGTAAACCTTCACTAGGAGCTCAAGAACTAGTCCACTTGGTAGAATTATCTGCAGAGCAAATTCATACGGCCTTCTCTTTCTTAGGGAACCTTCATTCTAAGAAAGCAAATATCTTGGCTGCAGCAGAAGAAATTTATCACCTGGAAAGTGCAGGGGACAAGCTCTACCGACAAGAAGTAGCTCGTTTGTTCGAATATGAAAAAGACCCCATTGAGATTATTAAGTGGAAAGAGATTCTGGAGCATATTGAAGCAACCTTAGATCATTGTGAGTCCATTGCCGATCTTCTTAAGAGTGTGGTCTTAAAATATGACTAGTGTCAGCATAATGCTTGTTCTTGTAGTGTTTTTAGCCTTGGCTTTCGACTATATAAATGGATTTCATGATACAGCCAATGCCATCGCTACGAGTGTTTCTACAAGGGCCCTGAGCCCAAAACGGGCTGTAATGATGGCTGCAGTGTTAAATCTACTCGGAGCACTCTATAGTACGGGAGTTGCTCAAACTATTGCCAAAGACATTGTTTCTCCGAAATTTGTGACTCAAGAGGTTGTCATTGCTGCCTTACTCAGCGCTACTGCCTGGAACCTCATTACTTGGTACTTTGGAATTCCAAGCAGCTCTTCCCATGCTCTGATAGGCGGAATGGCCGGAGCAGCTGTAGCCAAGTCAGGATTTGCCATCCTGCATTGGCAGGGAATTGGCAAGATACTAGCTGCACTAATTTTTTCACCGATCATCGGGATGGCTTTAGGTTTTATAATTATGAAGATATTAGCACTTATTTTTGGAGGTTTTTCGCCCTCTCGTCTCAATCAAGGCTTTAAAAAAATGCAGATCATCTCTGCGGGATTACTTGCCTTTAACCACGGATCCAATGATGCCCAAAAGTCCATGGGGATTATCACCATGGCACTCATCGCTGCAGGGTTACAATCTCAGACAGATCTTAATCCTCATTTTTGGGTAAAACTTTCCTGTGCTTTAGCCATGGCTGCGGGAACGGCTGCGGGTGGATGGAAGATCATTCGAACTATGGGAGGAAAGATCTTTAAACTCGAGCCTATCAATGGCTTTGCCGCAGATTTGACATCATCGATCGTTATCTGGACAGCGACTGCAATGCCAGGACTCCATCTGCCTGTTTCCACCACTCATGTCGTTTCTGGCTCGATTATGGGGGTTGGGAGTGCCAAACGAGTTTCTGCAGTTCGTTGGGGCGTGGCTCAACAAATGCTTATGGCATGGCTTGTGACAATTCCTACAACCTCAGTTTTTGCAGCAACTCTTTACCTCGCACTTTCGAGACTTCTCTAGGTAAGAATTCCGACGATTGATTATTACAACTGTTAAAAGGTCTTGGCTAGAACCAAGGCCTTTTAAGATTATCTTTCGGTCTATTTCTTTCCTCCATCACATATCTTCCCGTAGAGAAGTTTGTCCTGAGCATCGGGGAAGGGGAATGGACATGAAGATAATGGGAAAGTTTCGAGTGGTGTTTGTCTTGATTCTAGGAATTATGGCATTGGCTTTATTGACCTGGGGAATCGGTAAAATATACTTAGAACTCTTAGGGCAACCTAGCCGTGACCAAGTCATCGGTTACCAAGTTCAAAACAAAGACCAAGGGAATCAAGAAACCATATTAGTGCTGCCTGAGGTAAGATTTTGGATTTGTCAGGTTGGAGTTTTTCAAAATCAACAAAATGCCCTGTCCATAAAAGAGCAATTAAATATAAAGGGGTTAAAAGCTGAGGTGATAGGTTCTAGTCCCTGGATCGTAGGTATTGGCTTAGGACATTCTGCCGATGACCTTAAAAGTCTACGCCAACGCTTAGAGGAAAAAGGTCTCTTGACAATTCCGAAACAAATAGTGCTTCCTAAACGTACCTTTCGTGTCGCTGGAAATGGCAGCAAATTAACGACAGAATTATTGAAAAATGTTAATAATATTCTCCAAAAGGGATTTAATGAGGAAGAACTAGCCAGGGAAGAGCAACTATGGAGGACTCAGGCTGGTGATCATCCGCCGAAAGATTTAGAAAGCCTCCATCAAATCTTTTCTCAGATTCGCTCGAATACCACCATCGAAGAGCAAAATGCTGTGGGGTTATCACTGTTTTTTGAGTCACAGAGGATTATTTCTAAGTTTTCTGGTAAATAATACATGTAGAAACATCCATAAATTAAACTATTTGGAAAATCAAGCAAAGATAAAATTGCGTTTTTTTCCGATAGTGCTATAATTAACATATGTTTTATTATGGCGAAATTCCAAGGAGAGAAATGGGGGAACTTATTGAAAACGCTAAAAATTCCTGAGGCAACTATTATTCGACTATCGGTATACTCACGTCATTTGACTGACGTTGATCGCAAAGGAATTATCACCACTTCTTCGGGGGAAATCGCTGACGGAGTTGGAGTTAGTCCTGCACAAGTGCGGAAAGACTTGGCCTACTTTGGAGAGTTTGGGACAAGAGGCGTGGGTTATAATGTCAAAGATCTTCGCCAACATATTATGAGAATATTAGGCTTAAGCGAAGATTGGAGTGTAGCCTTGGTAGGAGTCGGTAACCTAGGCTTGGCTTTAAGTACTTATAGAGGGTTTAGAGAACGTGGTTTTGTCATCACCAGTATTTTTGACACAGATCCCCAAAAGATCGGGACAAAGATACTAGACGTAGAGGTACAGCCGATTGACCAAATTGAAACCGTTGTAAGACAAAACCGTACGCAAATTGGAATTGTCGCTGTACCCGCTGCCGCCGCACAGGAAACCGTAGATCAATTGATTAAAGCGGGAGTCGCAGCCATTCTGAATTTTGCTCCGGTAGTGCTGAACGTTCCTCCTGAGATCGAACTACGTAATGTTGACCTAGCTGTAAACCTTGAAGTGTTGACCTTTAATGTCTGCGGACAAAGGTGTTATTAATTCATACGACTGTTGTACATCAATAGGTACCTGTCGTATAATAGCACAATAAGAAGTGTATCTAGGGTTCCGCTGCAAAGGTCTGGACCGAGCGATACAGGTTGGAAATGTACCAGCTACACCGTGTGGGAAAAAAGCCCCGTGGCAAGTTCTTAGGAACTCGTTATGGGGCTTTTGAGTACTGTAAAAGCATAGACGCGCAGATAATAAGAGGGGGAGAACTATGAATCAAAACCAGGGTAAGAGAAAAGTGACAGTTTACGATACAACCTTGAGAGATGGAGCACAGGGAGAAGGAGTACATTTTTCGACCCAGGATAAGCTTAGTTATGTCAAACGAATTGAGGATATGGGAAACCTCTATGTGGAAGCAGGTTGGCCGGGAGCAAACCCACGAGATGAAGAGTTTTTTCAACAAGCTCAAACGTTACACTCTCCTCTGGCGCGGATCACCGCCTTTGGAAGTACCTGCAAAGTCATGGAATCCCCTGAAGAAAGCGAGATTTTGCTTAAGCTATTAGCTTCCGGGGCGAAAACCATTACCATCTTCGGAAAGGCCTGGGACCTCCACGTAAGGGACGTCTTACGGGGAACTCTAGAAGAGAACCTGCGCATCATTCGAGAATCTGTAGCTTTTTTGCTGCAGCAGGGACGTGAAGTATTTTTTGATGCGGAGCACTTTTTTGACGGCTTTAAGGAGAACCCGGATTACGCCGTGAAATGTGTTTCAGCTGCCCTTGATGGCGGAGCGAATGCCATCGTTTTATGTGATACAAACGGGGGAAGCATGCCGGGGGAAATTGATCTAGGGGTCAGAACCGTCGTGCAGAAATTTTCCCCTCAAAAGCTAGGCATTCACGTCCATAATGATCGAGGGCTGGCCGTTGCCAATTCCTTGATCGCCGTAGAAGCTGGAGTAAATCAAATTCAAGGGACTTGGAATGGCTTTGGAGAACGGTGTGGAAATGCAAATCTAAGTACACTTATTCCTCTGTTACAGCTTAAAGGGGATTATGATGTAGTTTCGGATGCAGCTCTGTTAAAGATCACCTCATTCTCACGCTTCGTTGCTGAATTATCCAATGCACCGTTTGATGAAAAACAGCCCTTTGTAGGCCGAAGTGCCTTTGCGCATAAAGCAGGTATGCACGTGGATGCCATTCTCAAAAATCAACGAACCTTTGAACACATGGATCCAGCTGAGGTGGGCAACGAACGACGAATTTTAATCTCTGATCAAGCAGGCAAAGCAAATATTCTCGAACGCTTATCTCGCTTTGAACCAAATATTCGCAAGGACGACCCGCGAGTGGAGATTGCAATGCATGAAATCAAAGAGTTAGAGCATACAGGATTTCAATTTGAAGCTGCAGAAGGCAGCCTAGATTTATTGCTTCTGCGCACCCTTGGAAAGTTAAGTACTCCCTTGTTCGAAGTCTTAGATTATCATGTCTGGAGTGATCCTTTGCGAGGAGAGCTTGATTCTGTCGCCGTCGTCAAGGTTAAAGTTGGTGAGGAAACCGTCCAAATTGCCTCTGAAGGAAACGGCCCAGTAAATGCCTTAGATACAGGCTTGCGGCAAGCCCTCGCCAAGTTCTTCCCCATCTTAGAGGAAAGCGAGCTGGTGAACTATAAAGTAAGAGTCCTGGATGGTGCTCACGGAACAGAAGCCATCGTCCGCGTAATTATTGATACTCGCTTAGGTAATGAGGTGTGGGGAACCATTGGGGTGTCTAAGAATATCCTAAAGGCCAGTGCCCAGGCCTTGCTCGATGCTATTAATTGGACCATATGGAGAGGGGAAGGGTACGAGTCGCATTAAGCCGCAAGTAGACGGCTCCTGAGTTCTAATCCTGGCGAGGGTCGCGATCGCACTATGCTCAGCCATGCGCTCGTCGTGCCAAACTAGGGCTTTAATCCTTGATGGAAGCGGGCAGGCGAAACACACTGTGTTTCGGGCCAAAACGGCGTCCGACGGCCATGGATGGCCTAGTGTCCCTGTAGCCCACGAAAACACTATTTTCGCACGGAATACTCTTCTTGCAGACACTGTCTTCGCACGGGTTAGCCTTCTTGCAGGATGGCGAGAAGGGACCCTGTTTCCCGTCCTGCTGGATGCAAGCGGATTAAAGCCAAGTTTGGCTACGACTCACGCAAAGGCGTTCGCGCCGTGTGATCGCGACCCTCTAGGGTTTTGGGAGACTGTAGGAACATGGAAGCAAGTGGAAGCAAGGGGACGGTTCTTTTGCTTCCTTTTTTGGGCACAAGTTTGGGTGACGCTTCCTCGGCTTGCATTTGCAAGCCAGAATCGACCCTCAAACTAGCATATACTTGCGCATTCACAGAACCAGGTTTCCTAACCTCAATCGACCAGAAATTAAGGGGCCATTGCTAAGTGAACACTTTAGTGGGAGTTCACGATAAAGCGAGTGCCGATGCTAAAGGAATTATCACGCTCGGGTTCACATGCAGAATAACCCAGAGGTTAGCGTAATACCTTCAGCATCCAACGAGCAAGTGAACGGGAACGTGTGTGAACGTGCAATGTCCCCTTACTTTCAAAGACCCCAAGTGGCTCACAAACTCTCGGAATTACATCTGTGACATATAGCCTTAAATGTTATATTATGTATATAAAATTTAAGGCTATTACTATAAGGGGAGATATGCAATATGCGGCAAGAAAAGGATCTGATAGGAGTTCATTTAGTTCCGGATGACGTATATTATGGTATTCAGACAGTCCGCGCCACGGAGAACTTCCCCATAACTGGGTATCAACCTCATCGAGAATTGATCCGTGCCTTGGGCATGGTTAAAGGTGCTGCAGCAGAAGCGAATATGCATATTGGAGCTTTAAGCCCTAAGATTGGAAGGGCGATTGTTGAAGCTTCTAAGGAGCTGGTAGAAGGACGGTTTCATGATCAATTTGTGGTTGATGTGATTCAGGGCGGAGCGGGGACGTCTATGAATATGAATGCTAACGAGGTGATTGCTAATCGGGCCATTGAGATCCTCGGCGGTAATAAGGGTGAGTATTTCAAGGTACACCCCAATACTCATGTGAACATGGCCCAGAGTACGAATGATGTTTTTCCAACATCGATTCGAATTGCATGTTTGAATGTTGCCCATGATTTACTCGAAGTCCTAGACCACCTACGCCAATCCTTTGAGGATAAGGCTCAAGAATTTGACGGTGTTATTAAAATGGGGCGGACTCATCTTCAAGAAGCAGTCCCTATTCGCTTAGGTCAGGAATTTGCAGCCTATGCGCACATGTTAGGACGAGATATTAAGAGGATTAAAGAGGCAGTTCGTTCTCTTGAGGTCATAAATATGGGGGCAACGGCAGTTGGCACCGGTTTAAATGCCGATCCCAGATATATTGAAAAAGTCACTGAGCTGATGGGCCAATGGACAGGCTTGCCTCTTCGTCTTGCTGAGGATCTCGTAGATGCTACACAGAACACGGATGCCTTTATGGAAGTCTCCGGATCCTTGAGGACTTTGGCGGTTAATCTTTCAAAGATAGCAAATGACCTGCGCTTGATGGCCTCAGGTCCCAGAACTGGTTTAAATGAAATAAATTTGCCGCCTATGCAACCGGGTTCCTCAATCATGCCTGGGAAGGTTAATCCGGTCATCGCTGAAGTGGTCAATCAAGTTGCCTTTCAGGTGCAAGGAAATGACTTTACCATTGGCTTAGCTTGTGGGGCTGGTCAACTTGAACTTAATGTTATGGAACCAGTCGTAGTTTTTAATTTGCTCCAATCCTTAGATATTCTGCGCAATGTAGCCCGCGTCTTCCGAGAACGCTGTATTTTAGGTATCACTGCCAATATCGAGCGCTGCCGAGTAATGGTGGAAAACAGCGTGGGCCTTGTCACAGCAATAAACCCTCACGTGGGATATGAAGTGGCATCAACTATAGCCAAAGAGGCTATTCTTTATGGAAGACCTGTCAGCGAAATTGTGTTAGAAAAAGGGGTCTTGACAAAAGAAGAGCTTGATCTGATTTTAAATCCCTATGAGATGACCAAACCGGGAATCGCTGGAGTGGAGTTGCTGAAGTAGGTCGCGAGACACGTCCTCAGTCATGAGTTCGCCTACGACTCACTCAAAGACGTCGTTCAGTGTGATCGCGACCCTTTGGGGCTGGGGTTCCATATGCTTTAATGGTGATAACCACGATTTGAATAATCAAGTCGTGGTTAATTTTCCGCTAAAAATCTGCTAATTTTGTGATAAAAATCCTTAAATGCAAATCGAAATGCAACCCTTTCGATTTGCATTGAGCCATATATAGTAACAGTATCCATAGATACCAGGTAGTTGCATCCTGGCTTACAAAAGATTGGTTATAAACCAGTCTTTCTATTTACACACCTTTTCGCTGCCATATATTCTGAATGGGTTGGCGGCGGAAGGAGAGTAATTATGTCTAAGTTTTTCACATACGAAGAAAGGCTGACCCTTCAGAAATACCTTAAAGAAAGTCAATCTTTTAAAGAAATCGCCCGCAGGCTGGATAAGAACCCTACTACGATTTCCAGAGAAGTCCGCAAGCATCTCTCGGAAGTTGCCACTGGTTATCCGGGGTTTTCCTACAATGCTTGCAGGAACCGATTCAGCTGCAGGAAGAAAGGACTCTGCGGCAAGGAATGCACAAGGCAACAGCGGCCTATTGCAAGCTCTGTCAAAAATGCAACGACAACTGCCCAGACTTTATTAAGGAAATCTGTACGGCAAGGTTCCGCGTGCCTTATGTCTGCAACGGCTGTGAGCAAATTGGCAAATGTACCTTGCTGAAAAACCTCTATGATGCGGAGCATGCCCACGTCAAAGCCCATGAGACCATATCGGAATTTCGCAGCGGCCTATGTGTTAGTGAAGAAGAGATTGCCAGACTCAACGCCATCATCAGTCCTCTGGTGCAAAAGGGGCAATCCATCCATCAGATCTATGTGACCCATGAAAATGAGCTTATGTGCAGCCAGAAAACCATATACAATTACATCGACGCTTGCCTTCTGGATGTGCGCAACATTGATCTGCCCAGGAAAGTGAAGTTCCGTGAACGCTATAAAAAACCGGAATTCAAAGTGGACAAAGGGTGCAGGATCGGGCGAAACTATGTATCATTCCAAAGCTTCATAGACAAGAGCCCGGATACAGCTATTGTCCAAATGGACTCAGTCATAGGGGCCAAGGGCGGAAAATGCCTGCTGACCATACATTTCGTAGAAACCAGTCTGATGCTTGCCTTCCTTCGGGATTCCAATACCTCGCAATCGGTGATTGACATATACAATGACCTAGATCAAAAGCTAGGGCGAAAACTGTTTCGAAAGCTGTTCCCTGTTATCCTGACGGACAACGGCAGTGAGTTTTCCAATCCGAAGGCCATTGAGTATGGCCCCGAGAAGTATGACAATTTGCGTACGCAGATTTACTATTGCGACGCCGGTTGCCCTCACCAGAAAGGGGCCATTGAAGTCAATCATGGGCTGATCCGTAGGGTGCTTCCCAAAGGTACAACTTTCAATCACCTGACGCAGGAGGATATCACCCGAATGATGGACCATATCAATTCCTACAAAAGAAAAAAGCTGAACAATCGTAGTCCCTACGAAACGTTCAGCTTTTACCACGGAGAAGAGGTTTCTCAGAAACTCGGATGCTCGCCGGTTGCCGCCAGTGACATCCTGTTAAAACCAAATCTTCTGAAATGATAAAACCATAAAACTGCGCCGCCAACCAACCATCTATCCATGCTCATCCATAAACAGGGGTGGATTCTCCGATTACAATAAAATCGAGAGGGAGTCGATCTCCACTTGGCATGCCCATTTTTCTCATGATACGCCAGAAAAACGAATAAATCAAACTGCATTTCGGTTACAAAAGTGGCGTTTCATTTACAAAACGGGCTTTTGGATTACAAAAACTGCGTTTCGTTTACAAATATTCAGTTGTCGGTTTCAAAGAGTGCATTTCGTTTTACAAAATGGCATCTCGCCTTTCAATTAAGTTTTGTGAAAAAAATTCCTACTATGAAGCACAAAAAATAATTGCATTACAATAAAAATATAACGAGAATCAAAAATAATTTATTGCAAAACAATATATATCCTGTTAAAATCAAATTGAAAAAGAATAATATGTGCTAAAATGTTGCTGGAAATTTGCTAGGAAAAATAATGAGTTATCGAAAGGAGATATGATGAAAACAATACTTATGATTACTCCTGAGAATAGTGAAATTAATCGCTTCAGGGCCAAACAACATAATAACTTTACCCAATTAACAATGCCATATTTAGCAGGATTTGTCCCTGAACAGTATAGAATTAGGCTGATCGACGAATATAGTGAACCAATTGAATTTGAAAGGTATGATTTAGTAGCAATTACAGTAAATACACCAAATGCCCCCCATGTATATCAAATATCTACAAGATTCCGCGAATTAGGGTCATGGGTTGTACTAGGTGGTCCACATGTTACATTAAATCCAGAAGAAGCGGCTACTTACTCGGATACCGTGTTTGTTGGGGAATCCGAGGAGACATGGCCTCAATTTCTCACGGATTTCTTAGTGGGGAAACAGCAAAAGGTTTATAAATGCGAGTCTACACCGAGCCTTGAGGGATTACCTGTTGCGCGTAGAGACTTAATATCTGGCCATAGGTTTACAAGTGGTGCAATTTTTGCTACACGTGGATGTCCACATAATTGTAGCTACTGCTGTTTAAAGAAAATTTATAACAAGGAATTTCGCACCCGTCCTATTCATGAAGTAGTTAACGAGATAAGAATTATGAGGAATCGCTACTTTGTTTTTTGGGACGATAACTTTTTTGCTAATCCAGACTACACTAAGTCTTTATTGAAAGAGATTACACCATTAAAGAAGAGATGGGCTGCTCAGGTCACTGCACAAAGCTGTCATGATGAAGAACTTTTATCATTGGCGAAGAAGGCCGGATGTGTTTACTTATTTCTTGGACTAGAATCCTTTTCGGAACAGGGATTAGTAGATGCCAATAAAAGTTTTAATCACATTGACCAATATAAGATAATTGTAGATAAACTCCACCAACACGGTATTAGCGTACAAGCAGGAATAGTTTTTGGCTTTGATTCAGATACTCCAGAGATATTTGAAAAAACCCTTAACGCATGTGAAACTCTGGGAATTGACGGTGTAACTCCAAGTATATTAACCCCTTTTCCGGGAACTCCCATATATGATCAGTATAAGCGAGACGGGAGGCTCCTCAATGTAGACTGGTCATACTACAACAGTAAAACGCAGGTGGCATTTACTCCGAAGAATATGTCCGTAGAAGAATTGTTGAGTGGTTATGACGGTTTTAGAAGTAAATTCCTTTCAATTAAGTGTATTACTCGTAGGGTAATAAAGTCTAAAGTTAATTTACCTTATACTTTACTGATGAATTGGGGTTATAGGAGAGCTTATATTGGTTTCAAAAAAGCGCGTAGGACATAACAGGAATAGTCATGAGGTTATCGTGATATTACATCCTAATTCAATTTCTTCATAGTTAAATAGACAAAACTGATCCCCTTATGTTCAACAGAATGGGGGTTGTTTTTTTGTGTCTTTCAGAATGAAGAAGAACCCTGTCGAACTTGCTTACTAATGGGGAAGGTGCTACACTTATATGAGGCTTATTAGGAGTCAAAATAGATTTTTTGCAGACTAGACTTGCTATGGACGGAAGGGGAAAGAATAATGGCGGTTGGACGAAATTCCTCGGGTACAGGAAGAACGGTCTTGCTTATTATGATCGGTGCTGCACTGGGGACTTTAGTTGGTTTTGGCTTGGAAAAATACGGTATATTTGCACCGTTTTTGAAGCCGGCCGTCATCGATATACCTTCTCACACTTACGTAGATTTCTTTTTTCTCTCGCTCTCCTTTGGCTGTCGCATAAGTATTACGATTGCAACGATTTTGGGAGCGCTGGGAGGATATTTGATGTCAAGGAAGGTGTAATATGCTCGTACTTGCTTCTACATCTCCTCGCAGGGCAACATTGCTTCGCGAGGGAGGGTACGTTTTTGAAACGGTCAAGACGTCTGTTTCGGAAGAACTGACGGAAGGGATTCCTCCAGAAATCGGAGTTGAACAGCTAGCAATCCGTAAGGCCCAAGCGGGTTTAGCTTATTGGTTAGAGCTAGGAGGAAACACGCAGGACGTAGTGTTAGGGGCGGACACGATGGTAGTCCTTGACGCCTGTATTTTGGGAAAACCGGCTTCAGCAGCGGAAGCAGAAGAAATACTTCAAAGGCTAAGCGGACAAACTCACTCTGTCTTAACTGGAGTAGCTATGATCTCTGGATCAGGAAAACACGTTGCAGATGTGGTTGAAACTATTGTCCATTTTCGGCCTCTTACAGAGGATGAAATAAAGGCCTACGTAGCTAGTGGAGAACCAATGGACAAGGCAGGAGCTTATGGGATTCAAGGAGAAGCCAAAAAATTTGTTACATCCATTGAAGGGTCATTAACAAACGTTGTTGGCTTACCCATGGAATATGTCTCGGAACAACTTAGGACGTGGGGGATTGAGCAGACAAATATCGCTTCACGTGAGGTGGATAATGGAGTATCGGCGTTTGAAGGATCTACCGGAGGAACTTCTACCCCGTGAGAGGCTTTGCCAATTAGGCCCTGAAGCATTATCAAATCACGAAGTCTTGGCCATAATTTTACGCACTGGCCTTAAGGGAGAAAACGTTTTGACATTAGCGGAACGTATCTTGGTTGGGGTTGGTGGACTTTCGGGTTTGGCGAAGCTGACTGTCCATGAGTTAGCCCAAATACATGGTTTAGGGAAGGCAAAATCTGCAGAGGTAAAAGCTGCCTTAGAGTTAGGGCGACGGTCTGTTTCTGTAGATCCAATGTCTAGACCCGTGGTGAATTCTCCTCAGGATATAGCGCACATAGTTATGGAAGAAATGCGATTTCTTGATCGTGAGCATTTCCGAGTTGTTTCTCTATCGACCAAAAATCATGTTTTAGGGATCAGCCCGGTCTCCATAGGTTCGCTGAATTCGTCCTTAGTACACCCCCGAGAGTGTTTCAAAGAAGCAATACGGCGTAACTCCAACGCCATTATTTTATTGCACAATCATCCCAGCGGAGATCCAACCCCCAGTCAGGAAGATGTTGAAGTAACACGACGTCTGGCAGACGGAGGTAAGATTCTCGGGATTGAAGTATTAGATCACGTGATTATCGGAGATAATCGCTATATTAGCTTGAAGGAACGAGGAATCCTATAGCGTGGTTCGTGGATCGATATTCGTGGTTCGAGTTGTGAATTCGATTCTGCGAATCGAAGGACGGAATTGATCTTAAAGCTTTAACTCACTGTGCGAACGTAGTTCGCCTTGATTCGAACCACGAACCACGAACCACGAATATCGATAAGGGGGCTTCAAATACTATGTTTTTTAATTTTTTTAGCAAGGATTTAGGAATAGATTTGGGAACTGCAAATACAGTAGTTCATGCCAAGGGAAAAGGAATTGTTGTACGGGAACCCTCCGTTGTTGCCATGGACATAACCAATAAGACCCCTGTTGCCGTAGGTGACAAAGCCAAGGAAATGATCGGGCGGACCCCTGGTAACATTGTAGCTATACGCCCCTTAAAAGATGGAGTCATCTCGGATTTTAACGTTACGCAAAAAATGTTAAAATACTTTATCAGCCGAGCCCTAGGGACCGACCATCCATATATTCGACCCCGGGTCGTGATTTGTGTCCCTTCAGGGGTTACCCCAGTTGAAGAACGTGCCGTGAAAGAAGCGGCCATAGCAGCGGGGGCGAAAGATCCAATTATTCTAGAAGAACCCATGGCAGCAGCCATCGGTGCAGGTCTTCCAGTCAGCGAACCGACAGGGAACATGATTGTTGACATTGGAGGAGGAACAACGGAAGTAGCCGTTATTTCCTTAGGTGGAATCGTGACAAGCCGTTCAATTCGGGTGGCTGGAGATGAAATGGACGATGCGATCATCGCTCATATTAAGCGACGCTATAACTTAACAATAGGTTATCGCACAGCAGAAACACTTAAATTTGAAATTGGCTATGCCTATAAAGCGGAACCAGGCTTCTATACTGTACGCGGTCGAGATTTATTAACGGGACTGCCTAAAACCATCGAAGTGACCTCCGAAGAAATTCAAGAAGCTTTACAAGAACCAGTCATGGCAATTGTGGATGCTGTCAAATCATGTTTAGAGAAAACTCCGCCGGAATTATCATCCGACATCATGGATCGAGGTATTATGATGGCAGGTGGCGGCTCGTTACTGCGCAACCTAGATCGACTACTCTCAGAAGAAACAGGTATTGCAGTACACATAGCGGAGGACCCCTTGTCCTGTGTCGCTATAGGAACAGGAAATGTCTTAGAACACGCTGAAATCCTTCGTAGAATAGCCGCCTCGCAAAAGAGCTAAAAAGAGCGGGGAGGAATTATGGTGGGGAAAAGAGTAAATGTAACGGGAATTGCGGTTCTCGTTTTCTTTCTCTTATTAGGTGTACTAATAACGATGCGGTTTACCGGACTGGGAAGTAATTTCCCTAACCCGATTGGCGGAGTCATGCAACGTGTTTTAAGCCCGTTAGAACAACCGATTCTTCAAATGGGGAATGCAATCAGGAATAATACACGGGCCTTTTGGGACTTCACAGAAGTAGCGCGCCAAAATGAAGAACTCCTTAAAAAGGTAGACCAGCTTACCGGAGATAATCTAAAGCTTAAATCAGAAATCTTGGCGGGAATGCGTTACAACGTTCTTGATCAGGGACAATTTCGCAGTCCAACCCTTGAAAAGTATGAAAAAGTTGGAGCGAGCGTCGTTAATCGTAATCCAACCACTTGGTATCGGACCTTAACATTAAATCGTGGGAGCCAGGATGGAGTTTCTGTGAATGACCCAGTCATCGGCGACTTAGGGATCGTAGGAAAAATAGTCTCCGTTACACCGACCACCTCTGAAGTCTTGTTAATCCTGGACGGGGAAGGGCAAGTAAGTGCGTTGGTTCGCGGCAGTACAGGTACTGGTATCTTTGGTATCGTACAAGGGAACTATAAACGAGGTTCCCGTTTGGCCGCTGAAGGGAATTTACAGATGCTGTTTCGCCGAGAGGATGGCATCAATGTTGGCGACCTTGTCATGACCTCAGGTCTTGGCGGAGTCTACCCCAAAGATATACCAATCGGGCAAGTGAAGGAAATTCAGTTGGATCCTTCAGGCTTGCTTAAAACCGCTTTCATTCAACCACTCGTAGACTTTGATTCACTAGAAGAAGCATATATCGTTAAAATCGTGGGGGGAAAATAATGCGTTATTTTTTGATCGCGGTTATGTTTCTCTTAAGCCTCATTTTGCCGGGAACACTCTTTCACTTTTGGTCCTGGTCTGGAATCAAACCAGATTTACTCATGCTGCTAACCATCTATATAGCCATGCATCACAAACTCCCTTCAGGCCTGCTCTGGGGACTGGGCGCAGGCTTATTAGAAGATTTTTATCTGGGACGATACATCGGCATGTACACACTCACACTTGCCGTTGTTGCTTTATTAAGCTATTGGTTGGCAGAACGTTGGTATCGAGAAAATTTTCTTATAACCACCTTAATAGTTCTCATCGTTACCGCAGTAGGGCAAATGCTAGTTGCCTTCTTAAGCCTAGGCGCGGGCCTTCAATGGTCCCTAGCTGATATAGGCCGCCTGGTAATTGGAGTCTCCCTATATAATGCAATCCTAGTCCCCCTGACCTACCCCTGGATCCACCAATCCTTCGTCCGCGGCTGGCTGAGGTATAGACCGAGATATGAACGTTAGAGGCGTCAGTTTCTTAGCCCAGTCGCACACTCCTACGCCGTTAAGTTTACTTTGGGGGTAGCGGCTTCGGCGAAACCCTCCACTGGAGGCTTTCGTGCTATTCCCTTGCCGATAAGGCTAAAACGCAAAACCTCTGGGCCTTTCTGCATGTGAACCGTTGCGTTTCTTCACGCCTTATCGTCTGCGTCCATTGACGCGATTTCGCTAAAGTGCTCCTTAAGCTAAGAAACTTCCGCTGGCTTGTGGGCGACGGGGGTTTGGAACGACGGGAGCTTAGAACGACGGGACTTAGAACGAGTGTCTCTGGGGCTGTTTGCGTCCTTGACGCAAAGGCGATGATACAGTTGGGGACGGCTCTAGTATTGCATTTAGCATGAAAGGCCAATTTGGAAGCAAAAGAACCGTCCCCTTGCTTCCGTTAAAGACCCGTTTACGACTTGCATTTAAGCACCTTTGCGTCATAGACGCAAACAGCTCTCCATACATCGCCCCTTCCCTGGTTCCCCCTCTCTAAGCTCCCCAAATCTCCAGAGGGGGGCGCGATCACACGGCGGGAGGCCTATGCGGGAGTCGTAGCCAAACTCGGCTTTAATCCGCTTTCATCCAGCAGGGCGGGAAACAGGACGTTTCCCGCCGGCCATGCGGCACGGACGCCGCTTTGGCCGGGAACCCTGCCGCTTCCATAACGGATTAAAGCCCTAGTTTGGCACGACGAGCGCATGGCCGACCAAGTGTGATCGCGCCCCCTCCCCAGACAAGGACCCAAGACCCATCCCAACAAGGAGGCTAACCGAATGGACGAAAGAGAACGAAAACCCTACACCTATCGACTCTGGGGCCTAACCACCGTTGTGGTTCTTGTTTTCCTGATCCTGGGCTTTAACCTCTGGCGTTTACAGATCGCCCAAGGTTCCTACTATTCAGCCTTGGCTCAAGGAAACGTCGTGAAGCTTGTCAAAGTGCCTCCCACCCGTGGAGATATCGTAGACAGAAACGGCAAACTTCTTGTAACTAGTGTCCCGGAGTTCGTACTCCACTTAGACTGGATGGATCTCCAACAATCAAAAGGCAGTGAGTGGAAAGATGTTGTACTACGACTAGCAGAGTACGTCAAACCCTACTGGCCTAATGCTAATCAAACCGTCGATTCTATTGCCGAAGATATCTTCGCCAATATCCAGAACCATCAATGGGAACGTTATCGTCCAGTAATTATCCTGGATGAGATCCCCCCCAGTCTTCAAGCGGTCATAGCCGAACACCAAGAGGAACTTCCTGGAGTAAGTGTTGATGCTATTCCTGTTCGTTCCTATCCTGAAAAAACCCTCATCGGCCAGCTCCTAGGGTATGTCCGGGAAATTTCCGATGCGGAAATTACTCAGTTGAATAAAAACCCGGATGCTCAGGAGGCGGGTTTTGAGTACGCCCAAGGGGATCTGGTCGGTAAAATGGGAGTGGAAAAATCCTATGACTTTTGGTTAAGGGGCAAAGAAGGGATTCAACAGGTTGAAGTGGATAACAACGCCCGTCCCGTTTCCAAACAGATCGTCCAACCAGCAGAAGCAGGAAAGACAGTTCAATTAACTATTGACGCTAACTTGCAAAAGACCGTCGATGATACCCTTGATCAAGTTATCCTGGATATTCAAAAGAAAAACCCCGATGCTCATGCCGGAGCTGCTGTTGTGATGGATGTTAACACCGGTAAGATCCTAGCCATGACCTCTCGGCCGGCCATGGATCCCAATGACCTGATCGGCATTATCTCTGAGGAAATGGCGGATAAATATTGGCCGCAAGATCCTAAACGCGCCTCGGAAGCAGCCTCCCTTAACCGGGCCTTAACGGGTGTGTATCCTCCAGGGTCAGTCTTTAAAATGGTGACAGCAATGGCAGCCTTACAACTAGGAGTCACCAACCCCTATGAACAGATCGATGATAGAATATCCTCCTTAGGAAATCTTGCATCTCAACAACAAGGCATCGCAGAGTGGGGTTACAATTACTTCGGTCATGTCAACCTTTATCGAGCCTTAGCTAAATCCTCCAATATATATTTTGAAATAATGGGACGACGCGTGTTTGAATCCAATCCGGAGATGATTGGTCAGATTGCCCGGGAATTTGGTTTAGGTGTGGAAAGCGGGATTGATTTACCCGGAGAAGCTAAAGGAATTGCACCTTCTGCAGAATGGAAGAAAAACTATTTTGGTCCGACCTATGAAAAGTCTCGTGACAAGAAACTAGAAGAAATTGAGAAAACTTATGCTCCCAAACTCGAGCAGGCTCCAGACGCCAAAGCTAAAGAGAAACTTCAAGCCCAGAAAGAGGCTGAGATTAAGCAGGTCGGCGTTTGGTATAGGCAAATGGTCAGTGAATACGTAGACTGGAAGGTCTACGACAGTTACAATAATTCCATCGGACAAGGCTATAACGCCTACACTCCCTTACAGTTAGCAAACTATGTCGCAACAATGGTAAACGGGGGAAAACATTATCGTCCCTATGTGGTGGACAAGCTCCTCGATCCAATTACTGGAGATACAGTTAAAAAATATGAGCCTAAGGTTCTTAATACCGTCTCAGTTTCTCCTGAGGTTCTAGACTATGTCAAACAGGGTATGCGAACCGTAACCACCGGAGAAGGAACAGCCAACTGGCTCTTCTCTGATGTACCGGAATTCTCTGGAGGAGGTAAGACTGGAACCGCTCAGATCGGCTCTAAAGATACCATTTCAGGGGAAATATACAACGGGGTCTTTGTTGCCTTTGCTCCCTATGATCATCCTCAGATTGCCTTCGCCGGGGTTGTTGAATTTGGAGGACACGGAGGAGAAACAGCAGGTTTGGTCGCCAAGGCGGCTTTTAAGGAGTATTTTGGTTGGAAGAGCACGAATGAAGGCTGAAAAACGAGGAAATTTGTCCTCGTTTTTTTCATTTGGATAAAGGGAATTTGGACAGGCTTGTAGAATTTAAAGAGAAGCATTTATAGATAGCTTAGTTAGCGTTAAGTTTTGTGAAGACGCTGCTTAGTTGCACTTATGCCACCCGAAAAATATACTTTTGACAGGAAGAATTACGACAAGCAATGGGGGATTGTGCAGGTTGACACGGACAGACCATGTGGCTCTTAAAGGCACCCGCGATGGATTGGTGCTATACCTTGATCCAGAAGCGGACTTTGAAGTGCTGATTGATGAACTCGATAACCTAATAAAAAACTCTGACCAATTTCTCCAAGGAGCAAGCGTCCGGTGCTATGCTGGGAAACGAGAATTCTCTGAGGAAGAACACGCTAGTTTGACAACAGCCCTGGCTCAAAAGCGGTTGGAACTTGCGGGATGGTTAACCACAGAAGAAGTTTACCTACCTAATAAGGCTAAGTCTTATGAAACTTCGGAAAGAGATCCGCGCCTTTGGGAGGAAGGGATGGTGGAAGGACACTGTCTCTTCATAGAACGTACGCTTCGTTCGGGAAAAAGTGTACAATTCGAGGGGCATGTTGTGGTGCTAGGTGACGTAAACCCGGGTGCAGAAATTATAGCGACCGGCAATATTGTCGTTCTAGGCTCCCTAAGAGGTGTTGCCCATGCTGGAGCGACAGGTGATCGGAAGGCCACAGTCAGCGCCTATCATTTGGCACCTACCCAATTGCGAATTGCAGATCTAGTGACTAGGGCACCGGATGATGGAACCGATGGACGTGGTCCGGAAATTGCCAGGATCAAAGATGACCAATTGATGGTAGAAGCAGCCGTTATGAATGGCTGGCGCGGCAAGGCCCGTTAACGCGTTGTTCGATGTTCGTAGTTCGAGGTTCGAACTTTGAATTTCGATTCTGCGAATCAAAGAACGGAATTAATCTTTAAGGCTTAAAATCTTCTGCGAACATTGTTCGCTTCGATTCGAACCTCGAAAATCGATAAAGGAAAGGCAGGTCTAACTATGGGTGAGGTAATCGTAGTAACTTCTGGAAAAGGGGGCGTAGGCAAGACAACGACATCCGCTAACATTGGCACCGGATTGGCCAGCAATGGCCACAAAGTCGTTCTTGTCGATACAGATATTGGTTTGCGTAACCTTGATGTCGTCTTGGGATTGGAAAACCGTATCGTTTACGACCTAGTAGATGTAACGAGTGGAAATTGCCGCTTAAAACAAGCCCTTATCAAAGATAAACGCTTCACAAATCTTTTCTTGCTTCCTGCTGCACAAACCAAGGATAAAACAGCCGTTAATCCGGACCAGATGAGAGCCTTAGCAGAGGAGCTGAAAGCAGAATTTGATTATGCTATTATCGACTGCCCGGCAGGTATCGAGCAAGGGTTCCGCAATGCGATTGCCGGTGCAGACCGAGCAGTAGTGGTTTGCACACCCGAAGTAAGTGCAGTGCGCGACGCAGACCGTATCATTGGTCTTTTAGAGGCTTCAGAACTAAGAAATCCAAAATTAATCATTAACCGTCTTCGTCCGGAAATGGTCAAACGTGGAGACATGATGGATATCTCCGACATTTTAGATATTTTGGCCATTGAGCTCATTGGTGTAGTACCGGAAGACGAGAGCATCGTCGTTTCTACAAACCGTGGTGAACCCGCAGTAATGGATCAAGGCTCAAAAGCTGGAGAGGCTTACCGAAGAATTACGAAGAGAATTCAAGGGGAAGATGTCCCCCTGATGAACCTTGAAGTACCTAAAGGAATCATGGATAAACTCAAGAGACTGATTGGTATGCGTTGACCGTCGGTACTGAGAGGAGGAATTGTCCTTGTTAGAATTTATTAACCGAATGCTTGGCAGGGAAAGTGCCTCGAGCAAGACGGTGGCAAAAGAACGTCTAAGGCTCGTCTTAGTGCATGACCGTGCCAGCATTTCGCCAGCCATGCTTAACCAATTAAGAGAAGATTTAGTCAAAGTGATCTCTAACTATATGGAGATCGACGAAACCGCACTCGAATGTAATCTCTGTCAAGATGACCGTGAAGTGGCTTTAGTAGCCAACATTCCCGTCGTAAAAATGAAACGGGATTATGCAGCCAAGGGATAATTTATGTTAAAAAAAGTTCGCCGGGAGTAAGCCTCCTGGCGAACTTTTTTGAGCGTTCTTCGATTCGTAGAATCGAATTCACACTCAAATCTCGAACCTCGAACTTCGAACCTCGAGTAGGATGTGTTATAATGATCAAGCGAGTATTCAGCAAACTAACCTAAGGGGAAATTAATCACGTGGATAAACGAGCGTTAAGAAACCTGGACTTATTATTTCTTCTATTTACATTTTTGTTATTAGCAGCTAGTCTCGTGATCCTGAGTACAGCTTCAATTAATGTCATGAAGTCAAATCCACTGCACTATGTTCAGACACAAACTGTGTGGATTTTGACAGGGACAGTTATTGCAGTGGCTATAGCAGCAATCGATTATCGAAAATGGCGGCATTTCCGATGGTGGATTTATGCCTTCAATCTGATACTGCTCCTAATCGTCATCTTTTTTGGGGATACAGCGAAAGGTGCAACCCGTTGGATTTACTTTACCCCAAGCATCGGAATTCAACCCTCAGAGTTTGCCAAGATTTTCATCATCCTTACCTTCGCGGATTTTTTAGCGAGGCGTAAAGGAAAACTAAATAATTTCAAGGATTTCATTCTGCCGTTTTTGTTTGTCATAGCACCTATGCTTCTCATCTTTAAGCAGCCAGACTTAGGGACGACCTTAGTGTTTGTGGCCATCTTTATCGGGATGATGTTTGTCGCAGGAGCTAACCCCTATAAATTTGGAGGTCTGTTATTGGGAGGAGCTGCCGTAGTAGGGATCGCCCTATGGCTTCACTTAGCTGATAATTTACCAGGGTGGCTGCAATGGGCACAAGGAATCCCGCTTCCTTTGCAAGAATACCAGTTAAATCGCTTAATCATCTTCATGGATCCAGCTTCAGATCGGACAGGAGATGGATGGCATATCCTTCAATCTCTTTGGGCTATCGGGTCGGGTGGTTTATGGGGAAAAGGATATCGCATGGGAACCCAAGGGCAATTAAATTTCCTGCCGGAGCACCACACTGATTTTGTTTTTTCCGTAGTTGGAGAAGAGTTCGGGTTCATCGGAACCATTACCTTACTATTTCTCTTTTTGATCTTTCTTTTGCGCAGCATTAACATTGCCTTGCGAGCGGAGGATACCTACGGTATGTTGATAGGAACAGGGATTGTCTCAATGTTTACCTTTCATATTTTGGTAAACGTTGGCATGACCTCTGGGATTATGCCAGTCACCGGGATCCCCCTCCCCCTAATCAGTGCCGGGGGCAGTGCCATGTGGTCTAACATGGCCTCCATCGGACTCCTGTTAAGCATCAATTTAAGACACCGGAGGCGAATGTTTTGAGCGATGCTCGAGGTTTGATGTTCGAGGCTCGAACTCGAAGCGAACAGAGTTCGCTAAATACTTTAAAGCCTTCAGCCCCCTGATTCTTAGCGTAAGCTCAATTTAAGTTAAATTTCGTTCTTCGATTCGCAGCATAGAATCTAAAAATCGAACTTGAATATCATATCGGACCTAAAATAGAACTGCAGTGCAGTTCTATTTTTTTTGCTTACGCGTAGACTATTTTAAGAGATGTACGAGCCATAATCGAGGTGCGAGGTTAGAAGTTCGAAGTTCGAATCGAATTCACAAATCGTACCTCGAACATCGAATATCGAACTTCGAATAGGGGGTTAAATAGATGAATCCTTTTGAACGTTGGGATGATTGGGAATGGGAACGGGCGATCCAAGAAGTTGGTAAAGAACAGGGTCGAGGTAAATCCATTCCACGTAATAACCAATACGGGAGGCATCGAGTTCCAGTGAAGAGAGGGGTGGGAAACTTCTTTAACCACTGGAACGGAACACAGAAGCGAACCATTTTATCTGCGCTGCTATTTCTGATGGTATTTTTCAGCGCTAATAACTCCGACCGAGTTTCCCTAGCTGTTCATTCTATCTATCGGGGTGCTATGGATTCCGGAAATTATTACACAGCCCTCAATAATATGGCCAAAGAGGCTCTCTCCCTAGGGGGTATCTCCAATGAGAGTGTCCCAGTTGATCTTAAGATGAAAGGGAAGTTCTTACCTCCTATTTCTGGACCGGTCATGGCCGGCTTTGGAGATGTGGGAAGTGACGATTCAGTTCACCAAGGACTGGATGTGGGGAGTGCTTTAGGAATTCCAGTAGTTACACCGGCCAGTGGAGTCGTAATCTTGGTGGGGGAAGATCCTCAGCTTGGTAAACTAGTAAAAATCGATTTCGGAGATGGCTGGACCACTGTGCTTGGCAATCTCGGCGAAATCACAGTTCAGAAGGGTCAGCGAATTGAAAAGGGACAAACTGTCGGAACCATCGGGCTTTCCGCACCTCTCAAAAAACCCTGGCTGCATTTTGAGTTAAGAAAAAATAACCAACCCGTCAATCCAATCCCTTATCTTATTCCACCGAAGGGAGTGTAAATTGTGTGGGGGTCAGACCCCCACACAATTTACACACAATTCCAGGGAATTATCTTTCTAGGGGGAATGCATGAAAATGGAGCTTTTGAAACTATTCGGGGTGAGCATCCGAATCCATCCTTCATTTCTCGTCGTTTTGTTCCTCTATGGAGTCCTGGGTTTAGCGGCCCAGGCTCTTCTGGTCTTTGCCTTGGTGCTTGGCCACGAATTAGCCCATCTTTTAGTGGCAAAAGCCTATGGCTTTAAAGTCGAAGGGCTTGAACTGTTTCCTTTTGGCGGTGCTGCCTACTGTGATGGCCTCTTCGAAGGAAGGAAACTCGAGGAGAGCATTATGGCCTTGGCTGGTCCAGCGTTCAACGTTTTCTTGCTTTTTGGTGCTCAGGCCCTGCGCTGGAACGGGATGTGGACGGGTGAATTCGCAGATGACTTTGTTAGGTATAACCTTTGGTTGGCCGCCTTTAACTTGATCCCCGTATTGCCTTTAGATGGGGGACGGGTTCTGCGGGCCCTCTGCGCGGAAGGCTTTGGCTTCGTAAAAACCACAAAGTTTTTAGCTGGGGCGGGCAAATTACTGGGTGTTATCTTTGCCCTCTATGGGATTGTTTTAGGGGTTAGTGGAAAATTCACCGACGGACCACTTTTCTTTCTTATATTAGGAGGATTCTTTTGGTTTGCTGGCACCAAAGAAATATCCTCAGCACATATTACCTTTCTTAGACACTTAACTCGCAAAAAAGAGGAGCTGATGGAACGTGGATTAATGCGCAGCATCTGGCTGACGGTTCAGAAGAATACTCCCCTGATACGAATTGTTGAAGAATTCACGCCAGACCGCTACGCCATGGTAACTCTTACAAATGACAAAATGGGAATGGAGAAAATTTACACAGAAACGGACATCGTCGAAGGAATGCTAAGAGAAGGGATACGTTTTCCAGTCGGTAAACTCTAACGTGTCAGGGGGACCGTCCCCCTGACACGCTCGCCTCCTGGCAGGTCCGGTATTTCGAGGAATATCCCTGCAATTTTTGGGAATTTAACTTATATATGATATAATTTAAGTTCACAATATAGATAACAAGGGAGGCCTCGTAGACACCATGAGTAATAATACCGCGGCGGAGATACGCCGGCAGGTCGAACGCTTTTTGCCTAAAGTCTTGAAACCTAGCCGATATATCGGATCAGAATGGAATGTCATAAAGAAAGATTGGGATAAAACCGATGTCCAGATGGTCTTTGCTTTTCCCGACGTGTATGAAGTGGGAATGTCCCATTTAGGGACCCGTATCCTCTACCACCTGGTTAATTCCTTCCCGGAATTTCTCTGTGAAAGGGTATTCGCTCCTTGGGTGGATATGGAAAAGGAAATGCGTGATAGGAATATCCCGCTTTATGCTCTTGAATCCTTTCAACCACTCAAAGCCTTTGATGTAGTTGGCTTCACTCTTCAGTATGAAATGAGTTTTACCAATCTCCTCAACATGCTGGATTTAGCGGGAATTCCAATGCGAGCAGAAGAAAGGGGACCCGAGGATCCTTGGATTATTGCCGGAGGCCCCTGCGCCTATAACCCAGAACCACTGGTTGGTTTTATTGACTTCTTCCTGATTGGAGAAAGTGAAGAACAGTTGCCCGAAGTACTTCGCCTAGTGGCTGAGCAAAAGAAAAACCCCGTTTCTCGGCCAGACTTTTTAAAGAAAGTCGCCCAAGTCCAAGGGGTTTACGTTCCCGAGTTCTACCAAGTAACCTATAAAGAGGACGGTCGAATTGAGAAGATTGAGGCTGAAGCAGGGGTTCCAACCATGGTGGAAAAAGCTGTTGTTGCAGATCTGGATCAAGCCTTTTTTCCCACCAATCCGGTGGTTCCTTACCTAGAAATCGTGCATGATCGAATGATGCTGGAGGTTATGCGCGGCTGTTCACGAGGCTGCCGTTTTTGCCAAGCAGGCATGATTTATCGCCCGGTTCGGGAACGGTCTCCAGAAACCCTTCTTAAGCAAACAGAGGAACTGGTGCGAGCGACGGGCTATGATCAAATCGCACTTACCTCCCTGTCCAGCGGAGATTACACCTGTATCCAGCCCGTGATCCACAACATCTTGGATAAACATGGCGCAGAAGGGGTTGGAGTATCCCTCCCCTCACTACGAGTAGACTCCTTTGATGTTGATTTAGCCGAGACTGTACAGAAGGCACGTAAATCCGGCTTAACCTTTGCTCCGGAAGCAGGTACACAGCGTTTGCGTAACGTGATCAACAAAGGAGTCGATGAGGAAAATCTCCTCAAAGCTGCAGAGGCGGCCTTCAAAAAAGGCTGGTCCACCATCAAGCTTTACTTTATGGTTGGCTTACCAACAGAGACTCAGGAGGACATCGACGGAATTGTTGATTTGGCCAAGAAAGTGGCTAATCTGGGAACCAAGCTGGGACGCCGAAATATTACTGTGACGATCTCGACAAGTGTTTTTGTTCCGAAAAGCCATACTCCCTTTCAGTGGGAACCTCAGGAAGCAGGCTCTTCTGTAGAACTAAAGCAAAGATATTTACGAGAGAAATTGAGAGATCGCCGTTTAAAATATAATTATCACGATGTGACAACAAGTTATCTAGAAGCCGTGTTTGCCAAAGGGGACCGCAGACTGGCTCCGCTCCTAGAATGGGCGATCAAACACGGATGTCGTTTTGATGGATGGTCTGAGCAATTCAAATATGACGTTTGGATGGAGGGATTCAAAGAACTGGGAATCGACCCTCGTTTTTACGCCAACCGAGCCATAGATTATGATGACATCTTACCCTGGGAGCACATAGGGAGCGGCGTCTCGAAACAGTTCTTGGTTGAAGAACACCATCGAGCTCTGCAAGAAGCAAAGACGATTGACTGTCGATATGAGGATTGTACCGGGTGCGGAGTTTGCCCGGGCAGAGGGGTTCAGATTGAGTTGAAAGGGTGAGTGCCATGCGGCTAAGAATCGCCTATACAAAAATTGAAGATGCAAGGTATATCGCACACCTTGACCTTACACGGGTATTTGAACGTGCGATCCGACGGGCTGGAATCCATATGAGTTATTCAGAGGGTTTTAATCCCCGTCCGAAAATCTCCTTTGGCTTTGCCTTAGCGGTTGGAACGGAAGGAGAGCGGGAATACGTAGATGTCGACCTCCAACAAGAGATGGATTTGGGAGAGGTTCTAGCACGAGTTCAGGAACAATTACCTCCGGGAATCCGGCTCTTACAAGGGCGTGCCTTAGATCAAGGTGCTAAATCCTTGATGGCAGTCCTTAATGCCGCGAGTTATAAAATTCGTGTGCCCATGGCTCTGCCGATTCAAGCGGAACGACTGCAGGAAGCGGTGAAAGCTTGGATGGGACGGGAGCATGTGACCTATTCCCGGTATTCCAAAAGAGGACCGACGGATAAGGATATTCGCCCCTGGATCAAGCTGTTAGAAGCTAAAATCCAAGGGGATGAGGTTATCTTCGACCTGGAAGTTGAGATGGGGAACTCGGGAAGTGTTCGGCCGGAGGAAGTCTTGGCGAGCCTCAGAGAGCTTGAGAATTTGCCCATTGAGTTAGATGAGCTGCAGGTTATTCGGACGGGGGTTCATGTGAGTTATGAGGGCGGGAAAAAGTCGCCGCTTGATGAGCGTTGAAGCTTGGCGTTTGGGGTCTTAATGGGAGGAGGGTCACGGGCACACTTGGTCAACCATGCGTTCGTCGTGCCAAACTAGGGCTTTAAATTCTTGATGAAAGAGGCGGGGCGAAATACACTGTATTTCGGCCAATGCGTCGTCCTTGACGCATGGCCGGCGGAAAACGTCCGCAGGCCATGGATGGCCAAGTGTCACCGGAGCCAAGGATGGCGGGAGGTGACCTGTTTTCCGCCCCGCTTTAAGTAAGTGAATTTAAAGCCGAGTTTGGCTGCGACTCTCGCATAGGTTTCCCGTCGTGTGAACGTGACCCCCGCTCTGGGGGTCGACGGGGGATTAGAACGTGTAGGGAAGGGCTTCGAAGATGAGCTGCGCGGCAGGGCTGGAAACGTGATGTGGGCTGGGATGCTTAGGTTGGAGCAAGCACCTTGGGGACATGCTTTAGGCATGCGGCACCTCTGAATCGGTGCAACTGGAACTAGGGAAGATTCTTAATTCCATGAATGGAATCAGAACCCTCCCTGTGTACAATGCCTATAGAGCTCAGTCTTTATGATCGTTTTCCCTTAAATCTTCCAGGAAATCTGCCATAGAATCAAAGCTCTTAATTTTCCCAGCGTCGATTTCAGCTTGTGCTTCTCCTTCGCCTGCCTGCCATTTCTCTGTCCAAAACCATTGCTGGCAAGAAAGGATACCGCAGAATCTGTCTAACTGCACGTTATACATACATATCGCTTCCTTCCGATTCCGAGACACTGTTTTTTAAGTTCATTATAATACGTTAGTTCCAGTAGGCAAATGCAAGTTAGGAACTGTTGTTAACTTTAAGTAAAAAAATTCTGCTTTCTTGATTTGCATTTGCCTACAAAACTGACCTGAGAGGTGATTCGATTGAAAAGTGAACGTGCGCGTAAGGAAATCGTTCTTCAAACTCAAACTAACCAAACCCAAGGCCAGGGCGCCCAATCCCGATCCCAAACCATCCGCGCCGCTGTCTTTGAGCAAGGTGACCTCATGGAAGTCTTCGAAGAAGAGGGTGGATCCTCCCATATGGTGGGGAATATTTATCGGGGACGAGTTGAGAATGTCCTTCCTGGTATGCAGGCCGCTTTTGTGGATATTGGTTTGGATAAGAACGCCTTTCTGTATGTAGGAGATGCTGTTCCGACTCGCTTAGATGAGGACGAAAAGGTTACTCCAAGTGTTCACGAGCGGATCGAGAATGTCCTAAATCCTCGCCAAGAGCTTTTAGTTCAAATTACGAAAGAACCCGTCGGGACGAAAGGGGCTCGGATTAGCGTTAACCTTACCCTTCCCGGCCGGTATGTCGTTTTGTTACCCCAGGTTAGTTACATTGCGGTGTCTCGGAAGATTCTAGATAATAATGAGCGGACCAGGCTGCGAGATCTGGCGGCTGCCTCCAAACCTGAGGGTATGGGAGTCATCGTCCGAACTCTGGCTGAAGGGATTGCTGGGGAGGAGATAGCAGAAGATATTGCCCAACTCGTAGCTTTCTGGCAAGCCTTACTACCGAAAATCCCCCACGTCTCCGTTCCTGGCCTTGTACATAAAGATGCAGATCTTATTAGTCGATTGATCCGTGACTGGATTGATCACGATGTTGAAAAGATCACCGTCGACAACAATGAAGTCGCCAAAACACTACGTAAAGCCTTACAAGAGATTGAGCATCCAGCTGCTAAGCAGATCTATGTTGTCACAGGAGAGGATCTTTTTGCCAATTACGGGGTGGATGATGAAATTCGTAAAACCTTACGGAGCAAGGTATGGCTAAAAAGCGGAGGCTATTTAGTTATCCAACAGACTGAGGCCTTGATCGTCATCGATGTAAATACCGGAAAATATGTAGGGCAACGTTCTCTAGAGGAAACCGTCGTCCATACGAACCTCGAGGCCGCCCATGAAATTGCCCGCCAATTACGGCTAAGAAATCTCGGTGGAATCATAATTATTGACTTTATCGATATGGCAACGGAAGAAGCACAAAAACAGGTCATTGAGGCACTGGAAACAGCCTGTGCCCGGGATAAAACAAAATCCCAGGTGTTGGGGCTGACTCAGCTCGGACTTGTGGAAATGACTCGGAAGAAAGTAGGTCAGACGTTAGCGGTACGCTACACATCACCCTGCCCGAACTGTGATGGAAGTGGTAGGGTTTAGCAACAGGGTCAGACCCCCACACAATGGGAAACAATTCTGACAATATCCAGATCAAGGGCCTTCGTGGGTTAACACGAAGGCCCTTGAATCATTTTTTCTTCGCTAGGGAAATTGTGTGTAAATTGTGTGGGGGTCAGACCCCCACACAATTTACACACAATTCTTTATGCGATATAAGGGCGAATTCGACATTGTTCTTACTAAATACATGTTATGTTAATAAAAAAGTAGAATAATACAAGTTTTGGTACGTAGCCAAGAGGATGCTGTTGCTGGATTTCAATTTCTTGCTAAATTGGTGGGAAGTTCAGAGGAGGCAATCTAGATGAAAATAGTATTGGTAAGTGAAATTCCTATATTTCTAGAAGGGCTTCAATGCCTTCTTGAGAAAAATGGGATCGAAGTTGCAGGCCTAGCTTATAACGGAAGGGAAGCAGTAAGTACAGCAAAAGCCTTGAAACCAGATGTAATTTTGATGGATATAAAGATCCGGGAATTCGGCGGAATCGATGCTTTGAAACAAATTAAGGCTGAAATGCCGAATATTAAGGTGGTCATGTTTAATATAACAGAGGGGGAGGAAGATCCTTTTGAGGCAGTCAGGTATGGTGCCTCAGGATTTCTATTAAAAAATGCCAATACCAAAGTACTAATGAATTTACTATTTGATCTGGAAAAAGGCAAGCCGCCTCTTTCTACATATCTCGCCGCTAAGCTTTCCAGCGAGTGCGAGGGAGGGCACCTTACATACCGACAGTGGGAAGTGTTGGAGATGGTAGCAAAAGGAAAGACCTATAAGGAAGTGGGAGAGACCCTTGGACTAACTGAAAGAACTGTAAAATACCATATGGGAAGAATAATCGATCGAATGCATCTTGAAAATCGTGCTCAAGTAATAGCTTATGCAGCCCAAATAGGATTAATAGAAATTTGAAAGAACTAAAATATTCACTTAATTATCAAATGACTGTACCTTAGTACATTGTTAAAAAGAGGGAACGAACATATAGTATACTCAACAAATATTGTCATTTTGCACACATCAAAAGCTAAGTTTGTTGAGGATTGAACTAATTGTCCAAATTCTAGAATAACTTGGCATAGCAGAGGGTGTGATTACATTAAATACCGGAAGTGGATTTCATTAGCTATAGTACTGATCTTTCTTCTTGGGACCCTTGTAAGTCCGTCTTTAGGGCTATTTAATGATTTTAGTTCTCTGAGTGGCTCGCAGCAGGATATGGATAAACAGAGCTCACAAACAAAGGAAGATGCATCTAATCAGAACCAAACTATGACTCAGATTGACCACGATCATGGCATAGTGCCCATTAGTGATGATTTAATCAAACGAACCGTAGCACCAGTATTAGAGGAAGAACTTCAAAGCGATGCGTTGCTTGAAGGTGACGATCCTAACTTATCCTCAGAGAGTCTCACCGAGCTCAGCGAGGAGGAATTGGCCAATACACTGAGTTATGTTGACTCTGGAAGAGGGTTATTTAATCAGGGGAAATATGCCAAGGCCTTGAAGGAGTATAGCCGAGCCATTCAACTTGCGCCTAAGGCTGCTCCCTTATACTTTGAAAGGGGACAGGTATTCCTAAAACTGAACAATGCTGATGAGGCCCTTGAGGATTTCAAGCAGGCTATCCGGTTAGATCCCCAGATGATAGATTCTTACCTCTTAAGGGGTAAATTAAAAAACTTTCTTGGCAAACCAGAGGAGGCTATTGGTGATTTTAACAGAGTGTTAAGTAATCAGCCAAAAAACATTTCTGCCCTCTTGGAAAGAGGTATTGCTTATTCTCTGCTTAGAAAATGGCCCCAAGTGGTGTCGGAATCCACAACTATAATGGCAATTGATGGGGAAAATATCCAGGCTCGAAGATTACGAGCCCTTGCTTATCAAAATATTGGGGAAGAGGATAAAGCCTTAGCAGACTGGGTTGCAGTCGAAAGGATTGCAGGACAATCCATGGAGATTCAGGCTAACCTCGGAAATATTTATTTTAGTAAAGGGGAGTTGGAAAATGCCGTTTCACAATGGTCCCAAGCCCTAGAACTAGACAATACTCAGGCCTTCCTTTACGTCAATCGGGGTATAGCCCGCAGTCGCTTAGGTGAACTTGACGCTGCAATTGACGACTTTAAGCAAGCCATCGGCCTAAACCCCGCCGAATACTCGATTTATAATAGTCTTGGCTATGTGTATTATTTAAAAAAGGAAAATCAGCAAGCCATTGAAAACTACACTCAGGCTCTGGAGCTTAATTCCCAAGATCCCAAAGTATATTTTAATCGCGGTAACGCCTATCGGGATATAAATAAATTCCAGGAAGCCCTAGCAGATATGAATGAGGCGATTCGTATGGTCCCAGCTTACACGGAAGCTTACACCAACCGCGGCAGCATTTATCTTTCCCTAAGAGATTATACGTCCGCTCAATCAGATTTTACCGAAGCCGTTAGACATAACCCCGATAATTCCATTGCTTATTACAACAGAGCTCTTGCTTATCTGCAAACAGAGGATTATCAGTTGTCCGAGCAAGATTTAAATTTTCTAATCCAGAGTAATTCAGAGATGTCGGTAGCCTCTTTTCAGCATAGAGGTTTGGTTTATTTTCAGACTGGTAAATATAAACAGGCTATTGAGGATTGGCAGACGTATTTACGTCATGTCCCGGAGGATGACGAAGTTTCTTATAAGATCGGACTGGCACAATACAAATTAGAAGCTTACGATCAGGCCATTCAAGCCTTTAATCAGGCTATTTCCTTAAACCCCCAGCACGGTCTCGCCTATTACCAGCGAGGTAACGTTTACTCCCTGCAGAAAAAATATCAAGAGGCTGTTCGAGATTACACCCGCGCAATAGAATATCAAGTTAGCTTAGAAATTTCCTACTTTAATCGTGGAATCGCCTATTTGAACCTCAAAAAAGCTAAAGAAGCCACTCGCGATTTTAAAAAGGTCTTGGACATATCAACAAATGATAAGCTCATTGAGGAATCTAAAAAGGTACTAAAGCTTCTTAGTTCCCAATAGACTTATTAGGGTATAAAAAGCGTAACAACTAAGAATAGTGAATGTTATCCATTGGTGGAGGAACAGTGAATGCTTGAATTAGTTTATTACCTTAATAGCAAATTAAAAAAGAGACTATTTCTCCATTTCTTAATAGGTTTGGGGGCTCTTTTTCTGTTGCTCGTTTCTCCCGCCCAATCTGTTTACGCTTCCGATGATGCTCAGATAGCTCAATCTTCTTTCGCAGACAGTTCGAATGTCGAAGATTCTACATCTGCAGACAGCCTTTCAACCGAGGAAACAACAGGGGACATAGTTGAAAGTGAAGCCATCACCGAAGAAGAACCGCAAACAACCGAAGAAACAACGGGGGACATAGTCGAAAGTGAAGCAATCACCGAGGAAGAACCTCAAACAGCCGAGGAAACAACTGGAGAAATAGACGAAAATCAAGCAATCATCGAAGAGGAAACGCAAGCAACTGCGGAAACAGACGAGAATGAAGTTGTCACAAATGAGGAAACTCAGCCCGCCACTGAAGATGAACCTATCTCCGTAGTAGACGAAAGTTCAGCCACAGATCCAGAGGCAGGGACAGAAACAGTAACAGAAACCGAATCTTCGGCAGTAACTCTAATTGACCCCTACGGAACAGTGTACGATGCCATTACCAAAGAAGCCATAGCTAATGCCATAGTAAAGCTCTTCTCAGTGGAAGACGATATCAAGACTCTCTATGTCAATAATCCCGATAATACTAATCCTTATACCAGTACAGATGGCACCTATGATTTTGACATAGTACTTGAGGATGCTGGCGCATTTCAGATTGAAGCTAGTGCCGTCGGATACCTCTCATATGCTTGGGATTTTATTCAGGATGATACTGACCATCATATAAATTTCTACCTTGCTCCGCTTCAGATCAAAGATTCCAATGGGACTATGGTTGATTCAGGTATCAGCAGCGGATGGGCCAGTTTTGACAACAAGGTTACAATCGATCAGGAACTGCTTTATCCGGGTCTTGACTTGAAAATAGAGGCGGCAGAAGGGGAAGATCCTTTTGAGAGCATCACAGTTAACAATGGAATAACGGTTACCACTCGGAAACTTGACGATAGTGATACAGATTATGTAAACGATAACTCAGCTGGAGATTCAGGCAGTATAACCTTTAAAGCCCCATCCATTCACATTGGAGAAGGAGCGAAGCTCTTAGCTCAGGCGATCAATGAGAACGGTACTATTTATGAGACCGGGGACATAACCTTGATGGCTACCAAGTTTGGCGGCACAGATTGGATGGATCTTCTCCTAGCAAATCAGGATAATACACAAACAGAGATTATCATTGCCGATGGAGCAATCATAAAAGGTGGAGCAGTAACAATCTCTGCCACTTCCAATAATACCGTAGTTTTTGATGAATCCGAAGATGACGCCAAGCTTTTAAGTGAACGTTGGCTAGAATTAAAATCCGTTGAGTTTTTAGAAGGATTTTCTTTGATTGGTGGGGTTGCCATTTCCAAAGCCGGTTCCCTGATATCTTTGGGAGAAGGCAGCGAGATTAGTGCCGATAGTCTGGAAGCCCTTGCCCAATCCCACGTGAATGCTTCCACCTCTCCCCTGGGGCTTGGTGTCGGAGTCGCAGTGGGTATTGCAGATTCCAAGGCTGAGGTTATCCTGAACGGCCTTATCAATACAACCGGGAATTGCCTGATAAAATCACTAACGGACAATACCCTCCAGGTGGTTGGCAGCGCAGGTGGTCAAAAAGGGATCGGGGTAGGCGTTGCAGTAAGTATCTTAAATTCCAACTCTCAAGTCCAAACAACTGACAAATCCCAAATGAATATTGGTGGAGATCTTACTCTTCAGGCAGAAACCATCGATCGCAACTTCACTCTGGCTCGCTCCAACTCCGAAGTAGACGGCAAGGTTTCGACGGCTGTAGCTGTTTCAGAAGAAAATGGCACGACCAGCGCTTTTCTGGACGGAAGAGCGGAGGTAGCCGGAAATATTGATGTCATAGCCTTAATGCGCAAAGAGGCTGTGGAAATGAAAAAACTATTTGGCAGCGTTCCATCGATAGCTACCGGAGTCGTTGCCTCTGCCGGCACCAACACAAATAGTTCCGGGGATCTGCTTGAGGATACAAAAGCTGCCATCACGGGTAAGGTTAAAACATTTCTTAAGGATAACGTGAAGCCATTGGTTTCCAAAAAATCATCCCAAGCTAATCAACAGACCCAAGGTCAAACGACTTCCTTTGAACTAGCAGCTTCCGTCGCGGTTTACAATGATACAAATAAAGTAACCTCCAGGATTGGTGCCGGTCTTCTGCCGAATGCCGTTAAGTCCAAGGGATCCATCACGGCAAATGCCCGGGCGGAAAGTCAACCCTACTTGATGGCTACTGCATCTGTTTCAGAACCTGCTGACAGCCAGGAGCCTGAAGGAAGCGGATCCACTGATGAGGGAACCAAATTTGCCGGTTCGGCAGCAGTAGCTATCGGTACGTTTACCAACGATGTTACTGCCTTTATCGCCAAGGAAGCCGCAGTTGATGCTGCGCAAAAATTGATAGTCAAAGCGGAGGCGCTCAACGATTACGAGTTCGTCTACGGAATCAATTTAATCCAGGATTTATCCAAATCAACCGAGGATGGCCAGACAACAGTTAATCCGGACGATCTTGTCGAAGTTCAGGAGGGGTATACGGCAGGAGGCGAGGCTGGTCATCTGTATAAGTACATTGGAAGCGATCCTTTAGAAGCAAACTTAAGTCAAATCAATTATACCGATACAGCTAATTGGGAGGATCTCGGAGCTGCCTGGAAGTATGAGTTATCGGAATTCATCAGAACCTTCTCTACCTACCTGGATGATAATTTAGGTTTGGGCAATAATGCGGTTAACACCTGGAGCCAGAGTATGGCTAAAGGAGCAAAGGTAAGTATCTGCGGTGCCGTATCAGTTATTGAACTCAATAATCACGCACATGCCTATATCGCCGAAAACGCTAAGATAAATCAGATGACAGATGAAGCCTACCGTACCGAAGCTCAGCAAGTAGCGGTGGAATCAATGGTTGTGAATGAAGCGGTTCATTTTGGAGGCAATATTGAGCTGCCGGGAATTACGGGTGATGGCAAAAAATTCACCGTCAAGACGACACTGGGTGGGGCTGGTGTTGAAGGGGAAAATGCAGCCGGCGGTACGGTTCTTGTCATCAATTACAATAATGAATCAGTGGCAGAGATCAAGGACGGAGTTGTTCTCTATGGCGAAAATCTGAAAGTAACTGCCGACAACAAGGCCTTTATCATCTCTGTTGCTGCCTCAGGTGGTGAAGCCGGAACCTTCGGTCTAAATGGAACGGTGACCGTTATTTCGATTAATAACACAACGCTTGCCAACATCGACAATGGTGCCAGAATTGTGGTTGGCCATCTGCTGATTCCAGGAACGGAAACCAGTCTACTGGTTCGAGCCAACGATTCCAGCAATATTATCAACCTGTCCGGCGGCGTGGCTGTGTCTAAAAGTATGGGGATCGGCGCTTCGGTTGCCATTAATGACATAACACGTAATACCCAGGCAGTTATCGGCGACCTGCTTGAAAATCTGGACGGAGTAAAGCCGATTAATCCGGACTTGACCATCGATACCGATAGTCCTATTGTTTTAGAGGCTGTCAATGGCGGATACATAGCATCCTTCGCTTTGGCGGGCGCCGTCAGCAAGGAAAAGTCAACACCTTCCTCATCTCAGGAAGCCCCTGAAAGCGGGGGTAGTTTTGGACTTGGAATTTCTGCAGAAGTTGTCCTCAATGGGACAAAAGATGAGACTCTGGCCTATATCCGTAACGCTTCACTACGCTCTACTAATTTGGTAATCTCGGCAAGAAATAAGACAAAGGTAATCGCTGCCGGAGGCTCCGTGGCCATCGTCAACACTCAAGGGACTTCCTTGGGTTTGGCTGGTGCCTACACGCAAAATACTATTGAAAATAAGACCAGAGCTCTAATTGACAACTCTGATATTAATCTGTTGACGGGAGATCTTACCGTCGAAGCGGAGTCCGATGAAGAAATTATTTCAATCGCCGCCAGTGGTTCCGGCTCAACTAGTTCTAATAACATCAGCGTTGCTGGACAGGTTAGCATCAACTCAATCTCTAACCAGACAGAAGCTTCGATCTTAAACCGGTCGGAAATTAAGGCAGCAAATATCACAATAAAAGCGGTAGACAGTTCCCGCATTTTTGCCATTGCCGGGGCCTTGGCCTTCGGAGGTAAGGCCGGAATCGGTGCAGCTGTTGCCTTAAACAAACTTCCCTTGAGCGGGCGTAATGCTGTCACAGTATCTATCCAAGATTCTGCTGTTACTGCCAGCGGCAACATAAACCTTACTGCTAATTCCTCCACCAAGATTTTCGCTATTACGGCTGCCATAGGCAATAGTAAAGAGGGCATGGCTCTTCCGGTTTCCGTTTCCATCAATACCATAGCAATTGATACGCAAGTATATATAATAGGAAAGAAAACTGTCGGGGAAACCTCCAAAGGGATTACCGCAGCCGGCAACATCGGCATGCAGGCCTCGGACAATTCCTCCATTCAATCCATCTCGGGTGTAGGAGCGTTCTCCAAAGCAACCTCCTCCCTTGGTGTAGCCGTTTCTTATAACACTATTGACAATACCCTCTCCTCCTATGTCCAAGACAGCATCATCAATGCTCAATCTCTAAGCATTGATTCTTCCATGAACTTATCCATTATGAACGTCTCGGCGGGTGGAAGTGCTAACGGTAAACTATCTGCCAATGGATCAATAAGCATTAATATCATTACAGGTAAAGTAAAAGCCTATATCTTAGACTCAGTCGTTAAAGCTGAGACAGGAATATCGTTAGCTGCCTACAATAAATCCGAGATCGGGGCTATTGCTGGGGCTATTGGCCATGCCAAAACAGCGGCTATAGGTGCCGCATTAGCTATCAATTATATTGGCGGCTATGGTGCTGATGCAGATCAGTATAAAGTCTTAAGTTATATTGAAAATTCCAATATAGAAGTCACAAATGACAACGGAAACGGAATCATTCAGCTCATAGCGCAATCCGAGGCGATTATTAAGAGTATCAGCGCCGCTGGCAGCTTTTCTAATGGCAAAGCCGCAATCAACGGAGCGGTTTCTCTCAACTATATTAATGGTGACATAGGTGCATATATTAAGGGCTGTTACAGTGATGATCTAAGCAAACAGGTTAAGGCCGATGGGAATATTACTCTCGAGGCTGCAGATAATGCTGCTGTCAGTGTAATTGCCGGTAACGTAGCAGCTGCTAACAAAGCTGGTATGGGGGCAGCCATCGCAATTGTCGTCATAGGTCATATGGCAGAAGATCCTTTTGCAAACTATAAGATCAATAACCTCATGGATTGGACACCGGAAGAAGAGGGAAGCGAGGATCAAGACCTTCCGGATTCTTCCTATGAATATAATAATCCTACCTTTGGTGATTCCAGCCAAGTCAGAACTTATATAGTAGATTCCCTGGTACAATCCACGGATGGCTCTGTGAACCTGAAGACAACCGTCAACAAGGCAATCTTTAATCTTGCCGCAGGAATAGCCTTCGGAGGAAAAGCAGGCATTCAGGGTTCTGTCTCTATCAACTATATTAACAATAATGCTTTATCCGAGATAATTCGGTCAACCGTCACTGCCTCAGGGGATATCTCGCTACAGACCCTGTCCCTGAAGCGAACCAATATACCTCAGGCTGCTTTACAACCGGAATCAGATCCAACAGATTCTAATACAAGTATCTTTAACGGCAATCCTGAGGATTTGAACAATGGGAGTCATGACATCACCACAATCCAATCACTGGCCGGTTCTATCGCCGGCAGTGGTAAAGCGGGCGTAGGGGTTGCCTTGGCTGTAAACCATCTTGTCAACAACTTTATCACACGAATTTGCGAGGATTCTGAGGTTACCTCTCAGAATGGAGATATTGTCCTAATATCGGATAATCGGGCGGGGATCAAGACAATCTCGGCAGGACTAGCTGGTACCGGCGGCAGCTTAGCTTTTGCCGGTGGAATGTCAATCAATTTTATTGAAAACAAAATTCTCACTTATATCAGTGATAGCAAAGTCACATCTAATACCACTATTACGGCTCCCACTGACGGCAATAACCCAGGAATAAGACTAACTGCTTTGGATCGTTCCAGTATAGAATCCTGGTCCGGGCAGCTTAATTTCTCTGGCAAAGCTGGTCTTGGTGCTGCAGCCGCCTACAACGAGATTTCCAATCTCATCATGGCCTACATTGATGAGTCCTCTAGTGTGATGACTCCTGCTTGGACAACACTTACAGCCTCATCCGATTCGAAAATCATGAGCATTTCCTTAGGCGGCGGTTTTGGAAGCAAACTATCAGCGAATGGATCCGTGAGTATTAACACTGTTAGTAATTATGTAGCCTCCTATATTCTCAGTTCAACATTAGAGGCAGATACTGGGGTAGTACTAACTGCCTTTGATAAATCGGAAATTGGTTCCGTTGCAGGTGCCTTCGGAGGATCAAGCAGTGCTGCTATCGGTGCTTCCGTAGCCGTGAATTACATCGGCGGCTATGGCGGGTCGGGTGATCCACATCGGGTCTACAGCTATATCCAGGATTCCAGGGTAATTGCGGTAAGTGGTACGGTACAGCTTCTGGCCCAATCCGATACGATAATCAAGAGCCTCAGTGCAGCCGGTGGCTTTGCCGGCAAAGCTGCGGTTAATGGTGCTGTTTCCCTAAACTTTATTAATACGGATATTGCGGCGTATATTATTGACTGCATCAGTCCGGCAGACACACCGGATGGCAATACAAAGCAGGTAACTGCCCAAGGCCCAATCCTTATAGATGCCATAGATAACTCCGCTATCAGCGTCATTGCAGGCAACCTATCCGGTGCCGGCAAAGCCGGGATAGGGGCAGCCATTGCTATTGTCTTTATTGGCAATGGTAGTATTCCTGTTAACCAATACTTAAATAACGAGATCATTACAGATGGCAGTACATCAGAAGAACGGGATTTGACAGAAGCTGATTATGCTTACGACGAACCTACTTTTACAGCTCAGAGCAAACTAAGAGTTTTTATCGTGAACTCTGTTGTCCAATCCACAGCTGGGGCAATCCGTCTTACTGCCTCCTCCAACAAGGTGATTTTCAATATTTCAGCCGGAGTTGCCATAGGTGGAACCGCCGGTGTTCAGGGTTCAGTCTCCGTGAATTACCTGCATAACGACGTCTCAGCTTACATTAAGAATTCGATAGTTGAGGCAGGCCAAGACGTCATCTTAAAAGCGCTATCCCTGAAAAGAACGTCAATTCCCTTTGGAGCCTTGCAGGTAGGATCAGACTGGGGAGAGGTAAGCGCTTTTGTCGGCGGGGCTAATCATGAGGATGGTGAGGAAAACTCTTTAGATACCGAACCTAACAGTCCTGACCAACTCACCTCCATCCAAGCTATTGCTGGAGCAGTAGCAGGTGGAGGATCTGCCGGGGTTGGAGTAGCCATAGCAGTAAATCATCTGGAGAATAGTTACACTACTTATATAGTAGGTTCAACCATTAAGGCTGGTGGGGATGTATTGCTTACCTCCAACAGCCAAGCAGGTATCGAAACAGTTTCGGGCGCAGCAGCTGGTTCAGGGACCTTTGCCGGTGCAGGTTCTGTTTCATTAAACTTTATTAAAAATAGAATCCTCGCTTTTATATCTGCCAGCACGGTAGATGCAAAGGATGTCGTACTGGAAGCAAGGGATACTTCCAGCATCAAGTCCGTTTCCGGCCAGATTAATTTTTCCGGCGGAGTAGGCCTGGGGGCAGCAGCGGCTTATAACGAGATCTCCAATATCGTCATGGCTTATGTGGAAAAGGATTCACTAGGAAACAAATCCGTTCTTAACACCAGCGGAGACGTAAAAATTGGAAGTTATTCTACATCCACCATCAGCACCATTGCAGCAGGAGGCAGCTTTGGCGGAACTGTAGCCGGTTCGGCAACCGTAGCTATTAACCTGATAAATAACGAAGTTAAAGCTTATATAGTTGACTCAAATGTTAGAGCAGAGGGCAATGTTTACGTTTTAGCTAAATCACATAATGCTATCAATAGTTATGGTGGTTCTGTTGGCGGTGCTGGAGTGGCCGGGATAGGAGCGGCAGTCGTTGTTAATCAGATTAACAATACAACCAAGGCTTACATCAGCCAAGCAAGTGTCATTGCCTTAGGTAACGGGGCTGCCCTCACTGTGAATAAATGGGATGATGATGGTAATAAAACGACTCAGCTTGTTAAGGGTTTAGTGGTCATCGCTGATAACCGAGAAGCCATAACAATTTACTCGGGTTCTGCCGGGGTAGGCTCAGCAGGCGTCAGTGGTCAGGTTTCCACGAATATCATCAATAATATAACGGAAGCCTATCTCACCTCATCCAATATCAACACCGATGAAACTAAAGGAAAATGGGTTATTGTCAGGGCTAATCAAACGACTGGTCTCCGAATCTATGCAGGAAGCTTGGCCGGAGGAGGGGCAGCAGTCGGCGGTGCCGTGGATGTTACCAATATCGGCAATCAGACGAAAGCCTACATTGACCTTTCTGTGGTTTATGCAGGAGACGGAGTGGAAGTTTCGGCACTTACAGAACTGAAACCTATAGACGACAGTTCTCCAACAGTCATTATCGCGGGAGCATCCCTATCCGGAATGTTCTCCCTGGCCGGGGCTGTCTCAGTCATCCTAAGTAAAAATATTAATGAAGCCTTTATCCGAACATCCGACATTTACTCACTGGGTTCCATTGGGGTAGTTTCTAATCATAATGTAAAGGTTGATGTTTACGCAGGCACAGTGTCCGGCTCAGCCTTTGTTGGTGCCGGTGGGACAGTTATTGCAAGCTCCTTCCAAAACCTCTCCCGGGCCCAAGTCAAGAATTCTAATCTTAACGCCAAAGGAGCCATCGAGGTAAAAGCCCGTTCGCGGGATACTATTGATGTTAAAGTAGGTACTGCCGGAGTAGGAGTCACAGGGGCAGGGGTGGCAGGATCAGTCTCGGTAACTTTGATTGAGACGACCACCGAAGCTCTCATTGAAGGAATCTCAGGAGCAGAGGGTGGAAACTCGAAGCTTAATCAAGATTCTCGTTACCGCCCAGGGGGTCTGTATGCACCAGGGTCTGACCAAACCGTTTTAATCAAAGCAGATAACCAAACAACCGTGGATACAATCGGGGGTGCTTTAGGGGCAGGATTATATGCAGGTGTCGGAGCTAGCCTCGATTATATAAGTATTCTGAATAGAACCGTGGCGATGGTCGGTACCGGCACAAAAATCTATGCTCGGGGAAATATCACCTTGGAGGCGGGATCTAAGAAGATTGTCAACTCTACAGTCTATTCAATGGCCGGTGGACTTCTAGGTCTCTCGGGAGCCATTTCAATCATTAATATAGGATCTCCTATCTCCAGCCATGGAGCGGGAGAATTTAACAATGACTTAAGAAATCAGTTAACTAATGACCTCTCTCCCAATAGCCTTCTTTACTATCGGGACGCCAATGGAAACAATCACAGTCGACTTCCGGGTGACGGCTTCGGTACCAGGGCTGCTCAGGCAATCTCCGCTGCCGGAGGACCGGATGTCATCGGCTCACTGGATCCACTTCTTGACACAAGTTTAAAGATTACCGCAGCCTTTATCCAAACCGCCGGCAGCGCTGCTTCCCGAGCAGAGATCCTTTCCGACGGGAATGTGGTTATCAAAGCGGATAATGAGTACAACATCTCATCTACACCTAATAATGCAGCGGTGGGCGCGGCTGGCCTAGGTGCGGTTATTGGTATCGTAAATACCCAGGAAAATACCCTTGCTTTCGTTGGAAATTATGGATACATCCGGGCAGCAGCTCTGACGGTCAAAGCTGAGTCCCTTGAGACCGCCTCCGTCGATGCTTCAGCAGCTGCAGGCGGCCTGCTGGCAGGTGTTTCGGCCAATATCGCCCTGGTAAATGTCAAACCGTTGGTTGAGGCCTATTTGGGGGATTATAGCAAAGTGTATGTATCCAACGACGTGTCCGTTTATGCTGAAGTTACCCCCCAGGCAACAGCAGACGTAAGAGGAGTTACTGTTGCCGGTGGTATTGGGGCCGGGGCTTCTATTGCCGATGCCCAAGTTTCTTCCACGGTGAATGCTTATATCGGAAGTACCAGTGAGGTTGCTAGCGGCTTCCAATTCTTACCCGGCAACCCAACACTCATCTTCTCCAGTAATGCTGTCTTTAACGGCGGTGGTATTTCCTTTATCAATATTACAGCTTCTTTAGTCGATGAAACTCTATCCTTTATTCCGCGGGCCAATGACGGCTATGATGTGCTACGCCGTAGCAGCGGCAGTTGGCTCGCTGATGGTTTCGTGCCTAATTACCTCATCACCGTTGTCGAGGGCGAAACGATGTCTGTCTACCAGGTCAGATCCGTATCGACCTTGGATCTTACCTTAGAAACTCAAGATGCTTGGGACGAAGCTAAGGTTGCCAATGTTTCGGTCTATAGTGGCAAGCCACCCAGTGAAATAAGACGGGCTTCCGGCAGTTGGCTAGACGATGGATTCTTCCCGGATCAATTAATTGAGATTTCCGGAACCCTTCATAATAATGGGTACCACCAAATTGAATCAATCTCAGATGATGGCAAAACACTTTATCTTGATGTCAGCGGGGAAGTTACACCTGAGACCATCGGCAGCGGGGGACAGATAACCATAAGCGGGGATGCTCCCGACCGAATCAGAAGGAACAGCGGCAGCTGGACCTCTGACGGATATGCTGCCGGCCAGTTTATAAGGGTAACGGGAACAACTCATAACAACGGGATGTACCAGATCAAGTCCATTTCCGAAGATGGCCGGCTGCTTACCCTAGAGTCCTACAGTACAATGGAAAGAGAAAGCACAGAAGATGCCCTGTTTGCGCGGAGTTTCCAAACCCTTCCTAGCAAGCCAACGGTAATCTTCTCTAGCGATTCAGTATTTAACGGAAGCGGCCTTACCTTCTCCTATGTCACGGCTACGATGGCTGATACTGCCTTGTCCTTTAGGCCTCAGGCTAACGGGGGCTACGATGTTATTACCCGAGCTGACGGCAGTTGGATTACGGAAGGCTTTGTAGCAGGTTATGATATTACAGTAACCATAGGGGAAGCTATTTCCTCTTATCAGATTCGGTCAGTATCCGATCTGGTTCTTACCCTGGAAACTCAGGGTGCTTGGACTGAAGACCGGGAAAATGTCACGGGTGTATCCGTTAGAAGCAGTCAACCCTTCGGCCAAATCAAGCGCAGTTCAGGTAACTGGCTTGACGAGGGCTTCTTCCCTAACCAATGGATCCAAATCACAGGAACAGATTCTAACAACCAAAGTGTCCAAATCAAATCCATTTCCGACGATGGCAAAACCCTTTACCTCGATGTAAGCGCGGTTATCACCCCTGAAACCATCGGCTCAGGTCGGCAGATTACCATTAGCGGAGATGCCCCAGACCGAGTTAGAAGGGACAGTGGCAGTTGGACGGATGACGGGTTTACCATCGGAAGCCTGATCAATATCAACGGCACAGCGTATAACAACGGCATGTATCGGATCAAGTCCATTTCCGAAGATGGGAAATTCCTAACCCTAGAAACTGACAGATCCTTCCAACGCGAGACCGCTCAAGAGGCGCTCTTTGCCGGAGGAAAAATTGATTCGACAGTTTCTCAGCCGATCTGGCTTGGAACACTCACTGTCAATGCAGCCCAAAAAGTTCCTGCCGGAGGAACAACTGCTACGGCTAGAGCACATGGCTCAGGTGGGGGACTTATCGCCGGCATTCAGGCTAATGAGGCTAAGGCGACAAGCAGTAGTCAGGTTAAGGCCGGAATTTATGATAACACAAACCTGACCATTGCCGGAATCATGACCGTCAATGCCCGTACTGACAGTACCCAAAGAGCACTAGCCGATGGCTATAACGGGGGCTTAGGGGCTGCTAATTCTAACCATGCTAGAGCCACCTCCAAAAATATTACTGAAGCACACCTAAATAAAGGAATAGATGTTTTCGCCTATCAATTGGACCTAAACGCTACCGGTTTAGACGACAACTACTCCGAAGCAGTGGCAGGCAGCGGCGGATTGCTTACGTTAGTATTGATAAAAGCTGAGACAAGTGACCAAAGCCGGACGACCGCCTATACAGGTAATAAAGTAGATTCACAATATAAGGCCGAAGATCTGACGATTAAAGTACAAAATTTGCGGATTAACTCTGACCATCTGGCCCGCTTCAACAGTAAAGCGGATGGGGTTAGTGTGGCAGGTATCGGGATTGGCAGTACTTATGCCTACAATAACATTCGTCCGGTTGTGGAAATCAAAATGGGAGATTACACTTCGATTCTGGCAATGGATAGTTCAGCCAACGCTAGCAGCCGTGTGGAGAAGAACTGGCTGCCGGGTAATGCCTATAACGTGCGTTCCCGATCGGGAGCCTTGGTTGACGTGCCTGCTACCAAGAGTGAAACGATCATTGTAAATAATACAACGATTTATGTAGGCCAGGACTCTGAGTTAGTCGTTACAGGATCAACTGTTAACCCGGGACGATTTGAGCTTAATGCCTTTAACATAGTCGTAGCCAAGGATAAGGCAAAGCTTCAAAACGGCGGAGGCCTCAGTGTGGCCCAGTCTCATTCCCTCATCAACTGCACAGGTTATGCTACAGTGGAAATTGGTGAAAGGGCTAAGCTGATAAGCGTCGGCGATATCACTCTCACCACCCGTGATCGTCAGGAAATCAACACCAAAACCGAATCGACAACCTATGCCGGAGTGTCTGGCATAGCCACCGGCAGATCCAAGTCTGAGGCTTACGCCAACAATCAGGTGGTAATCAGAAAGGACGCTCAGCTATACTCAGAAGGAAACATCAATTTACTAGCAGGCCGTGACGGGGATAATCGCACCAATGCCTTCTACGTTGATGCCAAAACTGACATTCTTAATTATACCGTAGTGCCTATCGGCACCAAGCCCTCAGCACAAGCGACCACTGACCAGACCAATCTGATGACGATTGAGGGCGGAGCGTTGCTGGAAGCGGTTAAAGATGCCAACCTGTTGACAGACCGAGGAGTAACCATAGCAACAGCCGAGGGTATTGGCAAGAATCTCTACGATAAGCTTTTGGGAACCGACCTCAAGGAAGGAAATAAATCGAATCCGATTTCGGTTCAATCCAGCGTAAGGGTTGACGGAACAGTAAGAGTGGGTATTAAGAACAAACTCTGGCTGATCATCGACGTCGACGGAAATCCCCTTGAACACGGCCCGGAGGCCTGGATGACTCTCGAACAGAGGATCCCATTTACTCTTCGATTAGAATCTAGAGAAACCAATCTTCTTAACGAGCTAGAGGCTTTGAATAAACTCTATGCACTTTATGCCAACACCTCTGCCGGCTATGCTTATAAGCTCCAGATAGAACGAGTGGTAGCCGATATGGAGAAATTGGGCTTTGGCGAGGGATCCTCCAGCAATTTCAAACCCGAATACCCCTTTGTAAACTACATCATCATCAGCAACGTCTGGGCCCAGGCCTCCTATATCAACGTCAATGCCAATAACTTGTATGGCAGCGGCCGGCTCATAGCACCTGGAGATGCAGAGATCGTTATAGAAAACCGGAGTACCAATTTCCTTCGCTTAAATGGACTTACCATTCCGCAGACCGGCGGGGACATAGTGTTTAACGGTTGGTTAGTCAGCGAAAAAAGCAGTGGCAGTAATTACAACAGCTATATTAACAATAACAACAAAGAAAGCGGTTCCGTTGCCCAATTTACCTTTAACATTGGTACCAGCAGCGGTAATGATCCGGCTATAAGCGTTGAAAATACTCATACCGGTAACAGTACTGCTGGAATACCTGCACCTGACATTGAGGTCACTGGGGAAATAAATAACATTAACGGCAGTCTACTGCTAAAAAGCCAAGGGGCTGTGGTTTGTTATGGGGATATTAATGTCGGAGTCAACAATACCATCAGCAGCACATTTATTCAGAACTATGTTGACACCATCTATAATACCGGGGGTGAGCCGGAGTACCTTTGGAAGATTCCGGTCCGACTCACCGAAGCTATGCGGATGACCTATACAGGTGGAGAAGGAAATTTCTTTTATAAGCTGTTCGGACTGAAAGATAAAATTGAAAACGCCTTAAACAATCCACCTACCAGCAGGATCCAGGCCGATACCATTTATATCAGTGCCCGCTACCTTAACATTAACGGTACCATCCAAGCCGGGCGTCAGTACAACATCACTTTAGGAGCAGATGTTCTTACTCAGATTAACCGCTACCGTAATTCTTCCACCCCACCCCTAAACTATCTTGACGCTCCACTCAAAGTGGGAGGAGACTTCACAGCTTACTGGAATCAAGCAACCAACTCTATTGTGATCGAAAACCTTAGAGTTCGGGCAGGATACATGGAATTGTTCGGGCAGATCATGAACACCAGTGAGACCGGCGGAAAGATTGAGATACTGGACGGTTACGGGAGTATTAATATCAATAATCTAACCGGTTATGACCTCCTGCTGAAAGGATTGGATAGCGGGGATAAGATGGAAGGCAAACTGGTTATTTATGACACTGCTTTGATGAACAACGCCCTTGGTGGCTGCGCCCAACCGGTCAAAGTTATTTATGAGCGGATTAATGGTGAGGTCAAAGTTTCAGGCGGAGAAATTAAGGATCAAAACGGCAATGTCCTTGGGCAGATGGCACTTGATCCGGTACACTATAATCCATTAGCTGGTCAAAGATATGTCTGGACGACTGCTCAGACCTTCACCCTAACAGTAACCTCTACCTACCGTAATTCCAGCTGGCTGGGGCTCGTTAAATGGCGCCCTGGTGACCTGCATAGTCAGAAAACAAATCCCTCCACCCCTAAAACCATAAGACAGGGCGACTATGTAACCTTTGACAGCAGTCATATCAACGATCCTTATCTTTACTATTATCAAAAAATAAGTATCCCTCTGACAGATGAAAACGGCAAGCCTGTAAACATCAAGGTGGTAAGCGTTGAGGACTGGGTCAAGAAGACCTGGTGGGGCAAACGTACCTATTACCATAGAGTCGTGGAGCAAAAGGGTTATAAAGAAGTCCATACCCACAGCATTAAAGCGGACTACTCCATTGACATTGGTTTCACTGGCAGCGAATCAGGCGGCTCAATTAATGTCCAGTCCAACGGTAACATCATCATTGATGGTGCTATCAGTAATGGCGGGGGCGATGTCAGTCTTGGCTCAAGTAATGGCTCCATCGAACGGGGTGATGGAGAATCGACCACGATCAGCGCCAGAACTATTAACCTGTCAGCTAAACAAGGAATCGGGAATACCACTTATATCCTCATTAACCAGGGTGGCGGAGTCCTTAATGCCAATACTACCAACGGTTTAATTAATATTAAAGCCCAGGATACCTTGACTCTTGGCTTAATTGAAAACTTAACTGGAGATATCATTTTAACAGCCGATACTCATATCTTATCGGGTTCTGCATCCTCCCTGGTCAAGGGCAATAAGATCAAACTTGTGGCTCAGGGTGGGCGCATCGGAGATGTTAATCAGGCTCTGAGAATAGACACTCAAACTGAACCTCAGCAGTCCGGACTCCAGGCCACAGCCTTTGGAAACATCAATCTTAAAGAAGTCGCAGGTAACCTTTCTTTAGTTAGTATCGAGTCACAAACTGGCAATATCAGGCTTGAAGCAGCAAGCGGCGACCTGATAGATGGCAATGCAATGGGCGAGCAGAACGGGGTGGCACGCGGACAGTTTATATCCCTCTGGAACGAACAAAATCTCTCAGGCTCAATTACGGCCTCTCAACTGCACAACCTTCTTAAAGGGGTTCTGGCAGAGGTTTTGAATACCGTTATCCGAACAGAAGAATTTAATCTCAAGGGCAAAGATATTTACCTTAAAGCCTCAGGCAGTGTAGGGAACCAGGTTCCTCTCCAAGTAAACCTGCCGACGGATAGTTCTCAACTCAGTCTGGATGACATCATGACGATTGCTGCCGCTGAGCCACAGGATCTCACCTATTATGATGCCGGCGGGAATGTCATTGCTAAGACGAATAACAGTTCAACAGTAGCCTATGTTCGTCTAAACCAACGGGAAGACCTCAATGTCCAGGGAAGTGGTCGTTTAGACATTGAAGCTGGAGGCACTGTCTATTTGGGATCCAATCACGATATCCGCTTGGGCGCCATCAAAGGCAGAGAAACCAGAATCAAGGGCGGCGAGGGCATTTATGCTATCACCGGAGGAACAACCGCTAACATAACTTGTGAGGATCTTTTACTTGAGGCAGCCAATGGGCCCATCGGTGCGGCAGATGCCCCGTTGACAATCACCATGCTCAATGCCGAAAGTCGCAGCCTTACAGCTCGAGCCAAAGAAGACATTTATCTCAAGGGTGTATCTGGCAGCAGCCAATCAGGTGACTTGAATATTGATGCTATCTATACCCCGGGGAATGTCAATCTTGAAGCTGCAGGTTTCATTAGAGATGCCGACGACATTGACAGGATAAACATCAAGGGACAATCCCTCAGCCTAAGTGCTTCTTCCCTGGGACAAAGTGACAACTATCTCAGGATCAACCTGGCTGCAGAGGGGATTTTTGAAGGTGCTGCAACGAACAGCATTTACCTCTATGAAACCTTAGGCAACCTAAACCTTGCTCAGGTCTCCTCCGCAAGTGGAGATATCTATCTCAAAGCAGCTCTAGGTATCTATAACCATGACCAGGACTCCACTCCTAATCTTGAAGCTGGCGGGCAGATCAATTTAATTGCCTATGACGGAGACATTGGTTCACTTGAGAAACTCTTAAACATCCATACCCGTAGTGGGGGCGCCTTAAGGGCCGTCGCTAAAAATGATCTTTACGTTAGCGGAGTTGCAGGAGATCTATATTTGGACGCCCTCTCCAGTCAAAATGAACATGCTAAAATCGATCTTACGGCCACCCACAGTATTAGAAACAGCAACCCCATCGCAGCAAGCTTAAATATCAAAGCGAAGAAATTACGCCTCAGCGTAACGGATAATATCGGTGCTTTGGATAGGTTCTTACGCACCGAGGTCTCCTACATAGAAGGGTCTGCCCAAAACGGTGGAATTTGGCTGCATAATAATGGGCACCTCACTATCGGAGATTTCACCGAACTTCAAGGGTTAAGTTCCGGCAGTTCAATGACTATCCTAACTTCCGGCAGCCTGGAGGTTTTGGAAAACATCACAGCTGAGGGAGAAATTCTACTAACTGCCCTTGACGCAGGGAGTGGGGAAAATGTCCAAGATTTCATTATCCCCGCCGGAATTACGATCTGGTCTAAGGGAGCTTCAATTGAGCTTAGAGCAGGAGATAACATCCTGCTTAGCGACAAGCTGCTGCTTGGAAACGGAACTCAATTAACCCCAGCTATTCTTAAGGCCGCAACCGAAGTGGTTTTACGAGTAGATTACAATAATGCAGACCCCGGAGTGGGAGGAACTCTAGAATTATACGGAAAAATCTCGGCTCCTTCCCTCATAATCAGTGGCCAAGGGGATCAGGACACGGTGATCATTCGCACAAGCAGCCCGCTGCCCAATACTATCCTGCAGACCGGTAACGGTAATGATAGTATTACGTTGGATAAACTGGAGCCTGTCATAAGTCAGCATGAAGGTGGCCGGGCGACGATTAATCTCGATGGACAAAATGGCAGTGATCAATATCTGATTAATTTAGTAGGTACCAGTAATTACATTATCACCCTTAATGACAGTGGTAACGGTCTAGGTGACCGTGACCTTCTGACGGTCAATGCCACCAATAACGCCGACCAAATTCTCATCCGTCGTAATTTCTTAGCCCTGATCAATCAAGGAGTTGATCTTGACGACGATGGCTGTCATGACGTGGAACGCATCAATTATAATAGTTCCCTCGAACATATATATCTAAATACCTTAGACGGCAATGACAAAGTCCATTCGGATGACACTAGTACCTACTTTACCATCGACGGAGGCAAAGGTAATGATGTCTTCCAGATCGCTCAGGTCTTTAATTCACCTCGTGATGCCGAAGCGGTAGCCCTAGGGGATGCATTTGCTACTGTCCATACCACCCAAGGCTTCCTCAGCCGAGGGATCAGTGTCCCCATGATTATTTACGGTGGAGAAGGGAACGACTCCTTTGCGGTGTATCACAACAAAGCTGAGCTATCTGTCTTCGGTCAAGATGGTGATGATAAGTTTCTCGTGCGTGCCTTTGTCGTGCTTGACAGTAGTGGTGACCAGGAAATGACCAATATTACAACTGGGGACGGTTTCAACGAAGTGGCCTACGCCATCAATGCCCCGGTTAATATTGACGGCGGTGCAGGGTTTAATACACTCGTAGTCTTGCTCACAGAATATAACGACCATGTTGTCATTACCGAGGATAAAATCTATGGTGCAGGGCTGACTGTCCGATATACCAGTATTCAACGTATTGAAGTGGACGGTATGGCAGGGGATGATGTCTTCTACGTCTTAAGTACCGGTCCAGGGGTAGAAACTGTGCTCATCGGTAACCTGGGCAGCGATACCTTTATTATCGGTGGGGATATAACCGGCCAGGTTACAGCCATTGATGAAGAAGGTAAACCAGTCATCCTGCCATCCCCTACTCATAAGACGGGTTCAATCCAAGGGAACTTAAAAATCATCGGCGGGGTGCTGGAGGGTGCCGATCGTTCCTTGTCAAGAGCCCTAATCCTGCCCACTGAGACCAATAAGTATATCCCGACCGGTACAGCTTCATCCTTCGGAAGCAACACCCTGACGGATGACTCCTCAAACTTCACCCAGGAAGTCGTCGGCTACTTTGTAGGAGTTCTTGATGAACAGGGGCAGGTGGCTCAACTGAGGCGCATTGAGTCGTTTACAGAAAACACTTTGACCTTGGATGTTGACTGGAATGGAAATCCGACTTCGGGTGTTAAGTATGTGATTCTCTTTGCTAGTCCCAGCCTGTTTGTGGATGAATCCACCCAGACAGATAAACTACAAGTTTATAATGACCAGTCTGATTCCGATGACTCGGGGGTCTTGACAGAAAACATGCTTTCCGGTCTGAACATTGCCTGGGGTATCGAATACAAGGAGTTTGAAGTACTTCAGATCTGGCTGGGTCAAGGCAACGATACCTTAACAGTTAACAATACAGCTTTGGGAGTACACACTGAAATTAATGGTAATCCTGGCAGTGATGTATTGAATATAATTTCAACTCAAGACGAATTGGTATTAAACGGTGACGAAGGTAATGATGAATTTAACCTAGATTTCACCCAAGCTGACTTAGTTATTAACGGTGGTGCAGGTGATGACGACTATAATCTAGTCTTTAATGAGTTTGCCGAAGGAAACGTAACTATCAATGGAGATGCAGGGGACGATTACTTCAACCTGGCTTATGATCCGGGGTATGCGGAATATATCCTCTTAAATGGTGGGGCAGGATCAGACACCTTTGACTTTGCTGACGAACTTGTCCTCAATGGCAAAATAAATGGCGACGCTGATTTGGATACCCTGGACTTTTCCGATTATAGTACTGCCCGTCATATCTCAATCTTGGCTTGGGATGACTCTGGCTATATTGGAGTCCAGACAGGAAGCCCAGTAGGACCTTTGACTTCAATTACTGAAGGATTTACAGGTATCATGCGGATTATCGGCTCTCCTGTTGCTAAGGAAATAGAAGGGGATAAGTTCTACAGCATAATGGATGAAAGCGGAGAGTGGACGCTGGACAGGGATCATAGTATCTATCAAGTGAAGGATCAAGCCGTTACTTTAAACTTCAGAAATTACGACTTCCTGTATGGCGGTATTAAGGATGACCTCTTTACTCTGACCGGCGCAGAATATGGACGTTTATTTGCGGGTCCTGGGCACGATTCCTTTAGGATGTTAGACGGCGCTTCGCTAGCTGGCAACATGGACGGCGGCGGTGGAAATAATACCCTGGATTACAGAGACTACACCACTCCCGTTGAGGTTAATCTCTCTACATTTACAGGCACGAATATTACGCGCTCCGTAGTGGGTATCAACAAGGTTTACGGTGGCCAGGCAGATGATATCCTGATTGGTGACAGCGGAGACAATGTTTTAGCTACGACTGGCGGTACCGACCGTTTAGAAGGATTATATGGAAATAACACCTATCTCATCTTGGCTGGTTTTGATACCGTTCAAGTCCTTGAAACCTTATTAGGAAAAGACACCTTAGACTTCTCCAACCTGACCTCAGATCTTACCTTTGAAATGGCTGACAAACGGGTGACCTCTGGAGTTAGTACTGTCTACTATCATGAAGGAATTAGTCAAGGAAGTCAGATTGAAGCCTATATCGGCGGTTCCGGAAATAACCGGTTCGTCTTTGCCCGTGAGTTTGTCCTGCCTCAAGGCACCAGAATTGACGGTGGAGCAGGCTTTGCTATCCTGGACTTTTCTACCTATGAAAATGCAGGAAATGTTAGTCTAACCGGCACAGGATTAAATGGCTACTCCGGTAATCAAGCAGCAATACCAGGTGGCTTTGCCAACATCGACAAACTGGTAGGCAGCCTGAGCAAAGAAAACACTCTAACAGGGATGGATGAAGACAGTACCTATACCTTCAGGGACATTCACACTGTAACCGTTCATAATAATAGTCTGGATAAGGATATCATCCTGGAATTTGAAATCTATCAACACCTCATCGGCGGTAGTAAAAAGGATACCTATGCCTTCGTTGACGGTGGCAGCCTAATAGGTTCAATCGATGGGGGTCAAGGAACTAACTGGCTGGATTATACCAATTACGGTTCCAGCGATGGCATAACAGGAGTAACCCTAGATTTAGCACAAGGCATTATCCCTGGTCTTACTGGAATTCTCCCTAGCTCAACTGTAATTTTGAAAGCAGTCCCAAATATTATCGGCACACCTTATGACGATAACCTTTTAGGAGATGACGCGGCTAATATCATGATCGGCGGTGAAGGCAACGACACCCTTTCCGGTAGAGGCGGAGACAATACTTACATCTTCCATGCCAACGCGGATTGGGGAAATGACACCGTCGAAAACTCCTCTGGTCAGGGAACTCTGGACTTTGCCAGTATAATGAAGGATTTGACAGTGGATTTGGGGACCGTAGAGGATGGAGCCACAGTCACAGACGGAACTAATACGGTAGGATTCATCGGAATAAACCTCATCCAAGCTGGTTCCGGAAACAACCAATTTAATATCTCCGGCAATTACGCAATCAAGCTCATGGGAGGCACTGGCGACGATACCTTCAACTTTATTGGCAGCGGAACCTTAAATGACTTAATTGATGGTAAAGCAGGGACTAACACCCTAAACTATAGCGGTTACAATACTGCAGCGACCTTTAACTTAGAAACCTCAGCAGTGACCTTCATTAACCTACCAACCTCCATTGCAACAAGTCTAAAAGAATTTAGCAATATTCGTCATCTTATCGGCAGTGCTTACAGCGATACCCTCATCGGCCCAGATACAGATACCCAGTTCAATATAACTGGAACCGACTCAGGCAATGTCAATCAAACCCAATACTTCACCGAAATAGAAAACCTCCAAGGGGGTAAGGGCATTGATACCTTTACCTTCACAGAAGATGGAGCGCTTCAAGGAAGTATTAACGGCGGTCTCAGTGAGAACTGGCTGGATTACAGCAACTTCAGCCAAGGTAACGGAGTCACAGTCAACCTCTTGGAAGGGATAATCCAAGGGATATCAGGTACCCTGACAGCCGTCAATAACATCCTAGGCACGATTTATGATGACCTCTTGATCGGAAATCAGGCGGATAATACCTTATCCGGTCTGGCAGGCAACGATACCCTCAAAGGGATAGGCGGCAGCAACACCCTCATCGGCGGCCTGGGAAATGACCACCTGTACGGCGGCAGGGGCAGAGACACCTTCAGCTTCCAAAATGGCTGGGGAGAAGACACCCTCCAGGATTACGAAAAGGATGGACTAGACGACCCAGCAGGACCGGGAAGCTATACCTTAGACTTCTCAAACCTCACACCAAACCTTACCATAACTCTGGGTCAAACCCTGGCAGGGGAAAGCACCCTTCAAATTATGGACCCTGCCGACCCGGAGAATAACCAACTGAACTACATCAGCAGTAGCCCGGAAGCTCTAAAAGCAATCTATACCGGCCTGGGGAACGACACCTTCAACCTTAACCATCCTAGAACAGCGTCCCTCTATAGCGGAGCAGGGAATGACACCTTCCGCATAGCTGACGGAGTCAGCTATGGAGGTCTGCTAGACGGTCAAGGTGGCAGCAATACCCTTGATTTCAGCGCATACACCACAGCCATAAAGGTTAACCTTACCGGACTGGGCGAAATAAGTGGCTTTA
>JUEG02000614.1_pt1 | contig 127055 bp, 118 predicted proteins | sample 432341 | NCBI WGS metagenome assembly JUEG02 (sample SAMN02953476, study PRJNA257561) | rock porewater metagenome | biome: terrestrial; feature: Opalinus Clay rock; material: porewater; isolation source: Opalinus Clay rock BIC-A1 borehole | place: Switzerland: Mt Terri URL, St-Ursanne ... | reverse complement strand
CGTCGGGCTCATAACCCGAAGGTCGTTGGTTCAAGTCCAACTCCCGCAACCATTTATTTATCTCAGTCTTGGGGTATAGCCAAGTCGGTAAGGCACGGGACTTTGACTCCCGCATGCGTTGGTTCGAGTCCAGCTTCCCCAGCCATGAGCCATTAGCTCAGTCGGTAGAGCACCTGACTTTTAATCAGGGTGTCGAAGGTTCGAGTCCTTCATGGCTCACCATTACATAAAAGCAAGCTTTGCAGAATATCTGCAAAGCTTTTTTGTTGTTTACTTTTGTTGGAGATGTGCCTCTGGTAAACAAAAAAGAAAGACACATACCCTGATGGGTTTATGTGTCTTCGTAAGCTTAATTTACATTAACAAATACAAAGGGTTGCTCCCCAAAAATGTTAGACTCTAGAATAAAAGTTACATTCGACCTGTTAGTAATTTCAGGAAAATAAATAATTCCGCTAGCTTCTTCACCAGGTTGTAAATCAAATTCCATATGCTGATTGTGAGTATCTAGGGCTTTTACGGTTACTCCACCCTGAATAAGTTTTGGTTCTTTAAAAGAAAAATGAACCGGTTTAGCAGTATTGTTTTTTAATCGCACATGGACTCTTGTCTCTGTTCCCGCAAACTCTATTTTTTCAAAGGTTAACTGCTTTCCACTTCTGTCAATGGAATTATTAACAGTAACCGTATTTTCTGCCTCCGCTACCCATTTACCTAAAAATTCTATGGGCTCAACATTCTGAGCTAAGATTACAGGGTAGGAATTTGAATCCTCCTCCGGTGCGGTTGCTATATTAAAGGTTCCCTTAATGCTAACATCCTTACCAAGAGCAGTGTATGCCAAATGAGGATCGCCTGAGTAGGCCACTAATATATTGTTTTGGGAACCATCTTTTAGGGAAACAGACACTCTAAACATGGCCATTGCACCGTTGTTCATACTAGCATTTAGTGGCTCTATAATTCGGCCCAGCACATCAACAGTTGTCCCTGTATACTTTACAGGGTCTTTAAAATAAAGGTCTAAATTTTCATTTGTAAAATGTTTTACCTGTTCTTTTGGGTTCAAAATGTTTGTCTGAGGATTAGTATTACCCGGAACTGCATTTGAGTCCTTGTAAGACTGTACAGCAAAAAGCAAGGCTATTGCAAAGAGTGTAATAAACGAAATCACCTGAAATCTCTTTTTTTCATTTTTAAGGATATCACTCCAATAACCTGTTTGGAAAACTATTCGCGTTCTAGTCCATAATGAAAGATTAGATCTTTTTCCAAGATCAATATTATAAACGCCAGTAATTTCAGAAATGGCATTTCCCATCTCCTCGGCATTTTGGAATCTATCGTCTTTATCTTTAGATAAAGCTTGAAGAACTACAGCTTCTAATTCTTCTGTTATGGCCGGATTTAAAACCGATGGCCTAATTGGGTCATCATGCATTATCTTATGAACTACTTCTCCTATACTTTCACCCTGGAAAGGAAATTCACCTGTGGTTAAATAATATAGTAAAACTCCTAATGCAAAAAGATCGGAGCGATGATCAATATCTCTTCCCAATACCTGTTCAGGAGACATTATATTTGGCGTACCCACACTGGCATTGGTTTTAGTAATGTTCAACTCATTACTTAGACGGGAAATACCAAAGTCCATAATTTTGACCTTATTATCTTTAGTTACAATAATATTAGCTGGTTTTAAATCTCTATGCACTACCCCGTTACTATGAGCATGTTGCAAGGCCGATGTAATGCCCTGGAAGATTTCAACCACCTCGCTGAGCGATAAATTTTCCGTATCCACGACCTCTTCTAAGGTTTTACCTTCAACTAGCTCCATGACAATATAGCATTCACCATCTTCTTCTAAATAATCATAGAAGGTAACAATATTATCATGGTTTAACTTAGCTGTTATTTTTGCTTCTCGTATGAATCTATTTACCACATCATCGTCTTTTTTCTGGACATGAAGCTTCTTAACTGCTACTTCACGTTCCATTTTAGTATCATAAGCCCTGTAAACAATCCCGAAATTTCCCCTGCCTATTTCGTCAACCAATTCAAACCTACTTTTGAAAGACTCCACAATGACGGTTGATATTAGTGAAGTATAAATTCCCGTTTGATCTCTTTGGTCCGGCGGAATCAAGATATCCGCAAAACGTGTAGTTTCTTCTTCAGTATATAGTTCATTAGTATTTTCTAAGATTAAAGGAATTAACTCTTCTCTCTTAATAACATTTACCTTACCGACTTTTCCCGGTTGCGTATAATGGAGTTTAGATATATCACTATTTTCATGCGCAAAAACAACAATTGATTTGGCTTTAATGTTTTTAGTGGCATCAAACTGCTCAAAATAACTGTTACGGATTACTTGCCTAATAATCTTGGTATATTGATTCACTTGATTAGAGGGATTACCTATTTTAACTCTTTCGCGTCTTCCGCTAACTTTTCTTTCCTGAACCCAATTACCCATTAGTCCACCGGTTATTTTTCCATTCATGTTTTTACTTTCAACTACAAAAAGGCCTGTAGGGCCAATTACCACATGATCTATATCCCAAATATCGTTTTGGTAGGAAACTCTTGGTGAATTAAGGATTAGAAAAGTATCGGGAAGTTCTTCAGCAAGAAGCTGAGAAATTTCTTCCTCTGCAGTCTGACCATATGCACCTGATATTTTCGATACAGGTTTAAGAACTATGCCCATTATACTAATCACACCCTTCTAGTTTTGCCATAATAAATAGTTGCTTTAATCTATACTACTATATAATGTTACTATAGATATGTTTTTTATACTGATAGATAAACAAAAAGACTTAGTATATATAATTCGACCAAATGTTATATGTTCCTCTTTTTAATTTCTGGAAAAATACAAAACCACAAGGATTTATCCTTGTGGTTTTACTTTATCATATTGCTTATTTCACGACAAGACCTACTTCTTTATTTTGGTCAATACCTCTGTCATCACATCACTAATAGCTTGATCACCATTGATGTTGATAAGTACGCCTTTTTGGTCATAGTATTCAATTAATGGTTGTGTTTGTGCTTCATAAGTATTCAATCTTTCGCTTACTGTTGTTTCATTATCATCATTTCTCTGATATAAATCTCCACCACAGGCACATTTTCCTTCTACTTTTGGTAGATTGAATACCATATGATAACTTGCTCCACAAGCCTTACATACTCTTCTCCCTGTCAACCTGGCCATTAACTTCTCTCTTGGTACTTCAATGTTAATGACACCATCTAATGTAATGCCAACCTCTTGTAAAGTATCACTAAGAGCATCAGCTTGAGGTATGGTGCGAGGGAAACCATCTAACAGAAAGCCTTTTTCGCAATCGGGCTGAGAAAGTCTTTCTTTTACCATTCCTACAACTACTTCATCTGGTACTAATTTACCTGCGTCCATATATTCTTTAGCCTTTTTACCCATTTCAGTACCTTCTTTAATGGCTGCTCTGAACATATCACCAGTAGAGATGTGTGTGATATCTAATTCTTTTACTAATGTTTCAGCTTGTGTACCTTTTCCTGCTCCCGGTGGTCCCATAATAAGTAACTTCATTATTAAACACCCTCCATTCCATTTAATTCCACAGATATTATAGCACAATTGTCCCGAAATTAAAATAGAGTTTCAAAAAGTTATCATAATTTTCAAACTTATTCATCATTATCTAATTTTATTTTTTTCCAAGTACCCTTTTTAAAATACCACACTAATAATGAGGCTCTGCAAAACCAATCTATTACTGTAACAACCCAAATAGCTGCTAATCCCAGGTGAAGTATGTTGATAACTACATATAGAAGAGGTATCCTAATAACCCAAAGACCAATGAAGGATACAATCATCGGCACTCTAGTTTCCCCAGCCCCTCGCAAAGCTCCGGCCAAGGACATCTCTATAGCAATGGTAGCCTGCTCGAAGGCAGCTATTCGAACTGCAATAGAAGCTAATGCTATCACCTCAGGATCTTCTGTAAAGGCTTTGACTAAAACTTGAGGAAATAGTAAGAAAACCAAACCTATGGCCGACATGACTAGAAGAGCTAATTTTGCTCCTTCTTTGGCATATAGCTCACTCTCATCGGGCCTCTTCGCCCCTAACCTTTGGCCCACTAAGGTTGTAGTCGCTATGGCAAAGCCATAACCGGGCATAAAGGAAAGGGATTCCACCGAAAGAGCTACCTGATTTGCAGCAAAAGTGATAGTACCAAGACCCGTCAATAAAAAACTACTAACTATACGACCTAAACTATAGATGCCTTCTTCAGCCGCAGCAGGTAGGCTAAGCCCAATCAACTGTTTTTGTATCGGCAAATCAATTTTCAGAAGACTTCGAACAGGAATTTTAAAGCCATTTGATCCTCGTAGTAGCAGTACAAGTAAAATTATACTACCAGTGGTATGGGCTACCGCAGTGGCAACTGCAGCACCTTGTACTCCAAGTTCCGGAAAGCCAAACTTACCGAAAATCAATAAATAATTACCAACAATGTTTAAGGAGTTAGTTATTATTGCCATCTTTAACGGTAACTTAGTATTACCTGTCCCTCGCAGTACTGCATTTCCGATGAACAATAATAACATGAAGGCAGTAGGAATAATTACTATCTTCAGATATTGTATTCCTAGATTAATTATTTCGGGCTTTACCTTAAAGAGATTCATAAGTGTCGGGGCATAGTTAAAGCCAATCAGCGTAACGAAGGCACCTACTAATACCCCAAATAATAAAGCTTGACCTGCCACCTTCTGAGCCTGCTTTAGGTTGCCAGCACCAATAGCTCTTGAAACTAAAATTGTAGCTCCAAGCCCAATTGAGGCCAATAGAAAAACTGCTGAAAAATAAATCAATCCGGCTAAACTGGTGGCCGCAATAGCCTCAGGGCTGAGCCTACCAACCATGGCAACATCGACAATTCCAACCATCATGTGTAATACCATTTCTAAGATTGCAGGCCAAGCTAAAAACCAAATTTTGCTTCTAATATCGGTTTTCAAGGTTAAGGCCATGATGTCATTCTTCCTTCTTTAATTTCTGCCACAGCTCCGAGTTGCAAATATCTTTAAGTAGTACCTTGTCATAGTTATCCGTATTAAAAGGCGTATCTAACCAATCCTCTAACCTAATGTCAGGCTCATAGGCCTCATGAAAAAACATAGGCTCTTTACTTTGAAAGCATTCTTGCAGCCACTGGCGAATCAATTCATCTTCGCCGACATTTACGATAATGTTACGAAGCTGCTCTGCCCGTTCACTTTGCTGACAACAAATAAAGGTTTGGCAGACTAAAGGGCGAAATTGATAGATCTTGCATTTCTTAGTATCTTCATCTAAAAAGATACATTCATCTTTTTCAGTCCGATCCAAGATAATATCTACACTGCGTCCTTCTATAATAATCTGACCGATCTTCTCGGTTAACTCTTTAAGTCTAGGGGTCTCCCGTCCAACTATTTCTTTAACATAGGGCGCTTCCCTTAGCTTGAGGATATCGATGTAAGTTAAAGGGATTCTTTCACTACAACAGCCATTGCAGCCTTCACAGTCATTAATATCCCGTCTTAACCTAGTAAGCCTACCTTCTAAAATATATTTATTTATATGATCCAAGTAATCTTGAACAGTTACGTTGTCCCCTTTTACCCTTAGGTCAAAACCTAATTTTTCCTCACGTTTATAGGGCTCAATAATAAAACTCAAAGCTTTCACCTCCCTGAAAAATTATACTTTAGATAAAATCTTTTAACAAGTAACTTATTTCAATTATTTTCGACAAAAAGCACCTTGACCCGCATGATATACTGAAATCAAATTACTAACTTAGGAGGTTTCCTATGTCCGTAGTATTTAAATTAGAGCCTCAAACTTGGGTCGAAGATCCTATAACGGGCCACAATGAAAAAGTTAAGTACAGAGCACTTACTAGCTACCCTATCACCTGTCCACAATGTAGGAGGGAAACAAATCAAGCTGAGGTTATTAAAACCAAAAATTTCTTAATTATTAATTGCCAGATCTGTAATGTTTATACTTGGCTAAAAATCAATTAAATATCTAGAAACCAAAACCTCCTTAATTAAAAGGAGGTTTTTACTTTAATGTATTTAGATTTTTCGTCAATTTATAATTTGTTCTTTTTCTAAATAGGATCTGATATTTTGCGGGGCATCAAAACTCATTACCTTGTCCGCAATCTCTCGGGCTTCAGCTAAAGTCAGAGATCTAATAACCTTCTTAACCTGTAATAAAGATATGGGGCTCATGCTAAAATGAGTTAAACCTAATCCCAATAGCACCGGTACTGCTAATAGGTCACCAGCCATTTCCCCACACATGGCCACTTCAATGCCTTCTCTATCGCCTGCCTCGATTACGTTTCTAATTAGCCTTAAGACAGCTGGGTGGAAAGGTTCATAAAGGTGTGCAATTTTTTCATTAGTTCGATCTAAAGATAGATTATATTGAATCAAATCATTAGTACCAATGCTAAAAAAATCAACTTCTTTCGCTAGAAGGTCAGCGATAATGGCGGCTGAGGGAATCTCGATCATAATTCCAACCTTGATAGCTTCATCAAAGGCAATATCCTCGTCTTGTAGCTCTTTTTTGGCTTCCTCTAAGATGCCTTTTGCATCTCGTACTTCCTGAATGCCTGAAATCATAGGAAACATAATCTTAATCGTTCCATTGACACTTGCTCTTAAGATGGCCCTGAGTTGCGTCTTGAAAATATCTTTTTTGTCTAGACATAGACGAATTCCCCGCCAACCAAGAAAAGGATTGTTTTCAATTGGTAACTCCAGGTACGGTAAATCCTTATCGCCGCCAATATCAAGTGTTCTGATTATAATCGCTTTCTCACCCATTAATTCAGTGGCAGCAAGGTAAGCCTCTACCTGCTCCTCTTCAGAAGGTAGTTGAGCTCGATCCATATATAGATACTCTGTCCGATAAAGACCAATCCCTCCGGCACCAAAAATAACGGCCCTTTTGATTTCTCTTGGGCTACCTACGTTCGCCTCCAAGTGAACTTGGAAGCCATCAATAGTCTTGGCAGGTAAGTCTTTTAATAAATTTAGTTCTTCCAAAACCGCTTGATCAGCAAGTTTTAGTTTCTGATAGTGTTCAAGTGTTTCTTCATCGGGGTTAACTATTACTAAACCTTTGTGTCCGTCAATAATCATTAACGAATCTGCTTGAAGCTTACTTAAAATAGGACCTACCCCAACTACAGCAGGTATTTCTAAAGCCCTGGCCATAATTGCGGTATGTGAAGTTGGACCCCCCACTTCTGTTACAAAACCAATGATCTTCTTACGATCCATTTGTGCCGTATCAGAAGGAGTTAAATCCCTGGCAATTAAAATTACTCTTTCCTTTAAATTAACTAAGGGAGTTTTCTCTACGCCCATTAAGTTACGTTGTAACCTTTTTCCTACATCTTTTATGTCTACAGCCCGCTCACTCATATAAGAATCTTGTAGGGAATCAAATAATCTAACATATCTGTCAATTACTGATTGTACAGCAGACTCACTATTTATAAGCTGAGATTCAATAGAATGAATAATCTCTTCGATTAAGAGTGAATCTTTTAAAACTAACAAGTGAGCACCAAAAATAGCAGCCTTTTCTTGACCAATTTCAGAGGCTGCTCTGGTTTGAATTTCAGAAATTTGATCACGAGACTTTGCTAAAGCATTATTGAATCTATCAATTTCCTTCGGAACCTGATTACGTTCGATTCTTTTCTCCGAAACGACCAATTCTTTTGGTTGATATAAATAAACCTTTGCAATTTCAATTCCTGAAGATGCAGGTGTGCCTTTAAACACTTTAGTACCTCCACTTATTACTATAATAGTTGCTAATTGAAGTATAACATAAGTAACCCAACCTTTGGTAGTTTTTATCATTGGTGATATAATAGAGAAAGTTTATTTTTGCTGGGAGAACAAATAATGAAAAATATTAAAGAAAACTATAGGTGGTTAGTCTTAGCGAATGTAGCCGTAGGTACTTTTATGGCTACCCTCGATGGCGGAATAGTGAATGTAGGATTGCCCGAAATAGCTAAAAGTTTAAAGTCAGATTTGCCCGTTCTGCAATGGGTAGTTACCTCTTACTTACTGACGATTTCTATCCTTCTTCCTATTTTCGGTCGATTGGCTGACATTTTGGGGAGACGAAAAGTATATTCCACAGGCTTTTTGGTATTCACTTTGGGATCTCTACTTTGCGCAATGGCTACTAGTGTGATCCTTTTAATAGGCTCTAGAATTATTCAAGCAATTGGCGCGGCTATGCTGATGGCTAACGGACCCGGACTTATTACCTCTGTATTTCCCGGTCAAGGGCGGGGTCGTGCTTTAGGTCTACTCGGTACGATAGTTGCCCTAGGCAGTATGACCGGGCCCATTGTTGGGGGAATTCTAATTTCTGCATTTGGTTGGCCGTTCATATTCTTAGTAAACCTACCCATCGGCATTATTGGTTTTGTAGTAACTCTAATAGTTCTAAAGAAAGATCCAATTTCGGAGAAAAGAGAAACCTTCGATACTAAAGGAGCTATTTTCTTCGCCTTGGGTATGCTTATGTTTTTGCTTGGCCTTTCTCAGGTTGAAAGTTGGGGTTTAACCTCTCCCCAAGTCATGTCATTAATAATCCTGGCTGTATTATTTCTGGCGATTTTTCTAAGAACAGAAACCCGTGTATCTGAACCGATGATTGATCTAAGTTTGTTTCAGAACCGAGCCTTCTTTATTGGTAACTTGGCGGGTTGGATATCCTTTGTTTCCATTTTTAGTGTGATTATATTGATGCCTTTTTATCTGGACCAGATTCTACACTTTACTCCGAAACAGATAGGTTTACTAATGACGCCCTTTCCTCTTGCAATGGCAATAGTTTCACCTTTAAGTGGTAATCTATCTGACAAGATCGGTCCAGTATTTCTAACCACCTTTGGGTTAGCAATTAAAACTGCAGGTCTTTTGTCCATGCTCTGGCTTTCTGAAACCTCTAGTTTTTGGGAGGTGGCCTTACGAATGTTTTTCATAGGCTTAGGAGCCGGTTTATTTCAATCTCCTAACAACAGCAGCGTAATGGGGTCAGTTCCTCCAAATAAGCTCGGTGTAGCCGGAGGTATCAGTGCTTTAGTAAGAAATATCGGTATGGTGATGGGAATTGCTCTAGCAGTATCTTTGTTCACAGCAAGATTAAAAACAGCTTCTTTTCTTGATGCCCTTGATTTCGTCTTTCTTTGGGCAGCAGGACTTTGTTTTATAGGTGTAATAATCAGTGCTATAAGGCCTAGACCAATTACAAATTCTAGTGAACCCGAACAGAACCATTAATGACCCTTTAAAATTATACCCCTTGTTTCTCAGGCGACCATATGTACTTATGTAGCTGGAGTTGAACCCTAGCATCCCAAAGCTTGGCTGCTAAAACCCATTCCACCAAAGTCTTTGGTAATAACTTATCATACATCGGCGAGAACAGGACCTGGGCTTTCGACTCATACTTTGTGATAATTTCACATGACCACTCAAAGTCTGCCTTATCAGCAATAATAAATTTAATTTCATCGGTACCCGTGAGCAACTTAAGATTTTCCAGTTTCATATATTGATCCATACCTGAGGCAGGTGGTTTTAAGTCCATCGAAAATCTAACTTTGTCTTGAAATTTCCCTATAAAAGGGCTAAGATCGATGGAACCGTTGGTTTCAACAGATACATTAAACCCATTTTCTGCTAACACCTCAAGTAACGCCAAAGCATTAACTCGACTCAATAAGGGCTCCCCTCCAGTTAAACACACTCGGTGGCAACCCAAAGCTTGAACCTTCTCTAATATCTCCTGAATCTCAAATCTCTGTCCAGCCTCATTGCTAAGGGCATAAGCTGTATCACAGCCCTCCCAGCAGTTTAGATTGCACCCAGCTAACCTGATAAAAGTAGTAGGCATCCCCATAGTAGAGGTTTCTCCATTAATACTTAAGAATATTTCGTTTACAATTATTTTGGTCATAATTTACTCCCTATAAACGGCTTTTGCTTGCGGTGCTTCCCAGACCTCAACGAAATCAAGAGAAAGCTGCGGATGGTTTACTGCGAGCTGTTCTTTTAGCAGATCATAAAAGTATTTAGCAATATTTTCAGCCGTTGGGTTAACTTCTTTAAAGCATTCGAGCTCATTAATAAGCTTATGGTCTAGAATATCAGTTGTTACTTTTAAATATTTTTTTAAATCATGAAAATCAATCAAAATCCCGATATCGTTTAATTCTGAACCTGAAACTTGTACGCCTACCTGCCACCTATGTCCATGCACATTTGCACATTTCCCCTGATAATTTCTTAAAAAGTGAGCCGCATCAAAATGAGTTGTATAATGAATAGAATACAAAATGAAATCACCTCGTGTTTTAGGTTACTTGCTTAACGCTTTAAGTAGTTTTATATTTAATCGGATCAGCTAATCCAGCTTCTTCAAAACCTCTTAGTCTAAGCTTACAGCTATCGCAGATTCCACAAGCTTCCTCGGCACCTTTATAGCAACTGGTGCTTAGCTCCAAAGGAGCTTCACTTTCTACGCCTAGCTTTACTATTTCTCCCTTTGTTAAATTTATTAAAGGAGTTTTAACTTTTATTATTAGCTTATCCTGCGTTGTGGCTTTTGTTGAGTAGTCAGCTAACTCTTGAAATTTGTCTATAAACTCAGGTCTACAGTCAGGATAGCCCGAATAATCCACGGCATTAACGCCAATATAGACGGCCTCTGCTTCTAGTACCTCTGCATAACCCAAAGCATAACTCAAAAAAATTAAGTTTCGGGCTGGAACATATGTTACAGGAATATCTTTTCTAGTCACGTCCCCTTCAGGAACCTCAATATCATCAGTTAGGGCACTTCCTCCAATATCATTCATATTAGTATCAATAATTAAATGTTTTTTTACGTTAAAGTGTTTGGCTACGGCCTTAGCACACTCTAATTCCCTGTTATGTCTCTGACCATAATTAAAACTAATTGGGTATAGTTCATAGCCCTCTTCTTTTGCCACACTCATGCAAATGGTGGAATCTAGACCCCCTGATAATAAAATAACTGCTTTCACACGCAATCCTCCTTAGACTTTCTTCATTAATAATATTCTCTTATCTCCCCCCGAACTTAATCAGGGTTATTCAAGGAATAGCTACGATAAAACTTTTTGGTGTAATATACAAAAAATGAAACTGCAATAGCGGTACTGATTAAAAACAACTTAATAACGACAATAGTGGCTAAAAAGTCACTTAAATCAAACCAAGTTCGAAGGGCGATACCTGCTATAAATAATCCCACTAAAACTTGTAAAACTCTAGTTGGTACATGAGGACTTATTTTAGCACCCACATTAGCACCAAGAAAGGCTGCTAAGGCTATGACTATAGCTATCGAAATAGGAATCTGATCAGTTCCCAACTTACCGATAACACCCGTAAAAGAGGCCAAAAAAGCTACTGTTACTGATGTTCCTAACGTTATCCGAATAGGTATTTTTAAAACATAAATCATAATCGGAACGAATAGAAATGCCCCCCCTACCCCTAAAATTCCGGTCATTATACCAAGTGTGAAGGCAATCACCGAGGCCAACCTTTTATTAAAAACAACGTCTTCTAAGTCCACATTTTGTTCCATATTTTTAGGCATGAACATCATAAAAGCTGCCTGTAGGGTCAAGAAAGCGAACAGAAGGAAAATATATTGTTCGGGTAAAAACTTAGAGATTATAGCACCAATAAAGGAAGCAGCTAAAATAGGTATCCCCATCCACTTTACTAGCCCCATGTGAACAAATTTCTTCTTACGGTGCACTAGGAAAGCTGAAAATGTACCAACCAAGCTCTGAACCATGCTTATTCCTGTAATGGTATTTAAACTAAAGGACTCAAAACCGAAATAATCAGGGACAAACAACAACAGTGGGATAATAATTATAGCGCCCCCCATTCCTAAAAGTCCAGAAGCAAAACCCCCAATTAATCCCAAACCAACAAGCATAAGCAAAAATTCCGAACTCATTGTGAAAACCTTCTTTCATAATCTGATATCGACGACAACCTAAATTTAAAAGCTTTATTATATTATACATTAGTCAAGGCAGAATTTCGTGGTTACATTTAATTAAATTGTAGAAGGCTATAATAAAAAAGTCAAGTTTGGAGGTCATTATGTTTCAGCCAAAAAGGGTCTATTTTGAGCCTACTGCCTTAGACTACCCCTTAGGAAAGGAGCTCTATGAAAAATTCAAAGCTTTAAGTATTGAAATCAAAGACACAGGTTCCCATAATCGAGTAACAGGAATCCCAGGTAAGACCCCCACTGAAGGCTACCTAGAAGCAAAGAACACCTTAGTGGTGGGCGTTAGGAAAGGTAAGGAATTTCAAACCTGCAAGCCCTCAGCTCACTACCAATTACCCCTTGTCACCAGTTGCCCCGGTAAATGTCAATACTGTTACCTGGCCACAACTCTGGGTAAAAAACCGTATATACGTGTCTATGTTAATATAGACGAAATACTAGATCGAGCAAAAGAGTACATTGTTGAACGAACTCCTGAGGTAACATTGTTTGAAGGGGCAGCAACATCTGACCCTATTCCCGTAGAGCCTTACACAGGCTCGTTAAAGAAAACAATTGAGTTTTTTGCCAAGGAAGAAACTGCTCGCTTTAGATTCGTTACGAAATTTACGGATGTAGATTCATTGCTAAGCCTTGACCACAATGGGCATACAAGGTTTAGGTTTAGTATTAACACTGAACCGGTAATCAAAGACTTTGAAGCAGGCACTCCGGGATTATTTGAGAGATTAGGGGCTGCCCAAAAGGTCTGGAACAGTGAGTATCCTTTAGGTTTTATAATTGCTCCAATTATCTTAACGGATAATTGGCAAAAAACTTATGAAGAGCTATTCAAACTCATCTCAGGAAAACTAGAAACTAAAAAAAATCAAGATTTAACCTTGGAACTAATAACTCATCGCTTTACTAAAAAAGCTAAAAATCAAATCTTGGAGATCTTTCCAAATACCAAGTTACCCATGGAAGAGGAAGAACGTCAGTTTAAATATGGCCAATTTGGTTATGGCAAGTATGTATACCCTAAGGAGCAAATGCAGGAGGCTAAGATTTTCTTAGAGAGCTTAGTAAAAAACTACCTCCCCTACGCTCAAGTTGATTATTTCATCTAATTGCAGCAACTAAAATAGATGCCTTGAAATTAGGCATCTATTTTATTGTTTAGCTAAACTTTTTTAAATTTTTCCGAACTTTTCTCAATCCCTATTCGTTATATAAGTGAATACATCAACTAGGAGGGATAATTATGTTTGAAGATTTAACAATGTTGGAAATTATTCAGATGCTTTTACCTTTGCTATTACTTGAGTTAGCCTTAAAGCTCTATTGTCTTGTTCTAATTGCCAAGAATGAAGTAAATCATCTGCCAAAATGGGCCTGGTCATTAATTGTTCTATTGGTATCAACCTTTGGACCGATTGCCTTTTTGTTTGCTGGTAGAAAGAGGTATTAATTATGTTACTAGTAAAAGATTTGATAAAGAGCTATGACAGTCTTCAAGTTCTCAAATCAATTAGCTTTGAGGTAAAGCAAGGTTCAGTTTTCGGCTTTTTGGGCCGAAATGGGCAAGGCAAATCAACAACGATGAACATTTTAACCGGACTCATAGGTTACAACAGCGGTGAAATCTACATTGACGGTAAGGCTTTTAAAGAGCATAAACCAGCACTAATGAAATCTATCGGCTATTTAACTGAAAATCCGGTTTTTTACGGTTACATGACTGCAAAGGAATATTTAAGATTTATTGGGGAAATCAGCGACTATGATAAAAAAGGTCTTAATTCTCGTATCGAGAAATTATTGGATCAAGTTAAACTAACTGAAGTAGCAAACCGGAAAGTTGGAGGCTTCTCTAGGGGCATGAAGCAGAGGCTGGCGTTAGCGGTAGCCTTGCTTAACCACCCCTCTCTGCTCTTTTTAGATGAACCAACCTCAGCCTTAGACCCAGAGGGAAGAATGGAAATGTTAGATCTGATAGATGAGTTAAAGGGTAGTGGCATTACGGTTTTTCTATCCACTCATATTTTAAATGATGTAGAGAGAGTTTGCGACAACGTAAGTATTTTGAACAAAGGGGACATAATTCTCACCAAAAGCCTCAAGGATCTAAATGAGGAATTTATTCAACCCATTTATGATATCGAGCTTGAAGAAGATTGTACCAAGTTTAGTGAAACTCTAAAAGCCTATAGCTGGGTTGATACCATCCAAACTAATGGAAAAAAACTAAGTGTCTATATAAATGATATGAATCTAGCCAGGATTCAACTCTTAGAAACCTTAGCTAGAGAAAAAACAGCAGTTATCAGTTATCAAGTAAGAAAAAACAGTTTAGAGGATATCTTTATTAGGATGGTGAATGAGCAATGACTTCCTTTTGGGCTTACTTTAAAAAAGAAATTTTAGAATCCCTGCGGCAAAATCGCTATATCATTCTAGCCGTTGGCTTTGTCTTCTGGGCCATCTTTAGCCCCTTTTCTTTGAAGTTGCTCCCCGTCCTTTTAAAAGGACAATATCCTGCCGAACTAATTGAAGTAATGACTGTCGACAGAACTGCAGCTTTTGCCAGTTATATGAAGGATTTATTTTCCATTGCCAATCTGTTTGTGGTTCTATCCTTAATGGGAATTCTGGCTGAAGAAATTGGTTCCCAAAAACTAATGCTCCCCTATTCCAAAGGTGTCAACGTTGCTGGTTTGGTACTGGCTAAAACTATTCATTACACCTTAACCGTCGGTATTTTTGTGGTTATTGGCTTTTTAATCAATTTTAACTACATCACTGTTATATTTAACGAAGGCTCGCTTCCCTTTAACACAGTGTGGCAAGCGTGCTTACTATTTATCCTATACTTTTCCTTTAATATTTCTTTAATTGTTATGCTGAGTAGTTTTTTTAGAAAAGGACTAGTAGCAGGGATTTTAGTTTTGGCAATCAGTTTTTTGATGCCCCTACTGGGAAAATTTCCAGCAATTGAGGAATATACCCCCTACTACCTGGTTCAAAAAGCAAACCAAATCGGTAACGTGTTTGATGAAACCCTGATCCCCGTTACCTTAATAACCCTAGGTGCAATAGTTCTTTTTAACCTGATAACAATATTTCGGATGAAGAATGTCGAAGTGGTATAAGGTGCAAAAACGTATAAAAAAAGCCTGCAGATAGACTGCAGGTTAATTTTTTATCCTATTAAAATGGTAATAAATTTGTCAATTAGGTCTATTATAAATACAGTACGTATCTGTACATCAGCCAAAAGTGACTGAAACTACCGCCCAAAACAAAAAGATGGAAAATTTCGTGAAAACCAAACCATTTGAAATTGAAGTTAGGCCACTTAAATCCATAGATTAGGGCTCCGATGGTATAAAGTAGTCCGCCTGCAGCCAGCCAACCTAGCCCACCCAAGGGGATAGACTGTATTAACGGCCACGAAGCTACCACTACCAACCAACCCATTAAGGTATAAAATAAGGTCGATATCCATCTAGGTGCATTAAACCAAAATATCTTCATAAAAATACCTACAACAGCAATCAACCAAACACTAACCAAAAGTGACCAACCCCATACACCCTTAAGTACAACTAAACAAACTGGGGTGTAGGTTCCTGCTATCAAAACATATATCATCATATGGTCTATTCTTCTCAGTAGCGCTATCCCCTTTTCCGAAAGAGGAAGCAAATGATAAAGAGTACTGGCGGTATAAAGTAAAATTAAGCTCGCACCAAAAATGGAAAAAGAAACGACGTGCCAAACCGTCGAAGAAATCGAGGCATAATACACTAGTAAAACAAGTCCAACAATTGACAACAGAACACCAACACCATGGGTAATTCCACTAACCGGTTCTCTTAATTTTTTAAACATTGTTCCACTCCCTTTAAAATTTCTCCTAGTCTTACCTAACTAAGTCGAGTATACGCCTCGTTAAACTTGTCTGTCAATGGGGTAGGATTTTTGCTATTTGTCCCTATCTGAATTATAATATTTGTGAAGGGGGCTGACAACCATGAAATTCATTGATTTAAGAAGTGATACTGTAACTCAACCCACCCAGGCAATGCGTGAGGCCATGTTTGAGGCCGAAGTGGGCGATGATGTATATGGAGATGATCCAACCGTCAAAGCATTAGAAAAATACGCTGCGGAAATTGTTAATAAGGAAGCGGCTTTGTTCGTACCTAGTGGCACCTTTGGAAATCAATTAGCCTTATTTATTCACTGTAAAAGAGGTGATGAGGTAATTTTAGGAGAGGATTGTCATATTGTTGCCCACGAAGTTGGTGCCGCAGCAGTAATTTCCGGAGTTAACTTAAGAACAGTCCCTAGCAACAAAGGAGAACTTTGCCCTAAAGAAGTGGAAGCACGGATTAGAAAGGTTGACGATATTCACTATCCTACCACCGGTTTGATTGCCTTAGAAAATGCACACTCCAATGGCAGAGTAATTTCTCTAGATAACATGATAGCTAATTATGACCTAGCCAAAAAACATCATATTCCTTTACATTTAGATGGTGCACGTATATTTAACGCTGCTACCTATCTTCAAGTGGAGCCTAAGGACATTACGAAATATTGTGATTCCATAATGTTTGCCATGTCTAAGGGGTTATGTGCTCCGGTAGGTTCGATTTTAGCTGGCTCACAGGAGTTTATTGATAAGGCACGCAAGGGCCGAAAGTTATTAGGCGGTGGCATGAGACAAGCAGGCTTTTTAGCTGCTGCTGGTTTAGTAGCCTTAAAAGACATGAGAGGTAGATTGATTGAAGATCATCGAAATGCCAAACTTATGGGTGAAGAACTGGCTAAGACTCCTGGAATTGAAGTCTTTTTTGATGATATTCAAATAAATATGGTATTTTTTGATATGAGTAAAACGGGAATCGATACTTTTTCCCTAGCAGATAAATTCTACGAAAAAGGCATAAAAATAAACCCACCAGAAGGCGGCATTATGCGTTTCGTCACAAATTATTGGGTTAATACGGAAGACGTGCATTACGTGATAAATACTTTTAAAGAAATTATAGCAAATTAAATTTTTGCAACTTTACATGTTTGTAGAGAAAAGAGCACCATTTTCGGTGCTCTTTTCTAATGCTATTGATACATAAAACTTTGCCAATTATAAGGCTTTAAAAGACCCTTTTATTTAAGTGGTAGGGTTTAGCTTACTTTTATAGTAACCCTCTGCTAAATAGACTGCTGCTAAAGGATTATGTCCTAAAACTCTGTCCTTTACCGCGATTACCGTTACCGGAGCTTGGGAATGTTTAATAAACACGGTATCATGACCGACACACAGTCCAAGAATAATATTTAACTGTGTTTGAGCCTTATCTAACAACTCAGCCTGAGCTATAGGGTTACACATGGCCTCGTATTGCCCCGGTCGAATTTTTTGCTGGTCAGTAAGACCCAGGAATTCTTTGGGGAACGAACCTACCTTACACATCACTGATTCTACCTCAAATTCGTTGTTTTTAAATACTCTCGTTAAGACTTGAGCCTCTCTTCTTAGGCCAACACAAAAAGCTAGGCCTAAGTTTTTGAAACCACATTTTTTGGCAAAAGCCATAGTTTCTTCAACTCGAGTAAGACGACAATACCCTTCCGCCTCTACTATGGCTGCCACTTGGGAAATTTGATGGGTTTCTTCGGTATAATACTTTTCTTTTAATTCTTCTTTACTAAGCTCTTTAGTGGGACAGTTGCCCGGCAAATTCGAATCACCCGAATAACAAGCGTGAATTCCACACATTGAACAATTAGCCATACTCTCACTCCCATTATGAATATTCTTTAAAATATTCCACATAAAGGGAGGTTTTCCTTTTATCTTCTATAATCTTCAACAATTTCTATAAGTTTCTTCTTGCCCTTTTCAGACAATCCAAAGCTATCAATACTATTGTACAAAGCTTCCACAGTTCCTAACCCTTTTACATAACCATTTATTCTAGCCGCTGCCGTAGATCCATAAAAATTTTTGACCTCAGGATAAATATTTCTCAAATCCTTGTAGATTGGGCCTACCAGTTGCATGTAATATTTTTGATGATAGGTTTCAGCATAGTAAAAATTCTTAAATGGCACAACTTCAGTGTAGATTGGTCCATTTCTTCGTGTAGATTCTCTTACTTTTGTTTCCTCAGCGATTTCTCTTTCTACCTCATTTTTATAAAAGATAATAGACATGTACTGTCTTGACCTCAAACCTTGGGGATTATGTTTAAGCCAAAACATATCCAAGAGTTCTTGGTACGAGATGGTTTGAGGATCATAATCAATCTGTGTGGTTTCCGTATGATCTCCCATACTGCGATAGGTTGGATCTTCTTTACTTCCACCGGCATAACCTACCCTAGTTCTATAAACACCCTCTGTTAACCCAAACTGGGCATCAGGACCCCAGAATCAACCCATGGCAAAGGTAGCCGTTGCTAAGTTCTCTGGTACTTTTTGATCTATATCGGGAACAGGTAATTGTTCTTGTTTACTAAAGAACATGACTTTCGCCTCCTTCCAAAAATTTAAATTGTAGTTAGGCCCAAACTTCTTTCTTTAATAGATTTTCTTTGTGAGGGTTAAGCAATGCAGGAAATTTATTGCTTTTAAACTAGATTCAAACAAAAAACTCACATAAGGTGAGTTTTAGTTAGTCATTAAGCTAATTCGACCTGTCTGAGACTTTAAGTTTAAGATTCCTGCACCGCTACCTATTTTACCTTCGGCACTTTGTCTAGGACCATCCCTATCCACAGTTAATGCTTCAGGCGCATCGATACTTCCGGTGCCGGTAAAGGCTTCTACAATCAAATCCGACTCTTCAGGTATAGTTATGTCTATTCGGCCTGTCTTGGTAGAGATATCGTATTTACCTTTTAAGGGATCTGCTGATAGCAGCTTTATTCTTCCAGTTGAAGTGGAGGCCAGAACGTCAGAGCCCGGATTATCTATCTCAATTCGTCCTGTGTTAGTGTCTAAATTAAGTTTACCAATAACCTTTTCAACGTTGATGTCACCTGTACCGTTTTCAATAGTTACATCTCCTACTAAATTTGTTGCATTAACTCTACCAACATTACTGTTAATAATAACTTGACCCTCGATATCTTTTACATCTACTCCGCCAACGTCATTATTAAGGGCAAGAATCATGCCCTTCGGTACCAAAATCTCATAATTTACTCTAGAACTCTCACCAAGGTTAATTCCAATAGAACCATATTTATTTGGCATAATACTCTTAATATTAATGTCTTTATTTACTTGAAGGTCTATTGTTACCTCTTCTGCTCTTTGTTTAGCCTCCTCTTTAGAGGAAGCATAAGCGATAATCTCTCCTGTGACATATATCTTATTGTCCGAACTTGGCTTTACGACAACTGTTCCGTTGGTATTGTCTAAAATTAGCTTAGTTCCTGTTTCTTTTATTTCAATAGGAGCTTCCTCAAAGGTCCTTGTATAATTTATGGCATTACCAAAGATGTTTTCTTTGATGATCTGGTCGAGTTCAGTTGAGCCTGCTATTTTATAGGCTACGCTAGAAGTAAAGCCGGCAAAGGCTATAAAACCAATCAGTAGAACACTAATCCAGCTAAAACGAAGTTCTACAGCATCAGAGGATTTTTTTCTAAGGGCATCTCTAATTAGAAACTCAACTCCAAGTCCGACCAACAACAAAGGCCATAGCTTCCAAGCTTCAAGTAAATAGGAATTATGAACAAAATTATTTAAGAGCATAATCGTTCCAAAAATTATTAAGCCTAAGGCCATGGTAATAGGACCAACTTTCAGTATTTTAGGCATATTGGATTAAGACCTCCCTTCGGGACTATTAGTACTTTTATACAGAATATATACACCTAAACCAATGATTGCTACAGGTGCAAAAACTACCTTGATTAAATAACTTGGGAACAATATCGGTGTTAAATTGTGTAATAGACCTAGGACTCCAAGAACTATTAAGCCATAGCCAAGCCATTTATAGTCCATTTTAAACCAGTCGGCTACGAAAATATCCTTGTCTGGAACCCTTTCACCCTGATTCATTCTTCGTGCCAATTGCTGAGTATCAAAAATTGAGAAAAACATCAACACAGGAATGACAGCAGCCGACAAATTACCTATTCCAATAAAATCACCTATAAAAATACTACCTGAGAACAATATCAAGGTTTGGATGCCACGTTTCATTAAGCCTAAGTACAAATATCCCACTCCGGGTACAAGCGAAAGGATAAAGGCAAGAAATCTGCTTCTTTGTCCACTGGAAAAACTGACTGACTGAGAGTTTTGGTTGGCTTCCAAAGCAAGTTTGCATTCTTCACAAAGGGGACTTTCACAAGCTCCGCAAGTTTCCACCGCAAGCCTATCTGGGTGTTTTGAACAATTTATCATCTATTATTTCCTCCTTTAAAATTTGAACATCTTCTATATACTTATAAAAATTGTCCATGGTATCTAAAGATAAATTCATATACTCTTGAGACCAGTGACCAATGCTCTTTGGTATTTCATTAACCAGAGCAAAGGATGAATAAAAGATTAAAAGTACTGCTGCTGCAGCTGCTACCAAGTCTGTAATTAGAGATAGGGATCTAGTGGGTCTCACTGGACGAACTCTTGGAGTATCAAGCTTTGCCATAATTGTTTGACTGATATCTATTTCCGGGAGCTCTAACTCCCACTGATCTAAAAGGGAGTCAAGAGCCTGTTCTTCGCTCAGCAGTTTTGCACATTGCTCACAACTAGTTACATGTTTTTTTATTCTAATCCGTTGAATTTCTGTCATTTCCCCGGCTAGATACGCTGGTAGATGTTTTTGAACTTCTTTGCATTCCAAGCTCTTTTCCCCCTTTCAGTAATTTTTCCTTTAATAGTAATCGGGCTCGATAAATCCTTGTTGCCACCGTCTTTTCCGGTAATTGCAGAATCTCTGCGATTTGTCGATAGCTACATTGGTCGTAATGATGTAAAACCAAGGTGATACGGTATTTATCAGGCAAACTATTAATAGCCTCCTGAACAGTTTTTGCTCCTTCCTTCTTAAGATAAATTTCTTCCGGGTTGTTGCTCCCTAAAGCTAACCCCTGAGTGGTCTCACATTCAAACATTAACCTTTCTTGCTTCGCGACAATACTTTTCTGTTTCCGCAAAAAATCAAGGGTTTTGTTAGTGGCAATTCGGTAAAGCCAAGTATAAAAGCCTGCTTGTCGGTTAAACTGGCCTAATTGTTTGTAGGCTTGTAAAAAAGTTTCCTGAGTTAGGTCTAAGGCATCTTCCTGAGAATTTACCATGCGGTAAACTGTATAGAATACCTTTTTTTGGTATTCCCTGACCAGCTCTTCATATAGCCCTTTGTTACCTTTTAAAATTTCGTCAATAATTGCTTCAGCATGTTCAACCAACTAATCACCACTCTTTCTTACCCTTACATTAACTTTGACGGTCTTAACTAGAAAAGTACTTCAAAAAAGAGAAAAGACTTTTTACCTAATTAATTAGCTATTTCCACGGTCGTTCCTTTTTAGACACAAAAAAATAAGCAGAGCCCCCATGGACTCTGCATTTTTATTAAGAAATTAAACCTATTTCGATCAAAAAATCTTTTGCAACCTTTTCATCTGAAACTCCATCAATGTCAACTTTAGAATTTAACTCAGCCATTTTCTCATTTGTTAAATAAGGAACCAATTCATTCAATATATCTGCTATTTCTGGATGCTTTTCAAGAACCTCGTTTCTTATGATCGGTGCAGCATAATAAGGTGGAAAGAATTTCTTATCATCTTCTAATAACTTTAAATTGAAGCGTGGGATTCGACCATCGGTTGCATAAGCAGTTATAACGTCCATGTTTCCTTCTTTAACGGCGGTGTACATAAGGCCGGGATCCATACCACGATTATCTTTCCATTCTATACCATAAGTCTTATTAAAATTAGTAAAACCATCTTCCCTTTCTAGGAAGTCCACATCTGAACCTAATGTTAATTTTGAAGCATGGGGAACTAGGTCAGAAATCGTTTCTAAACCTAATTCATTGGCCATCTCTTCACGAACAGCTAAAGCATAAGTGTTGTTAAAGCCAAAAGAATTTAACCAAGTTATGTTAAAGTTTTCCTCATAATATTTCTTAACACGATCATAAATTACTTCCGGATCGGTTGTATCGAGCTCTTCTTTCATTATGATCATATAAGCTGTTCCGGTATATTCAGCATATATATCAATATCTCCGTCAATCAGTCCTTGCTGAAGCACATCTGTAGGTCCTAAATCTCTTTTATTAACTACATTTAGATCAGTACGATCAGTAAGTAGTTGTGAAATAATGTTTGCAAGAATAACTTGTTCTGTAAACTTTTTACCGGAAACAACCACGGTGTTTTCGTCATCTCCATTATTTGCTCCAGAACATCCTACGATAAAAGCCGTAAGACCTAAAACTAAGACTAACAGTAAAGAAATTTTCTTCATTTTGTTAACCACCTTCCCTTTCTATTATTATTTAGTATTAATGCAAAGGATTTAACCTGCCCTTTTAACACCTTGAGGAGTAGCCCGAATTTCGATGTGTTTTAAAACTAGATCCGCCACTATTGCTAATATAGCAGCAGGAATAGCACCGACTAAAATTAAGGGGGTATTTAGCATAGTTATTCCTCGCATGATTAAATCACCTAATCCGCCTGCCCCCACAAAAGTAGCCAAGGTAGCCACACCAATAGTTATAACGGTGGAAGTTCTAATTCCAGCCATAATTACCGGAAGTGCTAGAGGTAACTCAATTTTAGAAAGGATTTGCCAACCTGTCATCCCCATTCCTCTCCCTGCCTCAATTACTGATTTATCTACTTCTAAAATTCCAATATAGGTATTACGTAATATGGGTAATAGCGCGTAAATACTTAAAGCTATAATAGCATTTGGCTTGCCTATGCCCACCAATGGCAACATAAACCCTAGAAGTGCCAAGCTAGGAATGGTTTGAGCGACAGAGGTCACACCAATTACAGGTTCTGCAATTTTTTTTGACTTTGTTAAAATTACACCTAAAGGCACTGAGACTAAGATAGCGATTGCCATGGCAATTGAAACCATTAAAATATGGTCTTGCGTAGCAACAATTAACATGTCCCATCGTTCTACAAAGGTTTGGTACAAGGCAATAAAGAAATTTTCACTTTTCATTAAGCAATATTCCCCCTTTGTTCCCATTCAGCCATCCCACGAATCATGCTGGTTCTAGTAATTATTCCGATAAGCTTATCATCTTTGACTACAGGGACAGTATACAGTCCTTTTTGAGTAATAATATCGGCAACTTCACCCATAAGTTGTTCCGGAAAAACTATTTGTATATCTTTCGTCATAACGTCGGCTATAATCTTATCTTCGTCCTGAAAATTGTTTTTTATATCTTCAAGTCTAATTAGACCTAATAATTCCTTGTTTTTACCTGTAATATAAAGTTGGTCAACTTTTTCTTTTTTCATTAGTTTAAAAGCTTCTGCTAATCCCCTTTTCGCACTAGCGGTAATAACTTTTTCAACCATCAAGTCAACAGCTGCAGGATATTCAAAGTCGGAGTTTACACGCCTTTCACCTATGAAATCACGTACGAATTGATTTTTAGGATGACGAAGTATTTTATCGGGAGTATCTAGTTGAACAATCTCCCCTTCTTGCATAATGGCAATTCGGGTGGCGATCTTTAAGGCCTCATCCATATCATGAGTTACAAAAACTATAGTTTTATTAATCTCATCTTGCAACTTAACTAGTTCGTCTTGTAGTTGTTCGCGGCTAATGGGGTCAAGAGCACTAAAAGGTTCATCCATTAGAATAATTGGAGGTTCACCGGCTAAGGCTCTAATAACACCGATCCGCTGTTGTTGCCCTCCAGACAATTCAGCAGGATACCTCTTCTTATATACAGTCGGATCTAAGCCAACTAAATCTAATAACTCATCTACCTTGTTTTCATATTTTTCTTTCGGCCATTTCTTCAATTTTGGGATTAAAGAGATATTTTCTTCTATAGTCATGTGTGGGAAAAGACCAATCTGCTGAATTACATAGCCAATATCTCTCCTTAACTGAACAGGATCTTTTTGTAAAATATTCTCACCATTAATCAATATTTCTCCTTTAGTCGGATCAATTAAACGATTAATCATTTTCATAGTAGTGGTCTTTCCACAACCGGAAGGTCCGATTAAGGTTAATAGCTCACCCTGTTTGACATGAAGATTTATACTTTTTAAAGCTTTAAATCCATCGGCGTAGGTTTTCTCTACATTTTTAAATTCTATCATATGTTCCCCCTCATAATTTCTGCCTTTAGCCTACAAAAAAGAAAAAACCCTAAGCATTTAGCTTAAGATTCCCTTAAATTACCTATAACATTATCTTATTAAGGCCACGCATTACTCTTATATAGTATATATCATTAGGATATTCGTGTAAAATTCGGCATATTTCGATATTCTTAGGTATTCAATGCTACGGCTTGTTCTCCCTCAAAGAGAAGACTTAGCTATACATATCATCCACTTAACTCTAGTATATTGCCAATTGCTTGATTTTAATGAATTTACGGAATATTAATCACGTCTACAGGAGTGATAATTCCCAATAATGGTTCAGAGTCAATACCGTTATGCGTTATTAAAAGTGCATCTAAACCAGAAACCCCAATTTTAGTATTCCTAAAAATTTCTTTTACATCATAGATGTTACTGTCGCTAGCAATAAATTCGTAGTTGTCTGTGCGTTTACTATGATCTAGAACATCGGCTAGTATTAAATCGTAAAAGGACTGACAAGTACCCCCAACTCTCTTAGCTAGCCAAAAAACGATATCCTTATCTATTAGTAATCCTACAAACTGTTTTTCATCGTAAATGGGAAACTGGGTGAAGCCATGGATTCTAATTGCCCTTAAAAGTTCTGCCACAGTATTCTTTAATTGAAAGGTTACAACCTTTTTAGAGAAACGTGGAATAACCTTATCTGGATGGAAAATTTCCCTTTCGATAATTTCAATTTTCTCCACAATTGAATCATGGGGTTCCGCAATAGCATAGTTTGGATCTGTACTTTCGTGTACTATGGCATTTCTAAGTTCAGCAAACTCCTTTAAGTCATCTTTGTAACGTCTAATAACTGAATTAGATTTACTAGCAAAACCTAATAACTTTGAAAAAGCAACATAATATTCTCGGTTAGAGTAACTTTTTAAAGCCTTTTCAATGGAATTAAAGGCCGCCAAAAAGCGATCTGAGTTTCTCATAGTTAACACCGCCGAATCGTGTAATTAATTGAATATTCTATAAGATTCGTCATAAGTCAACAAAAACCTTTATCTAGAGAACCTTTTAGGTAGTAAAAGGACTACTTAGCAAGTTAATTGGCAAAGGGAAGCTTCTTACCTTCTTCTCGCAACCATTTCCGTTGCCTCTCATAATCAAAAAGGTTATTTTTCACCAGTTGCCAAAATTCCTTAGAATGATTCATCTGTTTTAGATGGGCCAGCTCATGCACTATAAGATAATCAATCACAGATTTTGGGGCCATAATAACCCTCCAATTCAGATTGATATTGCCCTTACCAGAGCAGCTCCCCCATCTGGTTTTTTGTTCTTTAATGCGTAGCTGGTTATACCTAACGCCCATTCTTTTAGACCACACCTCTAACTTATCCGTAAAGACCTGGCGGGCCTCATTTTTATACCAAGCGAGTAATGCTTCTTTCACCCTTAATGGCCACTCTTCCTCACTTAAGTTATCCGGTAGAAATACCCAAAGGATGTTAGACTTTAGCTCCACTGTTGCCTTTTTATTGTTAATGGCTATGATCCGGAGCATATACTCATACCCAAGATAAGGAAATTTTTCTCCGGCAACAAACTTTTTTTCTTCTTGTTTTACTTTAAGGCTTTTAAATTCTTGCCAGTGGTTAAAAATCCATTCTTTCTTGGCTTCCACAAAGTCTTTAACCTCTTTGTCGTTGGCACCTTTCGGTTTTGTGACCTTGACCTTGTCGCCATTGATGGTAATTCTAATTCTTTGGGCTCTGCCACTTACGGTAACTTCGTATTCAATTTCTGTATTGCCAACAACTAATTTTTCCATGTCTTTTATCAGTCCCAAATTTTAATTTAGTCCTCGAATATTCGTTTAATGGATTTTACCTAATAAAATATTAGACATAAAGCTAGCTATTTCCTGCAAAATTAGAGAAGGACTTGTTCATAAAGGTAACAGCCATTGAAAAAAGACTCAATGGCTGTTATTCTTTCTATTAGGTTTTTGCCAAATGTAAAGGCGGTGGCATCAACCAGCCCTTATCTTTTTTTATCCTAAGTAGTCGCACACCATACATAGCTTTATTAGCATGAAACTTAGCAAACATGGCTCCGATATCTTCTCTAATCGAAATACCCATGATCGTACTACAAGCCACTAAGCCTGCTGCTATATCTAAACTAACTGACTCGGCAATTTCAGGATCATTAAATCTTGCGCCTGTTGGGATGCTCTCTAAATCAGCTTTTGCTCTATCCGGTGGTGCTGCCGGTAAGGCTACTTGATTTTCTTTTAGAAGCTCCTCGATTTGTTCAATCTCTGGTTTTATTACATTCACGATCTTATCTTCGAGAAATTTTCTTAAGTCTTTATCACCGCTATGGTTAATTAATGTTTGATAACCGGCCACAAAGGCTTTGGCTCCTGCTAAATAAGCCCAGACATGAAAAACTTCACCGTAGTGCATTGGTTCTTCTTTTGGATGGCCATTTAAGATTCCCATATAGCTACCTCCCGAAATTTTTTTTCAAAACTTTAATACATGTTTATAATCTGCTCTAAATCCGTAGCTTCATACAAATATCCTTTCCCCCAAAAAAAAAAGCTGTGCAATTTAAGCACAACCCCTCTGATCTAAAACATTTTTTAATTCTTAGTGGTTAGTTTAAGCAACTACAACTACTTGTTGTTGCTTTTTAAAAATCCCCATAGGCTTACCTACAGGCAGAAATTCTCTGCCAAAGTGAATATTTAATACTGCGGCAGCTGAACCGTAAAATGAAAAAATTGCAATCAGTAGTTCGGAGTAAGCAGCAATATTATGAGCTATAACTGGGGCTATTCCAAAAGAGGTAAAGGTTAAACCAATAAATAAGAAATCAATAAGGACAAAGATAATAAGTAAAACTTTATTTGTTTCTGTTGCTCCAACTGTCATGAATAAAGTAAAAATTAGATATCCTAAGAAAGCAAAACCTAGTTGCTTAGGATCTGCATCTAAGGCCATTTGGTTACCGAATACTCCCAACTTGATTAACCAAGAAAAGGCTACAGCGAACCAGAAAAATGCAAAACCTCCAAACGCTGTGGTTCCAAAAACATTATCCCTTTTTGAATCGCCAATACAGGCAAATAACTGGGCGAAAGCCCCTAAAAAGATGGCCCACGGAATTACAAAAGACAACCCCTCTGTAAGGCCTAGCTTTTGTGAAGAGGCTACTAAGGTGACCATTGCTAATCCAAATAATCCTAGTGCTGATGGGTCTGCTGTGACTGCTTTTACGTTTTGTTGATTCGACATTTACATCCTCCCCTAAATAAGTTACCAAATCAAAATATCATATACGTCGAAACCTGTCAATAATAATTGTGATAATTGAAAAATGTAATATTAGGTAGTGATTTAGCAAACCCTTTAAATACAATAATATAAAGAAGACTACAGACATTTAACATGATATAATACCTTTACAAACTAAGGAAAAGTATAATTAGGAGGCTTGGAAATGAGAGGTTGGATAATTTACACAGACACAGCAAACGCAAAACCTGAAACTTATGAAATCAAAAGATTTATAGAAGTAGCAAAAGAACAAGATATTGAAATCGAGGTTTTTAGGCCTGAACAATTTGACCTAGTGGTAACTAGGGATGACCGTAAGAGTGTTTTAGTTGACGGACAAGTTCTACCCCTTCCAGATTTTTTATTACCTAGAATGGGAGCAGGTACAACCTATTTTGCACTAGCAGTTATTAGACACTTAGAAAGGTTAGGGGTAAATACCTTTAATTCCTCTCAAAGTATTGATACTGTTAAAGATAAATTATTTACAGAACAGATTTTAGCTGAACACAATGTACCAGTACCTAAGACAATGCTTGTTAAATATCCGGTAAAAGTAGAGCTAGTGGAAAAGCAGCTTGGTTTTCCTGTAATTATAAAAACAATTTCAGGCTCACAGGGCAGTGGGGTCTTCTTGGCAGAAACAAAGACTAAGTTTGAGGATGTAATGGAGTTAATTAACGCCTATAAAAGTAATGCCAATATAATTTTACAAGAATTTATCGCCTCCAGCAAAGGAACTGATTTACGGGTCTTTACCATCGGTGGCCGAGCAGTGGCTGCCATGAAAAGGACCTCTGCAGACGATAATTTTAAAGCTAATTTTTCGCGAGGTGGACAGGTAGAAAGTTTCCCTATCACTCCAGAAATTGAATGGTTGGCCATCGAAACCTCAAGAATTTTAAACTTAGATATTGCGGGTATTGATTTGCTTTTTGATGGTGAGCACTTTAAAATTTGTGAAGCCAATTCCTCACCTGGTTTTGAAGGAATGGAAAGATGTTGCGATGTAAATATTGCTGAAGAAATTTATGAATTCTTACGAGTTCGATTAGGTTTATACAAAGAATAAGGCAATATAGGAGGATGTAATCAACTAATGACTTTTCTATTGGCGATAATTGTTTTCACAATAATAGCTATTGAAGTCCCTAAAATGGTTAGAAAAAAACTTTGGAGGGAGTTGGTTATATTTGGGATACTTTTGTTCTTTGGCACCCTTTACAGCTTAGGCTATCTTTATGACTTGCCTCTCCCCAATCCCACTAAAAAAATGGAATATATGACAGAACCGGTATCAAAGTTTCTTGATGAGTTATTGCTTTCCGGTATGAAATAATGATGCAAGCCAAAGAATGATGGGAATTCCAATTGAGAAACTTAGATAGTAGGGAGACGCAATGCTAAAAAGAAAACTCAACTCGGTGTAGTTTTCATACTGATAGATTGAGTAAGCCGATGCTAAAAGTGACTCAGCAAAAATAAAAAATCTGTAGTCACTTAGTTTAAATACTTGGGCAAGGCTTACCACCCCGGCGTAAGAAAAAATAGCTACTCTCATAAACATCCAAGTAACCCAAATCATGACGGTTAGGGCTTCAAATCTTTCAAGGGGAGAAACTAATTGAGCATATTGAACCCAACTAATAAAGGGATATGATTGTATAGCTAGGACTTCTGAACCAATATTAGCTATCATCAATAAGGAATATATAGTCAAAACAACCCCACTTAACCCAACTGCCGTTAGCCCTACTTTAGTTAGATTAGAATAAGCATTAGCTTCCTTCGATAATATACCGAAAACGAAACCGATTGCTAGCCAATCTAAAGGGAAAATAGCTGCTCTTAAAATTGGCAGAAAGCCACTCTCTCCGATAGGTTGGATATTGGAAAGTTCTATTCCAGTAGAGCTGACTGTCATAAATATAAGCAATGAAACTGCTCCAATTAAAAATACAAATTCACCTATTCTGCCGATAACTTCTATACCTTTATATACAGCGTAACTAGTTAGTAAAGAAAAAGCTAGGATTATAACCTCTATCGGTGTGCCTGGCAGAAAAACTACAGCTAACTCTGAGAATTCTCTCAAAGACCAACTATGAACCTGAATAAAAAAGTAAACTAGTAAAAGACCAACCACTTTACCTATATATTTACCTAAGATAATTTCCCCATATTCTATCATGCTTTTTCCCGGGTACTTAGCACCTAGTTTGGCTAAAGGATAGTAAACAACACCTGCCGCCACGACGGTTGCTAACATTATTGATAGCCATGAATCTTGACTAACTATTGTTATTGGCGTTCCCGGAATAAAAAGTATTGTGGCGGCAACGTTTGCATAGAAAACTAATAAAACTAACTGATATTCTGAGATTGCGTTCTCTTTCATTACCACTAACTCCCAACTGAGGTTAGGTTCACTATAAGTAATATGTTCGTTGGGAATTTATTCTATTCTAAAAATCTGAAGGATCACCTATTTCCTCTTGGGAGATCAACTCTGACTTTAAGTCAGAAATAAACCATTCCTGCTCTTCTTTTTTTAGTTTAATTGTAATATAGTAAACATCTTTAGAATGAATACCATCCCCTACAGTTTCTTCTTCCCAAACTGCAGAAACCACAGCTCTGTCTGAAGTCCTACTTTTTACTGTTGCTTCAACAAGGGTTTCCCTTAAGGACGAAGCATAGCCTTGGGGTGGGCCAGAAAAGAAATCAACTCCCTTTTGTAGTAATATACCTGTCACGGCAGTTTCCGCATACTTTAAGTAATACTCTAAGGGTTCTTCGTCTTCCTCTCTTTCATTAACTCTCCATGCCTTTTTAAATACCTTGTACTTGTCTTCCATGGCTACTAAAATTTCTGTCTTGGTGTCAATAGTAATTTCAACCGTTTCATCAGACTTGTATACCTCTAACCCAACAGCCTCTACTACGTCATTCGTTTTCGCATAAGTATCCGTATTTATGGTAGTGTTACTTATACCAACAGAGCTACAGCCTGAAAAAACAAAGCTTGCTACTGAACATAAAAAAAGCACTTTAAATATGCGAATAAACATGCCCTAACCACCTATTTGTAAATTATTACCATTGATACTAATATTCTGTTGGCTCTCGGATAATTCCTGCTTTTTTAACTTATACTATAGGCAGTTTCCATCGCAAATATCAACATATAACGGAAAGGGGAAATTCTATGTCTACTAAAGCCGAAACTGTATTCGATAATCTTCAATATACGGCAGAAGGTGTCAACAAAGTCAATAATTTTACAGGTGATGACTTAACAGCAGATACTTATTATTTTAAACCGGACCAAATTCTAGCCTTTCATAAGCATCCTGAGGGTGACCAAGTCTTTTTTATCTTAAAGGGACAGGGTCAATTTTCCTTAGATAATGGCGAAGAACAAGTTATCGATGTAAAGGAAGGTTCTATTGTTTATGTGCCTGCCGGAGTATGGCATCAGTTGAAGCCTAATGGAGAAATGATTGCCTCTCAAGTGACTAAAGCCGGAGCTGGCATGGAAGCAAGATCATAAAATATTAAATTGACTATTATAAAGTTCAGCATAGAAGCCATCATTTGCAAGAAGTTCCTCGTGACTTCCCTTTTCGATAACGCTACCGTTATTCATCACAAGTATTAGATCAGCATGGCGGATGGTAGATAATCTGTGGGCAATTACAAAGCTGGTTCTATCTTTCATTAGCTCCTTCATGGCCTTTTGAATTAACACCTCAGTTCTGGTATCAACACTACTGGTTGCCTCGTCTAAAATCAGAACTGAGGGGTTAGCCAAAATAGCACGGGCTATAGTTAATAGCTGCTTCTGACCTTGAGAAATATTTGAAGCTTCCTCATTTAAGACAGTATCATACCCTTTGGGAAGTGTTCTAACAAAATAATCAGCGTGGGCTGCTATTGCAGCCTGCATAATTTCTTCCTCAGTGACATTTTCACGTCCATAAGCAATATTGTCTCTTATGGTTCCATTAAAGAGCCAGGTGTCTTGAAGCACCATACCGAACAGCTTTCTTAAATCCCCTCGTTTTAATTCAGTTATGTTTACGCCATCAACAGTAATTTTTCCTCCGCTTATCTCATAGAAACGCATTATTAAATTTACGAGCGTAGTTTTCCCTGCTCCCGTAGGGCCAACAATGGCAATGGTTTGGCCAGGTTTAACATCAATATTCATGTTTTCTATAAGTACAGCATCCTCATTATAGCCAAACTTGACGTTTCTAAATTTAACTTCACCTTTAGGCCACTGAATCTCCTTAGTATTGTTAACTTCCGGCACTTCTTCTACTTCATCTAAAATTTCAAAAACACGCTCAGCTGACGCAATTGTAGACTGAATAATATTTGCGATATTAGCTGTCTGAGTGATGGGTTGAGAAAATTGTCTGGCGTATTGAATAAAGGCTTGAATATCACCAATCTGAATTGCTTTATTGGTAACCAGCACCCCACCGACCACACTGATGGCCACGTAACCAATATTGCCAATAAACATCATTAAAGGCATGATAATCCCAGAAATGAACTGGGCCTTCCAACCTGAGTGATAGAGTCTTTCATTAATCTTATCAAATTGGGTCAAAGATTTTGCTTCTTGTCCGAAGGCTTTTACTATTTTGTGGCCTGTATACATTTCCTCTACATGTCCATTTAACTCTCCTAGCGCCTTCTGTTGCCCCTTAAAATATTTCTGTGACCGAGAAGCAATCATTATGGTTACTACTAAGCTTAAAGGTAAAGTCAAGATAACGATTAAGGTCATAAGTGGGCTAATGGTTAACATCATGACAATCACGCCTATAAGCGTAATCAATCCTGTAATTAGCTGGGTTAAACTTTGTTGCAAAGTGTTACTGATATTATCTACGTCGTTAACAACTCGACTTAAAACTTCTCCATGAGTGTGTGAGTCATAAAACTTTAGTGGTAGACGGGATAGCTTTTCGTTTACGTCTTTCCGCAAATTATAAACGGTCTTTTGCGAAACTCCTGCCATTATAACTTGCTGAATATAACCGAACACGGCACTTAAAGCGTATAGTCCGCCTAAAATCAGAAGAATATCATGTATATAGTCAAAATCTACCACGGCACCGGGGACATCATTTAGTTTTAACAACATTCCTTCAAATAATTTGGTAGTGACTTTTCCTAATAATTTAGGACTATAAATCATAAAAACAGTACTAAGTATGGCTGCTAATAATACAGCTACTAACTGAAATTTAAAGGGCTTCAAATAAACCATAAGTCTTTTAAGTGTTCCTTTAACGTCCTTAGCCTTTTGAACCGGCATGCCCATTCCCCGTCCAAAACGGGGACCTCCCGCTCCTTTGCCGTATTTCTGATCCTGCTGGCCTTCTTTACGCTCTTCTCTTCGGTTATCTGTCATGCGATTTCCTCCTCCGAAAGCTGCGAGGAAACAATTTCACGATATACCTCACAAGTGTCCAGTAATTCGCGGTGGGTACCCATTCCTGCAATTCTGCCCTCATCTAAAACTATTATTTGATCTGCGTCAATAACTGTACTAACTCTTTGAGCAACCAGTAATACTGCAGAATCTGTTAATTCTTTCTTTAATGCCATTCGAAGTTTAGCATCTGTTTTAAAGTCAAGAGCAGAAAAACTATCATCAAAAATATAAATTTCGGGCCTTCTAACCAGAGCACGTGCAATTGAAAGACGCTGTTTCTGACCCCCGGAAAGGTTAGTTCCTCCCTGTGCTATTGTAGAATCAAAGCCCTCTGGCATAGCTAAAATAAATTCCGTAGCTTGAGAAATTTCAGCTGCCTGTACTACCTCTTCCTCAGAGGCATTCTCCTTGCCGAAGCGAATATTATCACCTATTGTTCCGGTGAATAATACTGCCTTCTGAGGAACGAAGCCGATTTTTGCTCTTAGAGTAGCCTGCGACATTTCACGAACATCTACACCATCAATCACAATACTACCACTGTCAACATCATAAAATCTTAGAATTAGTCCAATCAAGGTTGATTTTCCAGACCCTGTTCCACCTATAATTGCCGTAATCTCTCCCGGCTTTGTACTAAAAGAAATATTTGAAATTACGGGCTCTTCTGCACCAGGATAGCTAAAGTAAACATTTTTAAATTCAATATCGCCTCTTTTATTATTGCTAAGCTTTACTTCTGCAGCATCATAAATTTTCGGAATCATATCTAGAACTTCATTTATTCTGGTGGCTGAAACTGAAGCGCGTGGAATCATGACAAGCATATATGAAACCATAATCAAGGAAAACATAATTTGCATGGCATATTGAATAAAGGCCATTAGAGCCCCTACTTGCATATCACCATTATCAATCCGAATTCCCCCAAACCAGATAATAGCTATTGTTGACAAGTTTAGCATAAGCATCATCAGAGGCATTACAATCGCCATAAGCTTATTGACCTTGAGCGCGGTAGTGGTAAGATCTAGGTTGGCTAAATTAAACCGTTCCTTCTCGTATTCGATGCGATTAAACGCTCGAATGACTCGCACGCCTGTGAGGTTTTCGCGAAGGACAAGATTTAGTTTATCAAGTTTAATTTGCATTGCTTTAAAAAGAGGCAAACCTTTTTTAGCAATTATAAAAATAGCTATGGCCAAAATCGGTAAAGTCACCACAAATATCAAAGATAACTTTGTATCCATTGATACTGCCATAATAATACCCCCTATGACCATCAGTGGCGACATAATCATCATTCTAAGAATCAAAGTTAGGACCTGCTGAATTTGGGTTATATCATTGGTTGTCCTAGTAATCAGAGAAGCTGTACCAATATTATCAAACTCCTCTAGTGCGAAGTTTTCAACATGAGAGAAAATTTTACTGCGGAGAAATTTAGCAAAGCCTGTGGCTACTTTAGAGGATAAGAAGGTTGCTATAACGGAAAAGACAACACCGCTACCAGCAACTAATAACATAAATCCACCAATTTTTAAGATGTAGGGAACATCCCCATTTACGATCCCCTTATCCACAATATCTGCCATTAACGTAGGAAGATACAAATCCGACAAGGTTTGTAAAAAAGTAAGGATCAACACAAAGCCAGTAGTAATTCTATAAGGCTTCAACATTTTAAATAACTTAAGCATTGAATCATCTCCATTTGACTATACTTCTGAGCTTATCATCTAAGTATATAATGTCAAAAATTGCTGTTAATCACTCATAAAAAGAAGACAAGAACTGCACACAAGAAAAGCGCGTATATTTCGGTTCTCGACCTACGCGCTTTTCAGACATGGTTATTTAAAAATATTTACAAGCCCTATCAGCATGAGAATCAGCCCTGGCAAAACGTGTCCTTTTTCTTCTAAAAAACCTTCAGAATACTTCTCACCTACTATTAAACCGGAACATATGGCTAAGAATAGCACAATCGCAACAGTAGGTATTAAAACTAAGGAATATCCTGCAATTCCTGCCCCCAGGCCTGCTCCTATAACATCAATATTTATAGCCACCCCCAAAAGCAATGCTTCCCGATAGCTAATTTCCCCCGATTTGTCCATATCAGCTTTTACAGGTTCACGCATTACCTGTAAAACTAAACCAAAAAATTTTATATTTATGGTTAAAAGGACCGGGTTATCCTTACCTTCCAAAGCTAACTTTTTAAATCTGTAATTTTTCCATCCCTCAATTAACTGCCAAAGCCCTATAACTACTAAAATTACTCCACCTATAGCACCTGCGAATTGCTGGGGAATAAAATTAGCAACCATCTGTCCTGCAAAAATAGAACAGGTCATAGCTATTGCAGAACACAAAACTATCAAAATTATGGGAAGAAAAGCTAATTTGACCTTTCTGATCCCATAAGCTAACCCAACCCCAAAGCCATCAATACTCAAGGCTATAGCCAACAATATTGGGGAAAAGAATCCCATTCTTCTATCACCTTCCCTTCATTCATCCCCTACTCTGTTTATGACAATAATAGCTTATGCAGATAGCTCAAGGAAGGTGAAAGCTTATTGACACCTCTCTAAAAAAGGACTATAATTTAACCGAACGGACGTTCGTGTAAAGAGGTGTTAATTCATGCATATTTCCTATATTAGTGTGACTGATTCTTTAGAACAACTTCTCCCCCTATGTCTCAACCATAGTTCCTCTGTTGAGCTTGAGCAGAAGGGCATCTATATGGGTTTAACTTTAAAAGAGCCTCTAAAAGCATTAGAACAACTGCAACAAGAGGTCACAGATTTAGGTCTTTCTAAACTGATCATAGGTCTAAGCTCTTCCAAGTTGGTCAGCAGAATCGCAGTTGAAGCTATTCGCACTAACTCCAAAAACTCCTTTAAGGCAGGGGTCGTAAATTTAATTAAGAATTCTCAAGCTACAATTCTACAGGTACTGCCGGGAAAAGAACAAGAATTCCTTACTCCTCTGTCCTTGTCTTATTTAGCGGTAACCGAAAAAGAGCAGTTTAAGTTATTCTTATTGGGTGTTAAGACCATCGGTGATTTAAAAGAGGTATCCTTAACAGCCTTAGTGCAAAACTTTGGGTCTGTAGCCTATCTCTGGCAAGAATTTTGTAAGGGTAAGGATTACTCTCCTGTGCTTTCGGCTAATACTTCAAACCAACTTACTGTTATTAGAAACTTTCCCTATGGATTAATAAATAATCTTGCCCTAGAATATTTCCTGAAGCAACTAGGTCTTTCCTTAGCGGAAAAACTTATAGAAAAAGGTCAAGGGTGTTTAACTCTAATGCTAGAAGCTACGGATAAAAATTCCCAGTTTATTAAAGAACGCTCTTTCTCTAGCCCAACCTATGACCCTGAAATCTTAGTAACAAACCTTTCGGCTATACTAAAAGAAATTAGACTCGAGCAACCTCTTCTAAACCTTAAGGTTACCGCTAAAGCCTTAAAGACTGTCGGCTATTCTCAGCTAAGTCTGTTCACGGAAAAAAGCTTAATACCAAAGGCTAGCAAGGATTCTAAAGTAAGTATTGAGAAACTTATTATAAATATAAGAAAACGCTATAATATCTCTTCCCTCTCCTTAGGCAAGGAATTAACCTTAAATCGCCGTGAGGCAGTGCTTAAAAACTGGGACCCTTTGAGGTCCACGGGATCCTCTAAGATTTAAAGGAGGCGTAGCCGATGTCTAAATTTCTTAATAAACCCATCAAAGTTGATTTTAGCATAGATCAACCTGCTTTTAGTTTAGGGCAACCTAAAAGTTTCCTTTGGCAGAAAGAGTGGTTTTCGATTAAAGAGGTTTTAGAACACTGGAAAGATACGGGCTGTTGGTGGGAAAAGGAAGCCGAAAAGGATTTTTATCGAGTAATTACTAGTAATCAAAGTCTATGTGAAATTTTTTTTGATAGCGGTCAGCAAAAGTGGTATTTATATAAAATTTACGACTAAATAAAATAAAATCAATTACTTAGTTAATCACTTAATTAATTTTTTATCTAAGGGAGTTCTTTAAATGTTCATTCACTTACATAACCATTCCCCTTTTTCTTTCTTAGATGGGAGCAGCTCTATGGAAGCAATGGTTAGCAGGGCTGCTAATTTCAATATGCCTGCTTTGGCCTTAACTGACCATAATAACCTGTGTGGAGCTGTTAAGTTTCATAAGTTAACCTCAGCCGTCGGCATTAAACCGATTATCGGAACGGAAATTACCCTAGCAGGTAATTTCCATTTAGTTTTATTGGCTAAAAACCCGCAAGGTTATAAAAATATCTGTAAAATTCTAACTGCAGGATACCTCTCTATTTCCAGTACCTCTGCCGGAAGTTTTAGAACCTTAACGCCCCAAATAAGTGTAGAAACCTTAAAGAAATTCAAAGATAATCTTTTTGTGCTTTCTGCCTGCCGCAAAGGTGAGATTCCTTCCTTGATTTTAAAGGGTAAATATTCAGAGGCTAAAAGAGCCGCTCTAAAATACATTGAACTGTTCGGCAAAGATAATTTTTTTATAGAGTTACAGCAAGATTTCACCCCTGGCCGTGGCTATCTAAATAAATTGTTAGCTCAACTGGCAGTAGAGCTTAAACTAAATATTGTGGCTACAAATAATAATCATTATGCACATAAAGAAGATTATAAAATTCATGATTTGCTAGGCTGCATTAAAAATTTAATAAAACTAAAAGATGTTCATCCCGAGCGACCTATAAACGGTGAAAACTATTTAAAGGCACCCCTCGACATGCTTAGTTTATTTAAGGACTATCCAGAGGCCATCAAAAGTCTCTGGGAAATTAATGAACAATGCGAGGCTGCTTTAATATTGGGTAAAAAACTATTTCCTTCTTTTTCTGCCCCCGCTGGTCTTACAACGGAAGGTTTTCTTAGGGAGCTAACCTATAGTGGAGCACTACAAAGATATGGGAAAATAACCGCTAAGATAAAACAAAGACTAGAGCACGAGCTAGACATTATTTGTAAACTAGACTACCAAGACTACTTTTTATTAGTTTGGGATATCGTTCAATATGCCAGACAAGAAAAAATCCGCTACGCCGGGAGAGGTTCTGCAGCCGATTCCGCTGTTGCTTTTTGCCTATATATTACTGAAGTTGACTCCATAGGACGAAATCTGCTCTTTGAAAGGTTTATGAGTTTGGAAAGAGCTGAGAAACCCGATATTGACATTGATTTTGATGCTCGCTACCGGGATAAGGTTAGTAGCTATGTTTATCAAAAATATGGTTCCGACAAAGTTGCTACCGTCTGCACCTATAACACTTACCATGGTCGCTCTGCTATTAGGGATTTAGGTAGAGCCATGGATTTTTCGCCTGAGGAAATAGATGCCTTTGCCAAGCGCCTTCCACACATTGGGTCAGATTCTATAAAAAAGGCTATCGAGGTCTTTCCCGAGCTCAGAAACAGTGAGCTTAGTTGGTCTAAATACGAGGAATTAATTAATGCCGCTGAAAAAATAGCTGATTTTCCTAGATTTATTGGTACACATTTAGGTGGCTTGGTGGTATGTAAAGAACCCCTTTCAAATCACGTTCCCTTACAGTACTCAGCTAAAGGTGTGGTTGTTACTCAGTATGACAAAAATTACATCGAGGATTTAGGGCTAGTTAAGCTTGATTTACTTTCATTACGTACTTTTTCAGCCATTCAAGACTCTGTTGATCTAATAAAAATTAACGAAAACAATGCAGGAATACGGTTTGATGAACAAAAATTTGATTATGAAGCTCTTTCCCTTGGGGATCAAAAAACTTACCAACTTTTAAGAGAAGGTAATACCTTAGGCGTATTTCAATTAGAAAGCCCTGCTCAAAGGGCTCTCCAATCACGCCTAAAGGCTGATAACATAGAAGATGTTGTGGCCAGCCTGGCTTTAATTAGGCCGGGCCCCATCAAAGGTAATATGGTTGAACCCTATATTGCCCGGCGACACGGTTTGGAAAAAATAGCTTATAGTCATCCTAAACTAAAACCCATTTTAGAAAAAACTTATGGTGTGGTCCTCTTTCAAGAACAGGTGATTGAGATTGCTACTGCAGTGGCAGGCTTTACCCCAGGTGAAGCCGATAAATTACGCCGAGTCATGACCCATGCTCGTTCTCAGTCGGAAATGATTTCCATTGGGGAGCATTTTACCCAAAAAGCCGTGGCCCAAGGCGTAGATGAAACTGTGGCCACTGAAATCTTTTCCTATATGGCAGGTTACGCCAGTTATGGATTTTGCGAAGCTCACGCGGCGGCCTTTGCCACAACGGCTTATAAAACAGCTTTTTTAAGCAAGCATCATCCAGCTGAATTTTTTGCGTCTCTTTTAAGTCATCAACCTCTGGGCTATTATCCACCTAATACTCTTTGTGTTGAAGCTCGTAATCGAGGCGTTAACCTATTATCACCCGATGTAAACTTGAGTCAAGCTCACTTCACAGTAGAAAAGCAGCTCAACAAAAAGTCGATTAGAGTTTCCCTAAAACAAGTTAAGGGAATCAGTCAAAAGGAAATTGATTCAATTATAACCAGTCGGCGGGAAGGATTCTTTGCCTCTATCGAGGATTTTACCAATAGAATTGAGCTGAGTAGAGATACTTTAGAAAACTTAATTCTTAGCGGTGCTTTTGATAGTCTTACCCCAAATCGCAGAAGCCTTTTGTGGTCATCAACAGAAATTAAAGATTTCTCCTATGAAGAAAAACTATTTTTAGAATATAAGATTCTAGGGATTAATGTTAAGGAGCACTTTATGAGCCACTGGAGGGAAAAACTAAAACCCATGGGGATTAAGACAAGTAAAGACCTGAAATCTATACCTGATAATCGTCTAGTAAAGGTGGCTGGACTTACTATTCGACCCCACCGCCCTCCCACTAAAAGTGGTAAAACTATTGTCTTTTTATCTTTAGAAGATGAATTTGGTTTAGTTGATATAACTATTTTTAATAATATTTATCAAAAATATGGAACTTTACTTTTTAGCGGAAAATGTCCTCCACTAATCATAACGGGGACTATACAGCGCAGAGGGAAAGGCATTAATATTATCGCGAAAGGACTTGAAGCATTAGATCTATAACAGTAAAAAATAAAGGGGTATCCTAAAAATTTAGGATACCCCTTTTTATTAACTTTTTAAGTTAATCATAAATATTAACCTTTCGTGATTAACTCTTTTCTGGTTTACCAAAATTCTTACTATCTTCACCCGGCTTCGTAATACCAAAACGTTTAGCTGAGTGATCTCTTCCTAAGAAGAAGTTGTTCCAAGAAGAAGTTTGGTGGAAATCCCAGTTAGCAGGTGGAACAATGTAAGAGTCTAATTGTCCTTCTTTATTGCCAGTTTTCAATCTAGCATAGGCTCTTACCCAAGCACATTTTTTCTTATTAGGATAAATCTCACACCAACCGTTAAAGCTACCACCACAAGCGCCATTTCTTTGATTTTTAGGACACTGTGACATTGGACATACATAACCTAAGTCAGTCAAAGCACAGTCTCCGCAATCTTTACAATCGAATAAAGCCACTTTAGAAAGGTGCTCTAATTTGTGGTAAGTTTTTTCAACGCCTGAACCCTCAACAGACTCAGAAAGACCTCTCATCATACCGAATAACGGTTTATCAGGTTCGAACATTAAATTATGCATAATCTTAGATAAACGATATACAAATTCAACAGGAGTATCTAAAGGACGACCAGCTCTGTCAGTTAAAATGTCACTATTTAAGCCAGTCTTTTCACACTTTTCATATAGGTAGAAACCATTTGGCTGTGGATAGTCAAATTCCTTAACATATGCTTCCCAGTTAGCACTTAATTCCTCACCTTTGTCCAAGATGTACTCAACTTGCTCATACTTAAGATTGTGACCGCCAATATGCACACCAGCAAAGCCCATACCTTTCATCATAGCATACATTTTAGCTGCTCTTAGTAATCTTTCTCCAACGCCCTTATCTTCAGCTTTACGCTCTTGATCTAAATCAGCTAACATCTTATCTGTAACTACGCAACCCGGAAGTTTATTTTGGTTCATTACATTTCCTGCGCCATAAGGTAAGATATAGATATTTCCTACTACAGGAATATCCCCGTAGCCATTTAACTTCATGAACTGAATAACTTCATGGATTTTTCTCGCGTCATAACCTAACTGAGTTACGACAAACTTAGCGCCACCAGCAAGCTTTTTCTTTAGTTTAAAGTACTGAATCATAAGTTCAGCTTCGTTAGCCTTAAAAGGAGATACAGCAGCACCTGCAAAGAAATCACTTTCCTGATGTCTTGTGCTTCCTTTAAAGGTTGGAACCTCTAAACCTTCATTCATCTCTGAAATCAACTCTAAGGTATGCACAGGATCTAAGTCAAAAACAGGCTTTGGTCTCCCTTTATATCCTGTATAAGTATAATCACCGGTCATAATTAAAAGATTACGAACACCGGCCCTGTCCAATGCATAGAGCTGACTTTCCATTTGGTTACGGTTTTTGTCTTTACAAGTAAAGTGTACTAGAGGCTCAATACCTAGCTTCAAAATTTCAAAGCCTAGATAGTCGGCAAGCATTGCTGGATTTCCCCCAGGGTTATCCGTAATGGTAAGTGCGTGCACCCTTCCTCCTTTAGCTGCTTGCTCTGCGGCAGCCATGGAAGCTTCCTGGGCTGTCTCTCTTGCCCCTCTGCCCGGAACTAACTCCCAAGTAACTGACATCTTGCTTTTGTCTAGTAAAGATTCTTTAAAAGCATTCTTCATGTTGTCCCCTCCCTAAAATATAGCAACCCCGATATTACTACTAATATATATATATAACTACTAAAATAATACTACTTTTCAGAGTAAAAATAAAGAATTTTCAGAATAAAAGTTATATTTTTTTCAAAAAACAAAAAAAGTGCAAATTATAATGATAGAAAATAACTAAAATAAGAACAAAAAAGCCCTACCCCAAGAGGTAAGGCAGAGGTGTTAGAGCTACTTAGAGCTACTCAGAGCTACAACACCTCTTCTTTTTTATGCTAATAAACTTCTGCAAAGTTCTGAAGCATCGTCGGCAGTTTCAACCCAGCCGTCAGCACCAATTTCTTCAGACCAAGATTTACTTGTAGGTCCACCACCAACAATTACCTTAAACTTATCGCGAAGGTTCTTTTCTTTTAAGAACTCAATTAATTCTTTTTGTTCATTCATAGTTGTTGTTAAAAGAGCACTTGCTGCAATAATCTGTGCTCCTACTTCTTCAGCTTTAGCTAAAAACTCCTCTGGCTTTTTATCTATTCCAATATCAAAAACCTTGTAGCCGTTAGCAGTTAACATTGCAGAGCAGATGTTTTTACCGATATCGTGAATATCTCCCGCAACAGTTCCGATAACAATTTTACCTTTAGATTCTTTAGTCTCACCCATTTCAGCAATAGCCGGTTCTAGTATTGCTAAACCAGTCTTCATAGCGTCGGCAGACATCATAACATCTGGTAAGAAAGCCTCACCGTTTTTCCACTGGTTACCAACTTCTTCAATTCCAGCAATAAGGCCCTTTTCCATTGCATCGACAGGATTAATTCCTTCGTCTAAAACTTTTTGTACTAATTCCTCTGTTAATTCTTCATCACCATCAATAACTGCTTCTTTTATTTCCTCAAAAATTTCACTCATGTTTATACCTCCTAATATTTGTTGTAGTGTAGGTTTTTCGTTATGCTTTTTTACTGTTGATATAGTTTTGTAACGCCTCGTCAACTGCTGGATCTAAGGCAGGAGCTTCATAAGTCTGAAGAGCTTCTTTCCATTTCATGCTAGCTCTATCTTCAGCTCTAAACTTGTCATTAGCCCAAGCATCATAAGATCCTCTGTCGCTTAGCTGAACTCTTCTAAATTCTTTTTTATGGGTCTTTTTAGTGTGCTTTTGAGTTAAGAAGTGACCTCCAGGACCAACTTTTGTTATAACATCTACAGCTAAAGAGTCTTCATCGATGTCGAAGCCTTTTAAGTATCTTAATACCATTCCGGCGATTTCATCATCAACCATGAACTTTTCATAGGACATAGCCATGTAATATTGAAGTATTCCGGCAGTATGAAGTACATAGTTGATGCCTGCTACTCCAGCAGCCATTAAGGTCATCATAGATTCATAACCAGCTTGAGCGTCGGCAATTTTAGAATCTGATAATCCACCACCACTACGGCTTGGAACATCGTAGAAACGAGCCATTTGTGCACTTGCAGAGATAATTAGTCCTGTTTCAGGGTTTCCAATAGACAAAGATCCAGATTGCATATCAGTTATGGCTGAGGTTGATCCGTAAATCACAGGAGTTCCAGGATTTACAGCCTGTGCTAAACAAATGCCGGCTAAAACTTCAGCAGTCTGAAGAGCTAAAGCTCCAGCGATGGAAGCTGGGCCTGTTGAACCTGCCATTACTAGGGCAGCTATAACCATGGCCTGTCCCGCTTTTGCATATTCCATTAATCCGCCTAGCATTCTATCATCGAATTTTAGTGGAGTTACAGAGTTAACCAAGCAAACCAAGGCAGGTTTTTCTTTTATTACATCTAAACCACCGTGTAAGATGGCTGCCATCTCTATGGATTCCCTGGCTTTGTCTGCGCCGGAGGAACTGCCCATGAAAACCTTGTCAGAATACTTAGCTGATGCATAAAACATTTGCAGATGTCTTTCTCTATCAGGAATGTCATTAGGTTCAACCATGGTACCACCGGTCATATGCATATTAGGACTGTTTCCGGCAAGCTTAACAAAGTTAGTATAGTCTTCCATTGTTGCATTACGGCGAGTTCCGTCTGCTTCATGAATGAAAGGCGCGCCATAACCCGGCATAAATACGATATTTTCTCCACCAATTACAATGTTCTTTTCTGGATTACGAGCGTGTAAAGTAAATTGAGAAGGAGCCTTTTTTACTTGCGCTTCAACATATTCCTTAGTGAAGTATACTCTTGTTCCTTCAACTTTCAAGCCTTCAGCTTTAAAAACTTCTAAAGCCTCATCTAATTCGAATTCTACGCCCACATTTTCTAATAATTGTATACTAGCATTATGGATTTTTTGAACTTGTTCTTCAGTCAAGCTGTTGAATTTTGGTAACATTAGATCATCTCCTTTTAATTACTGAAATCAATTACTTACTACTAGCACTGTCCTCGCGGAGAGCTTTCAAAATACTATAGCACATTACTAACATGATCAACATGAACGGAAACGCTGACGCAATAGCTGCTGTCTGCAAGGCCGTTAAGGCGGCAGTACCACCAACAAGAATTAAAATGATAGTAATAGCACCTTGGGAGATACCCCAGAAACCGCGTAACTTTGCGCTAGGATTCATATCGCCACCTGAAGTTAGCATTGCCAAAACGTAAGTCGCTGAGTTGGCAGCTCCAACAAAAGAGGTTACGATAAGTATTATTGCCAAAGGAGCTGTAATTGTATAAAACGGCATCTGCTTAAGCGTTACGAATAAGGCTGTGGTGTAATTCTCATTAACAGCAGCCTGAATGGCCCCATTAGACAAAGTATCTAGGTTGAAAGCCGCTCCACCGTAAATAGCTAACCAGACTAAAGAAAAGCCTACGGGTAGTAAAGTTACAGCCATAACGAATTCACGAATAGTACGACCCTTGGAAACACGAGCTACGAATTGACCTACAAAAGGAACCCAAGAAATCCACCAAGCCCAATAGAATACTGTCCAGCCCTTTAGCCAGTCCATGTTCCCCATCCACAAGCTTTGGCCCACAAAATTTTGAATATAAGATCCAAGCGTATCTGTAAACATATTTAGGATAAAGACCATCCCACCAAACATGAATATAAATGCCATGAAAGCTACAGAAAGCCACACTTTTACATTAGCCACCATTTGCATTGCTTTATTTAAGCCAGAAACTGTTGCTAAAGTAAAGAGTACAGTCATCACTGCGATAATAATTGAGATAGTAGCAGGTGTTGACTCAATGCCCCAGATATATTCCAAGCCGGTAGCAATCTGACTAGATCCAAGACCTAAACTAGTAGCAACACCAAAGATTGTAGCGAAAACAGACAAGATATCAATGGCTTTACCAATAGGTCCATAGATTTTGTCACCTATTAATGGATAGAAAGCTGAACTTATTAAGAAAGGTAAACCTTTACGGAATTGGAAATAAGCTAATGCCAAACCTCCGATAGCGAAGGTAACCCAAGCACTGATTCCCCAATGAAAGAAGGTAACCCTCATAGCAGTACGCATTGCTTCAGCGGTACCAGGCTCACCGAAAGGTGGAGCTAAATAGTGCATCATCGGTTCTGCAACAGACCAGAACACAAGACCGATACCCATTCCACCACCGAATAACATGGCAAACCATTGAAAATTAGTAAACTCAGGCTTATCATCATCTTTACCTAATTTAATTTTTCCATAACCACTTAGTGCAATTCCAAAGGTTACTATGATAAAGATTACAACTGATAATAAGTATAGCCAGCCGAAATTAGTGGTCAAGAACCCAAACACTTCATTAACTACGGTACTCATTTGATCCGGGAGAACAAGGCCCCATGCCACAAACAATAATGCTACCGCAGCAGACACATAAAGAACTATATTATTTTTGCTATCTTTCCCCATTTTGAAACACCCCTTTCTATTTCTACTAATTTTTAATCTCCATCTTATCTACTTAGTTTTAGTTTTTATCTCTTTTTTCTAGAAAAGCTTCATTAATGGATGCTCAGAAGGGTTTTCCATTTTTGTTTTAGTTATTTTGCAAGTGTAACCCAGCATGGCGTCGGTAGTTGCTACAGCTCTAAATACCCAAGGAGCATTCATCATTGGTCCGTAAAGTATGAAGTCGGCACCCTGTGTAACTGGGAAGGTAAATATTGACGCTCCCGCTACTTCAAAGAAAGGAGTTCCTTTCGATCTCATTTTCTTCCAAAGATATAAGGAATTTGATGGCGCACAGCCTCCAGGGAAACCTAACTTTTCTTTGCAGTCATAAATGGCTTTAGTAGTCCAGCTTGTACTTGCTACATCTAGTACGCCCGGATCAACTAAAAACTGGGTTAACCCTGCTCTTTTACCAGCATCAATTAAGCCTTCTTCACCATCTTTGCTTTCTAATAACTCGACTCTCTTTTGAGGCTTTAGTTTCTTTGGACTAAAGTTTAGAATTACTGCTGTTTTTAAGCCGGCTTCTTTGATAGCCTCTAACTCTTCCTCTTTGAAGTTTTCATCTATAGAATTATATATTACTCTTTCTTGAATTTCAGGATCTTTACCTAATCTTCTAAGAGTTTCAATTCTAACTTCAGGACTAACACTATCTAATAAAATCGGACATTTAGTATAGTTCAAAACAAATTCAACATGTTTAGTTAAAGCGTCAGCTGTATCACCTAGAACATCAATAATTCTTGGGTTACCTGTTTCAGCACTCATTTCTGCTTCCACATCTAATAGAGCTTTTGCTGCATCTACGTCAAACTCACCTTTTACAGAGTCTTTAACGATTTTATGACCTCTATAAAACATACTTCCTATTAATACAGTTGGTAACGCTCCGGGTTGGCCACCAATCTTTACCCCTGCAATATCATAAATAGCTTGTTCTGTTGTAAATCTAAACATTTACTGCACCTCCGATTAGTTATTGTTGTAAGTTTTTTGTAAGTTTCCTTTAATCTTTTCCTGCCTTAAAGCTTTTACCAACGAGTAGGCCATTAATATCATCACTAACATGAATGGAAATGCTGCGACAATAGAAGCTGTTTGAAGAGCTATGAGCCCTCCCGATACTAGCAAAATTATGGCTATTCCCCCTTGAATCACCCCCCACATAATTTTTATTTTGTTTCCGGGTTCTAAGTCACCCTTCGATACTAGCATTGAAATAACAAAGGTTGCCGAATCTGCCGATGTAATGAAGAATACGGTTATTAAGATTAAGGCTAACCCTGAAAGCAAAGTAGTTAATGGATAATGCCCTAAGGTTACAAATAAGGCTGAAGCCATATCTTTTGAGACTGCTGTACTAATGCCACCGGGGTTGGTAATTTCGAAATTCAAGGCGGCTCCACCGAAAACGCTCATCCAAATAAAACTAAACAACGTAGGGGCCAAAAGAACCCCGAGGATAAATTCTTTAATGGTTCTGCCACGAGAAATTCTAGCTATAAATCCGCCCACAAAAGGTGCCCAAGCAATCCACCAGGCCCAGTAAAAAATTGTCCAACCTCTAACCCATCCTTTTTGTTCAACAGGATCCGTCCAAAGACTCATCCCTATTACATTTTGAAAGTAGTCACCCAGTGTATTTGTAAATAAATCTAAGATAAACCGCGTAGGACCCACACTTGCAATAAAAACCATCAGTAGTATTGCCAAAACGACATTTGTGTTACTTAAAAACTTAATGCCTTTTTTAATGCCGGTTAATGTCGAAAGGGTAAACAGAATGGTAATCACTACAATTATTAATATGTTTACTTCAATTGATTGCTTAATTCCAAAAAGGTAGTTTAAACCACTGTTTAGTTGAAGTGTTCCTAATCCTAAGGAAGTGGCTACCCCAAAGAGAGTTGCTAGGACCGCTAATATATCGACGGTTTTTCCAAAAAACCCGTTAACCTTGTTTCCCAATACTGGTCTTAAGGTTGAGCTTATCAAAGCAGGTGTGTTATGGCGAAAGCTAAAGTAGGCTAAACTAAGACCAACTACGGAATAAATCGCCCATGGGTGAAGACCCCAGTGAAAAAACACATACCTCATAGCTACACTTGCTGCTTCACCATTACCGTTCACAGCTACCGGTGGACTCATGAAGTGAGTTATAGGTTCTGCTACACTCCAAAATATTAGACCAATACCCATGCCCGCACTAAATAACATGGCAAACCAAGAAAAGGTACTATACTCTGGCTTTTCATCATCCCGCCCCAATTTAATCTGACCAAAGGAGCTAAAAGCCAGCAGAATGACAAATATTACAAAACTAAAAACAGTTAGAAGAAAAAGCCAACCAAAGTTGGTAGTTAGATATTTTAGTGCTTGGCTTCCAACTTTATCAAAGTTCTCAGGGGCTAATATACCAAAAGCAAGAAACATTAAAGTAATTGCTAAAGTTATACCCAAGACCGTTGAATCGATACCACGTAGTTTTGGCAAGATAATCCCTTCTTCCCTACCTATATTTTTCCTATCATTAAGGATAGCTTCCCCAAATTATTGTGAAAGGCTAGGGTCTGATAGTTGTGTTGTCAAAGATCCATGAAACGTTAAACTTTTTGATTTGTTTTTCTAATTTACAATATTCTAAAAATTTGATAAATTACCTTGATAGGTTGTTGCGTTTTTAGGTATAATCTTGTTATGTATGAAGAATGTTGTTATATTTACTATATTTTTGTCTAATATTGTAATATTTATTACATATTTAGACATTTTTTCATTGTGGATATATCTATTATTAGCAACCCTGTGTAGAATATACACTAGAGAAGCGTGCAGGATCTCCGTCCTTTGCTTGCGTTAATGGGCTGCAAATGTGAAAAGCTGCCAAAAAGGCAGCTTTAAATTTCTAATCTATAGGTATATTGTCACTTAATAATTCCGAAACGATATCCACGGCAGTCAAAGCATCCACAGCATAGGCATCAGCACCTATTTTATTGGCAAATTGGGCTGTTACGGGGCCACCACCCACTATTATCTTGACCCGATGTCTTAGCCCTGCTTTGTTTAAAGCTTCAATTACTATCGGCATTTCCGGCATGGTTGTTGTCAATAAAGCTGTAATTCCCAAGATATCCGGTTTGTGTTCTTTTATTGCTTGGACAAAGCCTTCCGCTGGCACATCAATTCCAATATCAATTACCTCAAACCTAGCTCCCTGCAGCATCATGATTACCATGTTCTTCCCTATATCATGCAAATCACCCGCTACAGTTCCGATAACTACTTTACCAATTGTGTTTCGTTGTTCGTTAGCTAAAACCGGCTGAAGCGCATGTAAACCCGCATGCATAGCCCGAGACGCCATTAATACGTCTGGAATCCAAAATTGGGCATTTTTAAACTTTTGACTTATAGCATTCATTCCATCCATTAGCCCCTCTTTTAGCAAGACCTGGGGCGAAACTCCTGCCGCTAAGGCTTCTTCGATAAATTCTTTAACTTTGTCAGTCTCGCCTTCCATTAAAGCTTCATGAATTTCTTCTAAAAAACTAGACATACTCTCACCCCCAAATTATAAGGCCTTATTTTTAAACTGGGTTGGACTCATGCCAACATTTTTTCGAAATACTTTACTAAAGTAACTGGGATCACTATAACCTGTAAGTTCAGCAATCTGCAAGATATTATGTTGAGGCTCCCTTAGAAGCCTTTTCGCTTCTTCCATACGGACCGAGGTTACATAGTCCATGATAGTTATGCCCTGCTCCTCTTTAAAGATATGACTTAAATAGTAGGGACTTAAAAAGACAAATTTAGCAATCTCTTCTAGAGTTAAATTTCGGCTAAAATTCTTTCTAATATATTTAGTGATTTGTTCAATCAATCTTCGGTTCTTTATGTTGTTTGTTTTACAAACTTCCTCTAGAAAATTCTCAACCACATTAGTTATCCATAGCTGAACTTCCTCAATCGTAGCCATATTTTCAATCTCTTTAATCTGTTGATAACTAAGTTCTATAGTTTCTAGTTCTGCGCCACCTTCGACGGCGGAGCGCGAAAGAACCACAGCCAACTCCAAAATTCGGGCTTTTAAAACATTCATATTAGCTGCACTTTTCAGGAAGATATCGGCCATTAGTTCATCTAGCACCTTTTGAGCCGCTTCCTGATCGCCTAATTTGACTTTACTCATAAGTTCGCGCTCTTTTTCCAAGGTATAATCAAGGGTTTGAGTATGCTTTGACAACTCTTCTTCAAGGGCTTTGCGGTTCTCAATTTCTTCGTTAATGCGAGCTTGTTGACGAGTAATTTTCTGTTTTTGTTTTAGAGATTCTATACCCGTTTTCATTATTTGTGTTGCCACCAAATATACCAAATCAGCCGCGGCATTTACCTTGGCACTAGAGACAATGTCACACTCTTTAACCGCTTCTTTTAACCTATTTAGATCAGCACCGATACTTTTAGTCATTTGCGCCACTTCAATCCAGAAAAAATCTTCAGGCTCCCACATCAAAACTTGTCCACAAATTATTGAGCCGTAATGAATATCTTCGATAAGAATGGGTGCTGCCCATTCAATGAGTCCAGAAGGGCAACGGAAGATATACGGCTCGCCGTATTGCGCGGCCTGCTTTCCTGCTCTCTCATAAGCTGCTTGACAACGATCAAAATTCCCTTGATATTCCCATATGGTTTGGCAGAATTGAAAATTATTAAAATCTTTTCCCCCTGCTAAAATTGGATTACCTTCGGTATCTACAATAAAAGCTCTTAAACCCGTAGCTAAAGTGAAGGCGCTCAGAATATCCTTTAAAGCTTTTTTGTCTACTATTTCGAGTAAGGCTTTTTTGTGTTCCATTTTAGTAACCCCCCAAACTTTCCATGTTTAGTAACAAGTAGTACTTTTCGACATTTTTCGCCATTTGACCTAACTATATTATAAACTAAGGACTTTTCCTTTTGTCGGTACTAAGTTGTTAATTTAGGTACTATATTGCTCGTTGTGGCAAAATTCAAATATTTTTATTATTTTAGTCCACCATTAATAACTTTAAATTTAAAGTTATTACGCACATTTCTGTTCAACCACTTAATAAAGTTTATTAATTCTCTATTCATGACTCCCGGTTCTTCATTAGTAAATATGTAAAATCTGGGTGGCTCTGCCTCTTTCCAGCTCTCAATATGAATAATCTTATTATAACTTTCATTGGTAAAGACCCAAACGTTTAAAGGCCCATCACCTAAATTCTTTAAACTATAACTTGGCTCAGAGAAATTCTCCTCCATTACTTCAATACATCGTAACGAATCCCAATGCGACATTTTTTCTCTGAAACTCCAAGCAAACCTTGAGCAAGAGATAAAAGCTAACTGACTTAGTTTCCGAGCACTGTCGCCATGATGTAACTTAAGACCTTTTAATTTATCATCCATAGAAAAATCCCCCACAAGCCATTTTAGTTAAAGTATATGGCTAAAGGAGGATTTTTATTATTTTCTTAAGGATTATTTATGAAATTTCTAGAAACGATGTAATGCCTTGCTCAGCCAACTCCTTTTGACCTTTACCGCTTTCTTAGGGCATAGTTCTTGACAACAGAAACAACGAATGCACTTGTCTATATCGATTTCGGGTTTTTCCTTCCCCATAGTGAGTACCTTAGGCGGACAATTTGCAGCACAATCTCCGCATTTAATACAGTCTTCTGAGATAAATATAGGTATGGGTTTTAAAACTTTGTGAACTCTCTTTTTTATAAACTCGGGGATGGGAAAATCTGAAACTCCCGATATTTTAGGGGCCTTAAAGGAGATTACGTTAAAGTCTTGTAATTTATTTCCCAAAATTTCTATTTGCTTTAGGGAACTAATCATTCCCCTCTCTTCAGCCACTTGGATTGTAGGTATTGAACTAGGCTCAATTCCAACTAAAGAAACTGCAACAACATCTAGTGCCATAGGGTTCTCACTGGCAAGGATTGCACCCACTTGCCGAGGATCTCCAGCTGAAGGGCCATGGCCTTCCATGCCAATAACTCCATCCATGATACTAATTACAGGTTTAGTTAAGGTAACAATATCTAGTAGCATATTGGAGAAATCCTTAATATCAGGTAAGTTAAGATGATATTCTGCTTTCTTGAGACCAGGAATTGCCCCAAACATGACTTTTACCGCTCCTGTAAATCTGGTCATCTGATGAGTCTTTAATTTAGATAGAGAAATCACCACATCGGCATCTGCTATTGCTTTGGTTATCACTAGATGATTCATGAGTTTTCCTTGAGGATGACTCCGTTTTACCTCTTCATAGTTGTCATTAAGCTTAGCTCCTGTTCTAGAAGCTACCGCTTCTATTCCACAGGCCTTATAAACTCCCTTTAGCATCTTGGCATTGTAAGGTCCACCAGGGCTGTCTCCAATGGTTACTGTAGCTCCCACAGCTTGAAGCAGCTTTACCACAGCCTCAACTACTACTGGATGAGTGGTAACTGCTTCTTCGGGCTTTTTTTTCATCAATAGATTTAATTTCAGAAAAACCTTCTGCCCCGGAGTTATATAATTTTCAATACCTCCAAGTAAATCCAAGGCTTCTTTGACTGCTGTATCAACTTCCAGTTGATTGTATGTATCACATTTTTTTAGAGCTACCTTCTGACTATCCATTTTGTCGCTCCTTTCATTAAACAATATCTACTCCATCCTAATTTAAAAAGTTATTATTAGAATACTACTTCCACTGCAATAAAACAAGAAAACAAAACCCCACCTACACAATATGTGAAGTGAGGCATTTCCAGCTATGGATTTTTTTACGGTTATACCCTTACCCGTGTTTCCTTACTGTAAGGATGGAAAAAAGATTCTAGCAACTCAAACTTTTCATTAAAGGTAACCGTTGCACTATGCAGAAAATCTTTTCTAATATAGTATCTTAAATCAATAAATTTGATAATGTGCTTATCGTCCTCTCTGACATGGGTTACATAAAACAATGGCGTGAATTGTTGAAAATATTGTCCCAGGTTTGATTCTAATGCTTTTTCAATTATTTCGTTAATCTTATGTTTTTTCAGTTTATTGCGAATTTTAATTGAACTATCAAGATACTTCGCTTGGCCAATAATATATTTGTTTTCTGTCTCCACTACAAAATCCCAATTGTTTATTCCCAGCATTGCCGGCATAACAATGATTCTTTTGGGATTAATCCTAGCACACTTTGCCCACAGTGTTTTCTCGATAGCTTTGCGCATATAATATCTAAAGATAAAATACACAGTAGTTAAAGAGAGGATAATTCCTGCCGTTAACTCTGGTGTTTCGCGACCGAAAAACAAACCCATAAATAACAGCACCAATATGGGATCGAAAATTTGAAGAATATTTAAAGAAACCTTCTTTCGCATCAGCTGGGCACCATAAGAATTTAATATATCAAGTGCTGTATGGGATAAGGATCCTAAAAAGGTCCACAGAAACACTTGACCTAAGCTTGCGGCGGGAAAAATAAGGAACAATAAGCCGGTTATGATTACAGACAGTAAAAACAAGCCCGGAACCGAATGGCTAAAACCGCGATGGTGTTTTAGATACACTGCATGTCCACGAGTTTGGTAGACTATATCTATATCAGGTGCTATTGAGCCTAAGATAGAACCCCAAAATATAGGGCTACTAAAACTAAAAACCTGGCCTCCTAGAGCTGCTACGCCGCTACCAACTAAAGCATGTGTTACCGGATCCATACAATCACCTTCTTTCTAACAGGAAAAGCACACCTTTTATTATAGCATGATTATTTTAATGTTTTGTTCGGTAAGTTATGGTAATGTGATAAGTTATGATAGGATAAAAAAAAGAAAAGGCCAATGCCTTTTCTTAACGTCAATCTTATGAGGTGAGGACATGATTATCGGAGTTTGTACAGTAGATTTAAAGCTTTACCAATCATATTCTTTAAAGGATAAACGCAATGTTGTAAAGAGTGTAACTAATAAAATAAAAAACAAGTATAACGTTTCCGTTTCTGAAGTTGATAATCTAGATAAATGGCAACTGGCAACCATCACTTTTGCCAATGTAGGCATTGGCAAAACAGAGTCAAATAAAGTGCTGAATTCCATATTAAATTTTTTAGAAGGTTGTAGTGACTTTGAAACCATTAATATCGAAATGGAATTTCTATAACTCCACTAAATCATCCGGCGTTAAGGTTATCTGCTCAAGTTTACTGTTCCCAGCAACCCAAGTGTTTTCTATGCCAACGGCTCCCTCATTGGGAAAAATGAATTTCGGTTCGATAGCCATGACCATACCCGGCAGAATAATCTGATTGGAGCCCCTTGCCAATACAGGCAGTTCATCTAGTTCAAGTCCGACTCCATGACCAATAAATTTAACCCGATTGTCCTTGTAACCCATAAAGTTTTCGCCATAGGGTGTGGCTTCTGCTAGGCGTAAGGCAAACTCATAAGCTTCACTGCAAGTAGTCTTTCCTACATCAATAAATTCGATTACTTGATTTTGAATTTCCACAGTTTTTAGATAAGCATCCTTTAACTTTGCTGGTAGTTTTCCCAAAACATAAGTTTTAGTTTGATCAACTATATAACCATCCTTGATGCCCAGGTAGTCTATTAATATGGGTTCTCCGGCCTTAATCTTTTTATAACTTGCGCTTTGCGGTTGGGCAGCACTTAAGCCTAGTCCTCCAGCGGGCCCATCGAAAAAAGTAGCAATAGCCCCAGTATAACCCGAGAGTAACTGACCGAAGTAAATTTCTTGATTGAAACCTCTCATCCTAGCAAGCCCTTGATGGCCAAGTCTACGGGCAACTCGCTCTAGTTCAGCTGATACTTCTACTTCTGTCATTCCTTCTTGTAAAAAATTTGGAATTTCTTGGTAGACCTGGTCTATCAAAACAGCTGATGCTTTAAGTTTTTCTAACTCATAATCAGACTTGAATTGCCTAACTTCCTTAATTAAACTAGAGATATCAACAAGTTTTGCCGGGGCTAATATCTTTTGATAGAAGAAGTAGTTATTTACTGGCAAGACATCAAGTTCTAAGCCAATTGTCTGAGGATAGGCATACCCCTCTGCTTTAATTAACTCTGGTAATGCTTTAATACTTTTCAGGGGTATAATTTTATCTATAAAGGCTTCCTCTTTAACCCTTTCAAAGCTGCGCTTAGTCATGAGTAAAGGTTTACCGTTTGCTGGTATATAAAGATGAGAGTTTTGCATGGAACCGGTAAAATAAAATAAATCTACATTTTGGGTGATAATCGCCCCATCAATCTGGTGATGACCTATTAGTTGTTGTAGTTTTCCAATTCTTGTACTTATTTCTTGTTTTAAACGATCGCTCATTATAACGCCCCCCTTAGCTTGACAGCAACTTCTATTCCTAAGCAATATAACCACGCTGTAGTCATATAGGTAGGTGATACACCCTCGAACAAAACTTTGGCCGCAGGAGGAAATTCATCGTCGCCCTCCCACAAAACGAAAGCTAAATCAAGCTTTGGCAATATTTTAAGTCTAAAGGAAGCATCACCCAAACCAAGTCTTTCTCCACCAAATTGCTCACCTATTTTCAAAAAGGCCTCTGGCTTAGCACCAAATGTTTCTGCTAAGGGCTGACACGCCTCTAATTCGAAGGGCTGGTTGTGGTGACTTCCATTGGGCAATTCTAAGAAACTTAGCCAATGGCCTCGTGGGGGAAGCCCACTAGCAAAGGCCATATACTGTAGAATTATAGTTCTTACTAATTCTGGGACCTCTGTTTCAGAGTATAAAAAGCTAACCTCACCGGTAGGATAGCTGACTCTATATCGGTCATTACAAAAGTCAAGCTTAAACTCATTTTTACTAACGTCAAGAACTGCGCCTGAGGTTTTAGCAATATAATCTTGCTCTAGTTTTTGAAAAGCCTTAATTGCCTCCAACTCAGCTGTGATCGGCATACTTTTGTTTTTTCTTTTATAACAGCTCAGAATTTACACCCCCACTACACTTCTTAAAATACGACGACAATGGTGGTTATTATGATCAGGACTACGGTTAGAAAAAATAGACAACCCCCGCCACCTTGGAGAGCCTTAATTGGCTTACCCTCCTGTTGGGATCTTTTTTTCAATTCACTATAAATGTCAATCCTACCGATAACATCCATGGCAAGTTCGTCAACAATATCAGCTTCCCCGCCATTAGTCATCAGGTTATCAATGGTTATCTCAGCCCACTTATCTCTTTCTGCACTTCCACCTTGTTCATAGCGTTCCATCAAGTATTCCCGAAAGTTTCGTCTTTCCACGTTAAGTTTCTCAAAAAAGAGCTTTCGTTCTTCTTTAGATAAACTTCTTTTATTTTTTGATAGTATTTCTTTCTCAATCTCAGTAAAATTAAAACCTTCTGCTAGCTTTTCTACTATATACCTAGACATACACCCTCCTAAATCTTCTTATTAAAACATTACTATAATAACTTATCATAAACATGACAAGTTTCCTTTAGTTCCATGCCAAAAAAGTCTGAGTACATCTTCTGTTTTTCTTCGGTAGACATTTGACGGCCCTCAAGTCTAAAGCCAGACTGAATAACTGTCTTTACTGCCTCCATCATTAGGTCTAAAAGATGGGCACACCCCTTCGGGCCACCAATTATCTTTTTTGCTTCCTGAAATATTCCGGGCTGTACAGTAAGTCCCACAAGTTTTTGCATATCTTTTAATTCTTGAAAACATAGTTCAAAGGGAGCCCTAATGATTTGAGCTTTAACTTTTTCTATTTTAAATAGCCCAATACTAACATTTAGTTCAACAACCATTTCATGATGACTATCAGATAGACTACTTCTAACTAATAATGAATCGGATTTTTTTTCAACCGAACTATGTTTATGTCTGTTTACAATATACATTCTTTTCCTCCCAGTTCGATTTTCCTTAATTATATCTATTTTTTTGTCTTTAAGTCAACATATATGTATATAATGGTAAAGTTTAGGAGAAAATACAGAAATGACTAAAGAAAAGACGACAACGTTGTAACTGCATACCCCAAACTTAGGAGGTGAGTAGGTTGTCCAAATATTTATGCCCTCAGTGTGGAAAAGCTTCAAGGTTACCTGACTTTTGCTGTGGAAAATCAATGGTAGGCAGAGGTAGTTATGTCTGTAAAGGCTGTGGTAACGTAGGTAGAGAAGCTGGTAAATGCTGCGATCAAGACATGATTCAAGTTTAAAACTGCCTTTTAAGGCAGTTTTTTTACTTGTGCAGATGAAGTTGTTTGATAGCCTCTTATTAGAACTTCTATTTCTCCGGTATCGGGGCAAAAAAGTAGTCCATGGATAGGAATATCCTTTGGAATTAATGGACTGTCTCGAAGCAGGTTAACCACATTTATTGTGTTTTCTTGGGGGTTATTTATTGCTCCAATCCACTGTTTCAAGTTTGGAATTGAGGAAATAGCCTCAGGTGTTATGCCTCTAGCCAGCATCCTTTCCTTTAAGCCATGCTCATCAATATTCGCCATACCACAATCTTTGTGCCCTACAATTAAGATCTCTTCCACTCCTAACAAAAATATAGCCGCAACCAGACTACGAATTACTCCACCAGTGGGGTCAACAATGGTATTGCCTGCGTTTTTAATGATTTTGGCATCGCCTCTCTCTATACCTAAGGCAGGTTCGAGAAACTCAACCAATCTAGTATCCATACAAGTAAAAATAGCTAACTGTTTGTGTGGTAACTTTGGAACAATTTGAAAATTCCCAACACCCTTGCTTAAAAAGCTTTTATTTGCTGTTAAAACTGAATCCAAAACTTTCAATTAGAACCCCCCCAATCATACTATTTGTTCTAGTTTAATTCTGAATTTTCAAAAAGTCAACAATAATTAATTGGGTGGTAAGATGAGTGGCTTAAACCACCCATCTTACCACCCTTTTATTTAGCAGCCACAACTGCTATCAGAAACTAGTCAGCCACCCGGAATACTACCATCACCATCCCTCGGGCCAGTCTTGCTACTACTTTTAAGAGCCAATCTTTCCGATTCAGATAATCCACATACTCCGGTCTTTTGATGTGGGCAACTTTCTTTACAAGAACACGTCATAACTTCACCTCCTTCATAACTATAGCTTCCCATGAACGGAAAAAAAGTAGACTATAAAAAGTCTACTTTTGATTAACGAAACCAATCTAATATATTCCAATTGTTTCTTCTTTCTTCATTTCTATTTCCATCTGACTGACCTTGATCCGTTTCACCATTTTCACCTTCAATTAGGTCTTCCCACCAATTAGCTTCCCTGTGAACAGAACATTCTTCTGTAGGTTCTGTTCCTTCTACAAAGGCAGCTTCAATTACCTTTTCAGAATTAGCAGTTGCTAAAAGGCCGGTGTCAGCACAAATTTTAACCTTTACTATACCTGTCGGAATAGGAAAATCTCGCGGTTCAATTTTTGCCAATGCTGCTTGGTTAAAATCGCGCCAGATTGGGCCGGATAAAGCACCACCGGATTTTCCCGCCGGAATCTTAGGGTTGTCATTACCAGCCCAAACCGAAGTAACCAGATCAGGTGTGTAACCAATAAACCAGGCATCCGTATATTCATTGGTACTACCTGTTTTAGCAGCCATAGGTCGGGTAAAAGCTTGCCCAATACCCGCCCCAGTCCCGCCTGGTTCTAAGACTGCTTTCAGCATGTCTGTGACAATGTAGGCTGTTTTTTCATCTAATACCTTAGACAAGAAGGGCTTATTTTCGTCGAGAATGTTTCCATTCTTGTCCTTAATGTTAAGTACAAAAATAGGCTCCGCTTTGACACCTTGATTTGCTAAAGAACCATATCCCGTAGCAATCTCAAGAGGAGATACTTCTTTAGTTCCTAGAGCTAGAGATAATATAGGTTGCAGAGGACTATTGATACCCATACTTTTAGCATATTTAACAACGGTTTCCGGGCCAACGGCCTCATTCAGTTTAACTGCCACAATATTATCAGAAATAGCTAACGCCTCTTTTAGCGTAAAATCCCTATAGTGATAGGAGTTACCAAAGTCGGTAGGTGAATAGGTTTTTCCGTTAGGCAGCTTAAATTCTACCGGTTCGCACTTAAAGGTACTGGCAGCAGTGTAACCATTATCAATTGCTGCTGCATAAACAAAGGGTTTCATAGTCGAACCAGGCTGTCTGAAGGCATCAGTGGCCCGATTAAACTTACTGGTGGAATCCCTACCACCAACAATAGCCTTTACATATCCTGTTTTAGGATCTAAAGCCACTAGAGCTGCTTGTAACCCAGGGTAATTCTTAAGCCCATCCATTACCGCCTTTTCGGCCCCAGCTTGCATATCCAAATCTAAAGTTGTTTCTATTCTTAAACCACCCCGGTATAACAGTTCGGGCTGATCCGGAAACTTTTCGGTAATATATTCCCTTACCATATCTATGAAGAATGAAGCGGTCTGCGTTTCTATACCTCCAGACGTCTGTAAGCTAATTTCCTCTGCTTTAGCCTGTTCGGCATCATTTGAATTAATAATACCTAACTCTACCATTCGATTTAGTACTACCGCTTGCCTAGCTTTAGCTGCATCAAAATCGTTAAAGGGATTCAGATTGTTAGGTGCCTTGGGGATTCCGGCCAACATGGCACTTTCAGCCAAATTTAACTCCTGTGCCGGTTTACCAAAATAAGTTTGGGAAGCCACCTCCACACCGTAGGCTCCTTTGCCGAAATAGATTTGATTTAGGTACATATTAAGAATTTCATCTTTAGTATATCTGCGTTCTAATTGTAAAGTATATAAGAGCTCTTTCGCTTTTCGTGTAAAGGTTCTTTCATTACTAAGATAGAGGTTTTTGGCAGTTTGCTGCGAAATCGTACTCCCACCCTCAACGACTCGGCCAGCCCGTACATTCTTCAAGGCAGCTCTACCTATACCAATTACATCAATTCCTGAATGCTCATAAAAACGAGCATCCTCAACTGCTATAACAGCCTTTTCTAGATTATCGGAAATTTCAGCTAGGTTTACTTCCACTCTGTTTTCTTTGAAAAGTTTAGTTATCTCCTTTCCATTTGCGTCAAAAATCGTAGATGCTAAGGAGATTTGGGGCTCTGGAAGCTTTTGGACCTGTAAGCATCCAACGGCTGAAAAAGATAATAATATGCCAACCAAAAATAAGCACAATAGCTTTATAAAAAGTTTCCTTTTACCAGACAAGGGGATCACCCCTTTCTAAATTTAATAATCACCCCAGGCTTCTAAAGGTGGTTCTTGTTCAAATTCTTCAATAATACTTAGAGCCTCTTGAAGACCAACTAACTTTCCACGATTGTCTGGGTCTTTACTATCCTTTATTTCTGCAATTCTTGTTTTAATCCTCTTTTTAATGATTTCCATTTCAAACACCTTCCCTACTTTTCCCTTTTTTCTTATTTTCCCCACTTCTCAAAGCTTAGATACAAGAAATGAACGTAAATTTTCAGTTACCTCAGTACGTTCATTTCAGTACTATACACCTTAGCCTTTGCCAATTATTTGGCAAAGTTTTAAATTGACTAGTAGTGCAAAACCTAAGGAAATAAAAGAAAACACCATCAATTGATAGTGTTTAGCGTAGAACATCCTTAATAAATTCAGGTAAGCTAAAAGCTTCCTTGTGTATCTCTGGATTCCAATAGCGGTTAATAAAGTTGTATTCCTTAAGCTTGATTTCTGTAGGATCAAATTTCTTCGATCCTAGTGTAAAGGTCCAAAAACCACCAACATAAGTTGGAACCGTAGTTAAATAGGTTTTAGCTACAGGGAAAATGCTGTCGATTGCCTCATAAACAGTCCGTAATAAATCTTTGTTAAAGATAGGAGATCCGGTTTGAGCAACGAAAAGTCCATCCTCTTTTAACGCCCCATAGATATCTTGATAAAACTCCTTGACAAACAGCTTCATGGCGGGCCCGATGGGATCCGAAGAATCGATTAGGATTATATCAAATTCATTTTGATGCTCTTTAAGATACTTGATGCCATCCTCAATTATAATGTGACAACGCTCATCTTCTAAGGCATAGCTTGTTTCCGGTAAAAACTCCTTACATGCCGCTATGACTTTTGTATCTATTTCAATCAGATAGGCTTCTTTCACCTCTTTATGTTTCATAACTTCCCGAATGGTACCCCCATCTCCACCACCCACTACCAATACTTTTTCAGGATTCGGATGAGTAAACAAAGGCACTTGTGCCAGCATTTCGTGGTACATGAATTCATCTTTAACTGTGGTTTGAACGATTCCATCTAAAATAAGGGCGCGACCAAACTCCTCCATTTCAACAATTTCTAAGTCCTGAAAGGGAGTTGTCTCCTTATGCAAAGTCTCCTTTATCTTCCAGTTAACACTGTAACCTGCCGTATGTTTTTCCGTTAGCCAATGCTCCACCATCATCTCTCCTTTCATGAATCTGTATCTTTTTAAAACTTATAAACTTTATCTATTAAATTTTTCGACATTTTTAACGGTCATTCCTGCTGTGTATAAGAAAAATAGGAAAAACCCTGAGATAAAATCTCAGGGTTTACTATCAAACATTATAATACTAACCAGTTAAGTATTCTGCTATACCTTAAGTAAGTAGGATTACTTCATTAGGTTTGGCAGATATAGCGAGATATCTGGGAAAATTACAAATAAGATTAGAACTAGGATCATTAAGATAATGAAAGGAAAAACTCCCTTTACAACTTCCTCAAGAGACTCTTTGGCGACCCCACTAACTACAAACAGATTCAGACCAACAGGAGGAGTAATCATTCCTAACTCCATATTTACCGTCATAATGATCGCAAAATGGATTATATCAATCTCCAAATATGCTAAAATCGGTAAGAAGATCGGTAAGGTAATTAGTATTATTGATACAGCTTCTAAGAACATTCCCATTACGAAGAATAACAGATTTGTTACTATAAAGAACAATACCTTATTAAGGTCTGATTCAATAATCCATTCTCCAACCGCTTGCGGAATTTGTTCATTCGTTAAGAATAAGGCAAAAATCATAGCTGAACCAATAATTAAGAAAATCATGGAAGATATATTTACAATTTCTCTTACGATTGGTCGAATAGCCTTCAATGGAAGCTCCCTATAGACAAAGAGTGAAACCACTAGGGCGTAGAACACGGCAATAACAGCAGATTCAGTTGGTGTACAAACTCCAGTATAAATAGTACCTAAAATCAAGAAAGGGAGAAAGGCACCCGGAATAGCTTTTAGCGATGCTTTCATTCTAGAATCCCAATCATGCTTTGGACCGGCACCATAGTTATTCTTACGAGCATAGAAGATAGCAGATGCAATCAAGGTTCCGCCTAGTAAAAGACCCGGAATAACCCCGGCCATAAACAACTTACCAATAGACGCTTCCGCTACAACACCGTAAACGATTAATGGAATACTGGGTGGTATTAAGATACCAAGAGTACCAGCTGCGGCTACTAAACCCATAGAGTATCTCTTAGAGTAACCAGCCTCAACCATTCCAGGAATCATAATTGACCCAATGGCCGCTGCTGTAGCTGGAGAAGAACCAGAAATGGCAGCAAAAATCATGCAGGCGATAATGGTAACTACGGCATAACCACCTCTAATGTGTCCAACATAAGTTTTTAAAGCTTCAATCAAATACTTAGAGATTCCGCCTCTAGCAAGGAGAACCCCTGCAAATACGAACCCTGGAATGGCCATTAATTCTGATTTATCTAAAGCAGCGAAAACACGTTGTGTTATCATAAACATATTAAAATCTGTGGTTATCATCATAACCCCTATTGAAGCCATGGCTAAGGCGATCGCAATAGGAACATTTAAGAATACTAAAGCTATAAATGCACTAAAGAGAGCTATGGTCAACGTGTTTCACCTCCCTGTCTGAAGCTTTGGTTATTAAATCGTAATAAAACTTAACGACATATCTAGAACCCATTAATAGTCCTGTTAAAGGTAAAATAAGATAAGGAATCCAAATTGGAATAGCTAAATCCATAGTTGCCTGACCAGTTTGTATTCTAAATTGCACTAATTCCCAGCCATACTTTACAAGAAATGCGCAGTACAATAAACCTACTATATCCGCAAAAAGAGTTACACATTTTTGGGCTACTCTAGGTAGTCTATCATAAAGGATATCAACCTTAATATGGTGATTATCTCTCAAAGCTACAGAACAACCAATAAGTGTGCCCCAGATAATAGTAAACTTCGATAACTCATCAACCCAATGGAGGGGTGAATTTAATACATAACGATAAAAAACACCTATAAAGATCATGGTTAAACCAGCGAACAGTAACCCACCGGAAACCCAGTCTTCCATTGCTTCAAAGAAATCTTTAAATTTGTTCTTCATAACCTACCTCCTTCTCTGCTACATCTATACAGTTATTATTAGTTTAAATAGCGAGCCTGAGGCTCGCTATTTAATTGTTTTAAAACTTACTTAGCACAAGCGTCAATTAGATCCTTACCAATTACATCTTCAAATTCTGCCCATACTGGAGTCATTGCAGTTCTGAATGCTTCTCTTTCAGCATCAGTTAACTTGTAGATTTCAGCTTTTGGACTGTCATCAATTACTTTTCTACTGTAAGCATCTAACTCTTCAGCTTTTACTCTTTCAAAAGCAGTTACTTCTTTCATAGTGTCAACTAAAATTGTACGGATGTCTTCAGGTAAATTATTGAACCATTCAGTGTTTGTTAATACTACATAGTCAAGACGACCATGGTTAGACTCTGTAAAATACTTTTGAACTTCATAGAACTTTTGAGTTTCAGAGTTGTTCCAAGTATTTTCTTGAGCATCAACTGTTCCTTGTTGTAAAGCAGCATAAGTTTCACCGAAAGGAATTGTTGCACCAGATGCACCTAAAGCTTTAAACTGCGCTTCTAAAACCGCACCAGCCATTGTTCTAAACTTTAAGCCTTTAGTATCGTCTGTAGTTTTGATCATTTCTTTGCTGTTAGACATTTGCTTAAAGCCGTTTGCCCAGAAACCTAAACCTTTTAGGCCTTGAGGCTCTAACATTCCGAATAACTTGGTCCCTACTTCTCCGTCCATAGCCGCATAAGTCGAAGCATTATCTTTGAATAAGAAAGGTAAATCAAAGACCTGGAAAGCAGGTACGAAACCGACCATTTTAGCTGCTGTAGGAGCTATAATGTGAACGTTACCAGCTTGCAAAGCTTCAACTTCTTCTTTATCTCCGTAAAGCTGAGAAGAAGGATAAACCTCTACTTTAACTCTATTGTCTGTTCTTTCTTCCATTAACCTCTTAAACTCGTTAGCTGCTTCACCCTTAGGGCTGTCCGGTGAGGTAACATGTGAAAACTTTATTGTTATTGTTTCTTCTTTTTTGTCGCCTTCACCTGTTGTGTCATCTCCACCGCCACAACCAACTGCTGCAAACATTAATCCCCCTACTAACATTGTTACTAGAGCCATGCGCCAAAATTTCTTCACTTAAAATTCCCCCTCTAACCATATTTGTGTGTTCTAAAAAAATTCCCGGATTAAACCCGGATTATTTCCTAAACCACCCCCTCGTTTGCTTTGAAGATTGCTACCAAAGCTAATTATTAAATTGCTAATAACTATAAAATTATTACATTTATAGTTACATGCAAGAATAATACCAATTTTCAGTTAATTCCAAAAACTTAGAAAATACTCCTTTTTAGCCCTCGCCTAAGGGATTCTGTGGACAATCTATATAATTCATTTACGCTTTTCCTTAGCTTGGTAACTATGAATTTTCTAAATATTATAAATCCAAGTCCTAGCATTTTACCATAAAAGTCATATGTAGTTAAAGATTTTTGCAATTATAATAATTAGAATTGATTTGTAGTATTTAGAAAAATTTCATCGAAAGATGTAATATATTTTTGTTTTTTGGAAATTTTTAGATATAATTCGACACAAGAAGTTGATACCCTTTTTTAACTCAAAAAAAAGAGAAGCTGAGTTTAGTCTCAACTTCTCTTTCTTATGCGCATTTATTGTTATAATGCAAAGGTATGTTCACCAATTGTCTTAATAACTGGCCTTGTTAAAATCCACTTACTAGTTGATTTAGCAGGGTTATAGAAATATAATGCGCCACCTGATGGATCTGAACCGTTCATGGCGGCCCTAGCTGCCTTGTAGGCCGTTTCATTAGGTTCTAGGTTGATTGAACCGTCGGCAACGGGCGAAAACTGATAGTACTTACCATCCCATTTATCAAAGATTACCCCGTAAACCGTATTAGGAAAATCGGGATGGTGTACTCTTTTTAATATTACCGCTCCAACAGCAACTTGACCCTCGTAAGGCTCTCCTCTAGATTCAGCATGAATCATTTTAGCTAACCAATAATAATCTTCTTGTGACCAGCCATTAATGGTATTACTTGCGGGTGGTGCAGGCTTTGATGGTTGCACTGGTGTCTTAGCAGTTTGTTTGGGTTGCTCTGTGGCATTTTTCGGTGCTAGACTGCCGCTTCTTGAAGCAGTGGTAAGACTTGGCCTTTTTTGTTCAATAGATTCGGTCTTTTCTGATTGTACAGGTTCTTCTGAATCTTTCACAGCTACTGCTTCAATCTCTGTTACATCCTCTACTACCTTTTGTGCTTCTACTGTTTCTTCAGTTGCTTCCTCGCTTATTTTAACTTCTAGTTGTTCGGCTTTAGTTGCTGTGCTTTCTTCCGCTTTAGACTGGGAAAATTGTTGTTTTGTGTCTTTAGTGTAATACGATAGTCCAAAACCGGAGGCCATTACAAAAAATACCACGGTACAAGCTACAATAATCTTTCTGTTTAACATAAAGTCTCCTCTCAGCTAGGTTCTCTTAGTTTGGTTTTTGCCCGCTTGGACAACCTGAGCTTAGCTTTATGTTACTATAGCTTGTACCATATTTCACTACTCAATATATGGTAATTTCCCAAGATCCTTACTCCCACGGCTTTTTGATGAAGGCAGGCCAGTTTGTAGCACCTGTTCTGCGCAGATTAGCATCCACATGAACATTGATCGTTGCTACCGGAAATACTTCCTCCCAGTTGTTATTTATCCACCATTCAGGTTGTTGTTCCCTAACTTCAAGTGCAATCCCCGTAATATCAGTTTGCAGCTGCTTTTGGAGTTTAAATAGAGCCTGGTTCACGACATTTTTAATTTTTGCTTCCATGTCCCTATTTAGAATTTCAATATTCTTCGGTTCATTTAACTTAGCACTAACTGTCTGCTCTAACAAATTGCCTTCCTGGCTAATAAATATGTCTATAATTAAATCTTCACCCTTGGCTTTGACTTTAATGTTCGATTTAGCAAAGGTAACTCGTTTCGTAACAGTTCCTTCCCCCAAGGATGTATTTGTTAATACCTCTACTCCTCTTTCAACCTCTCCCCTTATGTATAGCAGACCCCTTGTTTCTGCATTTGTTAGCCAGCCAACCAGCTTATCATCCTTAAATACCGCCACTTGTTCCAAGGATAGAGCTTCACCAGGAGGCTGTACGTCACCTCCACCCTGAGCTTGTTGACCTCCGCTCTCTTCTTGGTTGGCATTTTCTCCCTGAGCAGTAAATTCACTCTTTCTTCCGGATCCCGCATCAAATTTGTGCAGTACAGGAGCATAAGGACTGCCCCCTGAAGTAGAAACGTAGTTTCTTAGGAAGTCTAACCAAGTTACTTTAGGAGCCAACGAAGTTTCAACTACATTAGTGAACATCTCATCCAAATAAAAGGCGGGCATTGTTGACAATTTAGGCTCTATCGCCATAATTTCGGCAGCTTTTCCCTTAGATACAGCTATCCAGGGCGTTCCTCTTAGCTGAACATCTCGCACAAGATAATCTAAGGTTTCCTCTATCCCAAACTTGGCAAGTTCTTCTCCAATAATAATCGCTCTAACGTGAGGCATAAATATTTTCTTACCAATAAATTTTGTCATCTCTCTGGTTGCTTCACCTAGAGTACGGCCTCTACCTGCTACAGTCCATACGGGCGATTCACTGCTGCTTCCTCCTCCTTCTTGACCACTTTGTGGAAGAGCTATTTGCGCAGTAACAACCATGTCTAAACCCTCCTTGTCTAATCCCAACATAGTTACAAAAGCTAAGGTTTCAATCTCTTTACGACTCCAGCAACCCGAAAGGAGAACAAATATAAAACTAATTATTAGAAGTAGGGCTTTTTTCCTTCGGAGCATTTTTCTTCCCACCTCCTCTAATCTTGGCCACTAATAATACAAACATGGGGATAACAATTGAAAATATTACAGTCAATCCATTTACTTCCCATAATTCAACTAATCTTAAAACCTCGGGCATGTTATTAGGCATAAACGAGATATAGTAAATGGGCAGTGCTATTAGAAAGGGCACTACTGCATTATACTTATTAAGCTTAAAGATTTGCCCTATTCCCAACGAACTGCCGTAAACAAAAAGACTAATTTTGATATAGGCGAACAACAGCCAAACAATTACAAACAAGGATTCCATGCGTTCAAAAAAGCCTGCAACCCGTACATCTCGCGTTAGTTCTAAAGTGGGCCAAACGTAATAGCGAGTTAAGTCTTTTCCAAAAAAACTAACGACAGTAACGTAAGTTGTAATTAAAACCAAACACGCAATTATAATAGATATTACTGACTTTTTAAAGAAAACTTCTTTATCATTAATAAAGGGATAAAACCACAACAAAGCTCCAAATTGAGCAAACACTGTAAACATTTTCAAACTAGCTATTGCTATATTTGAAATATCCTGTTTCATCAAAATTGGCCGTAGGCGAGATAATTCAACATGTGGACTTGCTGCCAGAAAGATGATACAAAAAGTCAAAAATATTATCGGTAACCAAAATTCATTTAGCCTACCGATCGCTTCAATACCCATAGCGGCTGTGATTGACGTAAGAATAAGCATAGCAATAATAAATACACTTAAAGGTGTTTCAGGCATTATCATCGTTATAAAAAACTCACCCATACTTCTAATAACAGTTGCGGTATAAAAAAGCATTCCACCAACGAACAGCAATCCTAATAAACCGCCCAGATATTTTCCTAAGACTAGGTTGGTAATTTCAAAGATTGTCTGATTAGGAAAGCTTTTGATAAAGTAGTAAAAAGGTAAGTAAAATACTAAAGCTATCCCGGTACCTATAATTAAGGTGAATACGCCACCACTACTTGTCTGATCTAAGATTATCCTAGGAATAAATAAAAAAATACTCCCAATAATTGCTGTAAATATTAGCATTGTGGCCTGTCTAGAGGATATTCTACCGCTTTCTATCATCAATTGCATCCCCCTCGTCATTAGCTTCTAGCTCCCTTTCGAGTTGATAATAACTAGTCTTTTTCTTCTGTCGAATGGGGTTTTTCGTGCGAGCTAAAAAGGGTCTAAAACGCATGGTCCATAAAGGTGCCCTAATCACGGTATCCGTTAATCCTTTTAAATGCGAGGGGGCTAAGGGGGCTAAATAAGGAACACCAAAAGATTTAAGTGTTAGTGCGTGCAGAGTAATTAATATTAGACCAAAGAAAACCCCAAAAAGACCCGCAAAGGCAGCCAAAAATAATAAAGGAAATCTTAGTAATCTAAGGGATATTGCTGTATTAAAGCTCGGTATGGCAAAAGAACCAACAGCTGTTAAGGCAACAATAATTACCATGGCAGGGCTAACTAGACCTGCTTGGACTGCCGCTTGACCAATGATAATACCTCCAACAATACCTACGGTTTGACCTATAGGGGCAGGCAGCCGTATACCAGCCTCTCTCAGAAGCTCAAAAGTTACTTCCATAATCAAGGCTTCTACAAAAGCTGGAAAAGGCACTCCAGCTCGAGAACCTGCCATAGCTAAAGCCAACTCAGTAGGTAGCATTTCTTGATGAAAGGTTACAACCGAAACATATAAAGACGGTAACAAGATTGCATTAAATAAGCTAATAGTTCTAAAAAACCTAATGACTGACATTAATATCCAACGCTCATAATAGTCTTCGGGAGTGGCCATAAAATGGGCAAATACAGCAGGCACCAAAAGCGAAAAGGGGGTACCATCAACCATTATGGCCACTCTTCCCTCGACAAGTGCAGCTGCTACTTTGTCCGGTCTTTCGGTATATTGGGTTTGCGGAAAAGGCGAAAAAGGATTATCCTCTATGAATTGTTCGATATAACCACTTTCAAAGATACTATCGGTATCAATCAAGTCCATTCGTCTTTTAACTTCTTTTATAATGGCAGGGTTCATTATTTCCTTAATATATAAAATTGCAATATCAGTCTTCGTTCTACGGCCAACTTTTTGCATTTCGATCTTGAGGCTAGGATCCTTTACTTTTCTTCGCACTAAAGCGATATTATTTTTTAATACCTCATTGAACCCTTCTCTTGGACCTCTAATTAAAGTTTCTGTGGAAGGCTCCGATATCCCACGATGTTGCCAAGATTTATAACCTAAAACAATTCCAAAGGGCATGCCATCAACTAACAATAAGGCATCAGCACCCAATACGCCGTCAATTGCTTCCCTATAGCTTTTGACATCTACCGTCTCTAATACAGATAAGTGCTCTTGCTTAAGCTCCTCTAAGAATTCCTCTGTAGCCGTTGGCAAATGAATATCTTGAACTGCCATAAGGGGTTTGAGTAAGCTGATTTCTAGTAAGTTTTTATCCACCATTCCATCTATGTAGACAATTGCAGCCGGAATTTCTTGCTCAACACCAATTCTAAAACGCCTAAACTTAACGTCGGAACTATCTCCTATCGCCGCTTTTATTACTTCGATATTTCTCTCAAGATCTTTAGCTAAGGGCTCGTCCCACTTGCCGAGCACATCTTCCCCCGCTTCAAGCATTTCCTTTATAGCTTCGGGGGTGGGTTTATTATATTTGCTAACCTTAATCGGTTTTTTTAACTCTTTAAAGGCCATTAAATTTCCTCCTCGGTACCCACAAACGTTGATCCATTGGACAGTCAAGTGTATCTTTTCCCAAGAAATGAAAATTATTCCTAAGTGGTTTGAACTTAAACAAGAAAAACACATACCCCAAATACTTTCGGAGTATGTGCATGTGCCCGTAATTTGTTCAGATTTAATTCAGCTCTACAGCTCTAGTTGATTTTTATAAACTAGCCCTCGATCTCCAGGCTACTGTAATATAAAGAGCTAAGACATGGGAAACAACTGCTATAACAAAGGATTGCGTAAATCCCCAATATATAAATTCCTGTTGACCAAAGCTGACAGTAAAATAAGTAATTAACGCATTACCTAAGGAAAAAATAACTACATAAAAGATTCTTCCCCAGTTTGAAATAGGTAACATATGAGCGAAAATTATGACCTCAGCAATATAAGCAACGGGTAATAATATCGGAATACCCGCCACAGGAATCAATGGATTATTGAAAACCCAAAGACCTAACCAGGTAACACCTATAAGCTGAATTAAAAAAGATAAAACAAAGCCCGCTGCAAGGCCGATAGGGAAAAGCTGTATGATTCTTTCTCTAGGCACCAATAACAAAGCAATTGCCCAGGCAACAGCGGCAAAAACTAACCAATACAAATATCCAAACATGAAAAACTCCCCTTTCTACCTAACGGGCAAATAAATGATTGCCAATCTTTGTGCTTACCGGTAAGGTCGTAATCCATTTGTCGGTAGCAGTCTTAGGATTATAGAAATACAAAGAACCTCCGGTAGGATCTTGTCCCGCTATAGCAGCATGGGCTGCTTTAATCGAGATATCATCTGATTTAAGATTGATCGAACCATCCTGAACAGGAGAAAACTGATAACCGTTTTTCGTTCTTTGATAGATTACCTCTTTCATGTTGTTAGGAAATTCCGAGCTTTTGATGCGATTAATGATGACAGCTCCAACCCCTACCTTTCCTTCGTAGGATTCACCTCTAGCTTCTGCATGAATCATTCTTGCTAATAGCTCAATCTCCTCGCTGCTAAAACCTACCTCTGACATAACACTAGATTTTTTTATATAGGATACTGTTACCAAACTGGGTTGACCAAGATCTATTTTCTGACCAACTCCGATTAAATTATCCTTTAGTTTGTTTAACTCTTTTAATTTTTCCACTGAAATACTATGACTTTTTGAGATGCTAAACAGGGTATCTCCCGGTTTAACCTGATAGTAAGTTTTTCCATCGCTGAAAGGTATATTAAGCTTCTGACCTACCTGAATAGTTGAACCCGTAATTCCGTTAAAGTTTTTTAACTCAGAAACTGAAATGTTATGTTGCTTGCCTATAGAATAAAGGGTATCTCCTTGATTAACTACATATGTAGATTCACTAGCATTGACATTAGAAACAGAATTGTTAGCAAAAACACCGATTAGAAAGATCAGCAATAATGCAGATAAGTATTTTTTCATTTGTGCCTCCTTGAATTTGTTAAATACATATACACATTATGCTATCTTGTCCAAGAATATACTGAAATATACCCTATCGTTTATATTAACAAAATAAAAAAGAGCCGGAAGGCCGGCTCTTTAAAAAACTTAGTATTGTTGGAAGTATGGTTGACCAGAAACTGGCTGAGTTGTCCAAGAAGGTAACCCTGCGCTTTGCATTGATTGACCTTGCCCATACTGTTGATTCAATTGTCCTTGATTCAACTGTTGGCTCGCTTGTTGACCTTGCCCTTGACCATAGACTTGGCCAGTTTGGAAGTTTGGTTGTCCTTGAACAGGTTGAGTAGCCCAAGATGGTAACCCTGCAGATTGCATTTGACCTTGACCAAATTGACCCATTTGATTCATCATGGCTCCCTGATTCAACTGTTGGCTTGATTGTTGACCTTGACCATAGACTTGACCGGTTTGGAAGTTTGGTTGTCCTTGAACAGGTTGAGTAGCCCAGGAAGGTAAACCAGCCTGCATTTGGGATTGACCAATCTGTTGATTCATTTGGCCCATTTGACCCATTTGAGCAGGGCTATACTGATTCATTTGCTGACTTTGGGGATATTGAGCATTTTGGAAATATGGTTGCCCTGATACTCTTTGAGTAGCCCAAGATGGTAAACTTCCGCTTCCAGACTGAATCTGGCCTTGTCCATATTGGCTACCTTGATTTTGCGCAATTTGATCAAATTGCTGAGAAAAATTTTGCACTTGTTGCGGTTGTAATTGTTGTTGGTTTAAATTGCTCTGCTGTAGATTTTGCTGTAATTGTGGATATTGTTGCTGTTGATACAAATTGATACACCTCCATAGATTTTATACTGGTACAGTTCTAATGTTTGTTTTTCCAGTAATTATATGCATGGAAAATTTTTCTTTTTATTTTGGTTTGGTTGAACAAAAAACGAGAGCCTCATGGCTCCCGTTTTGTAGAAAGTTTATCTTCATTAATAATTGTTTTCTGAATTATTTTCTGAATTCTTTTTTGCTGTACAAATATCCATCATCAGCACTGGTTCTATTGAAAGTGCCTGTTGCGCTTAATGCTTCGTTAATTCGATTCGGTCCAAATATTTTATCTTTATTAGTCTGCTTATCATCTGGACCCTCCGGGTTTGTCCTATCTGTTGAAAATGCCCGACCGACAAAGATAGCTCCTATGAGACCTAAGGCAGCTAGAATCAGTAAGAATACACCAATGTTATTATCGACGAACATACCACCTATAAAGCCACCGAAAAAAGTACCAATAAATTGAGACATGTTATATAGACCACTGGTACCCCCTACTTTATCAGAGTTAGCTACAGTTGTTATTCCAGCTGACAGTAGCGGTTGAAGCATGGAAAAACCAGCAAAGAACATGACTGATGCTATAATTAAGGAATGGAAATATGGAGTCATGTAGATTATTGCACTACAGGCAAGTAATAGGTGAGCTACTTGCGTTAACATCTTGCTCTTGCCGGCATCACCTTTCTTCGCTGACCATAACATTATTAAGGTTCCAAGAACAACCATGGGAATAATTATCTGCCAAAAATCTTTCATATCCTTGTGCTGCTGTAGCAATACAGGTAAGACTACAAATGTACCCGTCATAAAGAAATTAGTAATAAATCCACCTAAATTAATTTGGACCAGTTTCACATTGGATATGATGGAAAGGGCATCCTTTACAAAGACATCAAAGGATGCCGCTTGAGGAGCGTGTACCGGTTGTTCCTCTAAAGTTACAGCTACATAAACGATCGCACCGCCAACTAAAATAGCGCATAACCAGAACAGTGAAGGGATTCCCCACAGCGAACCTAAAATTGGACCTAAAATAATACCTAGACCAAAGGCTATTCCAAAAGGCATACCTAAAAACCCCATGGCGCGATTTCTCTTTTCCTTCTCCACAACATCAGCAATATAAGCATATACCGCACCACTGATGGCACCTGCGCCTTGTAATGCCCGAGCAAAAATCAATAAGTAAATGTCGTGAGTTTGGGCAGCAATAATAGAACCGATTAAATATACGAATAGACCAAGAATAATAATCTTTTTCCTACCCAAGCGATCAGATAACATCCCAATTGGAATTTGTAGAATTGCTTGTACTAACCCATAAACCCCAAAGGCGAAACCTATTAGCATTCCGCTACTAGTAAATTCTTTAGCATAGAGGGTAAAAACGGGCAAAAATAAAGAAACACCAAACATTCTTAAACCTAAAGTTAAAGCCAAACTGGTAATGGCATGCTTCTGTTTAGAAGTAAAGGTATGATTTTGCTTCATTATGAGGCTCCCTTCGGTCAATGTACCGAGCACAATGTGTTAAATTAATTATCTAAATAGCATAAAAATATTATACAGCATTTGCCTAATTATTACTAGATTCAAAATTCCGACTTAAAAAGCAATCTTTTTAGCAAAGTTGTGAAAATTGTTGTAATTTAACCTAAAAACTGGTAAAATGCAATTATAGATAAAGGTGGTAATAAACCACCTAATAAGATGCTTGGCATCTTAGTTTTAGGATTACAGCCAGAAATCCCGGATTAATCATCCGGGATTTCTGGCTTTTACATGTTTTCTACTAAAAATTCTCAATCATCTCTTTAATGGACTTTTCTATTAAGGCTATTTCGATGGCATTAGTTGACTCTAGATAAACTCTAAGTAAAGGTTCCGTGCCGGAAGGTCTAAACAATATCCAGTTATCTCCCGTTAATATTAGCTTAACTCCATCTTTTTCAACTTTCTCAACAACTGTAAAATCACCAATCTTTGCAGGTGTATCTGTTTTCATGGCTACAATTATTTGTTGTTTTTTCTCTTCCGGTAATACTAAATCTAATCTCTTACTGTAATATACGCCAAACTCTTCTTCCATTTCTCCCAATATCTCTTTCAAAGGTTTTCCTTCTGCTACGCAAAGTTCAGCCATTAAGCAGTTGGCTAAGATGCCATCCTTTTCCGGAATATGTCCCTTAATACTAAGGCCACCGCTTTCTTCTCCACCGATGATAATATCCTTTTCCAGCATTAACTCACCGATATACTTAAACCCTACAGGTGTCTCATAGATGTCTAAGCCATATTTTTTCGCTATTTTATCAAGCAAATGAGTAGTGGCAACAGTTCTAACCACTCCTCCCGTATATCTCCGGTTTTTAACTAGATGTAACAACAAAAGAGAGATTACCTGATTAGGAGTATAGTATCTACCCTCAGAATCAATTACGCCGAAGCGATCGGCATCGCCATCATTGGCGAGCCCTAGATCTGACTTAGTGCTTTTAACTAACTCAATCAGTCTACCCAACTTACTTTCAGTAGGTTCCGGTAGACTACCACCAAAAAGCGGGTCACGACATTCGTTGATTGAATGGACCTCACAACCTGCTTTTTCTAATAATTCTCCCACCCAGCCAATGCCACAGCCACACATGGGATCATAACAGACCTTTAATTTGCCGGTGCTAATTAGTTTAAAATCGACAACCTTCTCCAGCTGTACCTCATACTCAGGCCGTGGATTAATAATTTCTATCATTCCAGATGCTAGGGCAGCTTGGTAATCAGTAGTTTTAACAGCTTGAGTTTGTAGCACAATATCAATTTCATCTTCTAAAGCTTTGGTTATTTTAAGGGTCGCAGGTCCTGCATATTCAGGGATAAATTTAATACCGTTATACTCCGATGGGTTATGACTTGCGGTAAACATAAGTGCTCCCGCAGATTTCTTAAGAAGTATAGCATAAGCAGTTACGGGTGTAGGGGTTGCCTTATCTACCAGGTAGACCTTTATGCCATTAGCAACTAATACCTGGGCCGCCTTTTCTGCAAATCTTTCAGCCTGAAAACGAGTGTCATAGCCAATTACTAGGCCCTTATCTTTTAAAGGTCCTTTATTAATATAAGAGGCAATAGCTTGAACCACCATCTGCACATTTTCAAAGGTAAAGTCCTCCGACATAATCGCTCTCCAGCCATCTGTCCCAAATTTAATGTTTGCCACTTTTAACTTCGCTCCTTCCATGATTGCATTTCTATTTCTTGCCGCTTAATTATTCTAATATCTGTATCTACAATTAACCTATAAAGCTTACACATTTGAATTATTCTTGATGTTGTCCGTTCCCCAACATAGTCTTCTAATTCTTCTAAGTCTAAATTGGTGGTAATAATCGTTGGCAGGTTATTGTTGATACGATAATTAATAATTGAGTAAATTTTGTTTCTAGTCCACTCGGTATAGTTGTGGGCACCAAGATCGTCTAAAATTAGAATATCGACTTTTCTAGCACCATCGACTAACTCCTGTTCTTTGACATCTTCACTGCCTTTTGTTGAGTCATAGGTTGCCCTGATCTCATCTAAAAGGTCAGGCACAACAACAAACAACACTTCTTTGCCCTGTTCCATTAAGCTATTGGCAATAGAGGCCACGAGAAAAGTTTTACCACTACCAACGGGACCACTAAATAATAGGCCATCGGCACCTCTTCCCTTTAAAGCCTGGTCAACAAACTTTTTAGCACCGTCTAAAGCTGACTGTGCAAGTTGTCTGAAAGACACTCTTTTGATTTGATCAAGGTGGCTATTACTATAATAATCAAGATCAAAGGATTCAAAGTTGTAGCCTAACATCTTTTGTGATACTTGTGCAGATTTATATTTATTTAAAATGGCCTTTTGTTTGGTACAAGGGCAAATAATGGCATAATCATCCTTAAGTATTATGCCCCGGTCCGAACAAAGATTACATTTATAACTCACCATTTTCTCCCCTAACTCATATATAAAAGTCTGAATTTGTCTTTTTTATCCTTTTTGTCAGTTATACTCGGCATACCAGTTTTATCCGCGGTTCTAGGTTTATCGTTTTTTCTGTCATTACTTGGTGTTGATGTTCTTCGCTTTTTAAAGTTCTCATCATAAGTTCTAATACTCTCTAGATTACGTAAATTGTTCTTCTTCCATTCTAAAAGAATGCTATCAATATATTTAAAATTATGTTTGCCCATTAGAACAGCCTTTTTCAAAGCTTCGCAAATTATTTCCCCGGGTTGTTGATCTTCATTAAGCCAACCCTTAATAACGTCTATCTCCATAGGGGACAGGAGTCGACCAAATTCTCGTTCGAAAGTTTTGTAAACAAGACTTAAATCATCCATTTCAAACCTTTCTATTACATCTTCCCTTTTGGCTAGAAGCTCTTTTTGCTTTTGATAGTGCTGCATTTTTTCCATGGCCCAAAGTTCTGAAACTTTTTCAAACAAAGATTCAAATTCGTAGACATTTCTGACCTGATCAGCTTCTTCATCATAATACTGACTTATTGATAAAAAATTCTTTTCAATCAGACTTACTAGATCATTCTGAATTTTGATGTAATCTGCCGTCATGAAGTCAGAAAGCACTTGGATTGACGGATACGGGTTGTCTTTACTTGTTCTCAAATAAAATAGCTGGATCAATAGTAACAGTTCACTGTCACAAATGCCCAACTTTTTATAATACTTCATAAGGAGATTGGGGATTGAAGTATTCCCTGTGGTATATAAGTCTGAACCAAAGGTTGCCGTGATGTTACCAGGAACTCCGCTACCAATACTCATTTATAACCAAACCTTTCTTAAGATATTCTCGTCCTATTATATCATTTAGCCCTATTCTTTGAAAGTTAATCATCCAGTATATCTTGTAGTTCTTCTAAGTAACTTCCATAGTCTACTAAGCCTTCAACTATGGCCTCTACGTAGTTTTGCTGACCTAGTTCTGATGTCATCAACTCTAAGTCTTTAGTATTTGTTATAAAACCTACTTCAATTAAAACACTAGGAACAATATCTTGATCTAAAACCTTATAGTTAGCTTCCTTAATTTCCTTTTTTAGGGCAGTTACATTATTCAACTTACCTTGTAACTTTTCAGCTAAAATTTTATTAAGAAAGTTATTGTCTTTGTAAAAAACAATAGGCCCTCTTACCTGTTGTTTCTTAAAACTGTTAACATGCAGGCTTAAATATAATCCTGCTTTCTCTTGCTCGGCCATATTCCGCCTCTTTTGAAGGTTTTTAGAGGACTCGGCTAAGGTTAAAACCTCCTCAGAAACAATCCCTTTATCTGCTTCCCTAGTAAAATAAACTTTAGCACCTTTCTTTTCTAACAAGTCGGCCAACTTTTTAGCTATGGCCCAATTTATATCTTTTTCAGCTATGTCATTAAAATGAACACCTGGGTCACGACCACCATGGCCAGGATCAATAATAATTCTTTTCCCTTCTAAGGTAGGACTATAAATGTTATCCTCCCAGTTAATTTCTGCACCACTCCAGAAGGTGACGAAAGCATGTCCAAAGAAAAAAATTATTGATAATATGAAAATTCCGAGCACTAATGCTGTGTTTTTTTTAATCTTCATGTAAACCCTTCCTTTTAGCTAAAAAACTTCTTAGCACCCAATTAAACTTGCCTCAATTGGAACGTTTAATAATGTAAAGGGGCTTACATTTAAGCCCCTTCTTTAGTTTCTACTGTTATCGCAGTGATAAGCCTATTTTCAATTATGTCTACGTCTTCTAAACATTTTTGGGTGATAATCGGATCTTCAATGGTTCTCAAAATTCCTTTAGTTTCATTCAAGTAATGGTGAAGTATATCCACCAATAAATTGTAAGTTGTTTTGGTATTGCAAACAATGCTAAATTTTTCACCTATAATGGGATTTTTTATAGCAGGGTTAATACACTCATTGATATTCTGCTGAATTTTTAAAAACTTAGCAACTAAATTCTGATCCCTTTTACCATTTACAACGTATTGGGTCATTTCATAATAATGCCAAACCCCGCTAGCTAAAATATAAGGAAGATGTTCTTCGTCTTTTGTGTAAAATACTTGCAATGATAGCACCTCTTTCTGTCAATACAGGTTATTATGTCCAATTATTATTTTCGACGGCTGTCTAGGAAATCCTTCTACTTAAATAAGTTTTTCCAATTTAAAAGGAATGAATACCTTGAATCATGGGCCAACAACCTCTAAAGGGACCTGGTACCTCATCTACAGGTTTTGTTAAACCAATCACAAAGTAGGTTTCTTTTTTATTTAAGCGGTGCGGGAGCTGATCTAGTTCTTGAAACAACAATTCCTTTTTTCGTTGGAACAGATAAATCCAGGAATAATACCATTTTAAATCGGTACAATAGAATTTATACCTTTGACCCGACTTATCATGAAACACGATACTTGACTCAAAGATCTTATTAACATCACTCCAGCCGAAGTAAACTTGTTCCACATACGGTTCAATTAAACCCAAAGTTCTATTTTTCGAAAAGGCTTCAGAGACATTTCCATCTAAAAAACTTTTGATAAAGGTGCTACGATCCTGAGCTTTTATTTCATTAAGAAATAAGGGTGCCGGCTTTTGTAAAATTTCACAATCCTCAATTCTAGTGGCATTAGTATAATAATAATCTTCATTAAGCCTGGGCCTTTTGTAGCATGTTATTTGAGAACGCCCGAAAATTTTTATGGTTGTGTCATTTTCTTCTTTTTCTAAATCATAATAACTTAAAGCGTTGAGTCTTCGCCAACTTCCATAATCGTTAATTCCAGACAACATTAATTTGTCCCTGTACATTCTGCTAACTGACAAAACAGTAATACTTTCTTGCCACGTTCTCACATTACCCCTCCTAGCCTAACCCCTTTCAATAATTATATGTAAGCTTGTAAAGAAATATAAAGAAAAAGATAGGGCTTGGGCCAGTGTTTTTTGCATACACTAGCTCAAGCCCTTCTTGGTACTTAATTATCTTTGTCTAAACATCTTAATGTAGGAATCACAGTAGATAGTTTGATTTAAAAGAATGCTAGCAGTAGCAATTTCATCAACTAACAAATCATCGTTAGCATCCATAATAGCTGAATCTAAGCCTGCTGCGATAGCCATTACTGCGAAAGCTCTGTTGATAAGTGGGCGATCTGGACTCTTTTGAGATACATTACTTAAACCGATAGTTGTTCTTGGTGCCGGGTTGTTTAGGTATTTAATTTGACGTAATGTTTCTAAAACTTCAGGAACATGGTCTTGAGCCACATTTACAGGAAGAATTAGTGGGTCAATATAGAGGTCTTCCATTGGAACTCCATGAGCATCAGCATTTGCTACTAATTCCATAGCTAAAGCAATTCTTTGCTCAGAATCCTTAGGCACACCTTTTTCGTTCATAGCCAAAGCAATAATTGCAGCATTATACTTAGCGGCTAATGGGAATAAAGCATCCATTTTTTCTTGCTCCGCGGTAGTAGAATTAATCATTGCTTTACCTTTAGCTACCTTTAAACCGGCTTCTATAGTCTTTACACTTGTAGAGTCTATGGCAACAGGTAGATCAACAGTTTCTTGTACCACTTGTACCATCCAAGCCATAATTTCGGCTTGCTCATCTTCACCAGCAATAGGACCAGTGTTTACATCTATCCAAGCAGCACCAGCATCATACTGCTTCTGGGCCCACTCTTGTAGTGGCTTTGGATCTCTTTCTGCTATTGCAGTTCTTATATCTTTGAATAGTCCATTAACTCTTTCACCAATTATCTCGAACATTCATTAATCCCCTTTCTATTTTCAGTTTTTAGTAAGCGTTAGAAACACTAATTTCCTCAACATGGGCGCGGAATTTGTTCATAGACTCCGGATGTCTCATTACAAACAAACTACCACCAGCTTGAAGGAAAGTTGTTGAAGTCATTACTTCCCAAAGGATAGCGCGAGTTGCTTGATCGCCCCACTCCTGACCTTCTGGAGCTTCAACGTCCTTAGCTTCTTTAGCTTTCCAAGCCTCTTGACCAACGAAACATACTACAGGCATAGCTAACATTTTATCGCCTGTTAAAGCACCGATGCGAGCTCTTTCCATAATAGAGTAAGCATATTCCACACCGTAGCCTAAAGCACCAATTAGTGGGTCAATAACAATTCTACTACTTGCTAAGTTCATTTCGGTAATTAGAATGTTTAGCTGTTTTGCCAAGTTAATATCAAGTGGAGAAGAAGCAATTACACTATGACCATTTACCATGGCACTAGCTACAACTTGCTTATAGTTTTGATCGTTAGCGCAGCCTATTAAACAGGCCTTACCAGCTAAAGCTTCTCCAACAACAGGGAAAATTTCTGCGTCTTTCTCATCAACGCCGCAACCAATAACTACTAGTGGAACACTAATAGCATCTGCAACCGCCTTAGCAGTTTGAGCTACCTCTTCAGGAGTTCTATCTCCTTTATCAGGATGAGCACTATCAAGTTTTAAGGCAACTAAGTCAGCGCCTAACTCAACAGCTTTCTTAGCCCAAGCTACGGGATCAGCCAATACGTCTCCCCATGCTTCTTTTAACATTTCTGGCCATTCTTCAGGATTAACATCAGAAACCTCTAATGCAACTGCAGGTCTATTAGGAACTTCACCTTCAAATTGAAGATAAGGTAAAGTAGAGTCACCCCCCAATTTTACAGCTTTGTCGCCTTCACCAATGGTAACTTCGTTAACTTTATGTGTCCATCTTTCTTTTAAGATATTTACAGCCATGCTTCCCTCTCCTTTCATTAAAAGAGTTAAATTTTAAAGAATATTAATCTTTTTCAAAATTTTTCCCACCGCTTGTACTGCAGGTGAATCATCAGGTAGATCAAAAAGCGGCTTGCTATGAAGATCGAATTTGTATACCTGTTCGTCTGTAGGAATGGTGCCGATTAGCTCAAGTCCAGTTTTTGCAACTTCTGCCAGCATAATTTCATCGTTTTCATCGTTGCACTTGGTGATTACCAAGTACATATTTTTTATATCTAAATTGATGGAATTAACAAGCTGTTTGATTCTGCCTGCTGACCTGATACTACGAGCACTAGAATCACTAATTACAAACAAGTGATCCATGCCATGGGTTACTCGACGGCTTAAATGCTCCATCCCCGCCTCGTTATCCATAATAAAGTACTCATAATTATTACGTAAATCATCGATAAACCCTTTTAATAGGTTATTAGCGTAACAGTAGCAGCCTGCACCTTCTGGCCCCCCCATAACTAATAGGTCTACATCGTCCCCTTCAATCAAGGACTGATTTATCTTGTATTGTACGAACTTATCTTTAGTCATTCCTGCAGGCAGTGGCTCTAAGTTATTGTTAATTCTAGCTAATAATTCGGCTATTGTCTCCTCCACATCCATACCTAGTGCTTCATTAAGATTGGCATTAGCATCAGCGTCGACGGCCAAAATTGGTGCCTTTTTGTTCTTAATTAGCTCTCGAATCACTAAGGATGTAAAAGTAGTTTTACCCGTTCCTCCCTTACCAGCAACTGATACGTTTATTGTCATTAATCATCCACCACTCTTTCTTCAGATGTTTTTAATATTAAGCCTAAGAGGAGTATCATGCTATAACAAATCCACTATATAAATTAACCGTTTACTAACTGAGCCCATTTTTGCTTTAAGAAAGATGGAATTCCAGAAGATTCTCTTGGTCCAACAACTACGTCATAACCAGATACTTCTTGTAACTTACCACTTAATACAGCAACATGGCCAGGAATGATAATCTTGTTGTGATTAACTTTATCCATAACACCTAGTTCTTTGATGGCTTCACCAATCTTCTCTGGGCTAAATTTACCTGCTGCCCAAGCAGTTAAAACTGAAATACCATCCGTATCAATAGGAACTATATAAGCAGGAACCCTTGCAGTTTCCACGTCACCTGCAACACAGAAGTAAGTTAAAGAGAAGTTAGTAGTTACAAATACTGGGGCATCGGGACCTGGGTTACCAATAGTATAAATCTTAGATTCCACAGCGATCGGCTTTTGAGGATCAGTGTAGACATTTAATCTTAAGGTAATGATAGGTAATACGTCGGCAGGATTAGCGCTCTTCATAACTACAATACCCGCATATTTAGCAACAAAGATACCAGCATTAACGGCTTCTTTAATATGATCATCATTGCTTGCAAAAGCGATAGTAGGATATCCGAACGGACGGAATAATTTCTTAAGAGCTAATCTTCTAATTTGCACTTGGTCAGCTAAAGCTTTAGAAACTTCTCTAGCTCCAGAATCTATGACTAACTGCTTCCAACCTAGGGCAACTACCTTCTGAACTAATTCAGCAAGAGCATTTAAGTCAGCTCCTTTAACCGCTAGAGGAACTTCATACTTCTTAGCTAAGGCTGTCATGGCCTCATAGTTATCAGCTGTAGCAGCATAGACTAAAGGCTTAGCAGAAGCTGCAACCTCTAAAGCTTTTTCCATTACTGCAACATCTTCACTGATTAAAACTAGCGGATACTGAGTGTTTTCTTGAACTAACTTTACAGTGTCAGCAAACTTAGTAGCGTCCCCAGATTCATTTTTAACTGCTACTAAATCAACCTCATGAATCTGACCTACACGATCAAATACCAATTTATTAATAGCAGCAACTTTAGCTTGAACTTCATCAGCAGTCATATTATCACTAACTTCAATAGCAAGACCGGTAGGATGCTCAAAGCGCTTATCATGACGGAATAATACAGTTTCATTTCCGATAGTTAAAACCTTTTCACCTACACCAATTTTAATTGAAGCGATTGGAGGTGCAGAAGCTGAATCTAATACTTCTTTCGCAGCATCACTAACGTAAGGACATGCATCAAGAGCTGCCTTACCTCCTGCCAATGCCATCGCAAAAGCTAAGCAAGTCGGTTGCCCGCATTCTTTACAGTTTTTCTTAGGTAATTGTTTGAAAATCTCTAAACCTGTTAAACCCATTGTTCAATCTCCTTTCCCGTGCTTGATAATTTAACTATTAGCACCACACTAAGTGGTGCTAATAGTTTATATTTTCTATAAGTTTCCAGATATTCTTGCTTTGGTTACATTAATGGATCCATTGTTAATGCAGGATGACCCTTTTCTTCTAAGAATGACAAGATATCCATTCCTTCTATGCCAATTGTTTCATCAGCAATCTTATCAACAAAGTCTTTACCTAAGCCATCTCTTTCAGCTGCTTCTTCAAGATGCGGTCTTAACATTTCTTTTAGAGCCTTAGGCATCCAAACGATACGTCCTAAACCACCGTCAGCTTTGATAAACTTAGGAGAACTCATGTAAGATTTACCAATACCCATGAAACCTGGTAACTGAGCTCCACCGCCGGCAGTACCAGCTAGAGTAGAGAAGTTCATACCGCAAGGAGTTAAGCCGTTATGCTCACGGTTTACAACCATGATACCATTTGCTTCCGGTACAATTGCTAAGATAGCTTCAAAACAACCACAAGAAGTCATTGGATCTTCCATAATGGTGTAGAAGTTAACTCTTTCAACAGTTCTTTGAGAGTTAGTATAAGTGAACTCATTGAAAGACTCCCACTGTCCCTTTACCTCGTCAATTATATTACCCTTAGGAATAGGCTGATTAGCACCATTAGGGTTAATCTCAAAGGCAGCTTTTGCATCTAACCAAGATACTGCTCCACATAAGCCAACGCGCTCAGGCGCAACTACACACACGTGAGTAGGTGCAAAAGATTGGCAAAGTGTACATGAATAGAAAGTATCAACGCCCTCATCTGTTAAGGTCTTTAATCTTTCGTCACGATCTGCGTATTTTTGACGAGCTACTTCTCGCATTTCTACAACCTTAGCTTCATCAGTGATTAGAGTAATTGCTACACGGTCAACAATTGCCGGGAATTCTGATTTAAACTTTGCGTAAATTAATTTACCAAAGTCAGCCATTTTAAGACCTTTAGCTTTGGCTTCCTTACTAATCCTTAACCAGCAGAGATCTCTCTGAGCTACATGCCATAAGCCTTCTCCGTAGTTTACGAAGTAGTGAATACGACGCTCCAGAACAGGTTCGAAGTCTGCTTGCATTTTACGACCATAAACATCGATCATAAAACCAATTGGATAAGCCTTACCTTCTTCCATTTCATCAGTATCAGGTCCGATTAAATCAATTCTTCCGTCTTCGATGTCGTCGCCAACCATTTGAACTAACTCGAAACCTGGTTTACGGCCACCACCGAATTCCACAAACATTTCCTTCTTACGGATAGACTCGCCTTCGAAAGCAGGTCCATGATTGATTGGAATATCGATTTCAATATTAGTTAATTTAATACCTCTAACTTCCAAGGCAACCTGAACGATTTTGTCATAATCCGGTTCAGACATGAACCAATCAGTAATTTGCTCGTCTTCAGGAAGTTCTTGGTCTGTGATAACAGGGAAACCTACAAAGTTAAAACCAGCGGCAGCAGCGTCATGAACCATATCGCCTTCGCCTAGATATAAACCAAAGGCAAGCACGCGGTCTCTCTGATAAATTCTTTGCTCTTCTCTAGCACCAGGTTTAATACCAGCAAACATCATACCAGCTCTTAAAGCGTAGTTTGCGGCATGAACTACCTGAGTGAAGTTTCCTAGAGGGAAGGCAATGTAATCTATTCCGATCTTAACATTTAGTTCCATTAATTGTTCGATAATCTCATCGGCTAAGAATATCATCATTCCTTTACCCATTAAGTCATCTACAATTTTCTTAGCATCTTGACTGGTTTTAGCACGGCCCATAATTACGGCAGCGCCAGGAATAGTCCAGTCAACCATCTTGATACCGTATTGACGAACAACAGGGTCCCCGATAAAGCCGGTCCATGGAGCAACATGCAAAGGATTCTCGTCGCTGTTGTCTAAGTAACGAACAGCTTCGATAATTTCCGCAGCATACCAAGTGGCTTCACCATTTAGAATGTACTGTTCATGAGTTAAATCTTCCGTTATTTGGTGACGCATTTTATTTAAGATTGGTGGTAAATCCCTTAAGGTACGGACTTCCTCACCACTCATACAGCGGATTACTGGTAAAAAGTACGCTGTATTAGGGTAAGATACTTCTTTAGCTTTACCATACTTTCTAACGGCTTGTGTTAATAATATTTCAGCGTAACTGACAGCAGTTATGGCGCCTTTATAAACTCTTCTATATAACTTAATAGGATCTTGACCTGGTGTGATCGCACCCTCATAAGTTGTTAGATCAAAATTTTGCTCTGACATTTACTTACTCCTCCTTTCAGTTTCAGAAATTTAGTAATTCTGACAAAGGTCAGTTTCAAAGTTTTCCTTTGTTTTAACATGAATGCCTAACTTCCAAGTACGGTACTCTAAGGCACTAAGCATTTTCTTAGCAGCAACTTCAAAATCTGTTTCGAAAATGAAATAACCACCGTAAACATCACTAGCTATTTGAGTAGTAATTTGGAAGAATAAGTCACTACCTTCAACTGGAGGTAACACACCAACGTGAACCGGTAGACCCATGGCAACATTCCAGCAACCGATAGCTACGGCTTTACCACTCATGGCTTCAGGAGCAGAGGCTACAAAAGGAACCTTAGGAGTATCTACACCTAAGTGATTAGCCATATCTGTTAGAAGTTCTGTACATCTAGAGTTATCTACACAAGATCCCATATGGAATACAGCTGGTAAATTCTCTTTTAAATCGGCTTTTTCATCTAAAGCATCTAAGAATGCATTTAGGCCTTCACCACAAAGCTCTTTTCTATTAGCAGGATCTAAAATTCCTAACTTACCAAAAGATTGAGCAGCACAACCAGTAGCAATAACGAAAACGTCATTCTTTAACATTTCTTTAACAATACCAATGTGGTTCTCATCTTGGATTCCTTTAATATTGTTACAGCCTGCAAATTGAGCTACACCTTTGATTTGTCCGGAGACAATTGCATCGGTTAAAACACTTACAGGAGTTTCAGCGTTTATTGAACCAAAGATTTCGTACATTGCTTCTAAGCTGAAGCCTGCCACAACTTTTTGTTTAATTTGAGGAATATGAACTTTATTATCATCTCTATTTGCATAGTTTTCAATTGCCACACGAACGATTTCCCTTGCATCTTCCATTGCATTTTGAACATCGAAAGGCACGTGCATTGCACCAGGAATCTTGGCAACATCTTGAGTAGTGATAAGCTTAGTGTGGAAACACTTAGCAACTTGAGAAAGACCAGGGAAAATACACTGAACATCCACGACCATAGCATCAATGGCACCAGTAGTAATAGCAAGTTCCTGAGAACTGAAAGAAGTAGCTAAAGGAACACCTTGTCTTGATAAGACTTCGTTTCCTGTACAGCAGATACCAGATAGTTGGATACCTTTCGTTCCGGCAGCTATAGCTTCACCTTGTAATTCTACAGCAGCAGCCACAATCATTTCAGAAAGAAGCGGGTTGTGTCCGTGTAAGATGATATTTACTTTATCTTTATCAATTACTCCCATATTAGCTTCAGAAACTACAGGCTCAGGAGTTCCGAATAAAATATCGGAGAAGTCTGTGCCGATATACATACCATTATAGTCTGCTAAAGCAGCTCTTAAGGCACTGAAGGTAATATTTACGGCGTCATTATCCTGTCCAACGTGAGCTTGAGCTAAAAGATCAGCAAGAGCTGATTGAATACCGTTAGGAACAATGTTGCAATCCCTAAACTTCTTCAAACGGCCTTCAGTGACGGTCTTAGTAGTCCACTCACACTCACCCATACCTGTTAAAATCTTGTAATCTTGTAAAGCCAATTCTGCTAATTCCTTAGCAATCGCTTTGTCATCTCTTCCTTCAGTTGCAACACCCATACGTTTAGCAACTTTGTAGAGCTTTTTAGAATCAGTAATTTTATAGTCTGGCGCTTTTCCTTCAGCAGCTTCTAAAACAGTATGAGCAACATGGCGTGAGTGCTCACAGTGAGCAGCAGCACCTGTTAATAACATTGTTCCAGTACTACGAGCAGCGATAGTCCATGCGTCAGCTCCACAGATACCTTTACTCTTAGGTCCAGTATCAGCCGTAACACGGCATGGTCCCATCATACAAAAACGGCAACAAACGCCTTTATATCCAAATTGACATTGAGGTTGTTGGGCTACAAAGCGGTCAAAGGCTGTTGTAACGCCACGTTCCTTAGCTATTCCCATCATTTCAACTGCAGCCGGATCATTAGTACGAATATTATTCTTATTATCTTTAACCCTTGGTGCATCTGAAGGCTTTGCAGTGTGTGACAAATCTTTAAATCTAGGCATTTTTTAACCTCCTTAAATTAATTTCTTTTCTACATTTTTCTCTTATCTATTTCTTTAGAATGTAGAAAACTAACCCTCATCATCTCTCAGAGTTCAACCGAAACTCTAATTTCCCCCCTCTTTCCCCACCTCCTCTAAAATCTTTTCCTGAATTTTTTTCATGCTGTCTAATAACTGTCCCTTAAGTTCTGCAGCGGGTCCCTGCTCCATGGCACTTTCCCATACATCTTCATCGAACTTTACAAAACCTAGAAGTTCATCAGCATGAAAACTTTTCTCTATAAATTGTTGCTCTTTCTCACTGCGAATCTTGTTGCCGATTATTTTGGTCTTTCCAATTCCTAAATCTGCCGCCATCTTTTGAACTAATTTGGCAGTATTAACACTATTTTTGCTGGGTTCAACCACCACTAGCATTAATTCAACACCCTTGGCAGTCCCTCTGGATAGATGCTCAATTCCTGCACCCATGTCCATAATGACAACATCATCTTTATTTAATAGGAGTGATGACACCATTGCATGAAGAAATGTATTCTCTCTACAATAGCAAGCTTCTCCTCCTTTTTTCACTCCACCCATCCGGAAAAATCTAATATTATCTAGCTTTAAGCAATACTCTTCCAAAACGTCATCCATGTCTGGGTTGAGGACGTAAAAAGCTCCCCCACCGGCACTCTTCTTGTTAATGATTTCTTTCATCTCAACAACCGGTTTCATTTCAGCGATGACTTCATCGGGAATGCCCACCCCAGCCGCTAGACAAGCATCAGGATCTCCGTCAATAGCGTAGACGGTTTTATGAGTCTGGGCAAATAGCTTGGTTAGTGTTGCCGCGATAGTTGTTTTTCCTACTCCACCTTTTCCTGAAATAGCTAGTTTCATTAGTGCACCTCCAAGTCTGACTAAGTTATGTTAATTTCTATGCATTTACTTGAGATTCTACTACAGTTATAGCTAATCGAAAAATTCTGACATATCTTAGCTTGGCAAAATTTTACTTAGTTAAATTTCTACGTATTTTAGTAAAATCCTGCTTTAATTTTTATAAAATTTTCAGAATTTATTGATTAGTTAAGATATTTCGACAAGAACAATTAAAATCCTTCTTAAAAAAGTAAAATTTTGCGGAAATTTCTAAAAGTTATAATGAATCTTTTCACAAAGTTTTGAGTTTTTATAATTATTATTACATAAAAAATAACCCCACCAGGGATTATTTTTAAAACATCAAGAACTTTTTCCTAAGAACAAAGTACTCAATGATGTAACCGATCCCAAACCCTATAACCATCATTATTCCGAACAGCTTCATGGCCCCGATTTTAAGCTTCAAGGTTTTAATTTCTTTATCCTTGTTAGCTATGGTGGTTAATACTTGCCCTTTTTGGTCTTCAGCATTGACTTTGTCTAGCATGGCCTTTCTCTTTGCTTCTTTGGCTAAATATAGTTGTTGTGTTAAGTTAGCTTGAGAGGTGCTTAACTCATTAATTCTCTTTTGAAGAAGATTCTGCTCAGAGTAGCCCTCACCACTTGTGAAAACATTCCATAATACCAGACCATCAACCTTATCAGGAGCCTTACCATCGGTAACTCTCAGCATGGTAGGGAATACGTCAACGAGGCGAGAATTTGATTCTAGAAGCCCTCCTTTGACCCCTGGTCCCGTGTAGATTGCAAAGCCTTCAGACTCCTTTATACCTGTTACTACAAACAAAGTGTAGTCATATACACCCTGTTGATGGAAAAATGAAAATAACCTGCCAATTTCTTGGTCCACTCCACTTAAGGAATTTTTCTTATCGATAGTTAAGAATAGGGTTGTTAAATAGGGTCTTGCCTTGGGAAAAGAACTCTCTAACTCTTGTATCGCTTGTTTAGGATCCGTTAGTTTGTCTTTATATACTTTGCTTAGACTACCTAGATCTTTTAAGCCTTCAGCACTTCCATCCAAAAACAAGACTTCTCTATTGCTCCTTTGATAAATATCAATAATGGTATCCCCAGATAGCTTATCACCTTGATTTAGATAGCCATGCTTAGAAGGATCTAGGCCAGTTAGTAAAGACGCCATATTGACAGAAAAATTTTCTGGCTTTATAGGAATTAAATTATCTACCTTAGTACCCATAGAAGCTAAGCTATTGAGATTGGGAGCATTTGTTAAATCTTTATTACTTACTCCGTCTAAGCCAATGACAACTACATGCTTAATGGTTTTTATAACTTCAACCTTTTTCTCGGGCTTATCTTCTTCTTTTTTAGAAGTGTCTTCTTCCGTTGCCCAAGCAAAGGTGGATGATAAAAGCAATAATAGCAATGTTAACAAGAGGACAAAGGAATTTATTCTTGCCGGCTTCATATTTATCTCCCCCATTTAAAAAGGAATTTTATAGTTAAATATAGTAAGCCACTTTACAAAATATTCCTATATTTCCCTATTTCATATGCGTCCGGAACGCAAAATTGAAATTAATAGCCAGATTCCTAAAATAACCGCAGAAACGAACCCGATTTCGGCAATAGGAAGCTTAAGTAAAAAGGAAAACTGGCTGTTTCTAGCTACTAGGGACGATCCTATGATTAAGGCCGCAATGACAATTGCAAAGGATATTCTGTTACCGATAACATTTAAAGCTAGAGTGAAATTATCAAAACTTTTATGCTCTAGTTGAACCTTGAAATCTCCGTCCTCTAGAAGGCCTAACAGGTTATCAAAGCGTTTAGGAAAGGAGCGCGTAAAGCGAACAAATTCTAACAAATACTGAATGACGTCTCTTTTTACCCGATTAGGAGCATACCTGTTCTTAACTAGGATCTTACCAAAGGCCTCGGCAATGTTTACGATGCTAATGTTTGTGTCTAACTGTTGCACTATACTTTCCAAGGTAATTAAACTCTTAGCTACTAAGGTAACTTCAACGGGAATCTTAACCTTATAAACGAAAGCCAAGGATAACATTTCTTGTAGAATATCACCTAGTTTTAATTGACTTAGAGGAATATAGTAGTATCTATCCATTAACCTTGTGATATCTTTCTTTAACGACTGCCTATTTACTTTTCTGGTGGCTACACCAATTTCCATCAAAATATCGATAATTCCGTTTACGTCTTTACTGATGATAGCTAATATCATGGCCACAAAGCGTTCTCTCAAATCTTCGTCAAGTCGGCCAACCATACCAAAATCCATGAACAGTATGACTTCCCCCGGTAATACACCGAGATTCCCGGGATGAGGATCGGCATGAAAGAAACCATGCAAATAAATCTGTTTTAAAAGAGCTGTAGTTAAATTTTCTACAATTCTTTCATTATTGTAGCCCTGCTCTTTTAAGAGATTAAAGTTATTTATTTTAGCAAATTTAACGTATTCCATCATCAATACGCGCTTAGAGGTGTAATCCCAATAAATTTTAGGAAACTTAACGGTTTCATCCTTAGCAAAATACTCTGCTAAACGTTCCCCATTTCTGCCTTCAATAGAATAGTCTAATTCCTCGGTTATAGTACGAGCTAATTCCTCTGCGATATCAACTAGCTTATAGTGGGCACCCCACTTTGTTCTCTTTTCAGCCAATCTTGCTAAATCAAAAAGGATGGTTAAATCCACTTCTACTTGTCGCCGGACACCTGGCCTTTGCACCTTTACAACCACACTCTCACCAGTAAGCAGAGTGCCCTTATGGACCTGACCGATGGAGGCAGAAGCAATGGGCTGTTCCTCAAAGCTAGAAAAAATACTAGTAACATCAGCACCTAGCTCTTCCTGCATCACTTTACTAACCTTTTCATAAGGAATAGATTGAACCTTATCTTGGAGCAGTTCTAACTGCACAATAAAATCCTTTGGCAGTAAATCAGGTCTAATACTTAAAAGTTGCCCCAACTTGATAAAGGTGGGTCCCAATTCTTCTAAGGCAAGTCTTATTCTCTCTGCCGTCGTAAGTATATTTACATCAAGGGAAGCCTCGGCTTTAACGCGTTTTAGACCAAGTTGTCCAAGCAGAAAACCTAGTCCATGCTTACCTAAGATGTTGATAATTTCTTTATACCTTGCTAGATGGCGGTAACCCATAACTATCACCTACAGCCTGTGTTTTAATCACTCTTTCATTATGTTTCCTATTGAGTTGTTCTTTTATTATTCATTACCTACTTTATTAAGGTCTGCTCCAGTCTTTCGACTCTTGCTTTTAGGGCTTCTAACTCTTCCCTAGTAACTAAACCCAAATTTTGACGGGCTTGGTCTAATTCCTCATTTAATATTTTTGCTAAGGCTTCCTTTTCCTCTGTCCCCTTGATCATTATTCCAGCTACTAGAGCAGTGGCCTCCTCTTGACTCCATTTCCCCTTTTCTACTAATTCCTTAACCATTTTTTCACCCTTCTCTTTAGTAAAAGACAATGCACCTATACCAAAAAGAATAGTTTTCTTTGCAACTTCGAGCATGATGTAACCTCCCTAAAATACTTTGTACTAGAAAAGCTTCGCTAGCGCGAAGCGCTGAGTTAGCTTTTCTTGTGCGGATCTATACTTTCTATATGCCAAGTATACTCCTAAGGGGGGCCAAAAATTACCAATAACTTGGCAAAGATTTGATAAAAAGCAGTAAAAAAATGAGCCTTATATAAAAGCTCATTACATTGGTTTAGATTATTTCTATGTATTCTTCTATTAGGCTTCTTTAGTTTCTGTCAACATGGAATCTAGTTCGTCCATTAAAGGCTGATGATTACCGGCATATACTTTATCCAATAAGTACTGGAGCATTTGCTTTCCTATTTCCGCCCTTGTTACTAAGGGATGATATAAATACAATCGCCCTAGTTTTCGCCTACCTAAAACTTCTTTTTTAGCTAGCCTTGTCATTACGGTCATCACAGTGTTATAAGCTATTTGTCTGTTCTTATTAAGCTCACTGTGAACATCTTGGACCGATACCTTATCCTGCGTCCAAATAACCTGCATAATGTCTGCTTCTAATGGTCCTAGAGAATTAATAGCCATTACAGCTCCCCCCCCTATGCTTACCCTTACAAGGTTAATTATAACCTACTATTTTTTTCCATGCAAGCAATTTTTGTAATTTTCAAAAACTTTAGTTAATTTAGTGCATTGTAAAACTTAAAAAACAGGAAGAAGTTTTTAGCTAGATGTATAAGCTATATATTTGAAGGTAATAATATTACTACTCCGCTTTGGTGAGTTCTATCTCTCCCCGCCCGACAGAAATGTCGGGCCTTTTTTTTCATTGTCCTTGATTTAAATACTTGCCATCATTATGGCAAGTTCTAAGGTTGTTACAATACAGAAGCACACGCCTTTAGGTATAATTGTGGCGTGTGCTTCTAGTACATTTCTATTATACTACTTCTCTGGACTTCACTAAAACTATTAACCAAATCATAGAATTTGGATAGTTTTACGTTTCAACTCCCGAAATTAAACTAGGTCCTTCTCTTGAGTTTCATATTAAACATTTATGATAGACGACTAACTCTCGTATTTGATGGCTCCTATGAAATGTGTATGCTGGTCTAGCTTGGTTTTAATGTCTATGATTTCTTCTGAATTCTCAACAATCTTTTCGTAGGCTGCATCCAATTTAGATTCGATTCTTTGTTGGCCCTCTTTTAGTTCGCTAACATCTGATTTTAATACACGTACATCTAACTTTAAATCACTTACCTCTGTCTTTAATTCACTTACATCCGACTTTATGTCACTTACATCTGTCTTTATATCTTTTATTTCTGATAAGATCTGCTTTAATAACTCCTCTTGCATTTCTTCACTCCCTTACTTTTTCACATTCTGAGCAATATATAGATTCTAGTTTACGTAGTCTTTTTAGTGCTTATCCCTCCTTTATTTTCGACGTTACAACCGCAAATTCCTTTATGATGATCTAATTACCTTATTTTACCATAAGACTTGCTTTTACGGAACATATGTTCGCAATAGATACAAAAAAATACGTGGCTAAGGCCCACGCATTTCTTTGTATCTTCGTTCTCTTTAGTTATTTTCATCGTAATACATCCACCAACCGTTTACATATTCGTGACAAGTCAAACAAAGTCCGTCATTCTGTTTTCTCAAAAGTTTAGGGAATTCTGAATGAACTTTATGGCAACTTTTACAACCCATCCAGTCATTTTCAATCCATTCGTCGTAATAAGGCTTACCTACAGGATGGTTGGTGCCTCCATAATTATTTGGTCCCATTTTGTTGTTATGGCATTGTACACATAACTTTAGATTGTCATCCTGTAATAGTGGTTTGAATAAGGATCCGTGATGGGTATGGCAGTTCTTACAATTACTTTGCCCATTTTTATACCGTAAGGCTCTTTCATGCCCACTTCCTATATAAGTACTCTTAATATGCGAATGACAGGTGTAGCAGAATTCATTACCCGGTTTAAATAACAGCGCTTTTGCATTAGCAAAGTGGGGCTCATGACAACTCTTACATTCTAGTTTGCCATTTTTCTCTACTGGGTGAATCGATTGCTTATTAAAGTCTTTTTTAGTATTTTTATGACACAGGTAACATAAGTCGATACTGTCAGCTATTGCCAAATCCTTATATTTGGCTACATGAGGCTCATGACAGTCATTACAATCACCTTTATCAAAGGGTTCGTGTTGGTAAAGATCAGTTTCCTTTAAGTCCTTGTGGCAAGTTAGACAAAAGGGCTTCCTGGCCATTGGTATAAGTGCTGAATAATTGGTTGCATGTGGTTTATGACAAGCACTGCAATCCCCGTCCATATAAGGTTTATGTTTTACGGGCTGTTTGGGATCATAACGCCTATCATAATGACAAACAAAACAAAGCTCAGAATTATCCATAACTCTTAAGGTTTCATATTTAGAGGAATGGGGTTTATGACAATCGGTACACATCCCTTGAGTAAAAGGAAGATGCTGAGATTTCATTCCCATTTCTCCGGCCATATAGTGACAACTCAAACAAACCTTAGCTTTTTCAGCCCTCATAATCTTTCTCTCGTTAGACCCATGAGCATCATGGCAGCCTAAACAGTCACCATCTTTAAAAGGTACGTGCTGCCAACTTAAATCAAGTTCTCCAGCCATGTAGTGACAGTTAAAACACAATTTATCTATATCTGAAACCAAACGAAGCTCAGGTTTATCCTTGGGATGGGGCTCATGACAATCAAGGCAATTTCCTTTTTCAAAAGGCATATGTTTATTCTCACTTTTAAATGCCGCCATTTCGCTATGACAGTCTTTACAAGACTTTTCAATAGCTGCTTTTTCTGCAACAGAGGGCGAAAAGGCTGCTTGCCAAAGGGGAAGGAAGACATAAATGATAATTAAGAACAGAAGAATAAGAACTAATGCGCCAATAGTCAGTTGTATTGGTAATAGTCTTGATTTCATTCTATTTCCTCCTTTCCCCTGCTGAGAAATTTCTTCTATCAAAATACAGTCAATTCGGAGTTACCTTTTTACCGCTGACCCGTATGGCATGTATAACACTGGTTTTGACTATGACAATCAAAACACTTTCGCTTGGCAGTACCCTCGATTTTAACCTCTGAAGGATGAAGGTTTCGCCACCCATTCGCATGGGGTTCGGCGTGGCAAGTATTACAATAGGTTTTGGTTACTCGGTCCTCTTTTTGGGGTTTCTCTTCGCCATGGCAAACCAAGCATCCATCCTCATTTTCTTTTGCCAAGGATGGATGCCTATCTAACCATTCTCCGTCATGGCCTAACGGTGTCTTCATATGACAGGTATAACAAAAAACATTGCCGCGAGCATATTTTTTGACCCTATCCTCCACACTTTTTACACCTTCATTGTTAAAGGTATAAGAGTGACATTTATTACAACCATCTACATCTTGAAAGGCTTGTGAACCGTGCTCGGTATCAAAATTAGGTTCATCATGACTTGAAGGGCGAACTATATCAGTGTGACAAGCTTCACAAGCGATGGTTTGTTTCTTTTTAACATGGCAATCCAAGCAATCATTCATATTTGTTTTCGGTGGAGTCTTTGGATGCTTTGGGTTTGAACTAAACTCTCTTTGTTCCATAACCTCAATATTCATCTTTTCCCCATGCACTACACCTCGATGACAGGCAATACAGCGCACGCTCTTCTCCTGATGTCGATCATGAGGAATTATTAAGTCACCCGAGGGCGTAGTTTCTCTGTTTTCACTATGACACTTCAAGCAGACTTCATTGCCTACCGGGTTCAGAATTTTAACAGGTCTTTCCCATAATTGGGTGGCGAACTGCACTGTCTTTTTTGCCCAATCCTTGTCGCCAAAAATCTGGAATACCCCAGGGGTACTGTGACACTTTACGCAGGCAACAGTACTATGTGAACTTTTCTCCCAGGCTTCTACTTGGGGTGCAGTTGCATGGCAGGAACTACAGAAGTTAGGTGATTTACTGTATTGAGCACTTGCAAAGGTAGCAACTAGAAAGAATAATAAAACACTACAGCCTAATATCAGAAGTTTTAGTTTTTTCTCATTACTCATCTCCGCCATTTCCCTTCCCCCTCGTGTATTCTTCCTATCAAGATAGTTTATCCAAATATTTCCTGGACTAGACGATTATTCATCTTTAACTAATCAATATTAGAAATATTGTTAAAATATGACAGTATATGAAAATCTACGCTTTTACACAAAAATGATACCGGGAAAGTTGCACCGGTATCATTTTTCTATATTGTCGTTAGCCTTTCATTATCTTACTTATACATAATCTCGATTCTATAGCCAGAGGAAAGTGTATCTGATTTATAGGTAACTGTGTTATAAAATCTTACGATTAACTTTGTATTATCCTTTGCATACTCTAGCTCAAATTTGTTACTTGCACTATCAGGGGCTGAAACCTTGGACCAGCCTAATTTTGATAATTGATTTTTATAAAAATTGTAAACTTCCGTTCCGGAGATACTAGGATCTCGTTTGGTCCAGATTAGCATGCCTGTTTCAAAACCTTGCGGTACCCAAGATTCGCCAGTCCAGTAATCTAAGGTTTCAGGATTCATCCATTCTAGTTTTGTTCCATCTGAGGGACTAAATTTAAGAATTTCCGGAACAGATTTTTCAAACTTGATGCCGTGCCCCCCACCCTCATGACAATCTGAGCAGGCTAATTGTTTAAAGTTGATGGCCCTCTTTACTGACGGCTTGGTGCTCTGATGACAAGTATTGCAATCCATCTGCTTATCAGAATTGTGTTCTTTCGATAGTATATTACTATGGCAACTGTCACAGCCTTTAAGATTCGTATAAGTATGCAAACTTTCATGTGAAACATCTGTGTGACAATCGCTGCATGCTTTCTTTTTATTAGTAATTGCTGCCTTAACTTTGATATCTGTACTCTCATGACAAGTTTTACAAGTCATCGCTTTTCCGTTACTATCTACCCGTCCATCTCTGGCATGTTCTCTAGTCATGGACTTAGCATGGCACTTCAAACAGTCAGTATCAAAATTAGTAGTTGTAGTTTTATGCAGCTCAGGAATGTCATGGTTATTTAATAGTCGAGTTGGAGTAGATTCGAAGTTTTGATAACCTTTTGTTTCTGCTCCAGGTTGGTGGCACACTATGCAATCCCACATTTCTCTATTAGTAGTAATTCGTAATGGGAAATCTTGATTAAAATTGGTTGCTGTGTATTTAATCGCGGGCGTAGAACCATGTGGAGCATATTCATAACTTTTTTCGGGTAGAGGATCTCCATGACATTGACTGCACCCGTCAGCAACTGAAACATAATTATGACAATTTGCACATTGATTAGCGCTATGCGTTCCAGCAAAACCTAAATTAGGGTTGTGGATGCTTTCAAAATCTCCATTAGAACCAGTAAAGGTATTAATCGTGTGACAGGCCGTACAATTACTAATATTAGAGTCGCTCATATCTGGATAATTGTTGGTATAGAATTTCCAGGTAGAATTCGTAGAATCACCTGTACTGTCGGTTACCGTTAAACTTACTGTATGATATGCTTCATTTACAAAAGAAGTGGTTGGAGTGTAAGTAACCTTACCTGTTGTTGGATCAAAAGTTGTGCTTACTATTGCTCCGTTTACTTTTAATTCAATTTGCGAGGACTCAACAGTATCATTTGGAGATTTTACTACAGCAGATATTGTGGGAGTAAGATCTTGAACTCCATATTTTAATGGTGTCCTTTCAGTTATAGATGGTTTAGTAGAAACAGTAAAGGTCCAGTTCCTTGTAATTTTATTTGCAAACTTATCTTCTGAGTAAAGGGCTAGAGTATGGTTGCCGTTTGCAACTGTACCTTCATAGTCTATATAAGCTGTCTTTTTAGAGGTTACAATATAATTACCGTAATAGTCTTCATATCCTTCGTATCTAAAGTTTATCTTTAATAGATTTCCGTTGAGAGCCAAAGTAACATTATCTTTAATATCTACTAGATCGGTCAGCTTTGCTCTAAGTTTTAACTTTCCATCGTTTATAGTCATGCCATCTTTAAAATCATATAGATAGGCTAATTCCGGTGGTGCTGAATCAGCTATAAAGTACCAGGTTTTAGAGCTTAAGTTGCCGTTAACGTCCTTAGCTTCTAAGTAGACTTTATATTTGTCTGACGCAAAGTCTTGAAGATAAGAAACCTTTCCTGTAGCTTTATCAATAGTAGGGGTTACTGCTTTGTCATTTATTAATAGCTTAACGGTGGTCCAATCAACGGCATCATTATCACTGATGACAGCTGAAACTTCCTTTACTGAAGTAGACTCGCTGTTGGCTGCAGGTGTGAGACTAGCAAACTTTGGCCCCTCTTTAACTGTAAAATTCCACGTTTCGCTTAACTCATTTCCGTTCACATCTGACATAGTTGCTACAACAGTATGGGGTCCATCTTTAAGGCTTGTAGGTTTATAGCTTATTGTCCCAGCCTTACTATCGGAAATCCAGCCGTAATAATCCCAGTAGCCGTCATTTTCAAAGGTTGCCGAAACAGGATTTCCATCCAGTGCCATCTTCGCTGAACTTGAGTCAAGGCTGTCATAGTTATCTTTAACATATAAGGATATATTCGTGTTTGATGCCACATTGGTACTTCCTTTAGCCGGTGTCCATTTGCTGGAATTTGGAATAGCATCAACTGTAAAATTCCAGGTTTCTGTGGGTTCATAGGAACCTTTTGTTGAGTCGTAGACTTCAACTTTAACCGAATGAGCACTATCGGATAGTTTTTCTGCAGGTGCGTGAGAGATGGTGTAATTATTTGATGAAGCACTTAAGGTAGGGGTAACTGATTTTCCATTTAGATACATTTTAACGTCCGATTCCGAAATAGTACCTCCGCTTGGGGTTGCCGTTACTTTAATAGCAGGTTTTGGATTTCCCGTAGTAGTACCATTTCCCGGGCTATAACCGGAAAAACTTATTCCACTGGCGGCAAGGGCCACTAAGGGTACTAACAGCGACAAAACTAAGGTAACAATAATTGAGATTTTTACTTTGTCGTTAAGATTATACCAGGTCTTTTTGACTTTCTCCGTCATTTGCTTCCCTCCTAGATAATTTCTTTGGAAACCAGATTACTTGGTACATACCCCCTTCCGTTATATAATGGATAACTAAGAAATAACTGTTTTAAGTACCATTTTTTTACACTTTTTACTACAATATAATGTCGATGTGGCTCAAATATGTTAGGAAATAAATGGAAAAAAGAAGTAATTCGACCATGCTAACGAATCTTTCAGATTTTTTATCTTTCTCAATAATTTGTTGTAAAGATTTAGTTGTATTTGTTATAATATTGTAATATTACTGAAATTTAGTTCAATTAAGGTTGGGGGTAAAAATGGCTAGAAGTCGATACTGGAATTCCAATCAAGGATTTGAGTTTATAAGTGGAATTAAAAGTGCATTTCCTATAATTCTCGGTTATCTTCCCATAGGCTTCGCTTATGGCGTGTTAGCCAAAGATATTGGACTGAGTAACACAGAAATAGTTCTAATGTCAATTTTCGTTTTTGCAGGATCTGCACAGTTTATTGCGGTAGGTTTATTAGGGGCGGGAGCCTCGGGATTAACCATAGTTATTACAACTTTTCTAGTTAATCTAAGGCACTTATTGATGAGTGCTTCTCTAGTTCCCTACATACAGCACTTTAGAAGAAAATATTTTCCTTTAGTCTCCTTTGGGATTACAGATGAATCCTACGGGGTGGCATTAGGACGGTTTAAGAAACATCGAGCTACGGAATTTTTCATGCTAGGTCTTAACTCTACTGCCCACTTGGCATGGGTGTTAAGTTCACTATTAGGGGCTATCTTTGGTTCACTAATTGCTAATCCCGAGACGCTGGGTTTAAATTTTGCCCTTCCGGCTATGTTTATAGCGTTACTTGTGTTTCAACTTGTTAATAAGCTTACATACCTTGTAGGGATTATAGCGGGATTTGTATCAACCTTTATATCACTTTCCCTTCCGGGGAATTGGAATATTATGATTGCTACCATATTGGCCGCAACAATAGGCGTTATAATAGAAGAAATCAGAGACAGAAGGGCTTGATAATTGTGGAGGTTAAAGTATTACTTATAATAATAGGCATGGCTGTGGTTACCTACCTTCCGAGGGTTTTACCCATTGTAAGCCTTAGTAAAATTCCTTTGCCAAGAATTGTCTTAAGGTGGCTTAGTTTCATACCGGTAGCTGTGTTATCGGCCTTGCTTTTTCCTAGTCTAGTTGTAACAGAGGGTAAGCTAAACCTTAGCTTTAATAATGAATTTCTGTTAGCAGCGGTGCCTGCTTTTATAATTGCATTCTGGAAAAAAAGCTTGGTTCTCACGGTTGTTGTAGGTATGGTTAGCTTAGTCCTACTAAACAATATAATCTAAATTGATTACAATATAGAAAAAATCAAGGGCTCCCCGCTGGTAGGGGAGCCCTTTTAAAATATCCAATTATAAAAGCAAAAAAAGAGTGCCAAGAACAAGTCTTGGCACCTTAGTTTTAGGATTTTGTTGTACTATAAAATAGTTACCTTTTGTTAGCTATTTATTAAGGATTAGTAACTAAACTAGGTGGAGCTGTGATCTCACCAGGCATTTGTGGTTGAGCAACTAAACCATGTGGATCATCAGCATCACCATAAGAATAAGTATTCTTTAGGTCAGCAGCTTTAGAATCAGTATGGCATCCCCAACATACTGCCATGTTAGTGTAACGCTTAAGAGCAGAAGATGGGTTTCTGTCAAGCATGTAATCTGTAGCTGCAGGTGTACCTACTTGACCTTCTAGAGTTTTAAAGTCAACACCTTTAGCATCCAACATAACAGTTACGTCAGTACCATGAGCATAGTGGCAACGTACGCAAGTGTAAGAGTCACTGTCAGTGCTGTGGCGATAAGCTTGACTAAATGTACCTGATGTTACACCTGCTGGAGTAGAGTGAGCCATGTAGTCAGTATGGCAAGATGCACAGTATGCAGACATCTTAATACCTTCGCCAGCTAATCTACCATCATATAAAGCATTTACATCAGATGTATAAATTGGAACACCTCTAAAGTCAGCAATGGGATCAAGTTTCATAGCTACAGTGTAAGCACGAGCTACATCACCTTTAGTTAAGTTATTAAGAATAGTGTCGCCACTTTTAGCAACTACATAACCTTTAGCCCAGTCAAACTTTAAGTTTGCATTCCAGTCTTGGTCATGGTTATCCACAATTCCTTTATAGTGCTTTGTGCCGTCAGGTTCAGTAATAATAGTAGTATCGTCAGCTGCTCCTACGAAGAAGCGAGTCCAGTAGTTTTTGTTAGGATTAGCATAAGCATATCCGTATAACATAGGAGCTGAACTAGCTACCCAGCTGTTAGCACCATAGCTGTTTAACTTAAGTGTGTACACACGAATTACTTTGTCAGTAGCAGCTAAACCGTCAGTTACATCTAGGCCAAATTGATTAGCTGTACCTCTAACTAAGATTAACTTTCCTTCTGCAGGGATAGCACCACCGGTACCAGCAGTAGGCATATTCACACCGAAGTCATAAATTGCTTCCTGAACAAGACCGATACCGCCAGCAGTTTCTGCTGCTCTACCCATTCCGTTTGGATTGTAGTTTAATAAACGATCTGCATAAGAACCGTGAGCACTATGGCAAGCTGCACAGTTAAATTCGCCAGTCCAAGAAGAGTTTCCTCCTGGTGCTGCACCATTTGCAACTGTTCCGTTTGCTAAGTGAACAGACATGTTACCCATTTCAGTTCCGCCGAAAGTACCAGCGTTTGAAGGCTTAAATACATTGTAGAAACCTAATGTACCATCGTGGCAAGCACTACAAGTATTGTAGACACCATCTTTAAACAATAAGTTCTTAGATGCGCCTGTATGTGTTTGGTGGCAAGATGCACAAGCGTTAGTGTTGTTTTTGTACTCACCGTGTGTTCTGTGAGCGGTGTTGTTTTCCATGTAGGTAGACTTGATTACACTACCTAAGTCGGAACCGTTGTCAATCTGAACGTCGACACCTGTTTGGTTAGCGTTACCTAACCAGTTATCTGCGGTATCACCGGTAAGCGGCATTTCACCATTTGCTGGATCTGGAATTACCTCGCCAGCTGCCATAGCCATTGTAGCAGTACCAAGCATTAATACAAATGCTAGCATTGCTATGAAAATCAATAAAGATTTGGACTTTCTCATTTTTACATTACCTCCCTTTTCATTCCTTGTTTTTTTCATTCATTGCAAGTCTAAAATTTCTGCTCAGTACTCCTCTCTAAGCATCACCTCCTTTAAGTGCTAGACTTTAATGAAAAGGGAAAATTTATATTTAGTTTTTTAAATCACATTAGAGATTATATGATATTGATTGGTAATTAATTCCAATTAAGAATAGTCTTTATATTTTAGTTAATAAAAGGGGGATGTTATTATTTGTTTAATTGAACACAGAAATTCTGGTGTTAAGTGTATCACTTACATAAATATTGTTGTCATTGTCGATATATAAGCCATTTGGTAAATAAAGTTGTCCATTTCCTTCGCCCATACCTCCAAATTTAAACATCTCTTCACCTTCTTGATTATAGGCGTGAATAATGTGTGTTAAATTACTTACCACATAGATAAAGCCTCGTGAATCAACAGCAACTCCCCGTGGATTTACAAATACTGAACTGCCAGTTCCTCCTGTAGAACCGTTAATCATTTTAATAAACTTTCCGGTGCTATCAAAGACCTGAACTCGTTGATTGCCTGTATCTGTAACATATATTTTTCCTTCTTCATCAGCAGTAACAGCATTTGGGGCTTCAAACTGACCATTACCCTTTCCTTTTTTGCCTATTTCAAGAATTAATTTACCTTTCATGTCTAAAACTAAAACTTTATTTCCTGTAATATCTGTAATGTAAACTTTTTCATTAATAATTCTTAAACCTGCTGGAGATTTTATTACACCTTTTTTACTGAGTTCTGCGGCGAAGTAATCTATAAATTTACCCTTATCATCATGGATAGAGATCTTACCATTATACATATCTGCGACAAATATTTTACCATCGGGAGCTGCACTAATTCCGTAGGGAAATTTAAATTCCCCTGGACCCTCTCCCTCTTTACCAAAGTTGAATACCGGATTTCCGGCAACATCAAAGGCCACAACTCGCTTGTTATTGGTATCAGATACATAAATAAAGGCCGTTGTTCTAGTCATATCCATAGGCTTTTTTAAACTTGTGTCAAAATCTCCATAAATATTATAACTAAACTCAGGAGCGGCATTTGGATCAATAACTTGTCTTACCCTATCAGGTAACCCAACTCTATTGGTAATAAACAAGAAGGCAAAGACAATGGAGACCAGCAAGGCAATTGCTGCCATCCCTTTATATACCTTGCTTCTTTGAATAGCAATTTTCGCCATAATTATTCACCTGCCTTGTTAGTATCGTGATCTTTTAATCGTTCGAGAGCTACTACTGCCGGTTCGTAAAGAGGATCTAATGTTAATGCATCTTTATAGATACCGACTGCATCTTTATATTCTTCCTCTTCTTCAGCCAATAGCCCGATTTGATAAATAATATCGGCATTTGAAGGGTTTAAGGAGTTAGCTTTATTTAAAGCTTCTAAGGATTCATCATACATTTTTAAATTTCTATAGGCTATTCCCAACTGCAAATGACTCTTATAATCCCTTGGAGTAATTTCAACAGCTTTACTAAAGGATTTTAAAGCTTCATTATAACGTTCGTCATCAAGGTAAACCAAGCCAAGATTGTACAGTGCATCCGAATTGTTTTTGTCTTGGTCTAACACAAACATTAATTCTTTAATGGCTTTGTCATTTTCGCCTTTCAAATGATAGGTGTAGCCTAGAACAATCCGATTTTCTAGATTAGCTGGGTCAGCATTCACTTTCTGTTTGTAATGTTCTAATTGCTCATTTACACGATTCATATCAATATCATTCCAAAAATATTGGTTTCCCACCGCATATCCTGCTCCTGCTGTAATGACAAGTGCTAGAACTAAAAACACAATGCTTTGTAGGAGCGTAAATGTTTTTGGAGTTTTCGGTGTTTGTTGTTCTTCAACTTCTTGCGTAACTTTCTTTTCTTTCATGTTATTCCCCCCCTTGTTCTGATTGCTTGCTATCTACTTTAACATTCGCATGACATCCTATGCATTTATCTGCAGGATGGCACTTAATACATGATTTATCCATCTTTTGATTTTCCTTTATTTCAAATGGATGGGTCCTTTTCCAATTTCGATTGTGAGAACTAGGATGACAAGATGCGCATCCAACCTTTACTACCGGTGCATCTGTCATAATTCGATTTTCGTGGCAAGTAAAACAAGCTTCTCTATTTTTATCAGCCAACAAGCCATGATTCAACCAAAAGCTATCTTTTTTATGACTTTCTGGTCGAACACCATGACATTCTTTACAATAGTCATTGGTCTTGGCATAATCCCTTACAGTCACGTTTCTGCTAACTGGTGTCTCACCAGTTAGGTTTTTTTTACTCACTGAAACTTCATCAGTTTGGATTCCTTTAGGTGGATCTTCGTCGGTTAGTGTTTGAGACTTTGTTTTTTTACCGGAAAGATAACTTGCATAGGCGCTTTTTCCTTTAAGTTCCTCAACTTGATTTTCAGTTGTATAGGTATGGCATGTGTTACAATAAAGAATATCTCCTTTGGCTTGCTGCATATGACCTTTCGTTATAAAATCTTTTGATTTATGCTCCTCCGGTAACATGGATGTTTCATGGCAGGTATCACAACTAAGTGGTGCTCTTCTAAGTTCATGACATTCCATGCAAATTTCCATCTGTGGTCGTGTGTATTTTGTATCTTCCATGAACCTCTTAGCAAGCATTAGATTCCATTTGGCATAATCACTCTTATAGGTAACCTGTTTTTCCGAAACCTTGCCGTGAGTAACACCATCATGACAGATTACACATCCAACTTGTTGCTTTTTATGAATTCCATGATCGATAATAACATCACCGGAAGCCGATGCTTCTCTGGTAGTCATATCATGGCATCTTTCACAGGATTCATCCGGTATTAGACTTGGCATTGTAATTGGAGCAAGATAAGTATCCGTAACCATGTTGAAGAGTTGTTTTACCCCACTGGCCTTTTCTTTTACCAAGTTATCTACGCCTGGAGCAATGTGACAATCAGTACATTTAAAGTTGCCATGTGATGAAACTTGCCAGGTGTAAAACTGCGGTGACATGGCATGACAAACGGAGCAAAATTTTGGATTTGACGTTGCTTTTAATCCAGCTCCCGTTCCTGCAATTAAAAACAACAGTGTACCAAAAAAGATTATAATAAATTTGTACTTTTCAACTGGAGAACTAAATTTAAATAATTTCATGTCATCCCCTCTAAGTTTGTGTAATGACCGATTAAACGAGGAGCCTTTCCAATCGGTAATAAATAAAGATTTCTAATAAATATCTTGCCTCAATTAAATACTTGTACGAATTGTCACAATCATAACAAGAATACTAGTGCAAATTCTTTAGTCTATCACCTATAAGCTCATGTGATAGAACCAAGATTAAAAATCCCTGTTATCCCCCCTAGAAGATTATTAAAAATTTACTGTCCATCCTTACTTTTGGATATATTCTCCATTTAATCTCCTTATCCTTCCAAAATATAGGAGGTTTTTATCGTATTATTCTGTCTTTTATCGACAACTTGAGTGATTTAGTGATAATTTTCACATTTGTTCTTGGTTTTCTTTTAGCGAAAAGAGTAAAAACGCAGAGTAATTTAATAATTTTACTTAGAATAAATTTCTAACTCACAAAATAACTTGGTAACTGTTTCCAGTAAATCATGCGAATACGCAATACGCCTTATCATCCATTCATCAGTTACCGATAACAACTTTTTAATGTCTGCTATCTTAAAGTAATGGTTACTACAAACCCCCATAGTGGACTTTCAGCACCGAGTTAATCGTCATGCGTGGCACATAAAAAAAACCCCTTCCAATTGGAAAGGGTTTCTACTTTTCTCTACATTAGTTATATTAGGGATTAGCGGATCCATCATACGTATCTTTTACAGTGGAATCTTCTTTAGATTGGTCGTTAACCGATTCATCAGGTGTCTCTGTTTTTGGATCATCAGTCGATACGGGCTCCTTAGCAGGTTCCTCAACTTTCGGCTCTTCGCTTTCACTAGGTTTATCCTCGGTTTTTGGTGGCTTTGGTGTTAAACCAGACTTTGGTGCATGAGCACCGGCTACTGAATTATTCTTAGAATGACAACTAGTACAGCTTTGCTGCTCCCCTTCATCAGTACTCCGGTGCTGATCTACAGAGCCAGGTAGGGCAGAGAACGAAACTCCTCTAAAAGCACTTTGTACTCCCTTATCATTAGCGTAAGCATGGCAAGAAGTACAAATTGCCCTTTCTCTATCTATAGAATCTTTAATCTTTGTGAAATCACCTAGATTCTCGGTAATCATCTTGCTATTTGTTGAACCATGCTGGCTATGGCAATCTGAACAGCTTAACTGCCAGCCTATAGTTACTCCTAACTTTTTAGCTAGTTCACTATTATTAATATAATGACCTTTATTTTCCCCATCAGTAGAACCATTAAAATACTTATGGATGTTTTTATCAGATTCTTGTCCGTGACAGGTAAAACAAAGCTGATTATTGTCCTGTTTGGACTTTTTAGATTCGGGATTAAATTCAAATCTTAAAAGATTATTATATTTTGAAGCATGCTGAGCATGGCAACTATTACAAGTGATTTTAGAGCCAGAACCTGGAAGTTTCATTTTATTTAGGTTGCTGTGAGCAGATCCGTCTAAATAAATCTCTTTATCTATAACTCTAGTGCTGCCTCCATTTCCATCGTGACAGGTTAGACAGAAAGCATCTCCGCTATCTCCTTTAAAGAAAAAATCTTTCTCTCTAGTCTGAAACAAAACTTCCAGAATCTTAGGATTCTCTGGTGTGGAGGCCTCGTGAGCATTATGACAAGACGAACACTGTAAAAATGCTTTATCCCCAATTACAGGGTGGACAGTTAAGTTATTTGCTTTCTGGTTAAACTCCTTTTCGACTTCAGAGTGACAACTAAAGCATAATTCATTTTGCCCAATTAATTCATCTTTATTGTCTTTACTACCAATATGACAAACACGACAAAGAGATGTGGTTGAACTATACATACCATGGGGGTTATCTGCTTTAACTAAAATTATATTTTCTACATTATTGGACTCAATAACTTTTTTCCCTTTACCTATGGCGATTACTTTGTAGTTATATTCAAGCCGTGGAAGTACGTCCAAATCTTCATAGTTCTCCTTGCTTGCAGGCACTTCAATTTCATAAGTGTCCGTTCCAACCGACTTTTGGATTAAATATTTATCAACTTTTAGCTTCTTACTTGCCCATACCAACTGAATCGATTTATCTGTTGGTGATGCTTTTAATTCTATTTTATTAGAGCCAATTACATAATTTGGTATATAAAACGTTACTCCAAGTAGTAGTATAATGGAAAGGACGGTTATTATTCGTTTCTTATAAAATTTACGGCAAAAAAATTCCTTTCTCATTTCCTAGCTCCCCCTTTCAGAAACAGAAATCGAATTGGTACTTAGGAACCATGACATTCAACACAAACTCCATCGTAGTCTTTCTTTAAAAGATAATTTGTATAGCCATAATCTCCATCGTTATATGGATCTGCATTCCCCACAATCTCGTCTGTTTTACTATTTGAACCGTGGGAATTATGGCAAGTAATACACATTATTTTATTTTTATTATAGTTTTCAGGTAAAGTCTCTGACCCTTCAAGAGGGAGGCTAATATTTAATGAACTATAATTTGGATTATCATATAACGATTTTCCAACATGCGCATGATATTGATCGTAAACGTATCCAGCAGTGGATGGATTTCTTTCTTGGTGGCACCCAGTACAAAAATCTGTCATACCTGCTCTATAAAATACATTTTCCCTACTATCAGCAATATCAGTTTTAGCAAAAGAAATGATACGTATAGGACTGGTATTTACTGGATCTGTAGGATCCCCAGGTAATATTCTTCTTAACATCCTATAGTTATAAGAATTCTGAACGGGATGCACATCATGACAGCTACCACAACTGAACTTCTTTTTCCAACCACCATCACTATTAACTATAGCACCTGGTGCAGAAGATACTAATATTTCTTGGGATTCATTTTTATAAACAGAATCATTTACCGAATGAATGGACACAACCGAGGCTTCAAAATCAGAACCGGTTTTGCCCAAAAAATTACCAAAAGGACCCGAAGAAGCAATAAGATCCAGCGGTTGTCCAACTTGATCTTGTCCGGCATAAATCTTTCCAGTGAAAGCATTGTACTTACTTCCAGTGCCATCGTGGCAGGTTGCGCAAGTGTCAGAGACGGTTTCTTCACTTAAAAGAACAGGTGACTTAGCATTATGTGTTCTATGGCATTTTGAACATGAATTAGTATTCTTCTTATAACTCTCATGAGCGGTTTGACCTGGCACGAAAGCTGTAGCAATGTTCGTTCCTTGATCCAAACTACCTCCCAAACTAAGGGTATCATTTGGATGAGTTGGGCTACTCGTAACGATAAAGTAAAGATTTTTATAAGGATTTATCCCTTGATTTACAAGGTAGGTGTTTCCACTAACAGAACTAGTAATTCGTGTCCAGTCTCCATTTTCGGTTTTCCAGACATCATAGGTTTCTAGCTCATTTCCCTTATTCCAGTAAAGATAAATTTCAGTATCGGATAAAGGGGTTAATGTCAAATTAGATGGCGCGGCAATAGAAGTCTCAGCAAAACTAAATATTAATACTAATATAATCAGTAGATTTAAACCAAACCTAACCATGCCTTCACCTCCTTATTGATAAGCATGAACAGACACTCGAGAATTTTCCCTATCTGTAATATAGATTCTAAATTCATCGTCGATATATATCCCATTGGGGAAATTTAACTCTCCCTTACCTACTCCTCTATTACCAAAGCTATATAAAAACTTTAGATCTTCATCAAAAACTGATACAGAATGCCCAAAAGTATCCACTACATACAAATTACCTAAATCATCAAGTGCCAATCCCCTTGGAAGGCTTAGCCTGTATTCAGAATCATCTAGAAAACCTGAAAACTCTCCTTCTGTGGAAAATATCTTAACTCTACTATTGCCACTATCACTTACGAACACCTTTCCGTTTTTAGAAACAGCGATGCCGTTTGGAAAGTTTAAACTGTCATCACTAATCCCTGGTTTACCAAACTTTTTTAATAGTTTACCCTCTAAATCTAAAAGCAAAATTTCGCTACTGCGGTTAGCTACAAATATCTTATCTTTAAAAATCGCCATACTTAAAGGAAGAAGTACATTATTATCATTTCCTGTAAAAGTCTTTAAATGCTTACCCTTAGAATTAAAGACCTGAATTCTTTGATTTTGAAATTCACCAACATAGACCCGATCTTCATCATCTATCGCTATTGAGGTTGGATAAATAAATTGAGAATCCATGGTTCCATATTCACCAAAGGAAAATAGGTATTTACCTTTCTTACCATATACATTAATTCGATTATTTTTACTATCAGTGACGTAAACTTTATCTTTACTGGTCGCCACAGCCATGGGGCTATTTAGAAACTCATTCTTTTTTTCTCCCTCAATAATACGTAATAACTCTGGTGGATTTTGTTTTATACCTTTTACAGGCAAACGAATTTCATCTAAATTGCTTTTTAGCGTAATATCTATATAAATAAATATGGAAACAATAAAAAAGGAAGCTATGGATAGTGCCAAAAGCAACTTACCTAATCTTATCTTCCTCATAAGCATATATTTCACTCTTTCTAATTAGGTTTTTTGGTAAGACAAATTATTGATTTAATCTTTTAACACCTAACTTAGCCTTCCAAAAGTCAGGATCAAAGGATAGCGCCTTTTCATAGCTCTGAAGAGCGATATTTTCCTTGTCTAATTTTTCACTAACAAAACCTAGGTAATAATAATAATCCGCATCCGTTGAGTATGTTTCAGCAATATCAAGTAACACCTTTTCAGAATCGCTGTACTTCTCCATATCAATATAAACTTGAGCTAATATGAATTTTGCTGGAGCATGCTTGGCATGTATCTTTAGAAGTCTTTTAACATACTTAAGGGATGTTTCATAGTCTTTTTCTTCTTTGAAAATTATACTTAAATGATACAAGGCTGCCAGGTTGTTCTTATCTAAAGTTAAAGCTTTTGCATACGAGGTCTTAGCTTCCTTAAGAGCTCCTTTAGAATAAAAAATTGATCCGAGCTTAACATAAACCTCGGGATTGTTTGTGTTTTTTGTAACTTGTTTTTCTAGTTTTAGCATCTCTTGGTCTACTTTTGAAACAGGATTACTATTCGCTAACTTTGTTTGATTTGTATAATAAAAACCAGCTAACAGTAATAGAGATGTTATTCCAATAAATATTAAAATAGCTTGCCAAAGAAATAATTCTTTTTTAAAAAAGCTTTTCATGGTTTCCCCTTCTTTCAATGGACGTTATTGGGGACAGAATTTATCTTACTTTCATTATTCGACAAAAAAAGAGCAAATCCTTCTAATCTTGAAAGATTTGCTTACTATTTAATATATCAATTTTAGGGTAATAAACCAATAATTTGAAGTTAAATAATATTTGGTGTTACTGATTATAGTTAACTGTAAAATGACATTTGTAACATATAGCATTATTAACATATCGTTTTAATGCTGATGATGGATTAAGATCGGATTCCGGTGTAAAAGAATTATCAGTTTGTAATTGAATTTCTTTAGTTGTACCATGAGAATAATGACAGGTTAAACAATTCATTTTTCCATCGCGACCCCCAACCATCCCAGTTCCAATACTCTCATTAGTTCCGTGGCGGTAGCCATGACTAAAGGTACCGGTTTCGGCACTGTCCGTACCCTCTTTAATGTAGTCTGTGTGGCATGCGGCACAGAATCTTGATAGACTAACAGCATCACCATAATCAGAAATACTTCTCACACCCTCAGCATCAGCTAAGGTTGGAGTAATGTCTACTACCAAGGCAGGAGCAATATCCATAGTTATGGTTACATTTTGGGGATCGAGTATAATACCATCGGGGTCAGTAAAGTAAGCCCCACCATAATTGATTTCTAGCACATCATTCCAATTTTTTTGATTTTCTACATCATAAACAACATTTCCGTTTACAATAATATCCGTTATATAATCCTTAGGTGCATCAGATACATATTTATAATCATATAACCAAGGGTTTTTATTCCTATTATCAAAGCCAGTATTGCTACCTCCCACAAAGTAATAGGTTACTCCACCAATGGTTTCATGATATACATCAACGCTTACACTTTTATATCCACCCATACTAGGTAACTCATTACCAACATTATTTGGGTTATAGTGTAGAAGTCTCGGACTGTAGGAACCATGTGGTGAATGACAAGACGAACAACTGAACTCAGCACCCCAGGTACTGCCCCCTGTTACCTCTATGTTGGATCCAACTTTGTTACCCCCAGGCGCAGAATTGAGCTTCAAGGCGCCAGTAGCCATATGCATCGAAGAACCGTCACCAACAACGCCGGCAAAAGTGCCTCCTCCAGCTGTATAAAGTTCTTCATTATCAACAATACCATTACTATTTGCATCTAATCTTGTCTGTATCTCATTTCCAGGCATAAGAACATTAAGGGACCCACCTAAGGAGCCATCATGGCAAGAAGTACAAGTATTCCAGGTGCTGTTTCTAAACAAAAGATTTGCTCCCACAGCTGTATGTGTCATGTGACAAGAGGCACAAGAGTTGGTATTTTTCTTATATTCACCATGTATTTTCTGACCATTAACTGATTTCTTCAGTGGCATTAGACCGGTCTTATTAGCATTGTTATAATATGCAGCATCATTCACGGTTAAAGGATTTAGCAGGCGTTCCTCATTTCCTGAGGTTAGACGGCCTTTGTCTTTGTCATAAACAGTATTTGCTACTCCATTTATAGGGTCATTACTAAAAGCTGGCGATGTACTATCCACCTCACCTGATGCAAAGGCTGCGCTGCCTCCAAGAATAGTAAACAAAGCAATTACAAGCAGGGTATTTAATTGTTTTTTCATAAATCTTCTCACCTCACAGAAGAACATAAAATACTATAATTTGACCTTTGATTATATCATTCGACAAAAATGACAAAATTCCTTTTTTTTTTGAAATTTAAGTAATTTTTTTTAAACTGGTGTTAATAAAGGTTCTACGAATACTATGCTTACCTGGTGCATGCTAGATTTATTTGCGAATGGATGTGTACTCATTTAACACCTACTTTAAAAGATTCCTTAAATTAATGGTAAAAGATATATCTTATAACAAAGCAAATAAAAAAGACACCCTAGTGGGTGTCTTTTTTATTTAGGATTATTCACCTAAAGTTTTGTAAACAGCTTTACCGTCGCCAGTACCATCCCAGAATGAATTAGTGTTCTTAAGTGTAGATGCTGCACTTGAAGTATGGCATCTGAAGCAAACACCTTGGTTTACATATCTCTTAAGAGCAGAAGATGGGTTAAGATCAACCTCACCAGCAGGTAAGAACTCGTTCTTAGCATCTAACATAATCTCTGCAGTAGTACCGTGAGCAAAGTGGCAGCTTAAGCATTCCATATTAGCGCTTGATGCAGCCATTCCAGCGAAAGTACCTTTGTTAATATTGTGACGCTTAGCACTGCTGAACATACCGCTGTCATTGGAAGCAGTACCATTTTGCATGTAGTCAGTGTGGCAAGCCGCACAGTAATCAGATACTTTTCCTTTAGTACCGTAGTCTAAAGTTTTCTTAGATCCATCAAGATTGAACTTTACAGAAACTGCATTAGCGATATCAACTTTAGCATTTGCAGGCATAGTGCTTCCGTCTTTTACTACCATGTAGCCTTTGTAGTAATTGATATCAAGATTTTCATTTTGCATTGCACCAGTTGCTAACTTATCATTGAATTCTTTATCATATGCATTTTGGATTACGCTGCTATCATAAACGTAAGTCCAGTAAACTTTTCCAGTCTTTCCAGTTACAGGAGTAGCATCTCTGTGGTAGTTATATCCGTATAACCATGGACCTTTTTGTAGTGTAGTACCATCTTTTGCAACATAAATCTTACCAACATAATCAGCCTTAATGTTACCTAAACCATCAGTAGCATCAGCAGCAGCACCAAGATCAACTAAGTCAGCATAAGTAGCCGCAACAACAGTCGCACCAGGCTTTAATTTACCACCATCACTAGCTGGTCTTACACCAACGAAGTTAGGGTTGTAGTGTAACAATCTTGAACTGTAAGAACCGTGTGGAGCATGGCAAGATGCACAAGTAAAGTCAGCAGCCCAAGAACTCTTAGCCATATATGCAGCTAAAGACTTATCAGTAGAAAGAGGAGCAGTAACATCGCGGTTACCACCAGGAGCTGCACTGTTTTTCATTCCAGCAGTTGTTAAGTGCATAGAAGAACCTTTGTTAACATCACCACGGAAAGTACCGGCTACATATTGCTTACCGTTTTCTAATTTACCATCAACAGTTGTACCTTCCATTTTTGTTTGCATTGAAGCACCGTCAATAAGAACATTGTAGCTTCCAGTTGCACCACCGAAAGATCCATCGTGGCAAGATGTACAAGTGTTGTAAACACTGCTCTTGAATAATAATTTTGCACCAGCCGCGTTATGCGTAATGTGGCAAGCTGCACAAGAGTTTGTGTTTTTCTTGTATTCACCGTGAACTAATTGCTTACCACCGTAACCAGAACCACCTAGAGGTCTGTTTCCAGTAAGTGGAGCTAAACCTGTTTTGTTAGCATTTCTAGGCGTAGTTCCGAAAGATTCTAATTCATTACCACTTTGGTTACGACCTAATGCATCACTGTAAGCCTTATTTGTTACTGAATCATATTCATCTGCACCATAACTTAAATAATCATTTTCACCTGCGGCGAAAGCTGTGCTAATGCCCATTGTCATAATAACAGCTAGAGCAAGAGCTAATATAATTGAAAACTTTTTCATTTTTAAACCTCCCATAAGTTGTTTTATTTTTATAGACATCACTTTGTTAGTCATTTTCTCACCCCCTTCCCCAACTTGATAGCGATGCGGTTAAAGGAAATAATCCTTATACCCTTAGTTAATATTTTGATAGCCTGGGAGCAGACTATATTTTAGTGAGTATCTTACTTATCTAAAAACAGCAATTCGATTATTGGTTGTGTCAGTGATATAGACATAATCGTTTTCATCAATATGAATGCCGTTTGGCAGTACGAATTTATCCTGAGTGTCACCCATTCCGCCAAAAACGAAAAGTTGTTCATATTCATCATCATAGCCATAGATATAATGACTAAGTTGGCTAACTACATAAAGCACACCTCTAGAATCAACTGCCACACCCCTAGGGTTTGACCACAATGCACTGTCGCTATTACCTTTTGTACCATCAAATTGACCAAGGAGTTTACCAGCCTTGTCATAGATAACAGCTCTATTATTACCTGTGTCTATAACCGTGACTTCACCTGTTTTCGCATCTACAGCTAAGCCATTAGGAGAATAAAGCTCGCCAAATTCTTTTCCAAGCTCTTGCAGTAGTTTTCCAGTATTATCAAAAACAAAAACTCTGTTCTTAGTAACGTCTGCTACATATAACTTGCCATCCACAAAAGTAATATCAGATGGAGATTTAAGAACCTTACTGATATCATTCTTTTGGCCGAAATACTCAATGAACTTACCTTCAATATCAAAAACGGAGATTTTCCCGGTATACATGTCCGCAACTAGAAGACGACCTTTGTCATCGCTTGTCAATCCGTAAGGAAACTGAACTTCTCCTTTTCCATACCCTCTTTTGCTAAAAGTGTTTAGTGCTATTCCATCCTTTGTAAATACTCGAATTCTGTAATTATTTGTATCTGAAATAAAAACCCTATCTCCGATAGTCGTTACCGCCATAGGCTTCCATAATTGTTCATCGCCAAATCCACCATAAATGAAGTGAGAAAAAGCAGGAGGACCTGGAGGACCAATTGGCACTTTTACGTTTGTAAACGGATTTTGATTTACAATATAAAAGTAAGCAAATGCTGCAATTATTATCAAACTAAGAGCCGCTAGAGTCTTATTAAGAGTTGATTTCTTAATTCGAATTCCCGGTTTTAAAGTATTTTCCATTTTATCACCCTCTTGTCAGTTTTTTAACAGCTTTCTTAGATTCTTCATAGTTAGGATCAAACTTCAAAGATTCTTCATAAGCCCCAATAGCTTCCTCAATGTCTCCCCCAAGCTCAAACACCATTCCAATGTGGTAATAGATGTCGGCTGATGCAGGATTAAAGGTTCTTGCCTTTTCTAAAGCTACAAGAGCTTTGTCAAATTCCTTTAGCTTATAATTGCATATTCCAATATTCATCCAACCTTTATAATCATTAGGAACCAACTTGGTCAACTTCTCAAAACTTTCAAGAGCTTCATCATATTTTTCCATTCCGAAATATACGTAGCCCAGATTAAGGTGCGCATCGTAATAATCTCCATCAATTTCAACAGCTGACCGCAATTCTGGTAAAGCTTTTTCATAGTCACCCAAAACATAATATCTATAACCAAGAGCCACCTTATTCTCAAGGTTGGTGGGGTCCTTCTTAACCAGTTGCTGATAATAAGCTAATTCTTTTTTTGCTTGCATTTTCTCCCCGTCAATCCAGAAAAAAGTCTTACCAACAAAAAATCCTGTCGCCACTAATAATCCACCTGCAGTTAGAACAACAAGGATAAACTGCAATAAAGAAACTGTTTTAGGCTGATTTTCGACGACTTGAGTTGTTTGAGTCATATATTTACTCTCCTTCCATATTATCTGAAATATTATCAGAAGTGTTGACTTTGGGTTTAAATAAACTCTTTAATACTGTATGGCATGAAATGCATGTATTTTCAGAATGGCAACTAAAACAACTTTTATCTAACTTACCCTTTACTTCTATAGGATGGAAAGCTTTCCAATCCCTAGAATGACTGCTAGGGTGACACGACGAGCACGTTGTTTTAGTTACAGGGTTTAGTTCTTCCGGTCTATTGCTATGACAAGTAAAACAAGTACCTGAACTCTTTTTCCCTTCCAACGAATGATAATTAGCAAACGTTGGTGATTCATGATTTTTTGGTTTTTTAGAGTGACAGTCAATGCAGAACCTGTTATTCCTGGAGTATTCTACAATTTCCCTTATCGGTCGTTCTTTTCCGGGAATTAGCAATTTAAGTGAAACTAAGCTTCTTTCTGTCTTCACGCGTTTCTTACTGTAATCAACCTTTTCTTTCTCTCCACCTACATACCCCGAGTAACCATGACATAAATTGCAAGTATCTAGTTCGGTTATTGCCTCCTTACCGTGAGTCGATATGAAATTCGACTTTTTATGCGATATTGGTTTCTTAGATGATGTGTGACAAGCGCTACACTCTAAGGGACCTTCCCTCCTTGCATGGCATTTCATACAATCATCCATCGGAGTCTTTGTATTTTGGATTTGCATTTGCTCTTTACCCTTAGCTAAATCCCACTCAGCTAAACTACCCGTTACAGTAGCCCGTCTCCCTGCGATATTACCGTGGGCAATACCTGAATGACAACGAACACAACTAACCTTTTTATCGTAATGGATTTTATGAGGAATTACTAAATCCCCACTAGGACTAAACTCTCTATCCAGACTGTGGCACTTTAAACAAGCTGAACTTTCTATTGGCATCACTTGTCTAATCGGCAAGTAATATTCTCCAGTGACTTGTGCATAAAGGTGCTTTAATCCGCTAGCTTTTTGCTTCAACATATTCTCCACACCGGGTTCTATGTGACATTCTATACAAGCTATCTGACTGTGAGATGACACTTGCCAAGTTGCAACTTCAGGAGCCATTACATGACAAGCGGAACAAAAACTCGAACTCGAAGTAATCTTTAAGCCAGCTCCTGTTCCTACCAATAGAAAAAGTAAGGTTCCGAAAAATAAAATTATAAATTTGTACCTATCGACTTTTAATTTTAAATCGAATCCAAATAATCTCATAAGAATCTCCCCTCTACTGCCTATTAACTATGTTTTTTCACCGAGGGAGCCTTTCATTAGACGTAATTAATTTTCTGTTTTTCACTTTCTCTTCTAAGATTCTACACAAAGTACCAATTTCCTTCTAACTAAGTGACAAATTTCTTCTTTTTTATATCTGGAAATTTAACCAAATAATAGCGTAAGAATAATTGTGATTTTTGTCACACTCTTGTAGCTTTAATTAAAGATTTCGACGTTTTTTGGTTTCTTCCTTCTTTGTTTGACAAAAAAACAATTTTTATGATGATAATTTTTAAGTTAACTTGATTGTGCATAAAAAAACGACCCTTTTGAAAGGAGTCGATTAAGAATCTCTTATTCTTCAGTTATCTCTACAGTAACATTACCAACCCCGCTCTTAGCATGACAATCATTACAGTAGTTATCGAGGGTATCTTTCCTAGATAGAGGGAATCCCTGTTCTTCTCTCAATTTAGCATGACACTTTAAGCAAAAATCGCTGGTTTTTTCAGGATTCTTAGCTATTTGAGCAGCATGCCTTTCACTAATCCAAGTCTCTGGATCACCGTGCTTATTTCCGCCGTTAAGATATGATGCTGTAAATACGGCCACAATGCCTAACCCAATTAAAATTGTAATTAGGTGTTTTTTCATTCTACTCACCCCACTAATATAAAGTTTAACATATTTAGGCTGCCTTTTATATGGCATTAGTGAAAACTTACATCAGATGAATTCCTATAGCTCATCTGATGTTTAGTTGAACTTATCCAGGAGCTTAGCACCACTTATGCTCAAAAGCAATTAGGTGTTTAGTGGTGGTTAGCTATCGGATAAAATTGCTCTAAAACCTTCGTAGCTAGCTTGAATTGTTTTCTCTATGTCTTCATCAGTATGGGCTAAGGACATAAAACCGGCCTCAAACTGTGATGGTGCGAGATAAATTCCTTGTTCAAGCATCTTTCTAAAGAAAATACCGAACTTTTCAGTGTTACAGGTCATGGCTGTTTCAAAATCCACCACTGTTTGATCAGTAAAGAAGGTTGTAAACATAGCCCCAACCCTTGTGAAGGTGGCTGTAACGCCTACCTCTTTAGCAGCTGTTGCTAAGCCTTCAGCTAATTTAGCTGCTTTTCTGTCTAATTCTTCATATACCCCAGGCTCCTTTAAGGCAGTTAGAGTTGCGATCCCGGCAGTCATGGCAAGAGGGTTTCCAGATAAGGTTCCCGCCTGATAAATAGGTCCCGCCGGAGAGATTTGCTCCATGATTTCTTTTTTACCACCATAGGCACCTACTGGTAAGCCCCCGCCAATGACCTTACCAAAGGTTGTTAAGTCCGGTTTTATATCATATAAAGACTGTGCGCAGCCATAAGCTACTCTAAAGCCTGTCATAACCTCATCAAAGATTAGCAAGGCACCATATTCTTTGGTTAATTCACTTAAGCCCTTTAAGTAGCCCGGGAGAGTTGGTACGCAACCCATGTTGCCGGCTACCGGCTCAATGATAACAGCGGCGATATCGTCACCTTCTGCTTCAAAAATCTTTCTTAACGTTTCTAAATCGTTAAAGGGAGCAGTTAAGGTGTTATTAGAGATATTCTCAGGTACACCGGGACTTGTGGGTACCCCTAAAGTTAGCGCTCCGGATCCTGCTTTAATCAAGAAAGAATCCGCATGTCCATGATAACAGCCTTCAAACTTAACTACTTTGTTGCGCTTAGTATAGCCTCTAGCTAATCTTAACGCGCTCATGGTTGCCTCAGTACCGGAGTTTACCATTCTGACCATCTCAATAGATGACACAGCATCGATAACCATCTTAGCCAGTACCGTTTCAAGCTCAGTAGGAGCTCCAAAGCTAGTTCCAATTTCTAAACATTCATGTAAAGCACTTATCACCTTCGGGTGACGGTGACCTAAAATAAGTGGTCCCCAGGACTGTACATAGTCTATGTACTCATTTCCATCTACATCATAAATTTTAGAACCGTTTCCTTTTGTAATAAATACCGGATCTATGCCAACTGATTTAAAAGCTCTTACAGGACTGTTTACCCCACCAGGAATATATTCCTTAGCTTCCTGAAAAAGTCCCTTTGATTTCTCATAACCCTTGTGCATTTCTTTACCAACTCCTTTCAGATATCAACAAACCAAATTTCCACATATAACCTAATTATACCAGCTCTTTTATTTAAAACAAAGCCAGAGCCTTTTGGCTCTGGCCCCTATCAAACTAATCTTATTTCAAAAGTATATTTTACAGCATACCTTTAATTTATTCTTCTATCTTGCAGAATTACTCCAATAACCAATGACTAGAAAAGGTTTTTAAAACTGTATGATGTAAATTTAGTTCTAAATTCTACCCAAACTTAATTAACCTTTTCTACCATGATACAAGCACCATGGTTCTTCAGCCATATAGTCACCATCGTTATAGTAAGCCGCTCTGGCACGACAGCCACCACAAGCCACTTTATATTTACAAGCGCCACAACCGTCTTTGTAATCCATGGTTCTTAGATCTTTAAAAACATCACTGTTTTCCCAAATTTCACTGAAAGGAGTTTCTTTAACATTACCTAACTTCATATTTAAATAAGCACAAGGTTGTACGTCACCCATTGGACTGATGATGCAGTAATGAGTACCTGCTAAACAACCACGGCCAAATCTTAAATCCATGCCCATTTCTTTAGCAATACGCATAAATTGAGGCGCACAAGTTGGCTTTAATTCGATATCAACTTCTTGTTGCTTTTTCATGATTCTAGTTAAAATAGCTTCATATTCTTCTGCTCTTAAAGATTCTTGCTCAATATCAGCACCACGTCCTGTTGGAACTAGGAAGAAGAAGTGATGAGCTACAGCACCAAGCTCTACAGCAAAGTCTGTAATGGCTTCAACTTCATTTTGATTCCAATCCATGATTGTAGTGTGAATTTGGAATGCCAGTCCTGCATCACGGCAGTTTTTCATACCTTGCACAGCTTCATCCCAAGCATTTTCGTAAGCTCTTAACTTATCATGCTTAGCCTTATCCATACTATCTAAACTGATACCTACGCCCATGGTGCCGGCCTCTTTTAATTTTCTCGCAACTTCAGGAGTAATTAAAGTACCATTTGTACCAAAAACAGGTTTAAGACCAAGGCTAGATGCATAAGCAACTAATTCAAAAATATCAGGTCTCATGAATGGCTCGCCGCCACTGAAAATCATAATTTTAAAACCTGCTTTAGCGATTTCATCAAGCAAAGACTTGCCTTGCTCAGTAGTTAACTCCTCACTAGCTTTAGCACCAGCATCACGGTAGCAATGGGCACAGTACATATTACATTGGTTTGTAGTATTCCAAGAAATTATCATAGATCTACCCCTCTCTAAGCCATTTGGCCACATCTTTAGCATGATAAGTTAGAATCATATCTGCTCCTGCTCTTTTTAACCCTGTAAGTGTTTCAATGACAATTTTTTGCTCATCCACCCAACCATTTAAGGCAGCAGCTTTAACCATGGCATATTCTCCACTGACATTGTAGGCCGCAACAGGAACCTTAAATTCGTCTTTTACTCTTCTGATGATATCCATATACGCAAGAGCCGGCTTAACCATAACAATATCGGCGCCTTCTTCTAGATCTAGCCTAGTTTCTTTTAGGGCTTCGTTGCTATTGGAAAAATCCATTTGATAGCTTCGGCGATCACCAAATTGAGGCGCTGACTCAGCAACTTCTCTAAAGGGTCCATAATAGGCGGAAGCATATTTGGCTGAGTAAGCCATTATAGGCAGATCGTCATACCCTTCTGTATCTAAAACCTTTCTGATGGCAGCAACCCTACCATCCATCATGTCAGAAGGTGCTACTATATCAGCCCCGGCCTTAGCATGAGATAAGGCTGTTTTTGCAAGTAGCTCTAAGGTTGGATCATTTAAAACCTTTTCCCCTTTAATAAGGCCACAGTGTCCATGACTGGTATATTCACATAAACATACATCAGTAATAACTAGTAACTCCGGACAAGCTTCTTTTACGGCACTAATGGCCTTTTGAACAGCCTCATTTTCATCATAGGCTGAAGAGCCAAATTCATCTTTGTAAGCTGGTATACCGAAAAGAATAATGCCTGGAATGCCTAAGCTTTGAACAACCTTGGCGTCTTTAACAATATTATCTACAGACTGTTGAAACACACCCGGCATAGAAGTGATAGGATTTTTAACTTGTTCACCGTTAGTTACAAATACAGGGTAAATTAAATCATTCGTGGTAACTAAGTTTTCTCGCACCAAACGTCGAATGTTCTCATTGGTACGTAGACGGCGAGGCCTGATTCTAGGAAATACCATTATTTCACCTCCAGAATAGAGTTGAGTAATCCTTCAATAGTATAAACCTTTGCTTCCACATCAACTCTCAAACCTAAGTCTCTGGCAGTTTGAGCAGTGATTGGACCAATACAAGCAATCTGAACACCTTCAAGCAGTTCTTGATAGTTGTCCTCCTCTAACATTGTAACAAAATTTCTAACGGTAGAGGAACTGGTAAATGTTGCAATTTGAATTTGCTTTTGTTCAAGCATCTTCTTTAAACTTTGTTTATCACCATTACCTAAAACAGTTTTATAGGCATGCACGTCGTAGACATTTGCGCCCCACTCTTTTAAGGTTTCCGGTAAGACTTTTCTGGCAATGTCTGCCCGAGGCAAGAGAATGTTTTTTCCCTTGATATTGTAATGTTTAAACTCATCTATTAAGGCCTCAGCAACAAACTCATCGGGTACTAAATCGCAGAACAAACCATATTTTTCAATCTCTTCTTCCGTTTTAGGTCCAATTGCACAAATATTTATGCCACGAAGGTCACGGATATCTTTTTTAAGCTTTTTCATTCTATTAAAGAAGCATTCCACGCCATTGGTACTAGTAAATATAATCCAATGAAAATTATGAATATCTTTAATAGCATTATCTAGCGGTGCGAAATCATCAGGATCCACAATATCTATGGACGGAAATTCAAAAGGTTCTCCACCAAGTTGATCGATTTTCTCACTTAACAAACTGGCTTGATTTCTTGATCTGGTCACAATTACCCTTTTGCCAAATAAGGGCTTAGACTCAAACCACTTAAGTTTATCTCTTAAGGCAACAACTTTACCAACCACGATAACAGCAGGATTCTTAAAGTTGGCCTCTTTTACTCTCTCAACTATATCTGCCAAAGTACCGGTTAACGTTTCTTGCTCCGGTCTAGTGCCCCAGCGAATTAAAGCGATAGGCGTTTCTTCCGTTCTACCAAATTCCAATAACTTCTCCACAATCTTTGGTAGGTTCGCCATACCCATCAAAAAAACCAGTGTATCTGTACCTAAAGCAAGCTTGTCCCAACGAATAGTAGAGTCAGTTTTATTTACGTCTTCATTACCGGTAATTACTGCAAAGGAAGAAGCAAAACCACGATGGGTAACAGGTATTCCGGCATAAGCAGGAACAGAAACAGCTGAAGTAACCCCAGGGACGACCTCAAAAGAAAGTCTATGGGCTAATAAAAATTCGGCTTCCTCACCACCTCGACCAAAAACAAAGGGGTCTCCACCTTTTAATCTAGTTACAACATTACCTTCTAAGGCCTTTTCAACTAAAATCCGATTGATTTCATCCTGGGGTACCGTGTGATTCAAAGGGTCTTTACCAACGTAGATCAGTTCCGCATCTTTTCTGGCATAACCTAAAAGCCTTGGACTGACTAACCTATCATAAACAACTACGTCAGCTTTTTTAATACATTCTAACCCTCTTAGAGTTATCAACTTTGAATCCCCTGGTCCAGCACCTACTAAATACACAAAACCTCTACCCATATTTTCCATTCTCCTGCCTTTACAAATTAGAAATTATTCAAATGCCTGTCTTACTTCACACAATATCTTGCTTGCCCCTTGTTTAATTAGCCTTTGAGCAAGATCATTACCTAATTTTTCGGGATCCTCGACGCTACCCGTAATTTCATCCTTGAGTATAGTTGTGCCATCAAGACTGGCTACTAACCCTTTTAATGTTATAGTATCAGCCTCAACTGTTGCTAAGGAACCGATAGGAATCTGACAACCGCCTTCTAAGGTTCTTAAGAAAGCTCTTTCTGCTCTAATAGCTAAGGAAGAATCCAGGTCATCTAGTCTCTTAACGATATTTAATATTTCTTCATCATTTTCCCTTATTTCTATGCCCACCGAACCCTGACCAACTGCAGGTAAGGATATTTCATAGGGTATTCTTTGGGTAATTTTTTCTCCCCATCCAAGCCTATCCACACCAGCAAAAGCCAAAACAATGGCATCATAATCTTGTGTTTCTAGTTTAGCCATTCTGGTATTAAGATTTCCTCTTAGGTCCTCAATTTGCAAATCAGGTCTGTAGTTCATTAACTGAGATCTTCTCCGCAAACTACTAGTACCAACTTTAGCTCCTTTTGGCAATTCTTCAATAGTTAAGCCGTTTTTAGAGATCAAAACATCACCCGGCTCAACCCTTTTACAGATGGCACCTATAGTTAAACCCTCTGGCAATTTAGTGGGTAGGTCCTTCATACTATGCACTGCAAAATCTATCTCTCTATCTATCATGGCTACTTCTAGTTCTTTAGTAAATAACCCTTTATCGCCAATTTTAGCAAGGGCCACATCTAATATTTTATCACCTTGCGTTTTCATTTCAATCACCTTAAAAGAATACTCAGGGAATATTTCGCGTAAAGTTTCCACAACCCAATTTGTTTGCCATAAGGCTAGGGCACTGTCTCGTGTTCCAACAACGATTTCTCTCACCATTAATATCCTCCTTGCTCGAATTTCAACTAGTTATTAGTTGTTGCAGCAGCCTCTTCTTCACTATGCTCCTCAGGTTTAATTACCTCTAGTTTGAAGAAGTTCTGTAAAATCTTAGCGTACATGTGACCTTGGTTACCTGAAGCATAAGACTTTAATTGAATTATTGGATCATGAAGCAGATGTTTAACAATCGAATTAGTCATACAGTCAATGGCCTTCATTTGTTTTGGACTTAAGTTATTCAAATATTTAAGAGCCTTCTCTAACTCTTGCTGTCTTATTTCTTCGCCCTTTTGTTTTAAAGACATAATAGTTGGCTTTACAAACTGCGTGTTAAGCCAAGTTAGAAAAGCCTTTATTTCTTCGTTAATAATCGCTTTAGCCTTAACTGCCTCTTTCTTGCGCTCTTCTAAGTTTCTATCAACCACGTTCTGGAGATCATCTATATCATACAAGTTAATACCATCAATTAAACCCACTTCAGGTTCAATATCCCGCGGAACTGCAATATCTATCATAAATAACCTATCACCTGTTGGCTCTACAGTCAAGTTTTTTATGTTTTCTTTTCTAATAATATACTTTGGACTTGAGGTACAACTAATTACAATGTTCGCCAATGCCATATATTCAAATAATTGTTCAAAAGGGACTGCCTCACCGCCAAATTTTCCTGCTAAGGCTTCTGCTTTGTCAAAAGACCTATTCGTAACTAGCACCTTAGTAACACCATTTGATACTAAATGTTTAGCAGTCAACTCACTCATTTTACCGGCACCAACAATCATTATTGTTTTGCCATCAAGAGAACCTAGCTGACGTTTGGCCAATTCAACTGCTGCATAGCTAATAGAAACGGCATTTTTATCGATATCCGTTTCTGTTCTTACTCTTTTTCCTACTGAAATAGACTGCTGAAAAAGTGTATTTATAATTGCATTTGTGGTACCTGCCTCTGAGGCTAATCTATAAGCCGTTCTTACTTGACCTAAAATTTGAGATTCACCTAAAACCATTGAATCTAAGCCAGAGGTGACTCTAAATAAATGATGGATTGCATCATAAAGGGTATATGTGTAAAAAAAGTTATTTATTTCACAAATATCGACATTAGACCACTCCGCTAAAAACTCTCTAATGCTGGATAATCCTAGCTGGGTTTCCCTTACAGCAGCGTAAATTTCGGTCCTGTTGCAGGTGGATAAAATTGCACAGCCAGCTATTCCGGGATAGCAACGCAGTTTTTGAAGAGGGTCCGAGATATTATCCTCTGGAAATGCTAATTTTTCACGTATTTCAACTGGTGCTGTCCTGTAATTTAGACCAACTGTTATTAAGAACACAATTTATCCTCTCCTTTACGTCCTCATATTTCCCTTCTCGTAAGAGAACTAAAATATCAGAGTCAACTAAACCAGTAAAAATTAACTTCCTAGTTTCTGGATCAGGGAAATCTTTAATTATTTGATTTCTAAGTTCACCCATAATTTCAAGGAATAACCCATATTCCTCACCATAGTCCTTTTCAAGCTGCTCTCTAATGCGCCGGGCTAAGAGTGGGCTTTTTCCCTCCGTTGAAATAGTAACCGTAAAGGATCCTCTTCGGAGTACTGAGGGAACAAAAAAATTACAATTTGGTGGATCATCAACCACATTCACTAAAATATTTCTCTCAAAACAATCGTCGGCCACTCTTTTGTTAACTTCCAAGTCATCAGTTGCTGAAACGACTAGAAAAGCACCTTCTAAGTCGATTGGAGCATAACCCCTTGGAATGTAAACAACTTGGCAGGTTAGAACCATATCTTCAATGGCTTGGGTGATTTGAGGGCTAACAATAAAAACCTTAGCACCACATTCAAGTAGCGATCTTATCTTCCGTTCCGCTACTTTTCCACCACCAATAACTAAGGTCTTTTTACTTTTTAAGTTTAAATTAATGGGATAAAACGAATCCATAAGTCCACCCTGTCTCTCTTAATCTAACACAAATAGTTTCGACGCTTAACTTTAATATCCTTCTTTTTAAAGAAATTTATCACAAAGGACCAATAAAATTTTAAGATTTACTGAGTTATAGTGCATAACATAAAGATAAGGATGAGGTCAAACCTCATCCTTATCTATTTAGTAATTTAAGCGTAAGAGTGGAGACCGGATAATACCATGTTTACACCAAAGTAAGTGAATAAAACTACAATGAAACCGATAATCGCCATCCAAGCTGCTCGTTTACCCTTCCAGCCATAGGTGAATCTAGCATGAAGATAGGCTGCGTAAACCAACCAGGTGATTAGAGACCAAGTTTCCTTAGGGTCCCAGCTCCAATAACGGCCCCAAGCATACTCTGCCCAAATTGCTCCTGTGATGATTACCAGGGACATCCACGGGAATGCAAAGGCGATAAAACGGTAAGATAATTCATCTAAGATTTTTGCGTCAGGAACATTTACATTTAAGAAACTTTTCGATTTAGCTTTGACGAGAGATTCTTTAATCAGATACATGATCGCCAAGCCAAAGGAGAAAGCGTAAGCACCATAAGCAAGTATAGCTACAGCAACATGGGCTGTAAGCCAGTTACTTTGCAAGGCCGCCATTAATGGTTTTGCATTCATGTCTATGCCAAGCATATTAGTTGATACTATGATCAAAAATGCTATAGGCATTACAAAAGCACCGAAAACTTTGAACTTATACTTATACTCTGCGAAGAGGTAAATCAAAAC